>ENA-ORSX01000052-ORSX01000052.1-human-gut-metagenome-genome-assembly--contig:-NODE-52-length-157247-cov-25.447605_pt1 | contig 157247 bp, 149 predicted proteins | sample MGYA00241904_ERZ509172 | MGnify/ENA primary metagenome ERZ509172 (study PRJEB26280, sample SAMEA2338795) | human gut metagenome | biome: human gut; feature: human-associated habitat; material... | reverse complement strand
CTAAAAAGCAATAGATACAGAACACAAATGCCAGATAAGTGCCTGATGTGCGCTGGTCCCGCTTATCACTGAAATGATTGCCGCTCTCCGCCGCGGTATTGCAGAGCTGAGATACATCTTCGTCCGTTGCTTGAGAAGTTGTCTGTACCATAATGAGTGAGTATCCGGTTATGCCTGTCAAGCGGGTGAAGGTTTGGCCGGAAGTAATCAGTGTAATTTTTCCGTTTGTAAGACCATTGCTGCTGAATGGATCGTATTTCAGTAAACCGGCAATTTCAATTTCTTCATCCCCGATAAGGATTTTATCACCAATTTTCCACGAACTGTCTTTATCCCAAGCTGCAAGCGCATAGTTACTGTTTCCATAGACTTTAGAAAGATTACTGCCTTGACGGAGCGCTCCGTCCTTTTTGAGACAATCCAAATCAAAATCGTCAAAGGAGACAAGGTCAACGGTACTGGAAACCATTGTCCCTGTGTCCCCCTCTGCCGGAATATCAAAGCTGCCCCGGCGTCCGTACACCTGTTTTACGCCGTTCATTCCCCGAAGTGTTTCCGCCAATGCATTGTCGATAGAATTTAATCCGTCACTGCTTGAAATATCAATATCTGAAGTGGCTGCCGATTGGGGCATAAGATGGTTGACAAAATCAATCAGGACCGTAAAGCTCAAAAAAAGGATAATGCTAAGGGCAAACGAGCCTGTCATTAAAAGCAGGTTTTTCTTTGCAGAAGTAGCGTGGTGGATGCCAAGTGCTGTTTCTATTTTGATAGAGCGGGCATGGAACGTGTGATTCTTCATTTTTCCATGTTCTGAATTTCCGGAAACAGCCGCAACGGGAGATACCTTGGCCGCCTGATTTGCTGGAGACCTTGCCGCCAATAGCACCGTGACAACTCCCACAATAATGCCGCTGACAATCCCAATTACACTAATGCCAAAAAGCGGAATATTGGAAAATTCTTCTCCAACAGCATACCGCAAAACACCGCACAGTATCCAGGAAGCTGACACACCAAGGGCAAGCCCGATTGGAACTGCTGTCTTACACCAATTTAATGCTTCCAGACGCACAAATCGAACAATCTGTTTTTTGCTCATTCCAATACAGCGCATCATTCCAAAGAATTTCGTTCTTTGTGCCACGCTGCTATTGAGACTGCTGGAAATCATCAATACGCCTGCAAATAAAATCAGCAGGAATATAATCCCGGCACTCAACAGGAGCGTCTGCCCCATGGTGCTGTTAAACAAAACAGATATGGAAAATCCATCATGCTTTTCCGCGAGCCTTGCCTGTTCCATCCTTGCCCCCATTTCCGCCATGCTGAACACTGCGGTTACCATGAATACAGCAAAGATGATACAAAGTAATGTCATACGGTTTTGCCGGCGGTGTACCTTTGCAGAGATTGGAATTAAACTTAAATAGCTTTTCATTCCCGGCACCTCCCAAAATCAGTCAGTACACCGTCCGACACCTGCAATACCCGGTCTGCTGTCTGGGCGATGCTGCGGCTATGGGTAATCATTATAATGGTTTGCTCGTATTTTTTGGATGCGTCTTTTAAGAGCGAGATTACTTCACTGGTATTTTGCGTATCCAGGTTACCGGTCGGCTCGTCTGCCAGAATCAGGGAGGGCCGTGTAATCAGTGCACGACCAATCGCTACACGCTGTTGTTGACCGCCGGATAACTGGCTGGGAAGATGGTCCCGCCGTTCTTTCAGATTCAAAACCGTTAAAAGCTCTTCCAAATATTTTTTGTTGGGTTTCTGGTAATCCAGCAGAACCGGGAAAATGATATTCTGCTCAACCGTCAGTTCCGGTATCAAATTAAAAGACTGAAAAATAAAACCGATGTTTCTGCGTCTGAAAACCGTAAGCGCCTGGTCCTGCATGGAGAATATATCTTTGCCGTCAATGAAGACCTTACCAGAAGTGGGTGTGTCCAGCGCCCCCAGCATATTCAACAGTGTACTTTTCCCGGAGCCGGATTCTCCCACAATTGCGACAAACTCCCCTTTCGGCACGGAAAAGGTGGCAGCCTTTAAGGCATGAACCGCAATATCACCAGTACCATAGGTTTTAGACAATGATTGAACTTCTAATAGATTCATGTTATTAACACCTCTTTTTTTGATGATACCAAAAGATTACCACCGCCACCTTACTGTGATATTACCGTAAGACTACAATTTTGTAGGAATCAGAAGGTTGACACGGAACGTTGTGCCAGCTCCCAGTACACTTTCGACTTCAATCGTGCCGTCATGTGCTTTAATGATTGCCTTTGCCAAAGGGAGGCCCAAACCAGTGCCCTGCGTATCCTGTAAGAAGCGGCTCCGATAAAACCGTTTGAAAATGTGGTGTAAATCCTCTGGATGGATGCCACAGCCTGTATCCTTCACTTTAATCTGAATGATGGACGCAAACTGTTCCCATTCAATCTGAATGGAATCGCCCTCTTTCGTGTGGTCAAAGGCATTTTTGACAATATTACTGATTGCCTCTATCAGCCAATCCCGGTCACAGGGAAAAATGATATGATTGTTTCCTGAGAGTGTAAGCCTTTTGTGTTCCAGCTTGGCACGATAGGAGAAATGAAGCTCTATGTCATTCATCATATCGGGAATATTCTGAGGAGCCTTTTCCATCTCCAGCGTTCCTGCGTCCAGGCGGGCAATTTTAAGCAAATTCTGTACCAGTGTTTCAATCCGGTCAATTTCCTGTTCGGACAGCTCGGCAAACTCTTTAATTTCCGGCAGATTTTCTGCTTCATTTTGCAGAAGTCCGTTATAGATGTTCAATGCCGCCAGAGGGGTCTTGAGCTGATGGGAAATATCAGATAGGGTGTCTTTCAAAAAATCTTTGTCCCTCATCCCGTTTACTGCATGGGCGTTCAATACCGCCGCCATTGTATTGATTTCATGGAACAGACGGTATAATTCCCCCTCATAATCACAGTCGATACGGGCTTCCATATCGCCATCGAGATAGGCATCAATCTGATGGAGCGCACTTTTAATGATTCTGCTCTGCCGGAGTAGGTACCGAACATATATTGTAAGGATACAGGCTGCTAAAAGCAGGAACAGGATAAAAAACACCACGGACAGCTTTTTGCAGTATACCCATATTAAGGCTTCACCGAGTATCGCGTACAGAAGCAGAACGGCAGCAGCAGCACCGATAAACCGTTTATTTTCATTATTTACAAATAGCTTCATGGTATACCTCACCGTACAACATTCCATTTATAGCCCATTCGCCGGACCGTTACTATCATCTGCGGCTCGCCGGGATTGTCCTCTACTTTCATACGCAGCCGGCGAATATACACGGTGAGTGTATTATTGTCTATATAGTTGCCCTCACAGTCCCACAGCTTATCTAAGATTTTTTCTTTCGATAACACCGTATTGGGATTTTGCATGAAGAAGCACAGCAATTTGTACTCTGCCGCAGTTAATTCCAAACGTTCCCCGTTTTTATACACCTGCCCTTGTAATAGCAGTACCCGTATTCCGTTGGATTGAAGTTCTGTATCTGCTGTACCAAAATCTTTTACCCGGCGGAGAAGCGCATTGATTCTTGAAATCAGAACCCCCAGCTTAAACGGTTTCGTGATATAGTCATCACCGCCCATGTCCAGTCCCATGATAATACTTGTTTCCTCGTCAGACGCGGTTAAGAAGATAATCGGGACTCTGGAAACTTGCCGCACCATCTTACAGAAATCAAAGCCGGAGCCATCCGGCAAAGAGACATCCAGAATCAGCAGATCATATTTCCCGTCAGACCATATTTTTTCTGCCTCATCCAGTGTTCTTGCAATGTCAGCCTCATGGCCCTGCTTTTTGAACGTAAATGTCAGTCCGTTAATTAAACTTAAATCATCCTCAAGAAGTAAAATTCTACTCATATTTATGCCCCTTTCGCCATTCATCGGCGGGCTTTTTTGCATCTTTGGGCATCAGCCGCATTGTGCCAATCGTTCCAGCCCTAAAAATCCTGCCAGCAGTACAATCGTAATTTGTTTTACGGGGTGCGGCACCCCATTTTAACTCGCTTTTCTCAAAGCCATATAGTCCACCATGTACCACCTTCGTATAAAACACATTATAGTTCTTCTGATGGAACAGTTCAAGTTTGGGCCGCATGATACCAAAATTATGGAGTGTAGGTTTAGAGGAAAATATAGCGTAAAAATTGGATAAACAAGATGATAGAGAGATCTTCGTTTTAAAGGAATCCGGCTTTGGAGCAGAAAAACTGTTCCGGGGCCGGATTTTTTGGCAGGGGTGCGTTTCCTCAGCATGCGGACATCCTTACAAATGCAGATGTGCAGACCCTCCGGTTTCCTGAGAGAGGATGGATATTGATACATATGATAATTTCCTGCTTATAAAAATGAAAAATTTGTCGAGATATAAAGAAAAGGGGGTTGGAGGGGGTTATAACCAGGGCAGTGTGTAAGACGGACAGTTCACGATTTTTACGAAAGAGAAAGTAAGCATACAAGGTAATGGAGAAAAAATATCTGAAACAAAATGTTTATGAAGCATTATTAGAACGGTTACAATTTATTTTTTGCGAGTTTGAAAATATCTACATATCATTTTCAGGAGGAAAGGACAGCGGCCTGCTTTTAAATCTGGTTCTGGATTTTAGAAAGAAATATTATCCGGATAGACAGATTGGGGTATTCCATCAGGATTTTGAAGCCCAGTATACTGTAACAACGCAATATATTGAAAGAACGTTTGAACGCATCAAGGGGGAGGCAGAGTTATACTGGGTTTGTTTGCCCATGGCAACCCGGACTGCATTGAGCAGTTATGAAATGTATTGGTATCCTTGGGATGATACGAAAAAAGAACAATGGGTCCGCCAGATGCCTGACAAGGAATATGTAATCAATCTGGACCATAACCCTATAACCACTTATCGCTATCGCATGCATCAGGAGGATTTGGCCAAACAATTTGGCCGATGGTACCGGAAGAGCCATGGGGATAAAAAGACGGTTTGTCTGCTGGGAATACGTGCAGATGAGTCGCTTCAAAGGTATAGTGGGTTCTTAAATAAAAAATATGGGTATAAAGATGAATGCTGGATTAGCAAGCAGTTTAAAAATGTCTGGTGCGCATCCCCGCTATATGATTGGAAAGCAAACGATATATGGCATGCCAATTATCTGTTTTCCTATGATTATAATAAACTTTATGACCTTTATTATAAAGCGGGGCTTACAGTGTCCCAGATGAGGGTGGCTTCGCCATTCAATGACTATTCGAAGGATGCCCTCAACCTGTATAGGGTGATAGACACGGAAATATGGTGCAGGCTGGTGGGGCGCGTTCAGGGAGCCAATTTCGCTGCGATTTATGGGCGTACAAAAGCGATGGGATACCGGAGTATTGCACTGCCGCAGGGACATACCTGGAAATCCTATACACAGTTTCTATTGGATACGCTTCCAAAGAGGCTGCGTAATAATTATATCCGTAAATTTAATACATCAATCCATTTTTGGCATGAAACGGGCGGCGGCCTGGATGAAAAAACAATAAGGGAGCTGGAACAGAATGGGTACAGAATAAAACGCAACGGGGTCTCTAATTATACGCTGGATAAAAAGTCACGGATTATTTTTCTGGGGCCGATTCCTGATGATACCGACAACATAAAATCCACAAAGGATATACCAAGCTGGAAACGAATGTGCTACTGCATCCTGAAAAATGATCATATATGCCGTTTCATGGGATTCGGATTAACACGTCAGCAGCAGAAGCGGTTGGATTTGATAAAGAAAAAATATGAAAGCATAGAGGATTTTAATTATGGATTATCGGAGTCCCGTGTATAATGTGATTGCTGTGCCGATAGAAAAGATAGTGCCGAATACCTACAATCCGAATAAGGTTCCCACACCTGAAATGCGGCTCTTGTATGAAAGCATTAAAGAGGACGGCTATACAATGCCGATTGTTTGCTATTACAGCAAATTACAGGATAAATATATGATTGTTGACGGATTCCATCGTTACACGGTCATGCTCAAGCATCCAGATATATACGAAAGGGAACATGGACTTTTGCCGGTAACGGTTATTGATAAGCCACTTGATAAACGCATGGCCAGTACAATCCGGCATAATAGGGCCAGAGGAAGTCATGATGTAGATTTAATGAGTAACATTATTAAGGAATTGCATGAATTGGGACGTTCGGATGCATGGATATCGAAACATTTGGGGATGGACAAGGACGAGATACTGCGTCTTAAGCAAATCACGGGGTTAGCGGCGCTCTTTCGGGATGTTAAATTTGGACAGGCCTGGTGTCCGGCCGATGAAGATGACAAATCATGATCTATGAACGGAAAGGGGATGTGGATTTTAATGGAAAAAAGATTATTTACCTCTGAATCTGTGACGGAGGGGCATCCGGATAAAATGTGCGACGCCATTTCAGATGCCATTCTGGATGCGCTGATATCTCAGGACCCGATGAGCCGTGTGGCTTGTGAGACGGCCATTACCACTGGCCTGGTACTGGTGATGGGGGAGATTACAACAAATGCATATGTGGATATCCAGAAGCTTGTCCGCCAGACTGTCCGGGAGATTGGATATAACCACGGGAGTTACGGGTTTGATTGTGACACCTGCGGCGTAATTACCACGATTGATGAACAGTCAAGGGATATTGCGCTGGGGGTGGATAAGGCTCTGGAAGCAAAAGAAAACAGGATGTCTGAAGATGAGATGGATGCCATTGGCGCAGGAGACCAGGGAATGATGTTTGGCTTTGCCGCCAATGAGACAGAGGAGTATATGCCATATGGTATTTCCATGGCACACAAGCTGACAAAACGCCTGACCGAGGTAAGAAAGAACGGCACGCTCAGCTACCTCCGACCGGACGGCAAGTCCCAGGTAACCGTGGAGTATGATGGGAACGACAGGCCAGTGCGCCTGGAGGCAGTGGTACTTTCTGCGCAGCATGATGATCGTGTATCCCAGGAACAGATACATGCGGATGTCAAAAAATACATTTTTGATCCGATACTTCCACGGGATATGGTGGATGAAAATACGAAATTCTTCATCAATCCCACAGGACGTTTTGTGATCGGCGGGCCGCACGGAGACAGCGGTCTTACAGGTCGGAAGATTATTGTAGACCGTTCCGCAGCATATGCGGCCCGGTATGCCAAAATATATTTGGAGGAAATAAAATGAATTCAAATGAGATTGAAGATATGTCAATCACAATAAAGATGTTTGGAAGACAATACACGATTAGCTTGATTTTTCGCTTAAGAGAGAATGCAGGTTCTGCTTGCATAACGCCGGAAATGGTTGCAGCTGCGAAAAAGTTTAGTGAAAATATCAATGTAAAAATAGCTGAAGCTACAACGGCAATACGACACTTTTATGAAACGGAAGTAAAAGACAGGGCAGAAGATGGTTTTTGCGAATATTCCAAACTATGTACTTCAGCAGATTTATGTAAAGTTGTAAAGCCCAGTCGAATTTATATTGATGATGTAAACGATGGAAATACAAGTGAGGTTTTTTTGGGATTCATCTTTGAATGCAGCTGGAACAAGGATGGTTTTGCAATCAGATATGATTCAGATGGAAACATTGTGGGGGTGGGTACGGCTGCTATAATGGAATAAGGTCTTTCATGCCGGCTGGGGAAAGACCGGCGGAAGGTGCTTCATGCGGTAGAGGCTGATTGATACGTCCATTTTTGCAACAGCGGTATTTCCGCTATCCTAAGAGAGTAAGAATTTGCGGCGAAGCTTGTACCGCTTTTTTCAAAGATTGGAGAATTGGCATTCCTCTTAATGCCTTTGGGCCTGGAACTCATCGGATCTTCTAAACAATACACTTCATGGTGCTCTGGCAGAGTTTTTGGCAGGCTCCGCTCTTGGGGGTGACATCACCATGTCCCGCCGGCACGCTCATGGAGTGCAGAAAATGGTTTCAGCTCAGACCTGGAGCGCTGTCGGTCACGTGATATTACAAAGCGGTACTTTCAGAAGCTCCAATCGTGAATCACCAATATCTTAAATTATCTACAATGTTCTATAGCACAATGTCGCACCCGCTTATATCTAAGCACCTTCAATTATGTTTCTATCAATACCCTAAAGCATATCATGGACGAAAATGTTTGGAAGAATTCTTAAAGAGATACAGAAATAGCCGTGTAGATTACCAGAGAATCTGCCTGGAATCGGTCAGATGTCCATCCCAGACGAACATATCCGTAATAAAAAAACATAGTCGTCCAAAATGCTATATGCATATTACATTTTTAAGTTTAGACATCTTACTTTATCACCAAGAAGGCCTATCCCATATGTACATGTCTGAACAATCATTTTTCATCATGCAGGTGTCTTGATTCACCTTCATGCAGGAGTTTTTGCTGGATTTTAAGAAGCTCTTTTGCGATTACAAGGAGATATTCCTGTGTTTCCGGTACAAGCTTTCCATAAAGTGTAAGAAGCTCCTTTTCATATGGAGAAGACTGGAACATCTCACCTTCCCCGGTTAGTAAGTAATGCTCAGATACATTGAAGGTAATGCAGATAACCCGGACATATTTATCTGATAATGGCCGGATGCCATTTTCAATCATAGAATATGCGGTCTGTGTGATACCTAAGTATTTTGCAAATTCAGACTGGGTATACCCAAGGGTCTTTCGTAAGAGCTTTAAACGTTGAAGCATATGATAACCTCATTTCTAATCACGTTTTTCTGTTGTTGGTGGTGCTGTTTTAATACAGATGTGATGAATGTAATACACTAATATCACAAATATAATCATATCATAGGCCGAAAAAAATTCAAGCTGTTTCATTTTTAAATAAGCAAATCGTAAAAATGCATTACGGGCTCGGTTTGGAGCATATGATTTTAAAATGTTTTAAAGCAAGGGAGATTGTCGAAATAGACAATACTTTTTTTGGGAAATAATAGCATCAAATCTTGATTTTTTATTAACTTAGTGATAGTATTGTATAACAAAAGAATAAAAACTTTGGTATTCTACGATATACAACGTACAGGCGTGATATGAATTCTAAGAATATTGTTTCCTACGCATGATAGCAAAAGCCATCAATTGAAAGGGGTGGATTTTATGGAGAAAACAAAGGAGGAGATAATAGTAGAGATTTTTAGACAGTTTACTCCAGCAAATAAAAGAAATTTTATGAAAATGCTGGGTGTGGCAGTAAATGCGGAACATAATATGAGAACATCCATGGAAAATGAACAGGCGGCCAAGGTTTTTGCTAACCGGCAGGAATTTGAGGAATAGGTGTATATCACCCTAGAACAGAAGAGGGGGAGAAACGTGTCCGGATTATATGGGAATGGAATCATGATGACGGAAAGGGTACTTGATTATCTGTGGGGAAGACAGATTGTTACCCTGAACAATATTGCCAATGTAGATACGCCGGGATTTAAGGCCCAGTATGTGACATTTGAGGAGGAACTTGCGCATCGTATCCAAAACGCGGCCAAAAGACCGAATCCGAGAAACGGCATAGCGCATGCCATTGGACAGACCAGGGTGGGAGTGAATACAACATGGGCTGAATCCAGCCGGCTGGATGGCAATAGCGTGGATATGGATCAGGAACAGGTGGAACTGGTGAGAACCGCATATGAGTATCAATACATGCTCAGTTCTATCAACAGCGATATTAACCGTTTGAAAAGCGCTGCAAAGGTATTTTAAGCAAAGTTCACAGGACCTTGTAGATACAGATGATTACGGTAAGGGAGAGATGATTGGAAATGGAGGCAATGACATTTATCACACCCATGAAAGTGTGGGACACAGCGGCTGATTTATTGCCGGGCAAAGAAAATCAGGCCGGAAATAATGAACCAACGTTGTTTAAGGATATCTTTCATAATGTAGTGGACCAGGTATATGCCGCAGAGAAGGACTTGGAACAGAAGCAATACCTTCTGGCTGCGGGAAAGCTTGATGACGTACATAGTCTGCCGATTGCACAGGCAAAAGCCGCGCTTAGTCTGGATGTGCTGATTTCATTAAGGAATAAGGCCATGGAATCGTATAACGAACTAATTAAGATGAGTATTTAAATATTGATCTGATAAACAAAAACAGAAGGCTGGGTATTAAAGGTGCAGAGGGTAAAGGACTATTGGCAGAAATTATCGGACAAAACAAAGAAAGTGATAATAGCAATTGTGACAGGCACTGTCGCAATTGCTATTATCGGTGTTTTGGCATTGAAATTTGGGCTGGGACGGGATTACAGCACATTATTTACAGGTTTGAACCAGGAGGAGGCCCAGCAGGTGGTCGCCTTGCTTTCGGAGCAGGGAGTTGACTACCGTTTTAATGACAGGGAAGGGGCGATTCGCGTATCCTCCGCCAATGTAAATCAGATCAGGGCAGAGTTTCTTAGCATGGGATATCCCAAAAGTGGTTTTTCATATGACACATACCGTAATAATACCGGCCTTATGACAACGGAATCGGATAAAAAGCAGTACACGCTTTATGAACTGCAGGATAGGCTTGGAGCACAGATTCGTTTGTTTGACGGTGTCCAGGACGCTAAGGTAACCATAGCGGAGGCTGAAGAACCGGTGTATGCCTATGGGGATAATACGGAAGTAGAAGCGTCCGCGTCGGTTGTGGTCACGATGATGAGCGGGAGAAGCCTTTCGGATAACGGGGCCGCTGCGATTAAAAACCTGATAGCCACATCTGTCAGGGGGATGAACTTTACAAATGTTGCGGTATTCGATGCAGATACCATGATGGAGGTCGGCGGCCGCTCAGATGACGGAGACTATGGAAGCGCTAAGGATGTGACTGCGCTCACAAGTCTGGTTGAAAATAACATAGCGGCCAATGTGCGCAGAGTGCTTGAGAAGCTGTATGGGCAGGGTAAGACTGCCGTATCGGTCAAGGGCACGCTTAATATGGAAAAACTGATTCAGGAGAATACCCGGTATACAACTCCTGAAAAGATAGATGAACAGGATAAAACAGGTCTTCTATATAAAGAAGATACGGCGAATGAAAATTCCGGAGCTGCTGTTCCAGGCAGCGGAGGGGTTGTGGGCGCGGATGCGAACGCGGACACGCCGAGATATACCAATCAGAATGGCACGCAGACCTCTACCGACCTATATGCAAACAGCAGTGCTGCCAGGGAATGGCTGTATGATTCCGTTAAGGAGCAGCGCCAGGTGGACCCGGGGGTATTGGAGAACACTACCATTGGTATCGTGATTGATACAGACGATACATCCATACCTGTACAGGACCTGATTAACCTGGTGGCGGATTCGGCTGGCATCAGCAGGGAGGAAGCGCGGCAAAAGATAACTATCATCAGGGCCCTGTCATCATCCGGTCAGGCAGCTGCACAGCCTGTTGCGGCAGCGTCAGCCCAGACCCAGGCCAGAAGTTTTCCGCTTCCTATTATAATAGCCGTGATTGCGGGAGGCATCCTAATCCTTCTTCTTTTTGTGCTGCTGTTGGCAGGAAGAAAGCGGAAGAAGAGGGATAGCTTGGATGACGTGGAGCTGACGGTGGAGTCCGCGCCGGAGGAAGAGTTTCCCAGTGCCCCTGCAGCCGAGACAGGATTGGATACGCAGTATAGAGATGAGGAAATGGAGAAAAATGAACAGATACTTAACCTGCGAATGCAGCACAGCCTCAAGCTGAAACAGAATATAGGCGAGTTTGTGGACCAGAATCCTCAAATTGCGGCAAAACTGGTGCAGAGCTGGCTGAGAGGGGAGGGAGATTTAAATGGCGGAAAACGCATTGGCGAATCAAACAGCAAATAAAAGCAAACAGGATGCCGTTCCCGCAAAGGATAAAACAGATTTCAGGAATTTGGATTCGAAGCAAAAAGCCGCGATTGTGGTGGTATCTCTCGGAGCAGACAGGGCCTCCCAGATTTATAAATATTTAAATGAACAGGACATAGAGGATTTGACCTATGAGGTGGCTAAGATGGGAAAGACCACCAACAGCCAGGTGGAGGGGTCATTGGATGAATTCTACAAGCTCTGTCTGACCCATAAGATGATGACGGACGGAGGGCTGGACTATGCCAGGAACGTACTGGAAAAGGCGTTTGGCGAGACCACGGCCAGGTCCCTTCTGGAAAAGGTATCCAAAACCCTTCAGTCCAGGCCCTTTAACTTCTTTATGAAGGGGGACCCAAAAGCGTTGTTGTCCCTTCTGCAGCATGAGCGGCCGCAGGTGATTGCCCTTATCATGTCGTATATGGACCCTGAACAGGCGGCCAGGGTGCTGGAGCAGCTGCCGGAAAGCAAGCGGATTCCCACCGTGGAGGGCATGGCAAAGATGGACCGGGTTTCCCCCGAGGCCATTGCTATTGTAGAGGAAGAAATGAAACGCAAGTTCGCCACCATCATAACCAGTGAGGACAATATGAATCTTGGCGGCGTGGATTATGTGGCGGATGTGATGAACCATGTAGACCGCAGCAATGAAAAACGGATCTTTGATGAGCTGGATAAGAGAAATCCCGAACTGTCCAAGAGCATCCGCGACAAGATGTTTGTATTCGAGAATATCCTTGATATGGACGACCGCTCGGTACAGCGTTTCATCCGCGACTGCGATGCCAAGGATATTGTGTATGCGCTTAAGTCTGCATCGGATGAGATGCAGCAGATATTCTTTACAAATATGTCAAAACGTATGGCAGAAACCGTACGTGCGGATTTGGAGATAACAACCAATGTAAGAATGAAGGATGTGGAAGAAGCACAGCAGCGTATTGTTAACATCATACGCCGTCTGGAAGATGCAGGTGAGGTCATTATTAATAAGGGAGGAGAAGATGACAACATTTTCATCTAGAGGCATCGTCCGTTCCGATAAGACAGCGGATATACAGGAGTTTGTCCTTCCCGTACAGGCATACCCGCAACCGGAAGATGATGAAAACCGCGGGGAGGAATGCATTCAGCCAAAGCCGCCTGCAGAGACAGTTACCAGAGAATGGTCTCCGGTTGGTGTAAAGGAGGGAACTCTTAACGAGAGTGACGAGATTCTGGAAGGGGTAAAGCGTGAGGCAGAACAGCGGATACAGGAATCTAAAAAGATGGCGGAAGATATCCTGGATGCTGCGAGAGAACAGGCGGAACATATTATGAGTACTGCCGCAGATGACGGTTACCGCTCCGGGTATGAGGAGGGGTTTAAGGCGGGGGTCGATAAGGCCGTAGAGGAGCACGGAAAGGCCATGGCCGGTCAGAGGGAAACGTTCAGGCAGGATATGAAGCAGGCGCTGGCTTCCGTTGAAGAAGCGAAAGAACAGTGCCTTAGGACATATCTGGAGGAGCTAAAGGATTGTTCCGTGGCTGTGGCGGAAAAGGTTATACATATCAGCCTGAAATCCAGTGGAGAAGTCATTAAGCGTATGATTATATCCGAGACGGAAAGGCTTAAGAAAACCGCATGGGTCAAGATTTATATGGAAAAAACAGAATATGAAATGATGATGCAGGCGGATGCGGATATCATCAGTGAGCTATCCAGATTATCGGACAATATCAAGTTTATTGTCATGGATAAGGAGGATAGCGGCAATTGCATCATTGAGATGCCGGAAGAGATCATAGACATCAGTGTGGATACGCAATTGGAAAATATTAAGGAGATACTGCAGAATATCAGGGTTTAGGAGCGCCATGTTTGAGAAGATACCGGGACTGATAATGAAGTCGGAGACAGTAGGACATATTGGAAAAATTGAGAATGTAGTAGGCATGTCCATGGAGGCCTCCGGCGGACGTTCCAGTATTGGCGACATTGTATTGATTTACAATGAGGAGCAGAACCGGCAGATGCCTGCCGAGGTGGTCGGTTTCAAGGACGGAAGAATACAGCTGATGACCTATGAGGCCACCGGCGGCATCGCGTCAGGCAGCTTTGTGCGCAATACAAGGCGGCGCCTGAAGGTGCCGGTAGGAGATTTTCTTAAGGGCAGGATTATCAATGCCATGGGAAGGCCGATTGATGGACGGAACATTTTTCACGCCAATCAGTATTATACGGTCAACAGCCCCTACACGAATCCGTTGGATAGGCCCCCGATCCGTGACCGCCTGGAGTTTGGAATCAAAGCAATCGATGGCCTCAACACCATTGGAAAGGGACAGAGAATTGGAATATTTGCAGGCTCCGGCGTTGGTAAAAGTACGCTGATGGGTATGATAGCCAAGAATGTTAAGACAGATATCAATGTCATTGCCCTGGTGGGAGAGCGCGGCAGGGAAGTGCTGGAATTTGTTCAGAAGGATTTAGGGGAAGAAGGGATGAAGCGTTCTGTACTGGTTGTGGCCACATCAGACCAGCCGGCCATGCTGAGAATGAAGTGTCCGCTGGTCGCGACTACCATAGCGGAATATTTCAGGGATCAGGGTTTCGATGTCCTTCTTATGATGGATTCCCTTACACGTTACGCCATGGCACAAAGAGAGATTGGGCTGGCTATAGGGGAACCGCCGATTGCCAGAGGATATACACCTTCCATTTATGCGGAGTTTCCGAAGCTATTGGAGCGGAGCGGCAATTTCAGCCAGGGTTCCATAACGGGGGTATATACGGTCCTGGTGGAGGGAGATGACACGAATGAACCCATTGCCGATACGGTCAGGGGCATATTAGACGGGCATATCGTACTCAGCCGTCAGCTCGCCAATGAAAATCACTTCCCGGCCATCGATATTGGCGCCAGCATCTCCCGTCTTATGGTTGAAATCGTAGATGAGGAGCACCGCAGGATTTCTTCCCGTTTTCGTAATATACTGAGCCTTTACCAGAAAAACTCGGACCTGATTTCCATTGGCGCCTATAAAAAGGGAGCAAATGCAGCCTTAGATGAGGCTGTTTCTAAAATCAATAAAATGAACGCCTTTTTACAGCAGGGAATAGACGAACGATTTTCCTATGAGGAGACTCTGGGTTTCATGGAATCCATTGTTGGATGATAAAAGCAGCATGGATATAGGCAGACGGTATGACTTGGAGGGCAGAAATGAAACGGTTTAAATACAGCCTGGAAACCGTGCTTGATTATAAGACACAGGTTTTAGACAATCTGAAAACAGAGCATGCGGCAATCGTCAGGAATGTAAATCAGAAAAAGGAAGAGATAGAACAGCTTAAGGAGCAGTTAAACGGTTTTCAGTACGGATTTGACTGTACCAAAACCCAGGGAGCATCCATTGAAAGCTACTGGCTGTATGACAGATGCATAGAAGGAATGGAAAAGAAAATTGATGAACAGAAGGTACAGCTGAACCTGTTGGAGCGGCAGGAAGAGCAAAAGAAAAATGAAGTGGTAGCTGCCAACATTGATACATCCAGATATGAGAAATTGAAGGGACGCCGGTTTAATGAACACCAAAAGGCAGAGATGAAGGAAGAAGAGGCATTTATGGAAGAATTTGTAATACGCGGCATCACGGTCGCGGGCAGGATGAGGCATGGAGGAAGAGGATAATTACGGCTGGAGACAGCTGATAATTATAAATTATATCTTATGGAAAGGAGGTAGGAGACATGGTGAGAATCGATACGGTTCCAATCAGACGCCCTACGGAGCTGGTAAAAGATAAGGAAGCTCCATTGGATGGTCTTGAGATCAACATGAGTTTTTCACAGATGCTGAAGGGAAAAGAACAGGCGGTACAAGAACAAAAAACGGAAAAAGACGATGGCCCATGCAAGACAGAGGAAGCGGACAGCATAAAGAAAAAGCCGGCTTCCATACCGCTTCAAACGGACGAAATCGTCCAGAACCCGGCAGAAACCATGGTTCAGCTGCAGGCCGCATTCAATCAGATGCTGGAAACTGTTGTAAATCACACGCCGGATTCTGAACTGACGAATCAGGAGCAGCCGGAACCCCCATTGGAGCCGGACAGCACGTTTACAGCTGCGGCAGCAACGGATGTCCGGCCGGAGCAGATGACAGCTGCCAAAGCCGGTGACAGGCGGATGCCGGATTATGCGGAACTGAAAGCGGAAAGCAGCCTGCATACTATGAAGTCCCGTGCGTTTTTGCCGGACAGAGAAGCAGAAGCATCAGAACGTGATTCGGAATTAAGTCAGGCCGGTTTCGCCAGGGTGGACAAAGAAATGCAACCTGTAATCCTGCGCGAGGAACATTCTGGGCACCAGGAAGCAGCCGATTGGCAGAAACCATCCTTCAAAGGGAGAAAACTTTTGGACAGACAGGACCGGGACGGCAAAGCCTTGAAAGTACCGGTGCATGCTGAATATATCCATCCGGCAAACAGCCAGGACATGTCCGGGCCGGCAGCAGCCAGGCACATTCCTGAGACCGTTACTGTCAGGACCGCCCCGGAAACATTTCCTGTGGATGTGGGCAAAACCATTGCCGCAAAGCTCCCTGGAAACAACGGTATGCTGACAATTGAGCTTGAGCCGGCAGCCCTTGGAAAAATGACCATAAAGGTCGTATATGAAGCGGGGCGGGCAGCCGTATCCATTATGTCGGCAAATCCAAAGACACTGGAGCTTTTAAGCCAGAGCGCCGGTGAGATTGCGAACATACTGGAAGAAAAGACAGGGCAGCAGACGGTGGTGTATACGCCGGAGATGTACCAGGAGTCGGAGGACTACCGGGGCCATCAGGAACGTGATAATCAGAGACAGGACGATGAGAGAGAGAAAAGACGGAGCCAGCCGGATTCATTCGCGCAGCAGCTAAGGCTGGGACTTGTCTGAAAGGAGGAAACATATGGCAGATGATTTATTGGGTAGGCTCAGCGGCACTGGTAATCCTTACGCTGTGAATACCTATACCCCGGCGGCCAATGAAAAGAATACGTTGACCATTACCGATTATTTTAAACTGCTGGCCGCTCAGCTTGCAAACCAGGATATGACAAATCCCATGGATAACAGCGAGATGATGGCACAGATGACACAGATGGCCATGATACAGGCTGTCAGCGCCATGACAGAGTCTGTTCAGACCTCGACCTCGGTCAGCACCCAGGTATATGCGGCGGGGCTTGTAGGGCAGGAGATTACGGTTGCAGTGACAGAAGAGGGGACGTATGGGCAGGCCATGGCGGTAGGAGTCCAGTACGGAAAAGTGGAATCCGTGGACTTTACGGGAAGTACCCCTGTGCTAAAGCTGGTGGGGGATGATAACGAATACCCCTTATCTTATGTCCTTGGAATGGGGAAAATTGATGACCCTTATAAAAAGGATGAGGCTGACGGCAAACAAACAAAAGAAAAAGACGTGGAAAGTGAAAAGACGGGTTTCCCAGCCTATGACTATGCGGCTGAAGAGGGCAATCCGTTGACGGATAAAGGGATACTTGCCTGATTTTCTTATACACGGCTGGAAAGGACGAATTTATGGGGATAAATGAAATACATAATTTGAATCATGCGCAGTCTTTTGGGGCAGGGCATGCGGCCCGCCAGCGGACAAAAGAGGAAATTCAGGGATTTGAAGAGCTTATCCAGGAAAAGGCAGGAGACAGGCTGAACTTTTCCAAACATGCTGCCAAGCGTCTGGGAGAAAGGGGCATTGCCATTGACAACCAGCTGTTAGGCGATTTGGAGCATGCAGTGGATGAGGCCCGTAAAAAAGGGTCCAGGGATGTTGCTGTTATTGGAAGTCAGGGCATGTTCATTGTGAATATCCCCAATAATACAGTGGTCACTACCATGTCCCAGGATGATATGAAGAACCGGATTTTTACAAATATCGACAGTGCTGTTTTTATGTAGGCGGGACCGGATGGAGGCCCGGCCAGCTGCCTGAAGCGCGCTGGCAGGAACAGCAGAAAGGAAAGCGTATGTTAAGAGCAATGGATTCAGCAGTCGCGGGGCTGCGTTCTCATCAGAACAAATTAGATGTAATTGGCAACAATATTGCAAATGTCAACACCCTTGGATTCAAGGCACAGAGCTACAGCTTCAAAGAGGCCATGTACCAGACCTCCGCGGCTTCCACAGGCGGTACGGATTCCGCAGCGGGTAATAATGCGGCCCAGTATGGATATGGTACCATGACGGGGGCCATTGTTATGGATATGAGCTCCGGTACACCTTCTTACGTGGGAGGATTTAATGCAACCATAAACGGACAGGGATTTTTTGTTGTGCGTTCCAGTAAAGACGGTATTGCAAATACAAATGAAGCTTTGAAGTCCTCGGGCTGTTACTTCACCCGGGTAGGGAAGCTCACTGTGGACAACAATGGATACATTGTGGACAGTGCCAATAACTTTGTGTTTGGTTTTCTGGAAAAAGACCAGGGTAAAGCCGACAGTGGCTATGACACAGACGAGCTGAAGCCCTTGAGGCTCACCGATGCAGAGGGGAAGATCATTGAAGGCGATGATGAACCGGCAATAGCCAGCAGCATTGAAATCAATAATATGGGAATCATTACAGCCAAGATTACGGATCAGAATGGAAATGCGAAAACGGTGACAATTGGCAAGATAGCCATTGCCTCATTTCAAAATCCGGAAGGTTTGACGAAATCTGGCGGATATTATTACACCACGAATGGGAATGACAATGCGGGCAATTGTATCGCGTCGGAACCAGGCAGCGGCTCCACCCCCAGCCTGGTGACCGGCTACGTGGAGGCCTCCAATGTGGACCTTGCAAAGGAGTTCTCTGAACTGATTATGGCCCAGAGGGGATTCCAGGCAAATTCTAAAATCATTACGGTCAGTGATGAGATACTGAACGAACTGGTTAATATGAAGCGTTAAGACCAAAGGAAGGGGCTGCTTACCGGTCTCTGCCGCAAGGCCCGGGCCGGTAAGGGCTTCTGATTAAGAAAGAGGAACGTATGATAAAGGTGACCCGTTTAAATGGAGAAGAGCTATTTCTCAATAATTTTCAGATAGAGTATTTGGAGTCGATTCCGGAAACCAAGATTAAGATGATGAATGGGGATTTTTATCTTGTAACTGATACGGTCGAGTCGATATTGCGCCAGATAGAGGATTTCCTGCACCGCTGTGTAGCCTTCGAAAATAAATCCGAATGAAATATATTCAGACAGTATAGTACAGGAGGCAAAGTATGGATTTAACAACACTGATTGGAGTTTTGGTGGGTACATTCCTGATTGTCCAGGGTATCGGACTGGATAAATTGGGTAATTTTTATGATATAAAAAGTATTCTAATCGTGGTTGGAGGAACGCTGGCTGCCACCGCGGCAAGCTACCCTTTATCTATTTTGATTGACATACCCAAACACATTATGGTGCTGTTCCGCGGAAGGCAGTATAACATCCCAAAGCTGGTTGATCAGCTGGTAGACCTTGCCATGATTGCAAGACAGAACGGTCTTCTGGCCCTGGAGGAGAAGGCGGAGGAGATTAAAAACCCATTTTTCAAACAGAGTATTCTGATGATTGTGGATGCCAATGACCCGGATAAGGTGCGTTTAATACTGGAACGGGAACTGGAAAATATGATGACGCGCCATGACGCGGCAGCGGGCCTGTATGAAAAAGCATCCGCATACGCCCCGGCCTTTGGCATGGTTGGTACGCTGGTGGGACTGATTAATATGCTCAAAGGCCTGAATCTGGACGGAAGCGGAGGCGCTTCCAGCTTGGGGGAGGACATGTCGATAGCTTTGATTACCACGTTTTATGGAAGTGTACTGTCGAACCTTGTATTTCATCCAATTGCCAAAAAGCTGCGCATACGTCAGGATGAGGAGGAACTGTACTGCTCTACCATCATAGAAGGAATCATAGCAATCCAGTCAGGTGAAAATCCAAAGTACTTAAGGGAACACCTTTTGGCCTCCCTCAAGCAGTCCCAGCAGAAGAAGCTTCTCTCCAAAGCCGCGAAGAACGCGCCTGAGGGGGGTGAGGGGAATTGAGAAAAAGGAAGCAGCGTCCTACGGACGGCGGCGGCAACTGGATGGATACCTATGGAGATATGGTAACATTACTGCTGACTTTTTTTGTTATGCTTTATGCCATGTCCAGTCTGGATGTGGCGAAGTGGGAGGTTTTCGTACGGAGTATTTTCCCCAACCGTCAGGAAATATTAGAGGATCAGGTTTCTGTCAACACCCCCATTGGCGTTGAGGTAAGCGACCCCAGGGGAACACCTGAAATACCCGAGGAGATTGTACGGACCGATATGGATTCCCTGTACCTTACCATAGCCGAAAAGATGAATGAAATAGGCATTGATGGTGTCACTATCTCCAGAGGAGATGATTATACATTCATTGAATTTCAGGACAGGACGTTTTTTGACGGTGACAGTTCGGTGCTGACCGAACAGGGAAAAAATACCCTGGAGGTGTTCTGTGATGCGGTTTCACCGGCAAAGGATTTGCTGTCCCAGGTAAATATCATGGCCCATACTGCCCAGGGGGATCCGGAGCATCCCAATAATCCCAGAACAGACCGTATGCTGTCTGCCATGCGGGCGGCTGAGGTATGTATTTTTATACAGACCAGGGAATCAATCCAGCCGGATAAGCTGGTGAATATAAGCTATGGGCAGTTCCGGCCCATTGATACCAATGAGACCAGGGAGGGACGAGCCAGAAACCGGCGCGTTGAGATACTGATGATTGACGAGGGGGCAAGCGTTCGTTCACTAAACGAGTACTATGAGGAGTATAGCAGCGGTAAAAATGCGGACAGGACCGTGGTTACCACAGGACAGCCCATGGACACCGGTCACGGCTTTGCGCCTGCAGAACCGGATCAGGACGGCGTCTCAGCCTCGATGTCCCCGTTAAAAAACAGCGCCGAAAAAGGACCTGCTGAAAACGAGACTCCCTCCGGGGGCGCGGCGGGAACGATGGCAGAATAATTGAGAAAAGGTGGCCTTAGCGATGGCAGATGTATTATCACAAAGTCAGATAGATGCGCTTTTAAAGTCCATGCAAAACAGCAGCGAATCGAAGCCGTCCAGGCAGGCAGTCGAGCAGAAGGCGGAGGAAACAAAGTACAGCAGATATGACTTTTACAGCCCAAGAAAATTCACAAAAGAGAAAATGAAAATTCTTACCAGTGTATTTGAGAATTATGCCAGAATCCTGACATCCCAGGTTAACGGTATTTTCCGCGTCATGACCGATATCACGGTCCTGGAGGTTCAGGAGCGCAGATATTATGAGTATGTAAATTCGCTGTATGAAAATGACTGCATGACACTGGTGGATGCCTATGTACAGGACAAAGGAAAAAACAATGTTCCCCTTATGCTGTACATTACGCCGGGGCTGGTCCTTACCCTGATTAACCATATGCTGGGCGGAGGGGACGAAGTAGTGAAAGTAGACACTTCTTACCGCTATTCGGATGTGGAAGTGGCGTTGTACAGAAGGGTAGCAGAATATTGCACCCAGGCATTGAAGGATGGCTTTTCAAATTACATAAACGTGGCATTTAAGGTGCAGAGGGTGGAGGAAAATCCCAGCATGGTGCAGGACGTGGGTTTGGATGAAACCGTGGCCATCATACATCTGAATGTGGATGTGGCCGGCCTTGCGGTGGAGAAAATACGGCTCTGCCTGCCGGGGACTCTCCTGGAATATATATTCCATATGATTGACAGCCGCAAGCATATAGCGCGCGGTTTCGCTTATGAAGATAACAAGGACATAATTCTGGACAATATCCGTTATACCCAGCTTCCCATGACTGGACAGCTGGCCACTGTGGAATTGGATGTGAGTGATATTTATCATCTCAAGGTTGGCGATGTGATTGACCTGAACCGGCCTCAAAACAGCAAAGTCAAGCTGTTTGTAGGAAGACAGCCATGGTTCTTGGGAGATATGGGAGTCTACAAAAAAAATGTTGCTGTACGCATTCAGGACCGAATATATGGAGAGCCGGAAGGCCCTCTAAAGATGGAGGAACTGGTTTCCCGGGAACTGGAAAACCAGGAGGACGCGCTGTAGCGGCTTGGGAGCAGTGATAGGTCCGGTTGATATAAAAACGAAACGATAATTTCATAAGAGAGGTAATGAGAAATGGCGAAGATTATGTTGGTGGATGATGCGGCGTTTATGCGTATGATGATTAAAAAAGCTTTGACCCAGAGCGGGTACAGCGATTTTGTGGAGGCTCAGGATGGAGCGGAAGCCGTGAAAAAGTATGGTGAAGAGAAGCCGGATATGGTAATCATGGATATCACGATGCCGAACATGGACGGCCTGCAGGCTTTAAAGAAGATAAAGGAAAGTGACGCGTCCGCAAAGATAGTCATGTGTACGGCCATGGGACAGGAAAGCATGGTAGTAGACGCAATCAAATCGGGCGCAAAGGATTTTATTGTAAAGCCTTTTAACGCAGAGCGCATTGTTCAGACCGTGAATTCAATTTTAGGAAAGTAATCGTCAGGAGGATTGGAAATGGCATTTTTAAGTTCGTTTGATATCTGTGCCTCCGGCATGAGCGCGCAGCGTGTCCGGATGGACATAGCAGCGGAAAATATAGCCCACATCAATACCACGAGGACGGAGGCGGGAGGACCCTACCGGAGAAAGGATGTACTGTTTGAAAGTTTTGGAGCCGGCTCCTTTCGTGAGGCAATGCGAAGCGCGGCCATGGGGAATGGATTTGCCAGCCGGCATGCCGGTGTTAGGGTTTCCGGTATCATTGAAGATGACAGGGAAATGAAACGGGTCTACAATCCCGGACATCCAGATGCAGACGCGGAAGGATATGTCAACATGCCAAATGTGGATCTTCTGAAAGAAACCGTGGACAGTATGTCCGCGACCAGATCCTATGAGGCAAGTGTTACAGCTTTAAACGCAATGAAGCTGATGGCGCAGAAGGCATTGGACATAGGAAAATAAGGACTGAAAAGGAGATTAAACGATGGGCGCTAGCAGCTTTAACGAAATGGAGATAGATGCCATAGGCGAGATAATGAATATCAGCTTGGGCGCATCGGCAACAGCGGTTTCCACGATGCTGGGAACCACTGTAAATATCACAACGCCTGTGGTGAAGGTTCTGGGCGGGCATGAATTTGAGTTTAAAAAGCTGGAACCGGCCGTGGGAGTGGAAATATCCTATGTCGAGGGATTGGAAGGCAGTAATGTAATGATGTTCAGCCGCAATGATGTGCGGATCATTGTAGGCATGCTTATGGGCTGCGAGATACCCGATGAGGAATTTGAACTGGATGAAATCAACAGAAGCGCTATCTGCGAAGTGATGAACCAGATGATGGGATCTTCCGCTACCGCTTTATCTGAATTTCTCGGGGTGGCTGTAAATATATCAACGCCCATTTCATTTGAGATAGAGGATGAGACGAGTTTCCGGAAAAAGTATTTTCCGACAGAGGCAAATAAGGTAGTGGTCAGGTTTTCACTGGAGGTAGAGGGAAAACTTAAGAGTGAATTCCTGAATATTATGTCAGTGGAACTGGCGAAGCGTCTGCTGGAGCCGTTTGCCTCAACCTTTGGGCAGATGGAGGAAACCGCAGAAGGTATGGAGCCAAAGCCCCAGGAATCAAAGCCCCAGGAGCCAACCCAGCCTGAGGAGAAGCTGTCCCAGGAGGAGATACAGAGGATGATGCAGGAATCCCGGGACCCGTCCTATCCTGAGGCGAAGCTGACCCAGGAGGAGATACAGAGGATGATGCAGGAATCCCGGGAGCCGTCCAAACCTGAGGCGAAGCTGTCCCAGGAGGAGATACAGAGGATGATGCAAAAATCCCAGGAGCCATCCCAGCCTGAGGCGAAGCTGTCCCAGGAGGAGATACAGAGGATGATGCAGGAATCCCAGGAGCCGCTCCGTCCCGAGCCCAAGCTGGCCCAGGAGGAAATACATAGAACGGTGCAGGAACAGCCGGCTCCGGTAAGGCAGCCCGCCCAGCCGCAGCCAATATACAATACGGTTCCCCAGCCGGTATATCAGGCTGCTCCCGATCCCATGATGCTTCAGCTTCTCAACCAAATGCAGCAGTCGCAGATGCAGATGATGGAAATGATGCATGATATGAAGACCAGGGAAAAGGCACGCAGTTCTGAGCCATCCGTGATACGTCCAATCAATCCTTCCAGCCTGGGAGAGGGCGCGAAGGAGGGCGTGGAGGAACACGCAAACCGGGAAATGCTGATGAAGGTGCCGCTGGAGATATCTGTGGAGATAGGGCGGACCAAAAAGCTGGTAAAGGATATCCTGGAGTTTACCCAGGGGTCTTTGGTGGTACTGGATAAAATGGCGGGAGAACAGGCTGATTTGTATGTGAACGGTCAATGTATAGGCAGGGGCGACATTGTCGTGGTTGAGGATAATTTTGGCATACGGATTACTGAGATAGTAGCCAGGAACTTAAATCCGGAGAGCTTATGATGCCGGGGGATTCTTTATCGCTGGCAGGGGCGGTTATGACGGTCATCTGTGTCCTGCTTCTCGCATATTGGTGCAGCCGTATGTTAGGAAAAAACTGGATAAAGACTTCGGCGGGAAAGAATATGAAGGTGGTTGAGCAGCTGCAGGTGGGGGCTGACCGCCATCTTCTTCTCATAAAGATACAAGATCACGTTTACCTTATCGGAGCCAGCTCATCCGGTATACAGATGTTAGCTGAGATGGAAGGGGAATTCGAGGAAACAGATTCGGAACACACACCAGGCAGCCCTGGGTTCCGGAGTCTGATGAAAATGTACGGCTCTTTGAACCGGAAAAAAGGAGGAGACAAATGAACGACCTTCTGGCAGGACTGAACGGCGGGAATGTACCTGCCTTAGACCTTATATTCATGATTACCCTGGTAGCGCTCTTACCTTCCATAGCAGTCATGATGACTTCCTTTACCAGGACCATCATCATACTTTCCTTTACCAGAAATGCAATGGGAGTCCAGCAGACGCCGCCGAATATGGTTTTGGTCGGAATGGCGCTGTTTCTGACCTTATACATCATGAACCCGGTCATTGGGAAGATTAATGAGGAGGCGTATCAGCCTTATGTCAGAGGGGAGATAACACAGCAGGAAGCGGCAGGCAGAATGGGAGGACCGCTAAAGGAGTTCATGCTCCGCAACACGGAGAAGAGTACGCTGGACCATTTCGTTCAAATGTCGGGCACAGATATCCGTGAAAATGTAGAAGATTATCCGCTGACCGTTGTGACCCCTGCATTTATGACCAGCGAACTGAAACGGAGCTTTATGTCAGGCTTCCTGATTTATCTGCCATTCCTCCTGATTGATATAGTGGTAGCTACAACCCTTATGTCTATGGGTATGGTTATGCTGCCGCCAACCATGATAGCGCTTCCTTTTAAGCTGCTTTTGTTTGTGACGGTGGACGGATGGGAACTGCTATTTTCCAGCATTATCCAAAGCTTTCGATAGAATGCCGGGAAAGGAGGGAGAAGAGCATGAATAATATTCAGGTGCTTGATATCATGTATCAGACATTCCAGCTGGTATTAAAGCTGGCACTGCCTTTTTTACTTGTGAGTATGGTTGTGGGAGTGACAATTGCCATCTTCCAGGCAGCCACGCAGATTAATGAACAAACCATGAGCTTTGTGCCTAAGCTTCTGTCTATTTTAGCAATGATGGGAGTCCTGGGAAGCTCTATGCTTGCGCTGCTGCAGGATTTTACCCGACAGATACTTTCCATGATTGCCGGGGGTTAGTTTTGTATGTTCATTCTGTTTTCACTGATTATTATGCGCATGAGCGGGGCCATTGCACTGAACCCGGTTTTCGGAAGGACGAACGTGCCGTCCCGCGTGAAGGCGGCCTTTATACTGGTTATATCACTCATGCTTTATATTGGCCCGGGAGGAATCCTTGTTCATGAGCCCGCTGTAATGGCGGAATATGGAGTCATGCTTATAAAGGAGCTTCTGTTTGGCTTTACCCTTGGTTTTGGCATGGAACTGGCTTTTTTGGCGGTTCGTTTTGCTTCTGCGATTATGGACTATTCCATGGGACTTACCATGGCCCAGGTTTATGACCCGCAGTACAATGCCCAGATGACCATTACCACAGGCATGTATTATGCCTTTATGGTCATGCTTTTTCTGGCAACAAACGGGCATTTGCGGCTGCTTACCATATTTTTCATATCCTGCGAACTGATTCCGTTCGGGACAGTGACCTTCAGGCCGGAGCTTGCGCAGGCAATCTTACTTATGTTTCGGGAAAGCATTGCCATGGGACTCCAGTTTGCGTTTCCGCTAATTGCAATGGAGTTGGTTGCAGAAACCGCGGTGGGGATACTGATGCGGATGATTCCCCAGATTAACGTCTTTGTAGTGAACTTTCAGATAAAAATTATCGTGGGCATACTTATGCTTCTCTTCCTTTTTAGCCCTATGTCGGATAAGCTGTATGTAATCTTAAACGGTATGTATCAGTCCCTGCAGCAGATCGTGACGCTGATGAGGTAGGAGGCAGGAAGGAAGTGATGGGGCTTGGCTGAGAGGAACGGACAGGAAAAGACAGAAAAACCAACCGGTAAACGGCGAAGTGATGCGAGAAAACGGGGAAATGTATTTCAAAGCAAGGATGTCAGTACAGTGGCCATGCTGCTGGGAGTTTTTATGATGGCCCGGTTCATGATGCCACATATATATACCACAATTCGGGGATATCTAGTATGGATTATTACTGGCATTGGGGGGGATGTTGCGCAGCTTTTGTCCCCACAGCTGTTAACGATAACGGTCATATCCCTTCTAAAATGTGTCCTTCCACTTCTTCTGACAGCAGTTGTGCTGGGGATTCTATCCCATGGGGCCCAGACACGTTTCAATGTGGCGTTCCAGGCGCTGCAGCCCAGGTTCAGCAAATTAAATCCAATAACGGGCATTAAAAACCTGTTCTCCTTAAAAAAGGTGGTTGAGCTTTTAAAGAACCTTATAAAGATTTCCCTGCTGCTGGCTCTTCTATACAACCTTTTAAAGGGAGATATTGTCCCGGTAGCCAGGATGATTGATATGAATCCGTTCAATTCAGCTGCCTATATGATGAATATGGTTTTTAACCTGGTCATTAAGGTATGCATGGCTTTTACCGTAGTTGCCTTCTTTGATTTTTTGTATCAGCGCTGGGAATATGAGCGGGATCTTAAAATGACAAAACAGGAAGTAAAGGATGAATATAAGCAGACCGAGGGAAATCCGGAGATTAAAGGAAGGATTCGGCGGATTCAGAGGCAGATGGCTTTGAGCAGAATGATACAGAAGGTTCCCCAGGCTGATGTTATTGTCAGAAACCCGACCCATTTTGCCGTTGCCCTCAAATATGACCCGGACAAATCAGGCGCCCCGATAGTACTGGCCAAGGGGCAGGATGAGCTTGCGCTGCGGATCATCAAAGCAGGGGAGGAAAATGGCGTAGCCGTTATAGAGAACAGACCTCTTGCCAGGGCGCTGTACGCCTCCTGCGAACTGGACCGGGAAATTCCGGCGGAATTATACGGCGCGGTGGCAGAGATTCTTGTATTTATTTATAAGGCCAGCCACCGGGAGGATATGTTCAGATAAAAATAAACGGATGGAGTAACCGATGAAGAAGATATTGAGAGACTACACAGTGGTACTTTTTATGCTTGCCATCATACTGCTGTTGATTATACGGCTTCCGGCCGGAGTGGTGGACGTGGCAATTATTATAAATATGTCCCTGTCCATGATGATTCTGGTAACCACGATGACGATTCGGGAACCGCTGGAATTTTCCATTTTCCCGTCCCTGCTGTTGATTACAACCCTGTTCAGGCTGGGAATCAATGTGTCCACTACCAGAAATATCTTAACCGATAGGGGGGCGTCAGGCCTGGTCATTAAGGCGTTCGGCGATTTTGTCCTTCGCGGGAATGTTGTGGTGGGCCTTATTATCTTCCTCATCATTGTACTCATGCAGTTTATTGTCATTACCAAAGGAGCCGAGCGTGTGGCTGAGGTTGCGGCCCGGTTTAATCTGGATGCCATGCCCGGCAAGCAGATGGCCATTGACGCGGATTTGAGTTCCGGCCTTATTGATGAGCAGCAGGCGAAGAAACGCCGTGAGAAGATACAGCGGGAGGCTGACTTTTACGGCGCGATGGACGGCGCCACAAAAATCGTGAAAGGCGATGCGGTGATGTCGCTTATTACCACTGCAATCAACCTGATTGGAGGCAGCATCATAGGGTATATCCAGTCAGGAGACAGCATCGGCAATGTCCTTAGTACATATTCCATTGCGACCGTGGGCGATGGTCTGGTAGGTCAGATACCGGCCCTTCTCATATCGACTGCAACGGGCATGATTGTAACCAGGGCGGTATCCGAGGGAAGCTTAAATGAGGATGTATCAAAACAGTTTCTGGCACAGCCGCAGGCAATCATGATAGGTGGGGTAGCGGTAGCGGTCCTGGCGGTCATTCCCGGAATGCCTGTCATACAGCTTGCGCTGATTTCCGCCGGACTGCTGTCAGGAGGGTACTATCTTACAAAACGGATTAAGGAGGAGCCTTCATTGATAGCGGAATCCGCGTATCAGGACGCGGAAGCGGTAATTCCGGGAGAGGCGGCCCACCAGGAGGCGGCGGTATCCGGGAATGCGGCAGAAGAATATTATAAAGACGTCAACAACGTATATACGCTTCTGACGGTCGAGCCTGTGGAAATGGAATTTGGATACAGCCTGATTCCACTGGCGGATGAATCGGTAGGAGGAAGGCTCATAAGCCGCATTGTGATTTTCCGCAGACAGTATGCCCAGAGCATGGGATTTGTAATTCCATCCATCCGCTTAAGGGACAGCTCCGGACTGAGTACAAACCAATACTGTATCAAGATAAAAGGCGAGGAGGTAGCCCGGGGAGAAATTCTGGTTGACTACTATCTTGCGCTGGAGCCGGATCAGCTGGAACGGGAAGTGGATGGGATTGAAACCGTGGAGCCTGCATATGGAATTCCCAGCCGATGGATCAGGCCCGAGGACCGGGAGAGGGCAGAGCTGTATGGATATACGGTCATTGACCCGCTGTCCGTCATGGTAACCCACTTATCCGAAGTCATCAAACAGCATGCTTATGAGCTTATGACCCGGCAGGAGGTCGTGCATCTTGTGGAGAATACAAAGAAAACAGCCCCTGAACTGGTGGAGGAAGCATTTCCAAACCTTGTTTCATACAGCCTGTTCCAGCGTATCCTTACAAGTCTTCTTAAGGAAGGAGTCCCTATTAAGGATTTGGAAACCATCATAGAAACAATGATAGAGGTAATATCTGAGACCGGTCTTCCGGTAAAGGATACAGACAACATTGTAGAGCGCATCAGAACAGCTTTAAAGAGGACCATCACCCGTATGTACTGCGAGGATGGAACCATGAAAGTGATTACCCTGGATTCAGAGCTGGAGCGCACCATGGTGGGCTCTCTGTCAAAGGGGGAGGGAGGATACTATCTGGCACTGAATCCGGATATTCTTCAGAGCATCATCGGGCAGATGGCGGAGCAGCTAAGGAAGTTCAACGGTTTGGCACAGAGCCCGGTCGTACTTACCTCCCAGGTCATGCGGGTGCATTTTTACCGTCTGGTGGAGCAGTTTTATCCGAATGTGCGGGTACTTTCTTTTAATGAGATTGCGAATAATGTCCAGATACAGTCAATCGGCGGTCTGCGCCTTGAAGCGCCGGTGGGACGGAGAGTCTGATAGCGGGGGATATTCAGTATGCAGCAGTGGGACGCTTTGAAAGAAAAAACAAACGAAGAATTATTTAGCCTGTACCAGGAGGACCGGAGGACAGAGATAAAGCAGGAGCTGACACTTCGTTATCTTTATATTGTAAAAGCCATTGCGGTTCAGACATATAACATTTATTCCGGCTTCATGCAGATGGAAGACATCATCAATGAGGGCGTGATTGCCATCATGAAGGGCATCGACCGGTTCAATCTGGATAGGGATAATAATTTTGAAACATATATAACGAGACGCATCAGGGGGATGGTCATTGACCTGGTCAGGAAAAGCGACAGCATGCCAAGGGACTATCATAAACAGAACCGAGCCATTGAAAATGCCAGGATGCAGCTTGCCGATGAACTGGGACGGCAGCCCTCGGACGAAGAAATTGCGGACCATCTTTCGATAAAGGTTAAAAAGTACAAGAAAATTCAGAGGATAAGCACGATGATGAATGCCCTGTCTTTGGATATGGTTACCAATGAGGAGCACCAATCATTCCAGATAGCAAGTGAAGACATCCGAACGCAGCCGGAACAGGCGTTTCTGCGGGAAGAGGCGCTGCAGACCTTAACAGATGCAATCAATAATCTGGGAGAGAAAGAAAGAATGGTCATCTCACTTTATTATGTGGAGGAGCTTGACATGACCCAGATAGCCGGAGTGCTGCAGGTCAGTGAACCAAGGATATCACAGATTCACAGCGCGGCTATCCGGAAGCTGAAGGCTTATATGAATAAACATTTATAGTAGGAGGAGGACATTATGTATCAGGGATTCTATAATCTTGCCTCAGGCATGCTTACACAAAACCGTAACCTGAATGTAATTGGCAACAATATGGTAAACGTACAGACGCCCGGCTATAAAAACGACACCATGGTTGCCAGTACATTCAGTGAGGAACTGCTTTACCGCACCGGAAGACACTACAAAGAGAATGCCGCACCGCTGGCCACTGTCTCCAAAATCAGTACGGCGTCCAGGACCTATGTGGATTACGGCCAGGGAAGCTTTGAGCAGACGGACGGGATTTATGATTTTGCTCTGGACAACAAAGGATTTTTCTGTATCCAGACCCAGAACGGCGAACGTTATACAAGAAACGGTTCATTTGCCGTGGATGACCAGGGCTATCTTGTACTTCCTGGTATAGGGAGGGTGATTTCCACGGATAACCAGCCCATTCAGATTGATAATGAGGATTTTCAGGCAGATGAGAGCGGTACGATATCCGTTTCAATCATCACCGGAGGGGATGACGGGGATTCAGAGATGGAAGTGGAGAAAAGGACCTATGGAACCTTGAAGGTAGTGGATTTTGCGGATTATGAGCAGCTTCATAAGGAAGATAACGGCATGATTTCCACGGCCCAGGCGCCCGTCCAGGCCGCTGAAGGCGGGGAAAAAACGCAGATTCTATGGAAGACCCTGGAGAAATCCAATGTTGATATGGTAAAGGAAATGACAGCCATGATGTCTTCCCAGAGGGCCCTGCAGAGCGTCGCCCAGGCTTTGAAAATGTACGATCAGATTATGAGCAAATCAGCCACTGATATAGGAAGGTTATAAGGAGGTCCCAGATGAATATGTCATTTTACGTTGGCGCCATCGGCGCCGGCAGCTGTACAGAGAAGCTCAGCGTTATATCCAATAACCTGGCCAATGTCAACAATACGGGGTTCAAGCCCAAGTCAGCGGTTTTTTCTGAATTGATAAATTATAATCTGAATGATTCGCCAGAGGCTGTCACCGAACTACAGGCAGGGGCGGGCATAAGGGTTCAGAGAACCTCCACCGGTTTTGATGTGGGCGGGCTTACCCAGACCGGGAGCCAGTATGACTACGCCATTACACAAGCCAATGCCTTTTTCATGGTCCAGGACCCGGAAACAGGAGAACGGGTATTCACAAGGAACGGCCACTTTCACCGGGGAGAATGGGACGAGGGATTCTATCTTATGACGGAGTCAGGCAAGCTGGTTTTGGATCAGAATCAGGAACCCATTAAGCTGGATGTGCTGGACACAGAGAAAATTCGTGAGGAGATGGAATCAGGGTACGAATTAGAGGATGAAGACGAGGATGAGGATGAGGACAAGCCGAAAGTCAGCCTGTATACCTTTACCAATCCCAGCCGCCTTGCCAGTGCAGGCGATAATGAGTTTTCGGCCGATAACACCGGGATGGAACCTGTTCTGGTGGAGCGGCCATCCCTTGCCGAGGGGGCGCTGGAGACATCCGGGACGGACGTGGCCAGGGAATGGACCAGGCTGATTGAATGTCAGCGCGCTTTTTCCTACGCATTGAGGATGGTAACTGTTTCTGATGAAATTGAGGGCACAATCAATACACTGAGAGGCTGATGGATCAGATGGAAGGAGGGCCAGGATGAAAATCAGACATTATGAAGATATGAACCTTCAGGAACTGGATGTAATGAAGGAGATAGGCAGTATTGGCACAAGCCATGCGGCCACGGCCTTGTCCAAGCTGCTTTCAAAAGAGATTCGGATTACGCTTCCGGAGGTCAACATACTGGGATATGAGGAGGCGGTGTCCCGCATCGGCAATCCGGAGGAAATCATAGCGGCAGTCCTGGTTAAGATGGACGGGGACGTGGAAGGCCTGATGCTCTTTCTGTTTAACCTGGAGTTTGCCAACACGGTGCTCGACAAACTGATGGGAGAGAGTTTCTCTGATTTTACGGAGCTTGATGAGATTTCCTATTCCGCGCTGGTAGAGGCGGGAAATATCATTATCTGTTCTTATATCAATGCCTTTTCGCAGCTTGTAGGTGTGGAGATGGAATTATCGGTTCCCAGCGCCACGGTTAACATGCTTGGGGGCGTGCTGACCGTACCCATTGCGGAATACGGATATGAAACAGATAAGCTGATGTATTTTAATGCCGACTTTGTTATGGAAGGAAAAAAACTGCCCGGATGGCTTCTCATGCTTCCTGATATTGACTCTCTCAACGGGATTTTGGATAAGTTAGGGGTTTTGTAATGATGGAAAAAGAGTTGAAGGTTGGTATTGGGGATATGAAATTTGCAAGAGGAGAGGGAAGCATCATTACATATGCCCTGGGCTCTTGTATCGGAATCGCTTTCTATGACCCTTTCATACACTTAGGGGCTTTACTGCACATCATGCTTCCTTCGCAATTCAACTACAATGATATCAACGCATTTAAATATGCGGATTCAGGAATCCGTGAGACAATCCGCAAGCTGACTGCGTTTGGCATGGTCAAGCCAAGGACGGTGGTAAAGATTGCAGGAGGGGCTAAAATGTTTGAAATCAGCGGAAACGCTGATTTCGGAAATATTGGAACACGGAATATAGCCAGTGTAAAAAAGGTACTCCTGGGGGAAGGGATGCGCATTGCCGCGGAAGACACCGGGGGAAGCTATGCGAGAACAATGAAGCTGGATTTATCTACCGGCAGTGTCACAATCAGGACCTTTGGAAGGCCTGAGAAAATTTTATAATTGAAAGAGGTAGGGAAGTCATGGAAAAAGGAAAAGACAGGGACGGTATCCTTTTGGAGTCCGGAACAAATGAGATTGAGGTCATGAAATTCAGTGTGCTCGGAGAATCCTATGGCATTAATGTGGCTAAGGTCCAGGAAATCATCATGAGTGATAAGGTAAAGCCCATGCCCCATGCCCATCCTGCGGTGGAGGGCATATTTAAGCCCAGGGATACGCTGATTACGGTCATTAACCTTGCTTTCTATCTGTCGGGTGTCAGGCCGGAGAATGGCGCCAGGGATTTATTCATTGTCACGAATTTTAACAAGATGACGGTTGCCTTCCGTGTGCAGAGCATTGAGGGAATCAGCCGTATTTCATGGGGCGACATCCAAAAGCCCGACAAGACCATTTCCAATGGGGATGAAGGTGTGGCTACAGGTATTGCGCAGTGTGATAACCAGCTGGTTACCATACTGGATTTTGAGAAAATCGTGGCTGAAATAGCACCGGAAACCACGATACAGATATCCGAGATAGAAAAGCTGGGAGACAGGCCCATATGTGATTGTCCCATTGTGATTGCGGAGGATTCCATTCTGCTGCGCAAGATGATTGATGATGCCCTGGAACGGGCGGGCTTTACGCATATCACCAATTTCAACAACGGGCAGGAAGCATGGGATTATCTGCAGTCGGTTAAGAATGATCCTGATTTATACGAGAAGGTGAACCTGGTCATTACGGATATCGAGATGCCCAAGATGGACGGGCACAGGCTGACAAAGCTTATAAAAGAAGATTCCAGGCTCAGGAGGATACCTGTCGTTATCTTTTCGTCCCTGATTGATGAACAGATGCGCAAAAAGGGCAAGGAACTGGGCGCGGATGAACAGCTGGCAAAGCCAGAGATAGGGCATCTTGTCAGTATCTTGGATGAGCTGCTGGGGAAGTTTGACCCGGGCCGGGCCCATGCTTAAAATCATGAAAAAAAACAAAAGCTGTGTAGTGGCATTCCTGATTACCGTGTGTCTTGTATATCCATGGAGCAAAGCCTGCGGGGCTGAGAAAGGGACCTGGGATTTATCGGAGAACGGAAAACACTGGATGTTCTTTTACTCTCCCGGCAATCCGGCTGAGGACGAATGGATTGAATATGAAGGAAAGGAATACTATCTGGATTCCAAAGGCTATATGAAGACCGGCTGGGTGACGGATAAAGAAGACGGGAATAAATATTATCTGGGGGAGGACGGGGCAAAATGCTTTAACACGTTTACCCCGGATGGGCATTATGTAGGTCCTGACGGCATTATCCTTAAATCCTTTGACACCTACCGAAAGGCCGTAAAAAAGGAGTTGTCAGCACTTTTGAAAGACAAGCAATACAAAGCGGCAGCTTCCCAGTCGTTGCCAGGATTCCTTATGATTGATTTAAATGGGGATGACTACCTGGACATAGCAGTTGTTCATGGTGCGGATTCACAGGAGAGAGTCCTGTTAGCTGCCGTATGGAAACCCGGGGAGGAAGAGATAGTACGCTCGGCGGAGTCTGATTTTACAGGTACGGGAGAGTCGAGACTTTTGCGCAATCCCAAGACCGGCGCTGTATGGCTGGTGGCTGACGCCGGTAACGGCTGGGACAGGGACTACTCTGTGATGGATGAGAATGGCTCATATTTTGAAAATGTATGGCATTTCAGCGCTGAATTGGATGACTGGGGAGAACCGGAATACTATGTGAACGGTCAGAAGTACGCACAGGAAGACTGGTTCCTCGCCATGGCCATGGCGGAGGAAGAGGCAGGGGATTGCATAAAAGAAGGCTGCCTCCCTTTAGACGAGGAACATATAAAACAGGCGGTGGACCGTGAGCCAGGACCAGAAGAACTGCCATTATGGCAGCCCTGACCGCTTAAAAACATAAGATAAAGTTTGGAGGTAACACGTTGGCAACAATCATTACGGTTTCAAATCAGAAGGGCGGCGTGGGAAAGACAACCACGTCCGCGGCGCTGGCTACAGGGTTGTGCCTGGCCGGCAGGAAAGTGTTGGGGGTGGACTTGGACCCACAGGGAAATCTGGGATTCTGCCTGGGGTTAGAGGCAGCCAATCATCATACTGTCCTGGATGCCTTAAAGGGACTGGCGCCGGTGCGGGAGGCTATCTGCCAGACGGATTACTGTGACATCCTTGCCTCTGACATTACATTAAGCAGTGGGGTGGAGCAGGCGGCTGCTGAACACCGGGAGTGTATTCTTAAAAACACCCTGGCCCCTGTGATGGAAGAGTACGACTATGTAATCATCGACACTCCCCCGGCCTTGAACCTGCTGACGGTCAATGCATATACGGTATCGGATTTTCTGATTATCCCGATGGCTTCCGACATCCTGAGCCTGGTTGGGCTGGCACAGCTTAAGGAGACCATTGAATCGGTCAGAGGAGGACTGAATCCGCGTTTACATGTACTGGGCATCTTGCTGACCAGGTATAACAAAAGAACCCTTCTTTCCCAGGAGGTGTTAGATGTAGCAAGGCAGCTGGCGCAGCAGATCAATACGGTGGTGTTTGAATCCAAAATCAGGAATGGCGTTGCCATTGCTGAGGCCCCGGCTCATGGTGAAAGCATATTTGATTACAACCCACGTTCGGCCGCTGTCAAAGACTATATGGCGTTCATAGATGAAATTGCGGAAACTATCCACTTGAAGGAGGCATAAAGGTGGCAAAAAAGACTAACAAAACGTCACATGTACTAAATCTCATTACCAATGGAACGACTTCTGAACAAGAGATGAATCCAGAAGCTACAGCGGTTCTGGCGCCGGAGCCGGCTGTGGAAGGCCCGGCAACGCGGCCTGAGCGGACATCTGCCGGGGAAACGGTGCTGGAAGAGGAAGCAGTGGGAGAGCATGCAGCTGCCTTGAGGGAGAACGCGGCCGCTCTCAGGGAAAGCGCTGCGGCCATTCGTGAGGCGGTGGATTTAGGTGAGGAGGGAGGACTCTCATTGAAAGCGCAAACATCTCCCAAGGAAGAGCTGCCTTTGCAGACGGAAACCGTCCTCCAGGAGGCGGAGACCTCCCAGGAAGAGGATGCGAAAGTCAGACCGGTAAAGGAACCGAAAATCACACCGGTTCTGCCAGGAGATAAAAAGGTGATTGTGGTAAACGAGGCAGGGGAAAATGATAAGATATCCGGAGAAATCCTGAACCAGCTTACCAGCTATGTGGAGGAAGAGGAAAGAGCAAGGCGGAAATCCTGCCATATGGTCAACGTGATGGAAGAGATTCTGAACCATGTCGACCTGGAGACGCATATGAGGGCTTATGATGTATGCCTGTGCAGCAGGTGCCGTGTGGATGTCAAGGCATTGACATTAACCAGCCTGCCGGCAAAGTACGTGGTAGTGGATGAAAACTCTGTAGCGCCAATCATCGGCTATTATGAGAGCCGGTTCAGGGTGCGGATTCTGACGGAAATCATCAAGGCGTGTATGACGGTAAAGAAAGCGCCGCGGCATGAGCGGCTGAATTCTCCAGGCTGGGCCGAGGCCTGAAAAAACGCAGGTTTTATGTAGGACTTGTATATTTTGTGTTATTTTTCCGGAAAATCCGCCGATAAATAAATTAGTAGGAAGCAATACAGAGGATTGAAAGGAGAATATGAATGGCAAGTGTATCGGGAACAGGCAGCCTTGGGAATACCAGCTTAAGAGGGTATGGCGGATTGGTGTCCGGGATTGACCGTGACCAGGTGATTGAACAGCTGACAGCAGCAACAAATGCCAAGATTACAAATAAGAAAAGTGAAATGACAAAACTCAGCTGGAAGCAGGAAGCATTTCAAAGCATCAGCAATAAGATACTGGCACTGCAGGATAATTTCATGTCCTATTCCTCCAGCAGTAATTTAAAGGACGCAAGTATTTTTGCCAAAAACCGGATCAGCATACTTGGGGATTCCAAAGTGACAAAGTTTGTATCAGCAACCGGAAGCTCCAGCTTAGTTAATTCACTTGCGATATTGGGGGTCCGGCAGACCGCCACTGCGTCAACCCGTATATCGGATAAGAAAAATGGCACGGATTCCATTACGGCTGACAGGATAACGGAGGAAAACCTGAATAATCCGGCTGCCTGCCAGACCTCCAACCTGAAGGGCAGCCAGCTGACATTCGGTTATTACAACGAAGTCACCAAGAAATACGATGCAACGGCTACGTTCAGTTTCCCCTCCGCCTATAAGGACGAGGACGGCAAAAGCCAGAAGATTGACTATACCGACATATACGGCGCGGACGGGAATGCAGATGCAGGCAAGATAAGAGAACTGACAGATAAGCTGAATACAGCATTGAAGCAGTCGGGGCTAAAGCTGGGAGAGAACCAGCTTTCCGATGTTTTTGAATTCGGTTTTGATGCGGACAGCGGAAGCTTCCGGATAAATACAAAGGCGGGCCATGAGAATACCAATATCGTTTTGCGCGACACCTCCTCCGCACTGGGCGCCCTGGGATATAAAAAGGCCGATGGAGCGGATACGTCAAAGGGTATCTCTCTGAAAGCGTCAAACAATGTCTTTAACGCCAATTCCAGTGATTTTGCCAGCAAGTCCGTAAAGAGACAGAGCGTGGTGCAGTATCTGACCGGAAGAAAGGTGAGCTTCAGTTATGGAGGCCAGACAAAGGAAATTGAGCTGGTAAAGAAGGGTGAAACCTTCAGTGATTTATCTGATTTGGCTGCTAAGATGACGGAGCGCCTTGAGAAGGCCTTTGGTGTGGGAAATGTTACGGCAGAAGCAGAAAATGGCACATTAAAGTTTAAAGTAGGCGATTCCAGCCAGATCTTAACAATCAATGAAAGTGATCCAGAGGTCAGAAGCATGCTTGGTATTCTGAACGGGGCATCGAATAAACTGAGCTTAAATGCCAGCCTGTGGGATAATAAAGAGAAACTGGGGCTTGATGCGGGTGATTTTGATTCGGACGGAAATGGTTATATCGAGATTAACAAGACCAAAATCAAGTTTACCAAAAATACCACGATTAATGAATTAATGGATAAAATAAATAACAATAAGGAAATCGGGGTCAAGGCATCTTATCTCAGCACCACAAACCAGTTTGTGCTTGTGGCAGATGAGACAGGCAAAAGAGGGGAGATTGACCTTGGAGCCAACGGGGCGGGAGAGAAACTGTTCGGCTGCACCTATACCGAGGATGGGAACGGCAAACGTACATATACCAATGGCGGTTCATCCGAAGATGGAAAGAACGCACAGATTCTTGTAAGCTATGGAAACGGAATCAACACCATGGTTGAAAGCCTTTCCAACAGCTTTGACCTGGCTGGTCTGCGGGTTACCGTATCCGGTGAGTTTGGTGACGTAGAAGGCAGCGAGGGAAACTGGTCCTATGATAAATCCCAGGCCGTCACCTTCAGCGCAAGTGCCGATATTGATGGCGTCACGGAAAAGGTCAAGAAGTTTATTGAGGATTATAACGCGCTGGTGGAGGAAATTAATACCCAGATTACGACAAAGCCGGACAGTTCCTATGGTCCCCTGACGGATGAGCAAAAGGACGAGATGTCGGAGACCTCCATTGAGAACTGGGAGAAGAAGGCGAAACAGGGCATTTTGTTTAACGATACGACCATGCGGGAACTCAGTATGGATATGCAGGGGGTATTGACAGAACTGGTTGGAAGCGTGGCCAACTACGCGGACCTGGAGGACATTGGGATTACCATATCCACCGACTATAAAGATGGAGGCAAGCTCGTATTTAACGAGAGCGCATTCCGGACTGCAATGACCGATGAACCGGATAAGGTATCCAATATCATAACCGGCGGCGGGGATGTAAAGAAAGGGCTGACCAAGATTATCGAAGACACCCTGACCCCCTATGCCAACAGATACCCGGAGCGAAACGGCGGTTCTTATGGACGCCTGATTGCGGAAGCAGGGTCAGAAAAGCTGCCGCTGTCCGTTCAGAATAACCAGATATACAGGGAACTGAAGGAAATGGAGGAAGCCATAGAGAAATTCAGGCTTCAGCTTAAGAGCGAGCAGGACCGCTATATTAACCAGTTTACCAGAATGGAGACAATGATTAACCAGATGAACGCGCAGGCAAGTTACCTTTCACAACTGCAGGGATAGAACAGGGAATTCTGATTGGAAGGGAAATATATGAACGGTTATCAGAAATATAAAGAAAAAAGTATTTATTCCATGAGCAGTTCCGAACTGCTGCTTCTGCTGTATGACGAGGCAATCGGACGTCTGTCCAAGGCGGAATACGCTTTGGAGGACAAGGAATATGGAATGTTTGAAGACTGTTTGCTGCGAACTACCAGAATTGTCCGTTACCTGATTGATATATTGGATATGAGCCTGCCGATCAGCGGGGATTTGTACCGCATATACAACTATCTGATTTACGATATCAGCAGGATTAAGGCGGGGCGGGAACGGCAGAAGGATGAGATAGGCCGCATAAAGCACATTCTGTCCGAGCTGAGGGAGGCGTTTGAGGAAGCCAGCCGCAAGGCCGCGGATGTTCATATGGTCCAGAATAAAGGACTCATAGGATAGGAGGAGAATGTGGGGCCGAATATTGAACAGATTATGCTGCTTTTGCAGAGGCGATACAATGCACTGCGGGAAATCAGCAGACTCACAGAGGAACTGCAGGAAGCCATATCATGCAGTGACCAGGTATCAGCTTCCCTTCTCATGGAAATGAGGGCAGATGAGATGGCCAAGGTTGAGTCCTGCCAGAGTGATATATGGCTTATGGCAGAGAATAAGCCGGAGTATGCACCAGTTATCCGGGAATTAATGAGGTCCGATCCCTTCGCCGCCCATCCCTCCGGCCGCTTTGAGGAGCAGAAGATTTTTGAGTTACGGCAAAAAACAAGCGTGCTTATCAAGGATATACAGGAAAAGGATCGGAATATGAATCTGCGGGTGTACGGCGACAGGTCTTATTATGCTAAGACAAACAATAAAAGATAGGAAGGAGGAAAGGAAATGGCAATAAGCGGAATCAACGGTTATAATTTGTATGGCTATCAGAATGCAATGAACATGCTGAAACTGTCTTTTGTCCAGAACACACAAAGGCAGGCCGTAAGTCCGGTTAAACGTACCTCATCGGTCAGCTCTTCATCCAGCGTTTATGGGGATATCCAAAGCTTTTTAAAGAGCTATCAGTCAGAGCTGACAGGGCTTGAGGCGGCCGCGTCCAGGCTGACCGGAGCCAGCAGCAGGAATGTATTCAATGACTACAAGGCGGCTTCAACCGATGAGCAGGTGGCTGTGGCGAAGGGCAGCTACAGACTGAGGGGCAACACGGATATTTCCCTGAATGTAGGAGCATTGGCGCAGGCCCAGAAGAATATCAGTTCGTCCCATTATTCACAGGAAACTGTGGATGAGGGAGCTGATATGGATTTTAAGATTACGAGCGGTTCCGGCGAGGCGCTTGTCTCAATCAGCAGCATGAATGAAAACGGTACGGCGAAAACCTACAACCAGATGTACCAGGAAGCGGCCAAAGCCATCAACGCACAGTCCAGTCTGGGAGTAAAGGCATCTGTGTCAAATGCAGAGGGCAAGGTTTCATTGGTACTCACATCAAAAAGCACCGGGGAAGCGAACGGCTTTTCTGTTACCGGAAACGTGGGAGCCGCGGCCGGGCTTGAGAACGCATCGGTCCAGGCCCAGGACGCGGAATATACGGTCACTGAAAATGGTTACAGCCAGACCTATCATTCAAGCTCCAATACCATCAGCCTGGATTATGGACGGATTGATGCTGCGCTGAAGGGAACAGGAGACACCAGGGTCTATACCGGGGTTGATGAGGATGAAGTGGTTTCAGCTGTGGAAGACCTGGTAAAAGGTTATAATTCAGTTACCAAGCTCCTGGAAGAAAACGCAGGCCGCGGTACCGGTGCGGCAGCTCATTTATCATCCTTTAAGCGGGGAATGGCAGATGAGAAGACGCTAAAGGCGCTTGGAATTACCTATGATAAGGACGGCTATCTGCAGCTTGATAAGGATGCCCTGAAGGAAGCGCTGGAAAGCGATTTTGAGGGAACCCAGTCACTGATTGGCGGACAGTTTGGAATTGCGGACAGAGCTGCGGCCAGGGCCGGCAGTGCACTATCGGATTCGGTTCAGAGAATTGTCAATCAAGATTTAGCATCAGCAATCACACAGAATCAGAACGACAATTATGCCGGCTATACGCAGTTTGGCAATTTTGTCAGAAGCGGAGCATATAACCTAAGCAATTATTATACAGTGGGCCTTCTTTTCAATATGATGGCATAAAAGGTGATTTTATAAAGCTGTACATAACTTATGTGCAGCTTTCTTTTGAATCAGCTATGATGGGGGAGACGATGAATCGACTAATATTTGAGGGACGATTTCTTGTGAATTTGACGGGGTCCATTATGCGGCAGGACGATCTGCGTCCTGTGCATGGGAGACTGGACTGGGAACGTATGTACCGGACCGCAGATTATCATAGAATAGCCAATATCATATATCTGGGAGTTCTCGGGAACGGAGAGCGGGTGCCAGCGCGGTGGAAAAACCGCTTTTTCGAGCGTTACCAGGAAGCACTGCGTTTTGGAGACATATGCGCCCACGCGGAAAATGAGATATTAACCTTGCTGGACATGGGCGGGATTTCCTGTACGGTCCTGGAATCCTGCGGAATCCGGGATTTATATCATATTCATGAGATTGCGGCAAACAGTCCTCTCCGATTATATCTTGATTCAGAAAGTTATTCACTGGCAAAAGGATATCTGGTTGATTTAGGATATGAAACAGACCGGTTTTATGATGGATTTGGGGAACATATGAAGCGCGTATCCGGATTTGAGGTTGATATTTATTACAAGATACCCTTTCCGGTACGCCTTTTTGAAAAGCAGATGCTATACCTGCTGGAGCATGCACAGGTCAGGAGCACGTATCAATATGTCAGGACCCTGCCTGTGGAGGATCAGTTTCTATTCCGCCTTGCTGAGGCAGCCTGTCATTATGTTACGGATGAGCTTTTAATCCGGGAGCTTTTGGATATATATGTTATCTACCAAGCATGGCAGGCCCAGCTGAATCAGGAATATATAATGAAGAAGCTGTCTGACTTTCACATCGATGAGCTGGCAGGAAAGCTGGTACAGATATCCTGCATGTGGTTTGGAACAAAGAAAGACGCTGTGTTTGGCCTGCTCCCTGAGGATATGGGAGTTTTTGATGTGTTGGAGAACCGGATGCTCAGCCGTGGGGCGATTATGAAAGAGACGGATACCCAGGCGGCCTGTCTTCTCCAGCTAATCCAAAAGGAGCAGGACCGGGAAAGGCATAGAAAGAAACTGGAAAGGGTAAGAAAGAAGGCAAAAGAATGCTGGCAGCGCTTTACACGCAGGCTTTCCTGGATATTTCCGGAATATAAATATATGTGCGCTATCTACCCGGTCTTGGAGAAAATACCCTTCCTGCTTCCGTTTTGCTGGATCAGTAGGGATATACGGCTGTTGCTTGGAATGTTTCGATAAAAAGCAGGCATCCCGCGGAGTAAAACCTGCCGCGGAATGCCTGTTTTTATGGTGATTCCTTATCCCCGTTCTTGAGAATGTATTGTTTGAAAGCAGCATGAAGGGAGCGGACGGAAGTGGCGTTGGGGGACATGGCATGTTTATTAATCTGCTCCGCTTCTGATAATTCTTCCCGGATAATAGAAACCTGCTTTGGCGCATCAATGGCGAGGCGTACACCGTCAGCCGCACATTCTATGATGGTTATCCGAATATCATTTCCTATTAATATACTTTCATTCTTCCTGCGCCTGAGAATCAACATGGCAATCACTCCTATTATCTGGTTGTTTTTGGACTGCTACATGGGGGAAGGAGTCCAGCTTATGGTGGAAACCATAAGGAGAATTCTCAAGAATTATCTGCATCCCTACTCGGGTAAGGGGGTTAATGGCAAGCGGACATTTTAAATTGACGGTATTGTCCATATAGTTATCCTTGATGACACATATGACATAATAGGACAATTCTCCGCTGTCTGACACCTTTAGATAGGATAACTCCTCCGAAGTAAGCTTTGGCAGATAATCGGGGTAGAGGAATGCGGGGTTGATAAACAGAAAAACAACCTCAGGCTTTTCTGTTGACTGAAGTATGAGCATGGAATCATCATCATCACTGAGACAGAGAGGAAGATAATACTTTAAATCAGGAAAGCCAAAGAGTCCTTCCGGAAATGTGACGAGATCCTCCTTGCTATATTCTATTTCACCATAATAATCTGTGTGAATTTTCATGTAAATATATTACTCCTATATTGATAGATTCATGTTTCCTTCTGTAAAATCCTCTGGGGGCGGAAAATAGTGAAAGCCTCCCAGATACTCAAAATGGATTTCCGGATACTGGGTTATGATGGTCATGGTCATAGGCGGAAGATAGGAAAGCTCACCTGTGGCTACACGCAGCTCGAAGGAGCCGCGCTGTGTGGTATAGGCCGCCTGTGTCTCGGGAATGGAAACCTGTGAAACAGGGATATCCGTTGTATAAGAAACAGGGCCTGAGCCGGATGCGGCCAATCCGTTTTCCTTTGATACCGCCTGAGGGCGTTGTTCGGCGCTCCTCCCGCCAGAAGGGGGTGGACCGGCTGACCAACCAGCAGAGCCTGTGGGGCGGCTGTGCGTTCTGGCGCCGGCAAAGGACCGGTTGACTTGATTTACATAATTTAAGTCAACGGTATTCCCCCTGCTGGAATAACGTGAATGGAAAGCAAAATGCCGGGCCATTGCCTTTCTTCGCTCAATATCCACATGATCAGCAGGTACCAGGCGGGCATTTTGTGAAAAACGCATTGTCTGCATGGGCACTGACGTGACTTTTAGCAGCTGTCCCATTTAAAATATCTCCTTTCTTCTATTGCATACACAGATATGGAAAATCCTATCTCATGAAATCAAATAATGAGGACTGCATCAGATAAGAGCTGACCCTCTGGGCGCAGGAATAGGAATACTGCTGATTATACATATCCAGAATAGCCTCATAGGGGTCTGCCCCCAGTTTATCTTTGTATTGTTCCGTTAAGTTCTGCTTCATGGAAGTGAGCTTATCCGCTGTGGTTTCAAGGAGGGAATATTTATTACCCAAATCGCTGTATACCGTGGTGACGTAATGTTCCGTGGCTGTCATACAGTCCATGATATCGCCCAAGGCAGAGGAGAATTCCCCTTTGTCTCCGCCAGCCTCATAATCGCTGAGGGCTGCAGCTGCCCTGCCCAGGAGCCCAACAGGGCTTTTATTCATTCGGTCCTCGATTGCCTTAAGGGCATCCGCTTCGCTCATGGTATTGACAGCGTCTGAATTAAGCCCTGTTAAAAGATTCAGGCCGCCGGTGTAGGTGTCTAAGAGTGTGCTTTTGTCCGATATGGTTCCATAACCAACATCAACGCGCCCCTGCTCCTTCATAGCCCTGAGCATATTGTTCAAGGTGTCCCTATCAAATTCATATTGGTAAGAGCCGTCCGCCTGCTTTTCCAGGGTCATCTTCATCTCCGTGGGAGTATCCTCCCCTGCAAACTGGTGGCTGAAGGTCAGCGTCTTGCCATCGCTGCTGAGGGAGAAGGGGGCAGTGGAAATATCATTGCCGCCGTATATATAAAAATTCTGATACTGGGCGTTTAAATCATTGACCATGGACTGCTGTTTTTGCAGCAAATCGTCCTTGACAGTCCCTACCGTACTCATTTTCTCATTATTACTGTCTGAAAGGATATACTGTACCCTGGTCTTGGCTTCTGATAGAGTTTTCTGGATGGAACGTGCCCCCAGTTCCTGCTGGTAAAGACGGTTTTTTACATCTGTCACAAGGGACAGCTTGCTCATCACATCGGAATACTGGCCGTCTATTTTCTTACCCTCATAGTAAGCCAGCGGGTTGTCGGCGGCAGCCTCATAGGCTTTTCCGCTGCCCACCTTATTTATACTCTTAATCAGCCTGTCATGCACATCATTGATGGAACGGGTAAAGTTCCGGTTGATGGTTGTGTTGGTAATTCTCATAGTGGTAGTTCTCATTACGGCGATACCTCCGGTGGAATTAGTTTATCTTCCCACAAGTCCTGTATTATTAATCAATGTGTTAAGCGCTTCGTCCATTGCGGTCATCAGCCGTGAAGCGGCATTATAGGCTGACATATAAGCCATCATATTGCTGGCCTCCTCATCCATACTGATGCCGGATACCGAGTCTTTGTAATCCTGAATGCTGTTTAATACAGTTACATTTGTCTTTAGTATGTTTTGGTTGGCACGGGAATCATTGGCCAGTATGGTGGAGGTGTTGTTCATATAGCTGGCAAAGGATTTATTGCCCAAACCAGCATGCGCCTTGGACATGGCTTCCAGCATATTGAGCACCGTATCCGTGGGGCTGTCGCCCAGCATACCGACATGGGCATTTCCATTAATCCAGTCCGTGCTGATTCCGATGTTGGCGGCCGTTATACCGTCGCCCGTATCCGTTGTCTTGTTGGCTAAGAGGAGGTAGGGGGTGTCGTTTACCTGCGGGCTTCCCTGGACTCCCTTCTGGTTGATATCGTTGATGATGCCTGCAAAGGTCTGGGCCAGTGCGTCTAATTTCTTCATATAAAACTGGTAACCACGCACATCATCAAGTGTGGCTGTTCCGGCAATCAGCTCACCAGTACCAATCTTACCCAGCATATCGAGGCTGGCCTGTATGGAACCATCGCGGAGCTGGCTTTCCGATGCGGAGACAACCGTGGAGGAACCGCCGGCACTGGCGGCCGCCGTAATCGTGACAGCGGCCAGGAGAGGCTTCTCGCGGCTTCCTCCCGTCAATTCCAGACTGCCGTAATTATTGCCTTTTCCGCCTTCCGTTCCCTCCACCAATGTAAGCTGTTTGGAGGCTCCGTTCTTATCCGTATAATTCAGCGTTACCTTTAAATCATCGGGCCAATCCCGCCTCCCTATGACCTTGCCCTTGCTGTCATACTCGTACATGCGGTCGCGCTTCTCAGTTACCGGATTGCCGTTTCCATCGATTACGGGCCTGCCGTCTGCATCCGTAATAGGATAGTCGTAGGTCCCGCTGTGCTCCGCATCCTTATAATAGGAAACCTCGATGGGAAGATATCCGGCCAGCTCATCCAAGAGCACGTTTCTTTCATCCATAAGCTCAAGGCTCTGCTGACCTAAAATCTGATTCTGTTTTATCTGAATATTAAGGTCGCCGACCTGGCGCAGAATCTCATTCACCCTCTGGACAGCGCCCTGTTCGCTGGTCCCTTCACCATTCAGCCGGTCAAACTCATTCTTCTGTGCTGTGTCAATCTGTCTGGCAGAATCATTTAAAAGATTGGTCAGGGCCTGCATGCGTGAGCGAAACTCGCTTTCATATACGGGGTCGTTTACCTTGGCAGGGTCCTGCATGCCGCTGGTCAGGACAGACTGAATCTCATTTAAGGTATCACTTATACCGGAAATGCTGCTCTCATCCAGAATATCCGCCAGGGAATCCAGGGAGGTCTGCATGGAATCCGTGTAGCTGGCCTTAGACATCTGAGCCCGATACTGGACATCCAGGTAAGGATCGCGTATCTGGGAAACCTTGTTCATACTGACGCCGAATCCCACCACTGTGGCGGAGCCGTTCATGTAATGGCCAACGGGGCCGGAATAATTCAGGCTGGATGTTTCCAGCTGCTGTCGTGTATAACCAACGGTATTCATATTTGCAAGGTTCTGGCCAATGATATCCAGACGCTTCTGGTTTGCCTGGATTGCCGTCAGGGCAGTGGAAAGGCCGGAAAATGTAGAACGTATCATAATGTATTACCTCCATATTACCTGATTTAACGGTCTGTAATTCTTAGACATATCTGTCTTTAAAGCGGGAAGGCGCCGGAGCATTTCCGTCTCCAGGGCAGGAGCTGCCTTCTTTTCCGGCAATGGCAGCTTCCAATTCCCTTAGCCGGAGTTTGATGACCCGGTCAGCCGATGTCCTGGTATCTGTCAGGCGTTTGACTCCCGCCTCCAGCTGTGCAAACAGAGGAGAAAGGCATTCCTTTTGACTGTTTTCCGGTTGTTCTAAAATCTGTCGGAACGTGAGCCCTTCCCAGCCAAGCGTCTGCGCCAGCCTGGTCCGTTTCTGCTCCAGTCCGCGAAGCTTAAGAATCTGCGCCTGTTCCGGATTCAGAAAACCGGCAATCAGATTGTGCTGGCTGTTCGCGGCCGCATGGGCTTTTTGCACTTCCATCTGCGTAAGGATATCCACTGCCTCTGTCAGCTGTTTTAACACCTCCGCGAATTCATCGAAAGGTGCGGCATGAACTGGAACCTGTTCCATGGCGTTTGACCTCCTTTTATATGCTAACGGTATCCCAGGATACGCTCTGCAATGCGTCTTGCATTGGGCTTATAGGTTCCGGAAGCAATCTGCTGCTGCAGTTCCATTATTTTTTCCTGACTGGCCCCCTGTTTTAGGCTGCCAGCCGCTTCACGTGCCAGGATATGGGCAAAATCGGTGTCGTCAGCCGGAGCCTGTGTCCTGCTGAAGGTTGCTTTATCATAGTTCCCGGCAGCCTTATCCGCTGGTAAAGCCGGTTTGGAGGCCGCAGGTGAAAGGGTGCGGTAATCCGGATAATCCGCATTGCCGGCATACAATTTAATGTTCATGGCATTCTCCTTTTGTGACAGTATGGGAATAAAGAAGCGTCTTTCATACCCCGGTACTTTACTGACCATACAACAGTTGTTCTCCATATATATATTTACTTTATCGGCATTTTTTTTGTATGAATAAGTGATATAAAAAAATATTCTTTGGATATTTCACTTTTTTAAAAAAAAAACTAATATTAGGAAAGAATTCCGCCGATATATAAGATATACCGCAGGTTTGCGCATAACACAATAAATCAGTGGAGGTAATATGGCCAATATCTTACAGGTAACCAACCCTTCTCCCAATACGGATAACAGAATATTAGACAATCAGGAGGCCAGAAACCATCTAAACGGCCAGCGGATTCACAATCCGGTGGATCCGGCCCGGGTGGTCAGGGCAGACGGACAGGAGGAAGGAAAAACCGGCACTGCTACAGGTGAAGGAAAGTACAGCATAATTGATTATGAGAGTAATTATGGCGCCTTCATACAGAGGCTGGGGGATGGCGTGGAACTGCCAAGGCTGTTGGAACAGCTTCTGTTTGGCGACAGGGCAGGCGTTCTTTTTGCGGGCCAGGAGGAGGCGGGCGCTTTGGTCGAACAGCTGCTTTCCTCCATTCAGGTGGATTCGCCGGAAGCACTGAGGGAATTTCTCATGGAACAGCAGGCGCAGCAGGCCAAGTTTTCCGGTCCGTTTTTTGCGGGTTTACGGAGCCTTTTGACGCGGGGGGCTTCGGATGGCCTTAAAGACGCGGTCATGGCATTTGTAAAAGGATTTAACGACTATTCATCAGGACGCCACCTTTTACAGCAGATGCATTCTCTGACAAGGGATATTAGTCAGCTGATGTTAAAGAATTACAAGACGGATTTCCGGCAATTAATGGATGAGATGGACTGGGAGGCGGAAAATGGGGATACGGCTGCCAACACAGCCGTACTAAATGGACGGCTTATTCCCTTTTTATCCAACTATATTTCCCGAACCCATGATTATGGTGCTGTGCGTGAGGCGGTCATGCTCTTTATCCTCCATGCGGTTAAATATGAAAACGGCCAGGAGGATCGACTTGTGCAGCTGTTTGAGCGGATGACGGAGAACCGGGAGTTTGAACGGCTTTTTGCGGGAGATGCCAGGGACGGGTTTGCCAGTGCGCTTGAAGGCTTAGACCAAAGGCCGGACAGCTTTGCGGACATGTTCTCCGCCCTTGTGCTGAAAGGAACCAACGGCCAGGCGGGCATAGAGAATATTCAGCCGTTTTATAACATATTAAACAGCATGCTTTTAAATGAAAGCGTCTATCTGCCGCTGATGCATATCCTGGCGCCGTTTTGTTACCAGGGGAAGGATGTGATGTCAGAAATCTGGGCGGATCCGGATGCGGAAGGCCAGAAGGAGAATGGAAGAAGGATAAAAATGCTCTTTAAGTTCCATATCCGGGAACTGGGAAGATTCGACATGATTCTGGCGCTTCAGGACCGGCGGGTAGAAATGCAGCTCTATGTGCCCCCATCCCTTGCGGAGAAGGCGGAAACCATACAGGGCGGCATTGCAGAGATACTGAAAAAGAATGGAATGGATTTAAACCGGCTGCTGGTGCGGGAGAAGACAGGCGACATAAGACTGGAAGCTATATTTCCGGGGATTCGAGAAAGGGAGAAGGGCATTAATGTCAGAATTTGATGATTTGCTGAAAAAAAGAGCGGTAGCTTTAAAGTACGACCCGGAAAAGAATGGGGCGCCGGTCGTTGTAGCGTCCGGTATGGGGTATATGGCAGAGAAGATAACGGAAGCAGCCATGGAGGCCGGGGTTCCAATCTATGAAGATGACTCCCTGGCCACCCTTCTGGGACAGATAAAACTGGGGGCTGCCATACCAACGGAGCTGTACCAGGCGATTGTGGAGATTTACATCTATTTTCTGGGCTATGTGCCTGAGGAGAAAACGGAAGGAGAGGTGCCGGAGGATGGGTCGGAATCATAGAACGTGGGGGATGGGAGCGGTCGTGCTGCTTGCTTTTATCCTGGCGGCGCCTGTCAAAGTCATGGGAGCCACAAAACCAATCAATTCGGTCAGCATCCAGGTCAGCTCAAAGATGGAGCCGGGGGAGAGGCTTCCTGAAATTGAGATAGGAAGCGGAAATGCATCAGAGGGAAAGGTCCGGGTGCATGCAGGCGGAAAATACCATGTAAAAAAAGCGGAATGGCTGGATAAAAGCAGCGTGGAAGTAAAGGCTGGCGATGAGCCGCGGATGAAGGTTACGTTGGAGCCTGAGGACGTGGGTGAGAATTATTTTCTGGCAGCCTATAAAGAATCCAGTGTGAAGATAAGCGGGGGAACTTTTGTATCGGCCAGGCGTGACGGCGATAGTCTGGCAGTGACCTTTCGCTTAAAGCCGGTAAAAGGTGATTTTGATCCGCCGAAGGACGCTTACTGGTACGAAAAAAATCTGGGAGAGGCCAGGTGGGATAAACCGGAAAACACCTCGGGATATTATGAACTCCAGCTGTACCGGGACAATAAATCCGTCCATAAAGTGTCCAAGGTCTCCGGCGTCAGGTACAACTTCTATCCATACATGACAAAGGAAGGAGACTACACCTTTAAGGTCCGGACCATTCCCGGTTCGGAATCGGTAAAAAAGTACGGCGGTAAAAGCGAATGGATTGAATCCGGTGAGCTTCACATAACAGACCGGTATGTATCAGATGGAAAGGGTCAGCAGGCGAAGGACAGCACCCTTGTGCGGGGAACCCAGGAAACCGTTGGCTGGAATAAGGAGGGGGATTCCTGGTCCTACCGCTATCCGGACGGCAGCCTTTGCAGGGGCAGGTGGGAATCCATCGAGGGGCAGTGGTATTACTTTAATATAGAAGGAATCATGCAGACAGGCTGGCAGCTGCTGGACAATCAGTATTTTTACCTGTACCCCAATGGACAGATGGCGGTTGGCTGGGCAGAGATGGATGGAAAATGGTATTATTTTTGCACCGGAGAAGAAGCCGGGGAGACTGCGGGGAGCATGCAGGGCGCAGGCTGGAGGGTCATAGGCCCCTATTATTATTACTTCAACGAGGACGGCTCCATGTATACGGGATGGCTTAAGCAGAACGGAAAACAATACTATTTGAACACTGTGGATAACAGCCTGAAGGGAGCCTTGTTTACCGGCTGGATTAAGCGGGACGGAAAAACCTATTTTGCAGACTCCAATGGAGAGATTGCAGAGGGGTGGTGCCAGATTGACGGGAACTGGTATTATTTTTATCCGGAATCCGGAGAACTGGCGTATAACACGGTCATTAACGGGTTTCATGTGAACCAGGATGGAATCTGGGAGCGATAGGAGGTAGCGGATTGAGGAGACTAAAAAGGGCCGCAGCTGCGGCAGGGATGACAGCAGTGCTTATCCTTTGGACCGGGGCATCTGTCTTCGGGGCGGACTCCAGTGTCATTGAGAAGATAACAATCACATTCAAGACCGCCTATGGAGAGCCGGAGGAGATACCGGATCCGGAGATTACAGTAAACGGAACAGGGTGTTCCCTGGGGGATGTCCAGTTCCGGACAGAGTATGACAACTGGAAGCCGGGGAAAAAGGTAAGGACGGAGATAACGGTCAATGCGGACAGCGGAAAAATATTCCCCACGTCCCTGAACCGTTCCCAGTGCAAGGTGACGGGGGCTGATTTTGTGTCGGCAAAGGCGTTGGATGACACCACTCTCCAGGTTAAAGTGGATTACAAGCCGGTCACCGTGCTGGGCGCTACTGAAAAAGCGGGATGGAGCAGCAGTTCCAAGAAAAAAGCAGTTTGGAAATCTGTGGATTATGCACCTGGTTATACGCTGACCCTGTACGGGGACAATAAGGTGGTGAAACGCCTGACCGTGGAGAGCAGCAGTGTAAACCTGTCTGACTATATGAAAGATATGGACAAGACCTATTATTATGAGGTAAAGGCTGTTCCCATTACATCGGAGCAGAAAAAGTATCTGAAGGAAGGCGCGTATGTGACTTCCACGGACCAGGAGTTTGACTGGGAGGATTATGAAAAGGAAGAAAAACGATCCTCAGGTCCCGGAGACGGAGGCTCGATAAAAGGAGACAGCTATATCATGCCGGATGGAAGCCGGGCCTCCAATACATGGAAGATGGTCTCCGGGAAATGGTATTATTTTGACGGAAACAGCAGCCGGGTAAAAGGCTGGCTGAGCTATGGAGGAAAGTGGTACTATATGGACCGGAACGGAGCCATGTGCACCGGATGGGTGAATACCGGCAATGATTCCTGGTTTTATCTTGGCCCCGAGGGGGATATGTATACAGGCTGGATTCAGCCGGTGCCCGGGTCATGGTATTACCTGAACGATTCTGGTTACATGGAACGGGGCTGGGTTTATACAGACGGAAAATGGTACCACATGGACCAGGACGGCCGTATGCAGATTGGCTGGCTGAATGACAATGGAAGATGGTATTATCTGAACCAAGACGGAAGCATGGCGGTCAGCGCCAATGTGGAGGGCTGGAATATAGGGGCGGATGGAATTGCCCTGCGATGACAGGAGATGGAAGGAGTAAATTACAATGAGCTTGATTACATCAGTGGCTGAAGCAGAGGCGCTGCAAAGGAAGCGTACCGAGACAGAAGCAACGTCCAATTTGTCCGGAACCAGCTTTCGCAATGTCCTCAGGGACAGTCTTGGCAGTATATCGGAAGACATGGATGCAATATTTGAGGAAGCGGCCGCAAAATTCAGCCTGCCGGCCAATTTGATTAAAGCGGTTGCCAAAGCTGAATCTGATTTTAATCCCAAGGCCGTATCCCGGGCGGGGGCCATGGGCGTGATGCAGCTTATGCCCGGTACTGCCAAAAGCCTTGGGGTCACGGACCCGTACGATGCAAGGCAGAATATTATGGGGGGCGCTAAGTATCTTAAGGAAAACCTGGATTGTTTTGGCGATGTCAGCCTGGCGTTGGCCGCCTACAATGCCGGACCAAACAGTGTCAGGAAATATGGAGGCATCCCGCCTTACAGCGAGACACAAAATTATGTGAAAAAGGTCACATCCTATCTGAATGGAACTCCGATATATGCCAATAAGACAGTAAAAACCGGAGCAGGAGGGAAAACGCAGGGAAGCCTTTTGGCTGCAGGCAATCTATCCGGTTCCTACAGCCTCCCCAGATATCAAGGCTTTTCGGGTTACGGGAACCTGTATGGGCTGTACGGCCTCTATGGCGGGGACAGCGGACTGTCTGCCATGAGCCTGGCGTCCGGTTTGAATGTAAGCCAGGATGGCGATACAGTGACCATGGACAAGGAAAGCTTTGCAAATCTCATACAGATGCTGCGGCTTCAGATGATGATGAATGCCGGACGGGAAGTGGGGACCATTCTGATATAGGAGGAACAGTGTTAAATGGTGTTAAAAGACTGCAGCAGATGCATGGTATACACACCGCAGGGAAAACGGCTGTCGGAAGCCAGGGTCATACATACAGGGGGCAGCGTTTCGCTGTTCTTCGCTGATTATGGACTTAAGGACGCCAGATTCCGTTCCAGGGTAGATTTTTATGATGAACAGGCCGGGCTGATTGCAACCGTATGTGAATTGGTTCTGCACAGGAATCCATCCTATCCGGATATGCCGGAGCCATGGATGGCAGAGTGCCGGGTTCAGGACGTGCTGGAGGTTGTGCAGAGGCAGAAGGATATACGGGCCAAGGTACATATAGAAGTCCGGTGCAGTTCCATAAAGCATGGGACGTTTTATATTACCATTGAAAATATCAGTGCGGGAGGCATGTATATGACAACAGCACAGCCTTTGAATAAAAATGAAGCCGTTACGTTTACTTACCGCTTCCGGACCCTGGAACGCCGGTTTGAGGCGGTCACGCTGTGGGTTAAGCGGATAGAGGGAGGAAGATACGGCTACGGGTGCCGGTTCGTCAATCTGACGGACGGAGCGGAGGCAGCGATACGCTCCTTTGTATTCAAAAAATTATTGGAAAGGCGGCAGGAAAGGGAGTGAGGATAAGTCTTGTAATGATTGTTAAGAATGAGGAGCGCTCCCTGGAGAAATGTCTCAGAAGCGCCGCTTCCTTAGTCGATGAAATGATAATTGCAGACACCGGTTCCACGGATGGGACGAAAGCCATAGCAGAGCGCATGGGAGCCAGGGTTTGGGATTATAAGTGGACGAATGATTTCTCAGCCGCCCGTAATTACGCTCTGTCTCATTCCAGCGGAGACTGGAACCTGATCCTGGACGCGGATGAAATCCTCCGTCCCTTTCAAAGAGATGAACTGGAACAGGCCATGGGCCGGTACGTAAAACACCACGGGGCGAGTTGGATGGGGGCTATTACCAGATATGACGTATATCCGGATGGTGAGGGGACAAGTGTGAGTGTTGCCTCCATACCCAGGCTGCTTCCTGCCGGTATGCGTTATACCGGAATCATCCATGAACAGCCCGATACAGAATATCCCTGCTATAAGCTTCCCCTGGAGGCGGACCATGATGGATATCTTAGGGGAGATAAGGGAGAGCGGAACCTTTCGTATCTGGAGGAGGCGGTTAAACGCTGCCCGGAGGATTTGTACTTCAAGTTTCAGCTGGCCGCTACCCTGAGGAATATGAAACGATTAGGTGACAGCCTGTACTGGTTCCGGGATTTTTATGCGGGCTATATCAGGCAACGGAAAGAAGGGAGAAATAATGGTAAGGAAGCAGGCATGTATCTGACGGAGGGGGTACTGCTGTATCTTTATACCCTGCTGGATATAGGGAATAGCGCCTGCCTTGAGGAAGCCTATGCCGTTGTGAAAAATGAAAGCCATATCCTGGGTGAACGGGCGGATTTTTGGTTTGTCTGCGGCCTGTTTTATATGAAGCTGGTTCTTTCCGATGTGGCGAAGTATGTGCATCTTCTGCCGGAAATTGAGGCCAGCTATCTAAGATGCCTGTCAATAGGGGAACGCAGGAATCAGGACAGGGTAATAGGAACGGGTTCATTTAAGGCTGCCTATAATCTGGGTACGTGGTATGAGGTGTCAGGGCAGAAGGATAAGGCGGCATATTATTACATGGAGGCAGCAAAGGAAGGATACGAACCAGCTGAAAAAAGGCTGGAGCTTATGGGAAAATGCCGGTAACCCCCTTATATCTCATTAAAAACAGCCGATATTATATAATATAGAGATGAGCGGCAGAAGCCCCGGCAAGCAGCAGGGACATTGCCGGAAAGCAATAGAAAGGCGGAGAGATTTATGCGGATAAAGAACAATATATCGGCGCTTAACTCGTCCCGGAACCACGGCATTGTGCAGGAGCAGCTGGGAAAGTCCCTGGAAAAGCTGTCTTCCGGTTACCGGATTAACCGTGCAGGGGATGATGCCGCGGGACTGGCTATTTCAGAGGAGATGCGCCATCAGATAAACGGGCTGGATCAGGCCATGAGAAATGTCAATGATGGTATTGGCATGACAAGAACAGGCGAGGGAGCCCTTGCGGAGGTGCATTCCATGCTTCACCGCATGAAGACGCTGGCAATCCAGGCGGCCAATGGCACATACAGCTCGGCTGCCAGAGCCAACATAGAGGAAGAGAGGCTGCAGCTGCTCGATGAGATAGACCGAATCAGCGCCAACACGGATTTTAACCAGATTCCTCTTTTTGATACGGAGGTTCCTGCGGAACCTTTTGAGCCTCCCAAGAAGAAGGATGACATAACGCTTCAGATTGGGCATACGCAAAAGGAAGAGATGCCGGTAGCGCGCTATCACATAAGCAGTAAGGCTCTCAAGCTGGATAAGACGGATTTTAAGGGCGTTGGCAAGGCCAATGCTTCAGTGGAGTATATTGATAAGGCCATCTGGGCGGTGACCACTGTCAGGTCCTCCTTTGGCGCGGCGGAGGACCATCTGGAGCACACGCATAACAGCCTGGGGGTAACCAAGGAAAATATGACGGCCTATGAAAGCGGAATCAGGGATACGAACATGGCCAGTGAAGTTACAAAGCTTACCTCTTTAAACATTGTGGGGCAGGCCGCCCAGTCCATACAGGCTCATTCCAACAGCCTGCCGGAGATGATACTGCGGCTGCTTCAGGCATAAAGGCTGATACGAACATGCAGGGACTGTCCGATCGCCTGTAACGATAAAAATCCACCCTCGCAGCGGCCAGGTTGATATGTACCCTCTTTACTGGACATCCAGTAAGGAGGGTATTATTATGCGGTATTCGTTTGAATACAAGAAAAAATGTGTGGAGATGTATCGGAACGGCATATGGCCGGAAACACCGGATGGAATTAAGGATTTTAAGAATTTCCGTAATATGATCCGCCGGTGGCATAAGCTTGAAGAACTTCATGGTGAAGAGGCGCTGCGGCATAAAAAAAAGAACAAGGCCTGGCTTCCAGAGGAGAAACTTGAATTAGTATCGCAGGTTCTTGCAGGTAAATCCATAAGGGAAGTCTCATGTTCGTCAGGGGTTGAAAACGGAACATTGTCAAACTGGGTTCAAAAATACAAGACAAATGGGTATAATGGTCTGGTAACGAAGACGAAAAGTTGTCCATACAAAAAAACCGATATGAAAAGAAAGAACATCAATAACCCAGGCCGATTGTCAAAACTCCATTTTCCAAAACCCTCCTTATCTCTTTTCCCACCGCATAAGCTACCGGTGGTGGAAAAGCATTGCCAATCATCCGGCAGGCATGTGTTTTTTTCTTTCCAAATCTCCATGTGTCTGGAAAACCTTGTATTCTTGCAATCATTCGTGGGGTAAGTCGCGGCATTCTATGTTTTAGCTGGTTGGGAGCCGGAAGGCAATGCCCAAATAACGCGCCAGGTTGTGTACCTGCCAGATTGGAAATGGATTCCCTTACAACTGCCGCTTCCAGAAGCAGACGTTCGGTTACATCATTGAGGCTGATGTATCTCATCCTTCCACTCGGAAAACCGCCATAGCTTCATCACTCCTTTGCTGTGGATTTGTTACGCTGTTAAACAGCGATTTTGAGGGAAAAGGCATCAATCCCTTTTATACATCAAAGACTTCTCCCCTTGTGGTCTGTTTGAATGAGTGTTTTGTGTTCCCACTTTTTGCTCACGAAATAAAGTAACCCCACAATCGCAGGAAGTACTGGTGAAATCGCCTGTCCATAATAAATGCCGGGGAACCCCATATAGAGCGCAAAAGCCAAGAGCCAGCTTACAGGCAGACGCACGATAACCGCGTCCAGTAAAGCGTTAATCATAGCGACATTTGCCGCACCTACGCCAATAGCAAAGGAATCCAGCGTGTACATGGCGGCATAAATCAGACTATTGACGCTGCAGCAGATACGCAGATAGTAAACGCCGTTGTTTACCGTTTCCGGGGTGCTGCCGAAAAGCAAAATCAACGGTTCAGCAAAAAGCTGTACGCCAATTACGGCAACGAGCGTTACGGCAACATTCATCACTAAACTGATTTTTACCACCTTTCGGGCGCGCCCGATTTGCCCGGCTCCCATACACTGGCCTGCCATCGCCGTTACGGCCTGTCCAATAGCCCAGCAGGGCATAGCGGCAAAGGTATTGATCTGCAGCCCCACATTTGAGGCAGCAGATACAGCAGTACCAAACTGATTGAGCATACCCGCCACAAGCAGATAGGCGGTGTTGACTACGGCCATCTGGATTGTTGTAGGAAGGCCGACCTTCACAATGGCGGCCAGCTTATCCCATTGAAGCGTAAACTTACTGTGATTTTCCGCAGAGAAGAATATCCTGTGCCGCTTCAAATAGAATAGGGAAATCGCAAAGGAAAGTCCCTGCGCTGTAATGGTTGCGTAAGCCGTTCCTGCTGTTCCCATTCCAAAAGGGCCCACCAGAATAATGTCCAAAACGATATTGATGATGGTTGCAATTCCCACAAAGCAGAGGGAAGATTTAGAATCCCCCAGCCCCTTGAGCACAGAGCAGACAGCGTTATATCCAAAGACGAACACAGTCCCGCAACAAATAATTTTCATATAGCCGCAGGCATCTTGGTATGCGTCTGCCGGAACATTTAATATCCTGAATAACGGCTGGTAGGTAGCCAAACTCACAATCGTTACAAGCAAAGAAGATACCAGTGAGAGCAGGGCCAGCATCTGAAAGGACTCCGCCTGCCCCTTTTTATCACCTGCCCCTTTATATTGAGCAATCAACACGGCCCCGCCCATCGTCATTCCAATACAAATGGAATTGATGATATAGCACAATTTGGAAGCGTTACCAATGGCCGCAAGGCCTGTATCGCCTACAATCTGGCCGATTACAAGCATATCTGCAACATTATAAAAAGATTGCAGTATATTTGCTAAAAGCAATGGGAAGGCGAAAACGGCCAGTCTTTTCGGCACACTACCGGTCAGCAAGCTGTGTTCTTCAGTCATATCTATTTCCTCCAAAAAGAAAAACAAAAGGCCACAAACAAAACATTGTCTGTGGCCTAAACAGTCAATTATCTATCGTTGATCTGATAAAATGGTACAAAAACCAAAGACAGTTCATCCCTGCCTTGGCCCTTCCGCTTTATGGATCAACTTTCCGAAAAGGCTCCGCACAATGTTTCGTGGTATAAACTTGTGTGGAGCCGAAGTCAATACAAAACTTTCCGAACAACATCGTACTCACCTCTTCATGTAATATCATGTTTATTGTATTCTGTTTTCACTTTGTTGTCAAGTTTGACCTGTCAGTGGATTGGAATCTGGTAATGATAACAACTAACCTCGGACTGTTCCCACCGTAACGGGAAAAGAAAGCCCTGGAACTAATAGGAAATTTATTTAAAGTAAGTACGAAAAAATCAAAATAGCTCTTATCTTTCCTAAAAAGCGGACGATAAATAATGTATAAAACAAAACATAGTGGTTCTACGAATGCTTAGCTTTGCTATCCATGCCGGTCCGGAAACCGCTATGCAACTGGCTAATCATTTCTAACTTGTGAAAGGGAGTGCAGTTGCATGGGAAATCGGGAATGCCATGGATAACGCAGTTCTGTTTTCAACGAGGTGGAAGATAAAACATACACCCGTGTGCCCGGAGAGAGAGGCATTTCTGGAACGCTAAGGGAAAGGGGAAAACCAATGAGCGGTATGTTGGATATAACCAGGCTGTCAGGTGCGATACCAAGTCTGCAAGCGGACCGCCAGGAGAAGATGGATACGGCTTCTGCTGTGGAGCAGGCGAAAGACAAGCTAGGACCTGCTTCTGAAACCAGGCTATCGGCTGCCCGCATGGATGAATATGTACCGGGAGAAAATCCTGTTCCTATCGGCCTATACCAGGTTACCCAGGACGGGGACGGAAGCCGCAGGGTAATCTTTGATGCTCCGGCCAAAGAGGAAGGAGAGCCGAAGACCGTGCCTGAAGCACCAGAACCACCGGAGGAGGAAACGCCCGCAGATGCCTCTGAAAAGGCTGATAAAAAGGTAAAGTCTGAATCCTGTACGTGCAACACCGACCGGGTGGACCGGGAAATAAAAAGACTGAAAGAGAAACAAAAGGAACTTGAATTGAAAGTTTCCCGTTGTAAGGATAATCCCGATGAACGGGCTAAACTGGAGCATCAGCTTGCGCGGGTAGAAAGCGAATTGCGGGTAAAGGATACCGATTTCTATCGGCGGCAGCACGCCCAATTCACATATTCTTAGGCCGCTCCTCCCACTCCGGCTGCGTGGTGTCTTGTGTTTCTATTCTCTATGGAAAGTGGGACAGCTTCGTGTCCTGGCGGGCGCTGAATACGGGGAGCTTTACCGGCAGGGAAAGGGATATTTATAAAAATATAGTATGTCTGCAGCCTGGGCAACGGTTTTGGGAAATCAAAGCCGTTGCTTTTACTATGGCGCCGGTTTGGCAGGGGGCACAGGGGAAAGTTCCCCTGAATCGGTTCGGACGCATGACGGTATTGTCGGTAGATAAGCGTTCGCTCACGGCCCTATGGAAGACAAGCCGGTTTGGGCCGCTGCGGCTGCGGGGCCAGCGTGCTGTCTGCTGCGGTAAAGGGGGACAGGGGCCTTAGGAGAAGTAAAAAATTTCACAGAAAATCAATAACAGCTCTTATACATTTACGAAAACTGACGATAATTATAGTGTAAAACAAAATACATAAGAAGTTTTACAGATGCTTTTCAGACAGGGCCCGGATGGAAGGTAAGCAAAGGGGACAGGGAGGTTCCCGGAAGATATAATCAAGGATTAGGAGGATTACTTTATGATTATTCAGCATAACATATCAGCGATTAACTCTTACAGAAACTTAGGCATTAACCAGAGCGCATTGAGCAAGAACTTAGAGAAACTGTCATCCGGATATAAGATTAACCGTGCCGGCGATAACGCGGCTGGATTGGCCATTTCCGAGAGCATGAGATCTCAGATTAACGGCTTAAACCAGGCATCTGCCAACGCCAAGGACGCCATCGGTCTGATTAAGACGGCAGAAGGTGCGCTGTCAGAAGTTCATTCCATGCTTCAGCGTATGACAACTCTGGCTGAACAGGCCGCTAACGGAACTTACAACACAGTTGCCAGAGGCAATATTCAGGAAGAGTATAAGGCTCTGACCAAAGAGATTAAGCGTATTTCCGAGAATGCAGATTTCAACGGAATCAAACCTTTGACAACGGGTAAGGAGATGACGATGACCTTCCAGATTGGTCCGACATCAGGCGAGACGATTACGGTTGATAAAGAAGATATTTATGGCAAAACTGTTACGGCGGCTATGAGCTTAAAACTTTCAGTTCAAAATGATGCAAAAAATGCGCTTAAGACGATTAAGACGGCGATTGATGACGTGTCAACCTACCGCGCTAAACTTGGTGCCGCCCAGAACCGTCTGGAGCATACCGTTAAGAGTCTGGATATTATGTCTGAGAACATCACAGAAGCTGAGAGCCGTATCCGCGATACAGATATGGCTGACGAGATTACAGCCTTTACAAAGAATAACATTCTGTTGCAGGCTGCTCAGTCCATGCTTGCTCAGTCCAATGCTGCTCCTCAGGGTATCCTGAGCCTGCTGCAGTAAGGATTTGGTTCATTAGCAAAGATTTAATTTAAGTGACAGCTAGTTGTCATAACCGGTTGATATGCTTTTGCGGGCAGGGGGCCGTTTCCAGGGTTAATGCTTTGGAAACGGCCCTTTTATACAGCCACGTTACATTGCGATGCCTGGTGCTGCCGGTTATGATGCTGCCGTTCATTCTATGCTGAAGAAAATGGAGGGGCAAATGGGCAGAAAAATTCAGATATCCCAATGCATGATTGTTAAAAACGAAGAAAAAAATATTGAACGCGCCTTATCCTGGGGCAGGGAGATTGTATGCGAGCAGATTGTGGTGGATACCGGGAGCACGGACCGGACCGTTGAGCTGGCCTCGGCCATGGTAAAAGAAGGGGGAATCTACCATATACCGTGGCAGGATGATTTTGCGGCGGCTAAGAATTACGCAATCAGTAAGGCAAAGGGGGAATGGATTGCCTTCCTGGACGCGGACGAGGAATTTGCTCCGGGAGACGAAAAAAAGCTTCTGAAGCTTCTGGAAAGCCTTGAAGACACGGGCGTCATGGCCATCGGGACCGGCTGGATGCAGTTGGATGACCAGGGAAAGGTGTTCGCTGCGGCAACCCAGGTGCGGGTGTTCCGCAACCGTCCGGGGCTGGGCTATCGAAGGCGGATTCATGAGCAGCTGGAATGGAGCGATGGAAGGAGACTGCGGATTGCAGACGCCACAAAGGAGCTTTCCATCCTGCACAGAGGGTACTGCAGCCAGGCCATGGCGGAAAAAAACCAGAGCCAGAGAAACCTGAAGCTGATTCAGAAGGAGCTTTCCGATCACCCGGATGACTATGAGATGCTGGGATATCTGGGAGATGAGTATTACACAGCCGGCCAGTGGGATGAGGCGGAGCAGCAGTACGGCAAGGCGGTTGCATTGATGCCCTCAGTTCTGGGTGAGAATGACCAGAGAAGCGCTTTCACCTTTCTGCATCTTATGGAACTCATTGGGAGAAGGCATGGCAGGGAGGAAGAGTATCAGTCTGTCTATGAAAGGGCAGTCCGGCTTCTGCCACAGGAAGCGGATTTTGATTACTGTATGGGCTGCTATTGCGTGGACAGGAAAAACTATGAGAAGGGAGCACTGTATTTTAGCTGGGCGTTTGAAAAGCTGGAACGGTATGGGAGCTACAATAAGGCCATGGTGCTGATAGGAAACTTGAGAGAGGCCTATGAAATGCAGGCGCTGTGCTTTTTGGAATCAGGCCAGACTGAGAAGGCGGTTTCTGCCAGCGTGGCCGTGCTGAAAACCGAGCCTTATTCCGCCCAGGCCTTATACCTTCTTATGAGAGCCTTTCAGGAGGGGAGCGGGATAGATAAGGTAAGCCCTCAGGCCGCCATGGATTTCCTGCAGAAGATATATGACATTGGTATTCTAAAGGACCGGCTTATGCTGCTGCGGGTTTCCATAAAGGCAGGGTGGCCGGAGCTGCAGACGCTGGTGGAGCATGCCTTTTCAGCTGAGGAACTGGACTTTGTAAAGCGTGCGGAGGCTGCCGGAGGGCAGTGAGGCCGTGTCAGGCCTCGGGCAAGCTTCCGGTGCTGGGCGGATACCGGCGTTCGCATCCTTGTGCGGGAAGGCTGACTGCCCACAGCGGCGCGCCATGGTCGCGGCTGTCCTTGAGTTCGGATAACAGCTGCTCCAGATTCCATTCCTTTGTGCTGTTTTCGTAGCTGTTGGGATCTGCTATGTGTACATTCCCATTATCCAGAAGCTTCGTGATAAGGATGAAGTGCCCGTTTTCGGTCAACGAGCCTTTCCCCATAAGGGCAACCAGGATGTGTTTCGTGGCCAGTAAATCAGCTGCATTTTCGCGGGAATAATCCCTGATGCTTTCAACCTGCAGGCCAAAGCCGGAGAGGGCGTTGGGAATCAGGGAGTGGTAAGAGCCTCCCTTAGGAGCGTACTCCCCGTTGGCAAACGCCCAGTCAGCCAGGTTTACCGGGGTAACACCCAGACTGTCGCAGGAAAAGCTGTTGATCAGCATGGAGACAGCGGTAGGGCCGCAGCCATACGTTCCCATTGGGTCCTCGCCCCCGTAAAGATAGGAGGCCCATCGGGCATCGCCCTGGTTATAATAGAGCATGGGACCCATGGAGGTGTCCAGCATTACCAAATAGACAGAAGTATCCTCGTTACAGCTGTCTTCCATGGTCAAATCCGGGATGTCGCCCAGTTCATTGGAGGACACCAGAAAGGGAATGGATTCCGGTTGTGTGTGCAACGTCTGTTTCCTCCTGGCTGGCGTCTCTGGATTCCCGGCCTGGGAGAGCGGGGGGACCGCGTCCATAATCTCCTTTTCCGGCTCCGGGATACGGGGCAGGAAGTAGGCGGAAAGGCTGATTAGAAGGACGGCTGCTGATAAAAGAATGCCTCCCAGGGTTATATATTCAAATAAAAGTCTCCCGGATTTGCGTCCGGGAGTTGTTTTATGCAGTTTTCTGCCATTACGGTTCTTAAATTTTTGTTTTTTCATCTTGCGTTTCATCAAAGCTGGGTGAGTTTGTTTAATACAAGCTGCGGGATGGAGCTTAATGGGGACTGCTGGCATACGGCCCCGATTTTATAGGCTTCCATGGGCATACCGTACACAACGCAAGTATCCCGGTCCTGTCCGATGGTATAAGCGCCGTTTTTCCGCATCCGCAGAAGCCCGGCAGCTCCGTCCGCGCCCATACCGGTTAAAAGGATGCCCATGGCCTTATTTCTCACAACACTGGAAACCGTGTCAAAGAGAACATCCACCGAAGGGCAGTGTCCATTCACCTTTTCCCCATGTACGCAGTTTACCGCATATCCGCTTCCCATGCGCACCACCTTCATCTGCAGCCCGCCGGGAGCAAGCAGGGCCAGGCCAGGGCGTAGCCTGTCGCCGCTCTTTGCCTCGCGCACTTCCATTTTGCACAGACGGTTTAAGCGTTCCGCGTACATGGCCGTAAAGCCGGCCGGCATGTGCTGGGTAATGACAACGCCGGGCATGTTTTCGGGAAACTGTCTCAGTACTTCCAAAATGGCCTCGGTCCCCCCGGTAGAAGCCCCTATGGCAATGACCATGTCCCGGCAAGCCGCCAGCTTCGTGGAAAGCGAGGTTCTTAAGGCCGGCATTTTTACGGAGGGAGGGGAAGCGGGCGCCGCTGGGGGGATACGCACCCGGGATGCGGCTGCTGCCGTCAATTTCGCCATGAGCATGGAGAGGAACGCCTCTTTGAGCACATGGCTGTCCATATCGGGCTTTCTGACAAAATCCACTGCTCCCGCGGCCAGCGCGTCAAAAACCCTCACATTCAGGGAAGACACCAGAATGACCGGAATCGGATGGCTGGGAAGGTATTCCTTTAAAAAGTCAAGACCTGACATACCAGGCATTTCGATATCCAGGGTCAGTACGTCAGGCTTTAAGACAGGAATCTTGTTTTTGGCATCAAAGGCGTTGACCGCGTATCCCACGATTTCAAACCGCGGGTCCTTTTCAAGATTTCCAATAAGCCAGCTGCGGTAAACCGCGGAATCATCGATGACCATCAGTTTTATTCTGTTTTGCATAAGTTGTCTATCCTTCTTTCTGTTTCAATCCATGCCCGGTAATTTCGCAGGGTACCGGCGCCTCCTAAACAGATGCGCCGTTTGACTTAAGGTCAGTGGGGGATGCCGTTCATGTCAGGCGAATCAGCGCCGGGTTTTCTGGTAGATGGCGGGCATCAGATACTCATATGGGCAGGCCGCTTTATTCAGGCCTTCCGAATGGCCAATCAGTAGATAGCCGCCAGGCACGGTTGCGTCATAAAAACGCTGCACCAGGGCATCCTTTGTGGCCTGGTCAAAATAAATCATGACGTTTCGGCAAAATATCAAATCAAAGGGCCGGCGGAAACGGATGGGATTCATCAGATTGAAGGTCTGGAAAATCACATTCTGTTTAATGACCGGGGCAATGGTATAGGTATTATCCTTGTTCTTAACAAAGTATTTCTGCTTCCAGGAGGAGGAAAGGCGCTCCAGGCTTTCTTCCCGGTAGACGGGATTCCTGGCCTTATTGAGAATCTGCTGCGAGATGTCCGTAGCCAGTATCCGGGTATCCCAGCTGTTTGCCTGAGACCCAAAAAATTCCTTCAGGTACATGGAGATGGTATAGGGTTCCTCTCCGGAGGAACATCCCGCACTCCATATGGACAGCGTTTTATCCCGCGCATGCTTTTTAGCCAGGTCAGGAAGAACCGTATTCTGCAGGAACTGGAAATGGGCTTCCTCACGCAGAAAGTACGTATAGTTTGTGGTCAGCTTATTAAGCATGGAGGTGACCATCTCTTTATCCCGGCCTGTGAGAATTTCATCCACGTATTCGGAAAAACTCCTATAGCCGCGGGATGCCAGCGTATTCGAGAGACGGCTGACAATCAGCTGCTTTTTTTTGCTTAGGTCAATGCCGTAATTGGCTTTTATATAGGTATGCAGCCGGTTAAAGTCCGCGTCTGTTAATGCAAGCATGAAATCACTCCTTTTTCGTGTGTTTGATTCATTAATACCGGCAGCTGGCCAGTGAGGCGCAGTCAAATGACATAAGCACACTGCCGTCCTCCGCTGTAATCATACCATCCAGCAGCTTCTGCTGGCGTTTCAAAGGAATGGGGCGCACATAATCCAGGTTTATGTCCATGACCTGGCGGACTGAGTCCACCACGATTCCCAGGGGAATGTTGTCCACGTTAAGGACCACAATACAGGTTTTATTGGTATACTCTGTTTCGGGCTTATCCATGCATACGCGGATATCCACAACAGGAAGTATCTGCCCTCGTAAATTGATGATTCCCTTGACGAACGGCGGTACCAGCGGCAGATGGGTGATGGAGTGGCCGTTAATGATTTCGGTTACATATTTTGTACTGAGGAACAGGAGAAGGCCGCCGGACTCAAAGGTCAGACAGCGTTCCGCCGAGGACGGTTCCTCCTGCATTGCGGCTTCCTGCCCATTCTGGTTCTCTAAATGTTCTGACATGATTGATCCCTCCACTTATATGTTTTCAATGGCAGCGGTATAGAACCCGGCAATATCCAATATGATGCTGATATTCCCATCTCCCAGGATGGTGCATCCCGCGATGCCGCCGCTCTTTAAGTCAAAGCTGTTGAGGAACACCGGCAGGGGCTTTACCACTACCTGCTGTTCTCCAATCAAATCGTCTACAAACAGGCAGCAGGAGCGGTCGCTTGCCTCCACCCACATAAGGATTCCGTCTTCAATCGAGGTTATCTCTGTTTCAAGATTATAAAAACTGTGGAGACGGACGATGGGGTAGAAGTGCTCCATGCGCTTTACCATTTCATTCCCATATTCGTCCAGGACAATCTGCCCTGCATCGACCTTGAAGGACTGACGGATGTTGGAAATCGGGATGGTAAAGATGGAATTTCCAACCGTCACCTTCATGCCGTCCACGATGGCAAGGGTGAGGGGGATATTCATGGTCACAGTGGTCCCCTTTCCGTCTTCACTGGAAATGGAGATGGTACCGCCTACGGATTCCACATTTTTCTTTACCACATCCATTCCCACGCCGCGGCCGGAGTATTCGGTAACAGCCTGGTTCGTGGAAAAGCCGGGAAGCATGATAAGGCCTAAGGCTTCCTTTCGGGAATACTCGCTTTCAGGCTTGGTCAGCAGCCCCTTTTCCCTGGCTTTGGCAAGCAGCTTACCTGGGGACATTCCATATCCGTCATCGGATACAGAAATGACGACCTCGCTGCTGGTATGGGAAGCGGACAGGATGATTTCGCCCTGGCTTTTCTTGCCCGCGTCAATGCGCTCCTGGGCCGTTTCCTCAATACCATGGTCCATGCTGTTTCTCACAAGGTGCATAATGGGATCTTGAATGCTGTCCACAATGGTCTTATCAACTTCCGTATCCTCCCCAATGATGGTGAGGCGCACATCCTTATTCAGCTTTTGGTTCATATCCCGTACAATACGGTTCATTTTCTGGAAAACGCCGGAGATGGGCACCATGCGGAGCGACATGGCAATATCCTGGAGGTCATCCGTCAGCTTGCGCAGCTGGCGGCCGGATTTCATAAAATTATCAAAGCTGTCCCGGGGCAGAAGCTGAAGCTCCGGAGCCGATGTAACCATGGATTCCGTGATAACAATCTCGCCTACAATATCCATCAGGCTGTCCAGCTTCATCAGGTTCACGCTAATCAGGCTCTGTTTGACCGGTGTATGTATCTGCTGGGAAGCGGGAGCGGCAGGAGGAGCCGCCTTAGCCATAGGTGCGCTGTCCGGCGCGGGTACATCCGGGGAAGGGGACTGTCCCTCAGGCGCCTCCTCCGGCCCTGGTGCGCTAGCGGGATTGTTTACCAGCTCATAGGAGCGGATATGGTTCTGGGATTTGATGAGTTCCTCCGCATGGGACGCCATATCCCTTGAGTCAAACGCCAGGAAAAAGCCGTTGTCCACAATTTCCTGACAGGTTTCCGGATTGCTGTCCATATCTCCGGGATAGTAACGGAAGTCCACCTCACATTCCTTTAAGGAGTTGACAATCATGAACGCACGGAGGTTTTCCATGCCAACACCGTCATCAAGGAAGATGTGAAGATAAAACAGGGCGCTGGGGTCCTCGGGAAGGGGAGCGGTACTGTCCTTTGTATCACCGGTGGCTGCCGCCGCATCCGGATCCTGGCCGGAGGAAGGGGGTTCGTCCTGGGAAAGGCCGCTGATTTTCTTCAGGAAATCATTGATTTCCCGGCCAAAGGATTCAACATGATCGGACAGGGGCGCGCCGCCCTCAACCTTAGAAATCTCTCCGCGCAGGTAATCCTCGGAGCGGAACATCAGGTTAAAGAGCGCACTTTTGTGTTCCGGGTTCAGGGATTCAATGCCCTTATCCCGGATATAGAAGAACAAATCCTCTATATGATGTGCAATGGTAGACAGGGAGCCGAACTCCATCATTGCCGAGGACCCTTTAATTGTATGCATAATCCGAAAGATTTCATTCACATCATCTGATGAAAAGTCCCCGATTTTCTCATCCGCAACCAGCATCTCGTCCAACTGGTCCAAAAGGGAATTGGTTTCATACAGGTACGTGTCTAGCATGCTTTCCATACCGTTATCCATTCTATTTACACCGCCTTTTTTAGATTATTCAATGCTATATTATTTATCGGCATAAAAATTGAAATCATAAGGGACAGCAACAGCAAATTACGACAAATTTTTTTTGCCATATTATGAAAAATGGAAAACTGCCGATATGTAGATATAGGAAGTAACGAAAGAATATGGAACAGAATAAAGGAACGGGCAAGGCATAGGAGGAAACAGATATGGCAGAGAATTTAATGGGCGGATACGAAGTACATCCGGAAATAGGAGAAAAGGAACGAGTCATCTTTGAGTCAGCGATGAAAGGCCATGTGGGCGTTGATTTTAAGCCAGTGGCAGTGGCTTCACAGGTGGTAAACGGAGTGAACTATATCTTTATCTGTACCGGCACCCTTGTTGTGCTCCATCCACAAACAAAGCTGTACGCCGTTAAAATCTTTACAAAGTTTGAGAACGGCGCGTCAACCTTAGAGATACAGGGGATTGACGAAATTGATGTGGCATCTCTGGTGAAATAGAGCGTCAGAAACAATAGAACCATGAACTAAGTACTTTGCCCGTTCTTTTATTCTGTTCTATATAAATCAAAATAGCAAGAGGAAGTGTTTTATGAGGAAAGCGCAGATGCGGCAGGCGCTGGATTTTATTGAAAGCCTGCACCAGGCACATGGGGAAATAGAAAACGCAGCGGGCCGGAAAAACTTAATATTGGCACAGAACATGCTCGGCGAATGCCAGCAGTTTGCCATTTCCTTTGGGGAGAACATAGAGAAGCTGGAAGGTGAGGGACATATCACGGTTTCGTATGTGGAAGACTACTGTGAAGTCCTGTTCCGTGTTTATGAGGACGTCTGTAATGGCCATGCCAATGAACCCCAAATACATAAAATATTAGAAGAGCAGTTAAGCAGGATTGAGAAAAGTGTCCAAAATGACATAAAGGTAAAAAAGGAAATCGCATTTTTCCCCTATAAGGCATCCATGTGGGACAGCCTTGAGAGCGTGTATCTGGCAGCAAGGGAAGATTCGGAATGTGATGCTTTTGTCGTTCCTATACCATACTATGATTTAAACCCGGACCGCAGCTTTGGGCAGATGCATTACGAAGGCAGGGAATATCCGAAGAACATTGAGGTCATGGACTGGCAGAGCTACCATTTTGAGAAACGGAAACCGGATGCGATATATATCCACAACCCTTATGACTCGTGGAATCTGGTCACAAGCATACACCCCAGGTTTTATGCGGAGAACCTGAAAAAGTACACGGAAAAGCTTATCTATATCCCATACTTTGTTCTGAGCGAGATTGAGCCGGAGGACCAGGCCAGGATAGATAAGATGAAACACTTTTGTTTTATTCCCGGAACTGTCTGGGCGGATAAGGTGATTGTACAGTCTGAGAAGATGAAGCAGATTTATGTGAATGAATATAGCAAGGGAGCCATGGCGGCAGGTCTGTCAGGCAGGCACGTTGACAGAGACCTTCTGAACCAGAAGATTCTCGGCCTGGGTTCTCCGAAACTGGAAAAAATAGCCGGTTCCTTAGATGCAGAGATTCCGGATGACTGGCAAAGCAAGATGGTTACAAAGGATAACGAACGGAAGAAAGTGATTTTCTTTAACACGAATGTTAGCCTGATGCTGAATAACCAGGAACGATTTATAGACAACCTTCGGCGCATCGCGTGCATTATGGAGAGCTACAGAGAGCGTTTTACAGTAATTTGGAGAGAGCACCCCCTGACGAATGAAGCACTGAAATCCATGCATCCGGATTTGCAGTGTGACTATCTCGCGTTTAAATCAGAATTTTGCAGTAAAGAGTGGGTGATTCTGGATACGCTTGCAGAGGCGCATACGGCCATGGCGGTGTCGGATGGCTACTTTGGGGCAGGAGGTTCTCTGGCTGCGATGTATTTTGTTACAGGAAGGCCAATGATGGTTACGGATTACCATTATCCAAACGAAATCTCTTTGAAACCCACCACGCTTGAGAAATTAAAGCTTTCCATGAGGCATCGTACTTATTATAACGAAAAGAACATAAATTCCCTGAACCTTTTTCTGGAGAATATTGAGGACTTGAAGGTGTATCAGCGCCAAAGATTCCATGATTCCCTCATGGCTGATGGACTTGGGAAAGGTGCAGGGCGCAAAATATACCGCGTATTGTCGGACTGACTAAAGAAGAGTAAGGAGTGTTGTACATGAACTATGCAATCATACTTGCAGGTGGAAAAGGCGTGCGGTTTGAAGGAAATATCCCAAAGCAATTTGTGGAATTGATGGGAGAGCCGCTTCTGGTGTATTCCATGAAGACAGCCCAGGAAAATGACAATGTGGATGCCATATGTGTCGTGTCGCCCAAGGAATATTATGATCGGGTGAGGACGTGGGCTGATAAATATCATATTACGAAGCTGCTATTTGTAGCGGAGGCCGGCAGGGAGCGGTATCAGTCAGTACACAGCGGCCTTAAATCTCTTCCTGCACGGGCAGACGACACGGTCATTATCATGACGGCTGTGTGCCCATTTGTCTCCCAGCTGACAGTCGATAAATTATACAAAGCCATGGAAACAAAGGATGCATGTATCACTGTGGTAAAGGCGACCGATGCCATTACCTTCAGTAACAATGGGGAAAGCGTTCTCCGCACATTGCAAAAAAAGAAACTCTTTATCCAACAAGGGCCGCAGCTGTTTCGCTACGGTATCCTGGAGCAGGCATACAAAGCATATCTGTCAGATGAGAACCGTACAGAGGTAAATGAGGACAGTGAGCTTGTTTTGAACATAGGAGTAGAATGCGGCATGGTTATGGGCGACCGTTTTTGCATTAAGGTGACCTATCCGGAGGATTTGGCAATCGTGGAGGCGCTGTATCCGCTTTTTATAAAGCAGGAAGCTAAGATTGGGGAGAGAATGTGATGGACAAGATTATAAAGGAAGATGCTTTACAAATCGCATCCTCCAATTATGTGGATTGGAGAAAGCTGAGAGGAAAAACGGTATTGATAGCAGGTGCGAATGGCTATGTTCCCCAGTTTTTTGTGCATGGCTTATTAAAACGGAATGAAATCCGCGGGGATGGAATCAAGGTAATCGCATTATGCAGAGACAGACAGAAGGCAGAAGAGCGGTTTGGAGCATACTTTAAAAGAGAAGATTTTCAATTGTTGCAGCAGGATGTATGCGCGCCAATTGACATTAACAGAAAACCGGATTTTATCATTCATGCGGCAAGCCCGGCTGGAATCAAAGTGACCATGGAGCATCCGGAGGAAGTATTTCGGGCCAATGTTACAGGGTGTGAGAACCTGCTTAAGATGGCGGCAGAGAACGGGGCCAGATTATTATATATGTCCAGTGTCGATGTCTATGGCATGTTAGATGAAAAACGGTGGATTTCAGAAGAAGATATCGGGACGTTGAATCATGTGGGGCTGCGCAGCATCTATGCCGCATCCAAACGGGCGGCGGAAACCCTGTGCATGTGTTTTGAGCAGAAGGGAGCAGATGCTGTCATTGTCCGCCCATCTCAGATTATGGGACCGGGGATAGCGCTCCATGATGAAAGGCTGCATATCAATATGATTTCACAGATGATGAGGGGGAATCAGATTGTTTTAAAAGGTGACGGTACCCCCAGAAGATCCTTCATCTATATTACGGATGCGATTACCGGTATGCTGGCCGTGCTGACAAGGGCAGATAAGGGAGCTATTTATAATATCTGCACCGAACTGGGAGAAGCCACCGTAAGAGAGCTGGCTGAGAAGCTTGCAGGGCTGGTAAAGGACAGGAAAATAAAGATTGTATATAATATGGAGACCCGTCACAGCGACCCGGCAGTGCGCCAGGTAGTTTCCACAGTCTGCCCAAGCTCGCAAAAATTAAGGGGACTGGGTTGGGAGAGTAAGGTCACGTTTACAAGGGCCTGCCAGAGAATGATGCAGTATTATGGCCTGGAGGTCTGATAATGGGTGGTGAAAGTTTGAATATAGTGCTTGTGGAATATATTAACCGCAATCTGGGAGATACCGTAATAGCGGAATGCGCACGCTTTTTACTTGAGGAGGCATTAAACCGCAAGGGTATCTGCGGGTATACGATTCATGAGTACAATATGTATCAGCGTGACCTTGCGTTTATTCGTAAGGCCGATTTGATTGTCATGGCAGGCGGCGGTCTTATAAAATTCAAAAGAGAGAACTTCTGGCAGTATGTTCCGGAAATTATCGATGTGGCGCAGGAGCAGGATATACCTGTCTTTTTGAATGCAGTTGGCGTGGAAGGATTTGATGGAAGTGACGAGCGGTGTCTGAAGCTTAAGGGCGCCCTGAATCAACCATGTGTGAAAGGAATCACGGTAAGGGATGATTTCGATTTGCTTGTGAGACATTATCTTGATGATGAGAAAGAGTGGCTGGAGCGGGTTTTAGATCCGGCAGCGTTTTGTGCACATGTGTATGGATGTGAAGGTGGCAGCGGCTCTTCGGTCATTGGTCTTGGGATAGCGCGGGACGGCCTCTATCCGGATTATGGCCTGACATCTGCTACAAAACAATTCTGGCTTGATTTCTGGAAAGAGACCATTCAAATGATTGAAGCATCGGGATATGAATGGCAGATTTTTGGAAATGGCCTGTATCAGGATTATCTCTTTGAATTAGAAGTGCTGGAATACGTTGGGAAAGCGAAGGAGGTAAGCCGGTATCTTGCAGGCCGCCCGGTGGAAGGCAGGGAATTGGCGGACACGATATCCGGGTACAAAGGGATTATTGCCAGCAGGCTTCATGCAAATATTGTAGCGTATTCCGTTGGAGTACCAAGCATTGGTTTGGTATGGAACGAGAAAATGCTTTGGTGGGGGAAGAGGATAGGGCATCCTGACCGGTTTATGGAAGTGGACTCGTTTGTTCCCGAGAAGGTAATAGTGAAGCTTTGGCAGGCCATGGCTGAAGGATGCAGGCCTTATGGGGAATGTGATAAGGACAGGCTGGAACGGCCATTGGCAGAGTTTGCCTGGAAGTACGGAACGGCTGCACTTCAAAAAAAGAAGGAAAAAAAGAAAGACTCTGACATTAAAGGCTGGGAAGCACATCTGGTGGCAAGTGCGCTGGGAGGGAAGAAGTTTCAATACTGGGGAATGAATTGCCCGGAGACGGTTGCAGGGAAATATCAGGATGGATACCGGTGGTTTGAGGCAGATATAAAACTGACAACAGACTGGAAGCTGGTATGTGTGAACGGATGGACGAAAGCTGCCTTTCAGAAGCTGGGGTATAAAGATTGCGATGATTCACACGAGGGTATTGGCATCAGTTATTCTGAATTTATGAAGGGCAGCTATTATGACGGCCATTATCCGGTGATGGATTTTGACATGCTTATTTCAACCTTTTCCCATTATCCAGACACGAAACTCATTCTGGATGCGAGAAGTAATACTCCGGCAGCCATCAGGGAGATAGCAGATATTATGAAAGAAAAAATATGCGATAATCCGGGCAGCCACAACCACTTTGTGGTCAGAGTTTCATCTGCGTATGATGTGGAGTGCCTGTCAGGCTTGTCTGAATCAAATGAAAACCTGGAACTGATGTATGATGTTCCTGACCTGTCAGGCAGGTATTCGTTGAGCGATGGGGGGGGGGGTAGGATTTGGAGCCGAGATGGATAGGATCTGCAGCAATCCATGTATAAACTACCTGTCGATACGCAGGAATCTGGCAAGCAGAGAGCTTCTGTTATGGGTGCAGAGGTATCAGAAAAAACTATGTATATTTTCCTGCAACTCCTTAACAGAGATTCAGCGTTTTCTTCAAATGGGCGCCGCCCTTGTGGGGACTGACTATTTGAGCGTAGACGGATTAAATAAGTTAGTATGAAGGTGAAATGATATGTTATTTGTATTTATGTCGCAGCCGGATTTTTCATGTAATCCGTATGCTCTGTGGAAATACATCTGTGAAAATACAGAGCATGAAACCGCCTGGGTTGTAAAAAGACCGGAGAGATATGAGGCTCTTCGGGAGAGAAGGATAGAATGTGCTGTTTATAATACCATCGAAGGCAGGAATCTGATTGACAAAGCAGATTATGTAATCATGAATTCCTATACTTTCCTTGAGGTGGAAAAGAGAGAAAACCAAATATTTGTGAATCTTTGGCACGGGAGCGGTATCAAAGCGCATGATTATTATAATCATGACATGAGCCCAGGACAGGCACGTAAGCTGCAGACATATTTTGAGAAAATCGACATGATGTGTGTACATAGCCTGGATGACCGGTTCCGCCTGTCCGCGCAGCTTCATTTTGATATGAGAAGGGCATTTGTAACCGGACAGCCCAGGTTGGATTGTGTCATGTCCTCGAATGGAAGTGAGAATCTGAAGAAACTGTATGGAAATGCACTGGACGGTTTTGACAGGCTTATTTTGTATGTCCCATCGTTTCGGGCAAACATGAGCAGCCATTCCGGACAGATATTTTCGGAGAATGTGTTTCGGCTGAATGATTATCACGATGCCCAATTGAACGAGTTCTTAGAAAAGAATCATGCTGCTTTGGTATATAAGCTTCACCCCATTGAGCAGACTGCCTTTAAAGGAAGACGGTTTTCCGTCAATGAACGATGTTTTGAACTGACGGACAATATGCTTTTTGATGCGGATGTGAGATACACGGAAATCCTAAATGCGTTTGATGTCATGATCAGCGATTATTCCAGCATTGTATTTGACTATCTTCTCTTAGACCGGCCGGTTATTTATCTTATACCGGACTATGAGGAATATAGGAGCCAGAGGGGATTTGTTTTTCGCAATATAGATTCCTATATGCCTGGCGATAAGGCATTTGATTTCCGGCAGATGTTAGACGCGCTGCAAAGGGTATTTGACGGGGCGGATGGATATCAGGAGGCCCGGGGATTTGTCCTGTCACAAAGATTTGATTACCGGGATAACCAATCATCCAAAAGGTGCCTGGAAGCGATACTGAACTATCAAAAGGAAGAGGAGGAAATGGACGGGCTCCATGAGGATGAACGAACCAGAATGCCGTCTGCCGCAGAACATCTGATGTCATTTTTACCGGAGGGGAGCTGTGTGGTTGACAGTACGAAGAGATATAGTGACGATGAAAAGAACGTGTTCCTGCATTCTGAGAAAAAGATTTTCTATATTTCATCTGAAATTCCTAATCCCTACAGACGGCTGACAGGGCAGTCCTCAGCTGAAATTGCAGACATAGATTTTTATGAGAAAATAAAGCATTTGGAAAACTGTAAGGTTGTTTTTGTGCAGGGCGGGGTGGATTACGCATTGTTCGCTGCGGCTGCCGGAAAATCAAGCAGCTGTTTACCGGCAAATGGGAGCGGTGCAAAAAAGCGGATTGGTTTTGCCGGTACGATTGACAACCGGATATATTTTTCCATGGTGCAGTGCATCTGTGAGACGTTCCCGGATTATGATGTGGTGTTTGCGGGCCATATTTACAGGAGCTATCCGATTTGGCTGGACGGGTTTGCGAACCTGCATTATATTGAGGCATCCTACCAGGAACTGCCGCAGATAATACAGTCGTTTGAAGTGGCCATACTGCCTTTTTTTGGACGGCATCAGCAGACGGTTCCAACAGAGCTGTTTCAGTATATGGCTGTGGGAAAACAGGTGGTTGCATCGGACATGCCAAACCTTCCAAGGCTTGAGGGCATATACAGAAGTGACTCTGTTGCCGATGTAATTGATAATATCAGAACCGCTTTAAGGAGGGCACACAATCAAGATATTATAACGGGTTTGCAAGATAAGGCGGCGGAGCATGATTGGAAAGCCAAAGTGTTATCAAAAGAAATTTTTTAAAAAATTTCATTTCAGCCCTTACAATTAAGACTAAACCTGTCGATAGAATAATAGTGGGGTAAATTCCGAAAACAATGAAAGGGTCAGTGCCTCACAAAACTAGAACCAAAAATACAGGAGGGGAAAGGATGGATATGGTTATGAGCATAGCTTCGGCCGGACTGGCCATGCACACTTCGCGTATGATGACGGACGTGAATATGGCACTGATGGGTAAGGCGCTGGATTTGGCCGAGGCGCAGGGGGAGGCCGTGCAGGAGATGATGGAACTATCGTCCCCCAGCTTCCATGTATTGGATGTATACGCATAGGGAACCGCATTGTAAACCGGAAGAAAATTTTTATTGAATGAGGATGGGTAAAAATGAAAAATTTAAAAATGAACAAAAAGATTACACTTGCCTTTGGTGTTGTAATCGCATGCTTCTTCATTGCTGTTATCTTCTGCATCATGGATATGAGAACAATCAGCAGCAGGTACGAGACATTCTATTATGTAAGGCATGAGGCGACCATGCGGGCGCGGAACATGCGTGTCCAGCTGCAGTCAGGAGTAAAGAATACCACGCTTTCCACCGTGGAGGACGACCCTGTCAAAACCATTGAGCTGATTACAGAAGCCCAGACAAACTTTGACGCGATTCAGACGGAAATGTCATGGTTTGAACATGATTTTGACGGCGATATCAGCCTGCTTAAGACCTTCAAATCAAAGCTGGATACGGCCGCCGGATACAGGGATAAAATCATAGAGCTGTCCAGACAGAATACAAATGCGTCCAGACAGGAAGCGCAGAGAATACTAATTGATAATTATAATCCGGTTGCAGTGGAGGCCGGTCAGATTGTTCTCCAGTTTACGAATCAGCAGAATGATATTGCAGAAGGCAACTTTAATAGCGCAATGAATTCCCAGCGTATTCAAATGACCCTTGCAATCACAATCTCAGCAATTGCGGTAGCGTTTGCGGTTGTCATGGCCGTGATGCTGATACGCGCTGTGGTTGCCCCGGTACAGGAAATGCAGCAGCTGATGGAGGACATGGAGGAAGGGCACCTCGATGTGGTGGCCAAATACGAGTCCAGGGATGAGCTGGGAATGCTGGCCAACAGCATACGCGCCACCTTAAAGTTTTTACAGGATGTGATTGGGGATGTGGATTATCTTCTGACTGGGTTTGGCAATGGTGATTTTACTGTTTCTACAAGGATTGGGGAAAAATATGTAGGAGATTATAAGTCCCTGCTGACATCCATGAGTAAGCTGAAGGAAAACCTGAGCGGGACACTTTCCCATATTAATCAGTCCGCGGATCAGGTTTCCGCAGGCTCCGACCAGGTATCCTCCGGTGCGCAGGCTCTTTCACAGGGGGCTACCGAGCAGGCTTCTTCAGTGGAGGAACTGGCAGCAACCATCAACGAGATATCGAACAACATTGAACAGAACGCAAAGAATGCAGAACTCGCCAGCACCAACTCTGAACATGTTAAGGAACAGGCGGAAGAGAGCGGCAAGCGTATGCAGGAAATGCTTTCAGCCATGGAAGATATAAGCAATACCTCAGGTGAGATTGGCAAAATCATTAAGACCATCGAGGATATCGCATTCCAGACCAATATGCTGTCTTTAAATGCGGCAGTGGAGGCTGCGAGAGCCGGAGCCGCAGGTAAGGGATTTGCCGTGGTGGCCGATGAAGTAAGGAATCTGGCAGCCAAATCGGCGGATGCCTCAAAGAATACTTCTGCCCTGATTGAGGGCGCGCTCCAGGCCGTGGAGAGGGGAACCAAGATTGCAAATGAGACGGCTTCCGCCTTAAATGATGTAGTGTCCGGAGTCGGAGATGTGGCGGCAACCATTGACCAGATTTCATCGGCAAGCAAGGACCAGTCGGATGCTGTCAGACAGGTCACCTTGGGAATTGACCAGATTTCCAGTGTCGTGCAGACCAATTCCGCTACAGCTGAGGAAAGCGCAGCAGCCAGTGAGGAGCTTTCCGGCCAGGCTCAGATTCTTAAGAACCTTGTGGGGCAGTTCAGGCTGCCGGGAGAGGGCAGGGGGATGCATACCCCATCACCGGCGTACTCAGATGAACCACACTCTTACATACCGGCAGGAGAAGATAAATATTGATTTCCTCTCCGGCGATTTTATCTTACATAGTTAAATAGGGAGAATCCACCTGACTTTTGTCTGCAGATTTGTTCTGTCCACTTCTCAAATCTGCTTACAGAAGAAAGGTGGTTTTTCTGCTTTCTGGAACCTGATTTTTCAAGCGAATCCGCCGATAGTATATGATAGAAGCAGTTAAATCTGGGTCTGAAAACCGGGGAGGTCTGATACTGGAATGGGAGGCTTAAGGATACAAGGGGTTTACGCACATGGTCAGCCATGGACGGCTGGGATGGAGGGAAAGAAAACAGAAGACTGCGGCAGAGATAAACATGCAATTGTGAATCAGCATGCAGTCAGGGATATTATGTTTTTCAATCAAAGTGTCAATCGGGATGCTCCATTGCCGGAGTCATACTTCCAAACGGACTCCAATGCAGCAAAATCACTGCGCCGGCAATATCCTCAGGTGAATTTTATCTTTGTGGAGACAAATGTATATTCGGAAGAAATGGAGCAGTTCATTTCGCAGGTCAGGCAAGGGGCTTATATCCTGATGCCTTTCGATGTACTGGATTGGATGTCCCAGGGAGAGGAGGCGGCCGGACAGGGAATGGAGATGATTGGACAGGCAGTATGCCGGCTTGCCCGTAATTTAAAAGCCGGAGCCTATAGCACAGGCGTAGTGTTAGGGGAGAGAGGGGAGGATATCTATTGGACTGCCTTTGACACCCAGGAGGACACAGTAAAGGAAGAATGGGAACGGGAGGCGGAGAATGTCCGCGGTATGCTGGAGCGCATGGAAGAAAGCCGTAAAAGGAACCAGGAGCGGATGAAAAAGCTTAAACTGGTGCAAAAGAAAAAGATCAATTATCAGATGGGGCGGGACATGGCGCGTCTGGCAAAAGGAACCACTGTCAAGGAAATCCGATTCCTTATCAGCAGGGTTTATGCGTCCAGAAGGAAGCTGGCCGCCAGCAGCCAGTATGATAAAACGGAAATCCGAAACGTGACAGCCCAAATGGACCATGTAATCCGATGCGCGAGAACCAAATTGCGTCAGCTGAAAGAGGAAAATCAACTGGAGATACGCCAAAAAAAGGCGCAAAAGCAGCGGGAGGAGAAGCAGCGGAGGGAACTGGAACAGGAACTGAAGGAGCGCCGAAGGAAGAGAATGGCAAGGGAGCATGCCCAGATTTTTCAGAGATTATCGGATTGGCCCGGCCTGCAGGAAAGGGATGACTGCCATGGGGCTCAGAAAGAGGAGTTGGCAATCCCTGAAGGATTTTCAGGTGTGGGAAGGCCGGTTATAACAGCTTCTGCGGCCCTCAAATCCAATGCCGGTATATCCGCGGGCCAGGCGTCCTCTCCGGAAGTACAATAGCTGACAGCTTATTTATTTTCCCTTATCTTTTGAGGAAATGTGCCGATATTTAAATAGAGGGGGGAGGCTAAAGAAAACATAAAATGAAAAGAAATATAACATTCCACATAATATTGTACCTATGCTTAATCGTGACAGGATGTAAAGGCATGCAATCTGCCGCGGAAACCGTCCCGGTGCTGGAGGAAGATGCGGATGGGCTTAAAACGGAAGGTCCCGTCATCTATATAGAACTTGATAAGCCCTCCGCCTCCGCTGGGAAGGAGCCTGAATACATGGGTGTTTTCACCGTATCCGCCTATTGCGGCTGCAGTCAGTGCCTGGGGGAAAACCGCAGAAAGCTGACGTATGCTGGAACTTCGCCGAAAGCAGGATATACCATAGCCGCAGATTTGTCAGAATTTGATTTGGGTGAGAAGCTGGCAATTGAGGGGAATAATTATGTGGTAGAGGATAAAACAGCTGGTAACCGAAGTGAATCCTTATCTATCTATTTTGATTCACATAAAGAGGCTCTCAGCTTTGGTATCAGGGAAGTGGAAGTATACCGTTTCCCAGGAGAGGAATCAGAGCATGAGGGGGAATATATAGGGGAGTTTCTTTTGACAGGGTATTGCAGCTGTAATATATGCTGTGGCGAGGACAATGGTGATATGACGTATACAGGCGCCGAACCAAGGGCTGGCCGCACAGTCGCGGCCGACCCGGATATCATTCCGTTGGGGTCAGAGATAGAAGTGGGAGGCTGTATCTACATTGTGGAGGATACAGGGAAAAAAATAAAGGGAAACCGGCTGGATATTTTCTTTGATACCCACGATGAGGCTGTTGTATACGGAAGGAGGCAGGAGCCTGTTTACCTTCTTAAGCAGTGATGGACTGGCTGAAGGCGGCTCGTGGCTTCAAGAGATTTATTCGCGATTGTAAGTTATGATAAGGATTGAAAATGGGGATAGCTTTATGCGAAAACATGTAAGAAAAATTTGGTGTTTCTTTCTTCTCCTGCACTTGGCTGTTATGGGAGCGGCATCTGTCTTTCCGGCACTGGCTGCGCAGGAGCCTGCTAAAACAGTCCGCGTAGGCTACTACAAAGGGGATGATGATTTTCAGGACGGTTTTTCCGATGAAGAGAGAAAGTCCGGGTATGCCTATGAGTATTACCAGGCGCTTTCCGCACTGACCAACTGGAATTATGAATATATTTATGGCTCCAGGGAGGAAGTCATGAGTCAGCTCCTGACAGGCGAAGTAGACATTGTCGCAGGAGTCTATCAGACCGATAAGCGGACCGGACAGGCGTTATTTTCAAAACATGATATGGGGCTGGAAGGAGAGAAACGCTATTTTGCGGTCAATCTGAACCGGGCGGACCTGCTGGACGAATTAAATGACGCGCAGGATACGCTCCTGGCTTCGATGCCCGATTTCATGATATTGCTGCGGCAGAAATACTATGGCAGCAATTCGGGACTTCAGGTATTGACCAACCGGGAAAAGACCTGGCTGAAGGACAAGGGTTCCCTGAATATTGGGTATGTAAAGGGCATTCTGCCGTTGTCCGATCAGACGGAGGAAGGAACACCCACAGGGGTCATCAGGGAATTAGTGTCTCTGTTGTCTGCCTATATAAAGATCCCGTTGAATCCCATATGCTATGATAACGTGGCGCTCATGGAGGCTGGGCTGCGTGACGGTGAGATTGACGCGGCGTTCCCTATCTACTCGGACTTCTGGATTACGGAAAACAAAGGCTTTTTCCAAACAGACGCCTTTCTCAGCGACAGGGTCATGATTGTATACGAGGGGGATTATAGAGGGGATTTAATGGATAAGATTGCCCTCACTGAGACCGGGGTAGGGCAGCGTTACTATGTTTCCATCTATTATCCCAACTCTGAGACTACTTACTATGCGACCAAGGCGGACTCGATTGCGGCGATTAAAAGAGGCGAGGTAAACTGTATGATTGGCTGCTCCAGTATTTTCCAACGGTATTTTATGGAGCATGCAGGATATGAGGATTTAAATATCGCGTATCTGGATACTTCGGAGAATTTTGGCATCGCCGTGAGCCGGGGAGAGAGTATCCTGGTGGAAATATTAAATAAGGCAATCCGTCAAATGGATAATACGGTCCTCACAAGTGCAATGGTTCAATATTCAAATGTGGAGGTATCCTATACATTTATTGAGTTTATCCGGCACTATTCCATTGGTGTAATCGCTGTTTTGTGTGTCTTTTTTTCCATTCTCCTGCGAATGTATATAAGCTTCCGGCGCAAGACAAAATTTTTCAATGAAGAGCAGGCGAAGACACGCGCTGCCCTGGAGGACGCTTTAAGAGCAGCCAATGCGGCCAGTGACGCAAAGACCTCTTTTTTGTCCAGCATGAGCCACGATATCCGTACGCCCTTAAACGGCATCATTGGGATGACCGCCATTGCCGGGGCCCACATGGACGACCCTTCACGGGTGCAGGACTGTCTGATGAAAATTACGTCTTCCGGTAAGCATCTGCTGGCTTTAATTAACGAAGTACTGGATATGGCAAAAATTGAATCCGGGGAAATCCATCTGAATGAGGAGTTATTAGATTTATCAGCGTTGGTAGACGACCTGATTACCATGAACAAACCCCAGTCGGACGCAAAGCAGCAGAATCTGGTGGTACATATTTTGAATATTTCACATGAAAAGGTAATCGGAGACAGCCTGCGTCTTCAGCAGGTTTTTACTAATTTAGTAAGCAATGCCATCAAGTATACTCCGGCGGGCGGAGAAATCGAGATAACACTATCGGAAAAGCCATCCGGCAGTCCTAAGCTGGGGCGCTTTGAGTTTATGGTTCAGGATAATGGAATTGGCATGAGCGAGGACTATCTGCCCCATGTCTTTGAGGCCTTTACCCGTGCGGATAATGCATCTGTGGCCCATATACAGGGAACCGGCCTGGGGCTGGCCATTGTCCACAATATTGTACATATGATGAATGGGGATATAACCGTGGAGAGCACATTGGGACAGGGCTCGAAATTTACGGTGACATTATTCATGAAGCTGCAGGACACGGAGGATATCCCTTATGAGGATTTTGTGGATTTAAATATTCTGGTGGTTGATGACGACCAGGTTATCTGTGAATCAACCTGTATCCTCTTATCCGAACTGGGGATGAAGGGAGAGTGGGTCGTCTCCGGCAGGGCGGCCGTGGACCAGGTGGAACTTCGCTATAACAGCGGCAGGGATTATTTTGCCGTACTACTGGACTGGAAGATGCCTGATATGGATGGCATCGCAACCACCAGGGAAATCCGCAGGCGTGTAGGCGATCATGTGCCCATCATCATTATATCCGCCTATGACTGGTCGGCGATAGAGAAAGAAGCAAGAATGGCGGGAGCCAACGGATTTATAGGAAAGCCCTTGTTTAAGTCCCGTCTTGTCCATCTCTTTGGCCAATTACTGAATCATGAGATGGAAGAGAACGGTCCCGGGCTCAGGGAATTGACAGAACAGACGGATTTTTCGGGAAAACGGGTGCTCTTGGCCGAGGACAACGAGATTAACGCTGAGATTGCCATGGAGGTTTTGAGCATGCTGGGGCTTGCTGCGGAGTGGGCGCATGACGGTAAAGAAGCCGTAGACTGTATGAAGACCTCGCCTTCCGGTTATTATGACTGCGTTTTTATGGATGTACAAATGCCTGTGATGAATGGGTTGGATGCGGCCAAGGCCATACGGGACTTACCTCATCCTGACGCAAAGACAATTCCCATTTTTGCCATGACCGCCAATGCCATGGCGGAGGATGTAAAGGCAGTGCTGGCCGCTGGAATGAATGAGCATATTGCGAAGCCTTTGGACTTTAGGGTATTGATGAATGTGTTAAACAAATACCTGCGGTGAGGTCCGGTAATGGGCTGAGAATCAGTTATAGCGGCAGGCGGGCGCTGGTTATACCAGCGCTTTCTTTTAGGTTATAAGGCAGGAGGTACCAGTTTGTGAAGAAAAAATTATGTTTGATAGGGCTTATATCGGTTCTTTTGTCCGCAGGCTGCGGAAGCAGAAACAAGACTGTACCGGATTTGCCACCGGCTCCTGCGGAGGAACGGGACTACGATTTTATTTTTGTATGTCCCATCATAGACAATGAGTACTGGCAAAGCTGTATCCAGGGAATTTGGGATGCCGATGAGGAATTGGGAACCACAACCCATGTGACAGGTCCTCGTGAAGCAGCTGATTTTGACAGGGAAATCATTCGATATATGGGAGAAGCGTTGGAATCAGAGCCTGACGGAATCATGGGTTATGCGGGTATCAGGGCCATGTTTCCTTTGATAAATCAGGCTGGTGAAAAAGGTATCCCTTTCCTTGCTGTTGACAGCGATGCCCCCTCAACCACGCGTATTGCCTACATTGGAACCAATCTGTATGCGTTTGGTTACAAGGCAGGCGAAAGCATGGTCCGGCTCACGGACGGCATGGCGAAAATCGGCTATATCTGCAGCTCTTTTTCTGCCCAAAATGAGGCTGAGGTATTACGGGCGTTTGAAGACGCTATTTCTGATTATAATATGGACATTATCGCGGTGGGCGAGGGCTGGTCCGACCCGGAGCGTGCTGCCGGAGCCGTTGAAGCCATGTTGGCTGAATGTCCGGAAATTACCGCCATCTTCTGTACCGGCGGCTACAATGTGACCGGGGCGGCACGTGTTAAGAAGATGCAGGGGCTTAACAGCCTGATATTGGTGGGATTTGATGATGTGGAGGAAAACCTCGCATTTGTCAGAGAGGGAGTGATTGACGCCCTCCTTGTTCAGTTGCCTTACCAGATGGGCTACCAGGGAGTTCATTTACTAAAGGAATTTGTGGATAAAGGTAAGGTTGAACGTGATGCTTATGATACCGGAAGTATTTTAATCAATCAGGAAAATGTGGATAGTTATTGGGAATAAAATAGAATCTGGAGAAAGAATACATGGAAAATTGCAGGAAGCAAAAAATATTAATTGCGGATGACTCAGAGCTGAATCGTGAAATTTTGTCCGCGATGCTGGAAGATGAGTATAACATTATGGAGGCGGAGAACGGCATACAGGCTGTTGCGGCTCTAAGCGAACACAGGACCGATATCGCAATGCTTTTGCTGGATATTACAATGCCGGAAATGGATGGGTTTGCGGTTTTGGACTATATGAATAAATATCATTGGATTGAAGAGATACCGGTTATAGTGATTTCAGCGGAGGATAATCCTGCCTCCATCAAAAGAGCATATGACCTTGGTGTAACGGATTATATGGGGCGTCCTTTTGACACGACAGTGGTCCGCCGCCGTATCGCCAACACCTTGCTGCTGTATGCAAAGCAGCGCAGGCTGTTACATATTGTGGCTGATCAGATATATGAAAAAGAAAAAAGCAATCAGCTCATGGTTTCCATTTTATCACATATTGTGGAATTCAGAAATGGCGAGAGCGGGTTTCATGTAATCAATATCAATTTAATTACCAGGTTACTGCTCAAACGGCTGGTACAAAAGACAGATACATACATGCTGTCAAATGCGGATATCGCATTAATCAGCCTGGCATCGGCTTTTCATGATATAGGAAAGATTTCCATCCCCGATGAAGTCTTAAATAAGCCGGGCCGGCTCACGGCAAAAGAATTTGAAATCATGAAACGCCATTCCATGGTAGGCGCTGATATGTTACATGAATTACCTGTTCAGGAACGGAATGAGCCGTTAATCCGGGTAGCGTACGAAATCTGCCGCTGGCATCATGAACGGTATGACGGCGGAGGATATCCGGATGGTTTGCAAGGGGACGATATCCCCATTTCAGCCCAGGTAGTTTCGCTTGCTGATGTGTACGACGCCCTGACAAGTGAACGCTGCTATAAAAAGGCATATTCCCATGAACAGGCCATGGATATGATTCTGAACGGACAGTGCGGCGCTTTTAATCCATTGCTGCTGGAATGCCTGAAGGAGATCGGCAGTACGCTTCAAGAGGAGTTAAAGATTAATTCGGGGACATCGTATGGAACACAGGAGTTTCAGGATATGGCCAATCAACTGCAGGCGCCGGAATTGGTTTCTTCCGAGCGGGTACTAAGGATGCTGGAATATGAACGTCAGCGTGTACAGTTTCTGACAGATGCTGCAAAGGATATTATATTCTTTTATTCGGAATCACCGCCATTACTGAATTTAAATGAACCCGGCGTTTTAAAACTTGGATTGGATAAAAACATGACAGATCCCATGCAGAACCCATTGCTTTTGGCCAACATACCACCGGATTCATTAAACCGTCTGAAGGATAAACTTGGGGCCGCTTCCCCGGCGGAACCAATTGTCCAGATGGAGCTTGAAATCAGGATTGAGGGTGAGCTGCGGTGGAACAGGCTTATATGCAGAACACTTTGGGGCGCCGAGACAGATGAGAGATATATGGGGATTGCCGGGACACTCATTGATGTTCATGATGAGTACAGGCATATAACTTCACTAAAAGAAGAGATATACCATTACGAAGTGGAAAACGATCGGCTCAATATAATCGGGCATGAGAGGAATGGTCACAGAGCCGTGACGGGAAGAGAGTCCTGGCTTCTGATGCGGCTCCTGGATACGGTGTTTGATGCCGTCCGCCTGGTGGATGCAAGCACGAATTATGAAATTCATGTGGACCGCACGGGCACTATGCGCAAAGTTCCATACAACTGCTACGCTGTCTGGAGCAGGGACAGCCGATGTGATAATTGTATTTCTGCCAAATGCCTGTCACAAAAGAGCAGATTTGAAAAGTTCGAGTTTCTTGGTAATGAGATTTATTTTGTTATTGCTTATTATGTGGAGGTGGACGGACAGCCCTGCTCTATGGAAATGATTACCCGGATGACAGAGGATACCTTGTTTGACGGCCATGGGAAAGAGGAGGTCGTCCAGGCGATTTTTGAGTATAACAAAAAAGTTTATATTGACTCCCTTACCGGCGTTAATAACCGCCGCTATTATGAAGAGCAGCTTCGCGAATTAAGCGGTGTTGATGCCGTTCTTTTTGCAGATGTGGATAAGTTTAAGAATGTCAATGACTTGTATGGGCATCAGACAGGGGACATGGTACTTCGACTGATTGCTGATGCTATCTGCTCCAGTGTCCGCAAATCAGATTCGGTGGTGCGTTATGGAGGGGATGAGTTCATTGTGATATTCAGGAATATACCCTTCCATATTTTTAAGGAAAGGGCAATGGATATCCAAAGAAGAATAAAGGCTTTATCCATTGAGGAATATCCGGATATCTGTTTTTCAGCCAGCATCGGAGGGATTTATGGACCAGGAAATACGGCTGAGCTTTTACAGACAGCGGATGAGCAGATGTATCGCGCAAAAAGGGAAGGGTGCGGTATCTGTCTGGCCCGCGGGGAAATGCAATAACAATCCCTTTTGCTGACGATTTGATAAGCAGTAGTATTATGATGCGAGGTCCGGCTTATGAAAAATAAACATGACACAGCGCGTTCCGCTCTGATGATTATAGTCTGCATCCTAATTATTGGCAGTACATCCGTTTTGTTTATCTCACAGATGAATGGAATGGTTCAAAATAATATAATGAACACAATCAGCGAACTGGCAGAGCATGATCTGGTTTCCATCCAAAACTTTGTAGAGACAAAGTGGAATGATTTATATAATATCCATAAATGTCTGGAGGTCTATGACTGCGATACAATTCTTGAGATTCAGGAACGGATGAATCTGGAGCGGGCGACCAGCGATTTTCATACCATATATCTGGTGGCTGAGGATGGCACTGTTTATACGGACCGTTATATGGTTTATCCTAAGGAAAAGATGGATATCTATAAATACCTGGAGGGCAGCGACAAACGTATCGTGAAACGGTATGATTTTTCTACGGCAACGGAAACGCAGAAGGAAATGCTCCTGTATGCCATACGTCTGGAGGATTACATCATTGAGGATACCAGGTTCACTGCTCTTGTGGGCGTCTCAAACATTAAGCAGATACAGGAGAAAATGGCACTCTATTCATTTGACCGGAATGGAAGAAAACGTGGTTACAGCAGTGTCATTAACCCAAACGGTGATTATATTGTTGATGTAAAAAGAACTGCATCGCTGAACCAACGACAGAATATGTATGAAATGCTGCTAGGAGGAAAGATAGAGCCGGATTGGTCGAATGACATCATCAGACAAAAAATAGAGAGAGAGGAGTCATTCTATTTTTATTATACGGATGAGGAAGAAGTGGAAAGACTGTTCTACTTAAGGCCGGTTGAAGAGACAAATTGGCATTTTCTGCTGATGGTCGAAACAGAGGTTTTTACGGAACAGAGCCGGATGTTTATATTCTCCAGTATAGCAATGCTTGTAACTGCAGTCTTTGTTTCAGTATCCATGCTTTTGCTTGTTATGCGCTCTCACAGCAGAGAGCTGAAAGCGAATGCGGAGGTAAAAGCCAGGAGTGAGTTCCTCTCCAATATGAGCCATGAAATCCGGACACCATTAAACGGAATCATTGGACTGCTGTATCTGATGCGCCGCCATGTACAGGAGAGAAAAAATGCGCAAATGCTGGACTGGATTGATAAGGCTGATACCACGTCAAAGTATCTTCTTTCGCTGGTCAACGACATCCTGGATATGTCAAAGATTCAGGCGGGGAAAGTAGAGCTGGTGGAGAAGCCGTTTATGCTGGAAGACATGATAGATGCGGTTTGTTCCGTGCAGCGCAGCAATATTGAGGCGAATGGTGTGGAATTCATTGTGGAAAAGGACATTACGGTACCCTGTATTATAGGGGACGAGACCCGAATCAAACAGGTCCTGATGAATATTGTCGGCAATGCCGCGAAATTCACGCCCAGGGGCGGGACAATCAAGGTATCAGCAAGCCAGGGAAAAGCCCAGAATGGCTCAGTTCGTACCGTTATCAGCTGTGAAGATACAGGAATTGGGATGAGCCAGCAGTTCCTTAAGAAAATTTGGGACAGCTTTGCGCAGGAGCACAATAAAGAGTCCGATGCTACAAAAGGCACCGGCCTGGGGATGGCAATCAGTAAACGTCTTATGGATGCGATGGGCGGTGAACTTACGGTTAAAAGCCAGGTTGACTTAGGCAGCACGTTTGACATAATCCTCAATCTCAAAATCGCGGAGCGGTCCCTGCCAATTTCAGAAGATAAGAACGCTTGGACAGACTCCCGATTACCGCGTAAGATACTGATAGCCGAGGATAATGAGTTAAATGCGGAAATCCTGACCGGGATTTTGGAGGCGGCAGGCTTTGAAACCGTTGTTGCAAAGGACGGTCAGGCGGCTGTGGATCAGTTTATGCAATCTGAACCGGGGGGATTTGACATTATATTGATGGATATGCAAATGCCGGTCATGGACGGCTGCAAGGCAGCTGAAACGATTCGTGGACTGGACCGGGCCGATGCAAAAACAATTCTCATCTTTGCCTGCACGGCCAACGCGTTTCAGGAAGACAGGGATAAAGCGATGAACAGCGGAATGAATGACTTCCTTACAAAACCAATTGACATCCATATTCTTTTGGAGAAGCTTAATAACGAAAAATCAGGAGAAAGGCAGTAGGATAATGAAAAGAAAGGTAGGTACTTATCTGATGGCGTTTGCTGTGGCGGCAGGCCTGTGCGGCTGCGGGGCAAAGGCAAAACCAGAGGTTTCGCTGATTGTAAAGGTTCCGACTATGGGAATGAACTGTGTCAGTAACTCCAATATTGTAAGCTGCCAGGATTTCATGGATTATGCTGCGGAAAAGTTTGTGGCTGTCTATGAGGCCGCGGATGTTTCCATGAGAATCGAGGTATTTGATTATGTGGATGAGAATGAGGCCATTTTAGGCGCTTATGGGACGGAGGATGCGGTAGACATTCTGTATGAAGGGTATTTTAATATGGCGGCTTACATATCCGAAGGACATGTTGTACCTCTGGACGATATCATTACAGATGAAATCCGTGGAGACATCAGCGAATCAGCCTGGGCACAGAGTATGAAAAACGGAAAAACTTACATGATGCCATACCTCTCCATGCAGAACATTCTGATTTATAACAGACGTTTGTTTATGGAGTGCGGCCTGGAGCGTTTTCTGCCGGATGAATTAGAAATCCAAAATTGGACGATTGAGGAATGGGAGATTATCCTGGATACCCTGGCAGAAAAGCTTCCAGATGGTTCCTACCCTATGATGATGTACGGTGTGAATAATCAGGGGGACACTCATATTATGAGCCTGATACGTGCATTTGGCAGCGGGATTTTTGATGAGGATGGGAACTTTGATTTTGAAAGTGAAGAGGCTGTCCGCGGCCTGGAGTGGATTCAGGGAGGCGTAAGGCGAGGGTGGTATCCGCCGCATCCGGAAAACATAGAACTTGCCGATAATCAGCAGCTGTTTGAGAACGGACTGTTGGGAATTTATCTGTTTAATAATGCGAACTTTATGCTGTATGATGACATTGAGACAGACTATGGTTATGTTAATTTTCCCGGCAATATTGCTACTTCCTTTATAACCGGTTTCGAGGTTTTTGACAACGGTGACCCTTTGAAGGTTCAGGTGTCCAAGGACTTTGTAAAGTTCATTTATGAGGATAAGGAGCTGCTGGAATTATCAGCGGGAAGCATTCCGGAAAGCAGAGCCGTTGCGGCAAAATATGCCGGCCAGATTATGATGCTGGCCGAATTTTCCGCAAATGAAGTGAATGTTGTTGACTTTATGAACAACAGTCCCAACTGGCAGGGCAGTGAGAATTCTGTCCGCAATGTGTTTTGGCCTAATATCCATAAGCTTTTAATGGGAAAGACAACGCCTAAGGAGTGCGCTGCTGATTTGAATCGGGACTGCAATGCTGCGATTCATGTGAAGACGTCATTTCATGAGTGATTGGCAAGGAGATGCGATAATCCTGTATAGGATATGTTTGGCAGTCTGTCCTGTACAACCAAAATGTTGGAAATGCAACGAGAATACTCTCTGTTTTCATGCTTTTTGGAATGTGGCAGAATGGAAAAATTAAAGCAGCAAATTTGATTTTGTGGGTGATAGACTATGATAAGTGATATTGCGGGCTTCGCATATGATTGTAGAAATGCTGATAAACTGGCAGATTTCTACAAAGAATTGCTTGGTTGGAAAAAAATCCTTTCCGGGAATGGCTGGGCCGGATTGCACTCACCGCAAGGCTGGATATTGGCTTTTCAAGAAGTTAAAGAATATGAACCACCTGTATGGCCATGGAAAAACGGGAAACAGCAGCAGATGGCACACATGGATTTTTTAGTCGAAAATCTGGAGAGTGGAGTTGCCCATGCATTAAAATGCGGTGCAAAGGACAGGAACAAACGATAGAAATTAAGAAAATCGTATTGCATATATTAGATGGTATCAAAGGACATACGGCGGAAAGAATTGAATTAAAGGCAATCCTAGATAAATAAATTACCAACACCACAAAAAAGCATCCCAATTAAAGTTTGGATGCTTTTTTGCTATGTTTTGGAGCGCCTGCGCTTTCCGGCATTTGTCGCTGCACAGTTCATACCGCAGGCTTTCCGCAAGGAAAAGCCGCCCGGTGAGATATTTTTTTGCCAGGAACTCCCCGGCGGATTTTTCCAGCGCAGGCTGTTTCCAGCGGTTGGAGTGCAGGGCTTTCCGGAGTGGCATAAGCCCCAGGCGGCTCCATTCCCCGTCCGGGTCATGCTCAAACTCTGCCAGGAAAGTCCCCAGAGGGCGTGTCATGTCGCACAGGACATCCGCGTCCGTGTTCCCACGCAGGCTGAAGCGGATCTGCAGTTCCTCCCCGATCAGGACACGCTCTTTCTTTTTCTGCCTGTCCAGTGAAATGACAAATAAAATTGTATTTGTAATATTTGTCTGTTTAAATACAAGAAGCAATAACATTATATAATAGCTGCTCCGATATGCTGGCAATCATCATAACTTTTCTTTGTCAGTATACCCATTTCAATAATCTGCTGTGCAATATCTGCAACATTATCATTAATTTGAACCAAAGTATAATCAATAAGTCCTAAATAATCGAATAATTTGCTTTGGTTCTGAACATCCTTTTAGTTCTTCAAGCGTTACAGTAGAAAGATATTCTTCATACTTTCCACTGCGAAACATTTCCCATAATTGTCTGGTATCAGCCATTTTTCAGGCACATCCTCCTGAAGCAAATGACTAATAACTGAGGTATCCAGGTAAACTCTTAATTTTCCCATAGCTACCACCTCAGGCAAGCATTCTCATAATTAGATTATACAAAAAAACGCAAGAGCTTCCTGACGCTTCATAAAATAGCTGCCTTTCTACTAAAAAAATACAAATATGCCCTCAGTAAACAAGGAGCGTTCTATCCATTATACTATAGACTAGCAGATTTATAGTAAAAATGACTTTAAGTATATCAGAGCTTTGGATATCATACCTCTATGCCGATGTCAGAATCCGGGGCAGAGTGAGGACTAATTTGTTGAAGAATTATATCACACTGTGGGCACTATATTTTAGAAAGGTAGTGGAATCACGCTATGTTTGGTGGTGTGATGTGTGGTTTTTTATGGCAGCCTTGTAAAGAGCGTTTCTTTACGAGGTTCTTTTTTTTGCAGGGGGCATTGCTATAGGATATTGAGAATCCTATTCCCGCAAAGCATGGCGGATATTTTGCATTTGCGGTTATGATTGAAGAAATGATAACTCTAAATAATCGGACAATATAAAACATTCTATATAGTATGAAAATATTCTAAATCAGGGAAACTAAAAATTAGGAAAAATCAATTAACTATAGCTGGAATAACATTCAGGCATGTGAAGGACAATGGAGGCGTTTATGACAGAAGAATATATTAACCAATTTCAAAGCTACCTGAGAAATGAAGAAAAAGCCGAAGCAACAATCAGTAAATACCTACATGATGTAAAAGAGATGCTGGTATTCATTGAGAACATGGATTTAAACAAAGAGTCTCTCATAGAATACCGGAAGCACCTGAGCAGACAATACAAGCCGCAAACTGTAAATGGAAAACTCTCAGCAATCAACGCATTTTTAAAGTTTAGGGATTTATTGGAGTTTAAGGTAAAATTCCTAAAGGTACAGAAACAGGTATATGTAGACGAAAAACGGGAGCTTACGGAACAGGATTTCAAACGGCTTCTTGAGACGGCAGATAGAAATGGAAATAAGCAGCTGTACTATTTAATGATGGTCTTATATGGTACTGGGATACGGATTAGTGAACTTCCATTTGTCACAGTCGAAGCTATATGTTCGGGAAAGGCAGAAATATCCATGAAAGGAAAATACAGGGTAATCATTTTCCCTAAAAATCTTGTCCGTTCATTAAAAGAATATATAAATATGTCAAACATAAAACATGGCTGCATTTTTCGGACAAAAAGTGGAAGAAACCTGGACAGGAGCAATATATACCATTCCATGAAGAAGCTGTGCGGGGATGCTCAGGTTGAACCGTCAAAAGTATTTCCTCATAATTTCAGACATCTTTTTGCAAAATGTTTTTATTCCATCGAAAAGAATCTGTCCCATCTTGCCGATATCCTTGGACATTCCTCAATCGAAACCACGAGGATTTATGTTGCGGCTAGTATTAAACAGTATGAAAAAATCATGAATAAGATGAAAATTGAAATTGATAAACAAAAACCACAGAATAACTATTCCGTGGTACCTCTTCAATCTAAGGAAAGACCACAGAATAGTTATTCTGAGGTATGCATAAATATAAAAGCCTTCAGAGGGCGGACAGGCTTGAAAAGGACAGCGGTTTGTGCGCTTTATAAGCGCATGGAAGAGGTGTTGATGAATACAGGGATTTCTAACAAAGGCTGGATTGATATACATGCACATATATTACCAGGGGTGGACGATGGAGCTCATGATTGGGATGAGGCCATGGCATTATTAAGACTGGCATATGGGCAGGGAATCCGGCACATCATAGCCACACCGCATTTTACATGGAATCAGGACACAGGGATGCTTCAGGAGTTATGTACATTTCTGGATTACCATGCGAAAGCCATATCAGACGGCTTTAGTGTCAGCCTTGGACAGGAAATCAGGTATTTTGAAAATCTCATCGAATATCTGAATCAGGGAAAGGCCCTTACGCTGGCTGGCAGCAGATATGTGTTGGTGGAGTTCGGACCATCGGACAGCCTTGGCAGAATGAAGAGGGCTGTGCGCCAACTGATTCAGGCATCCTATTTCCCGGTAATTGCACATGTGGAGCGTTATAGATGTCTTCTTGAACAGGAGCGGCCAGAGGAATTGGTTGAATATGGGGCTTACCTTCAGATAAACTCCCGGAGCCTGAATGGGGGATGGATGGATAAAAGGGCCCGCTGGTGCAGAAAAAACCTGAAAAAAGGAACGATTCATTTTATTGCCACGGATATGCATAATTCATCGGACCGTTCCCCGGATATCCAAACAGCGGTTTCGTGGATGGAACACAATATGGGGGTAAGGACAGCGGTTCGGATGACCAGGACGAATCCGGGGTACATCCTGCAGGATAGAATGCTATAGCAAAAGAAAAAGTATGGAAAAGGTAATTGTGATGGAAAACAGAATGTATGAGGACAGAAATGAAGACGCAATTGAGATTGATGTAGTTGAGCTGCTGTTTGCTTTAAGGAAAAAACTGTGGATGATTATTCTGGCAGCAATGATAGGGTGCCTTGGGGCAGGTATATACAGCAAAGTAATTTTAAGTCCGGTTTATACATCCACTTCCATGGTGTATGTATTATCAAAGGAAACAACACTCACTTCCCTGGCTGACCTGCAGATAGGAAGCCAGCTGACAAAGGATTACAGTGTAATGATTACCAGCAGGCCTGTTCTGGAGGAGGTAATCGAAAAACAGAAACTGAGTTTATCCTATAACCAGCTAAAAAGTATGATTCGCGTCTCAAATCCTGCCGATACCAGAATACTTAACATGTCTGTATCAGATACTGATCCGGTCAGGGCAAAAGCCATTGTGGATGCAGTAGCAAAGGCATCCTCAGACTATATTGGGGATATCATGGAAATGATTCCGCCTAAAATCATAGAAAATGGTGTCGTGCCTGATAACCCCACTTCTCCTAATATAAAAAAGAACGCTGCTTTGGGAGGACTTGCTTTATCCGCGGCGGTATGTGGTTTTATTACACTTCAGGTCATCATGAATGACACCATCCGTTCCGAGGAAGATGTCTCCCGTTATCTTGGCATCAGTGTATTGGCCGTTATTCCGGAAAACAACATAGAGGAAAAGGATAACCCGGAGAAGGGCAGTGAAGGAAAGAGAAGCAGGAAAAAGAGGAAAACCCAGGCAAAAAGGACTGAGAGGAGAAAGTAAGACGTGGAACAAATTCTAAATCTGCAGAATACAGGTGGGAAGGACTATCATTTTGAGGAGGCCATCAAGACACTCAGGACCAATTTACAGTTTTGCGGCAGCAGTCTGAAAACAATCATGTTTACAAGTTCATTGCCCGATGAAGGAAAAAGTGAAATCGCTTTCTCTGTTGGGGCGTCCTTTGGAAGCATAGGTAAAAAGGTTTTGCTGATAGATGCGGACATCCGCAAATCCGTATTCATAAAAAGATATGAAATTAAAGGCAGTCCCAGCGGGCTGTCCCAGTATCTCAGCGGACAGAAAACCATGGAGGATATCTGTTATGCCACCGATATAGAAAATTTTTACATGATTCTGGCTGGTCCATATTCCCCAAATCCGGCAGAACTTCTGGAAGATCAGCTGTTTAAGGAATTATTGGAAAAAGCTAAGGGAAAATATGATTATATCATCATAGATACGCCGCCCATGGCAAATCTTATTGATGGAGCTATTATTGCCGGCCAATGTGATGGAGCGGTAATTGTAATTGAAAGTGATACAATCAGTTACCATTTGGCCCAAAAAGTGAAGGTACAGTTGGAAAAGAGCGGATGCCGTATTCTGGGCGCGGTCCTCAACCGGGTGGGGGAGGATTACGAAAATGGATATTACAAAAAATACTATGGGAAATATTATGGGAAATACGTGGGGGGGGGGGGCGAAAAGTAGACTATGGGCAGCTATAGATAAAGGGCAATATGAGACAGGGAAAAAACATTCGGACTCAAAACCGTAGAAAAAAAATGGTTGCAGTCATTGCGGGGGCATCGGTCCTTACTGCATTTTTTCTATACCGGACCGGTCAGCTGTATTTAGAAAAAAGAGCATTGGCGGAGGCGGTCCCGCAGTGGCATCAGGATGTGGATGTGGACGGGGACAGGGAACAAAGCGCGGCAGACAGGATTGAGTATCAGGGGAAGGTTTACCGACGTAATACGTATGTCAAAGCCATCCTGTGTATGGGAATCGACAGGCCGGGAAGCCTTAAGGAAACCATGGTCGCCGGGTCCGGAGGCCAGGCAGATGCAATCTTCCTTGTTGCGCAGGATATGGCCAGGGATAAGGCTGAGCTCCTAATGATACCAAGGGACACCATGACAGAAATAACCCTGACAGATTTAAGCGGCAATGTCCTGGGCAGGGATATCCAGCACCTTGCATTAGGTTATGCCTATGGAGACGGAAGGGATAAAAGCTGCCAATATATGAAAGAGGCGGTGAGTAATCTGTTGGGAGGTCTGGCCATTGACGGGTACATGGCAATCAGCATGTCTGCCCTGCCTATCATTAATGATGGGGTGGGAGGCGTTACCGTGACCGTGAAGGAACAGGGGATGGAACGGGTGGATTCTGAATTCATTTACGGACAGACGGTCACGCTTAAGGGCAGACAGGCAGAGAAGTATATCCGCTGCAGGGACACCGGCCAGGCGCAAAGCGCACTGGGGCGTGCGGAACGCCAGAAATCTTATATAGAAGGGCTGCTTCAGGCAGCAAAGATAAAATCAGGAAAAGATGACAGCTTTATGTCCGGCCTATTAAAGGAAACGGAACCCTACATGGTGACTGACATGACAAAAGACAGATATTTGGACATGGCCCTAGCCTTCCTGGGAGGAAACCAGGACTTTGGGGAGTCAGACATGATGACACTTCCGGGAAAGGCAGTGGAGACACCTATTTATGATGAATACCATCCTGATAAATCTCAGATCAGGCCTATTATCCTGGATATGTTTTACCGGGAGGAAACGGCTGATACGGATATGGGAAAATAGGTATGATAATTAATACTTATAATAAATGTTCAATTTAGTTCAAGAAAGGAAGGGTAAAGATTATGAGAAAAAGGATTACAACAATTGCGTTAGCGGCTGCGCTTGCAGCGTCACAGGCAGTGATTTCCTATGCCGCCAACAGCCCTGGCACGGGCCCGGTCATTGGTGATAATGGCGGGGACAGCGATTATGACATTGGGGAGAGGGTAGGCAGGGTGCTAGGCAAAGGCACCATTGGAACCGCACAAGGGGTAAATACTGTTCAAATTAGCAGAACAGGGGTCACAACAAACAGCAAGGGTCAGGTTATTGTTGGGGATACGGCGTTGGAACTTATAGCAGGAGATGAGCGCGCTGTAGCGGGACTTCCTGAAAGTACTGTTACAACCATTAATGGAATAAACAGTGGCAGTCCGTTAAGCGGGGTGGTTCCGGGAACAAACCTGGATGGATACAATGCCCTTATCAGTACACATGCGATTGTAACCAAAGATGCGGCAACGGACACAGAAAAGGCCGGCATGGTAGAAGTACCGCTGTATGTTCCGAATCTTGTTGATGGCCTGGGTGAGGTACAGGTACTTTTCTATAATAACCTGACCGGTACCTGGACCGTGATACAGCCAAACAGGGTGGATGCAGCTTCCAAGACGATTTGGTTTAATATTCCTAACTCAGGTACGTTTTCTGTAATCTACAAACGATAAAGCCCTGAATTACGGTACAAAAGGGGAATGTGAAAGTGAAAGGTAAAAACAAACTTGTATTAGAAAAATACCTGCCCCGCAGTAAAACAGTGAGGATGAGGATACTATGGGGGTATGATATGGCCATGGTATGGATCTGCGCGTGCCTGGCCCTGGGATTAAGATTTGACCTGAGTCTTTCCTCTGTTCCCATTGAGTATGCCAGGGAGGTATGGAAGTACGGACTTTTGCAGATGGCCGTGGTGTCCCTTGTTTTTTATGCGGGACACCTTTACGCCATCATGTGGGGAGTTTCAGGTATCCGAGAGATGATGCAGGTCCTGCTGGCTTGCCTGGTTGCTGCTTTGGCACAATCCGTAGGAATTTTGTTACTGGATGCGCGTATGCCGAGGAGCTATTATATGCTGTGGTTTGTGCTGATGGCCGGGGCGGCCATCATTGGACGGGTCAGTTTCCAGGTGCTTCAGAAAATCACGGACAGGATAAACCGCTTCCTTGAAAAAAACATTCCGCCCCGGGTGATGATAATCGGCGCGGGAAAAGCAGGAACACTTATACTTAAGGAAATGAAAGCCAGTGAAAGGGTCCATGGATATCCTGTCTGCATAATCGATGATGACAAGGACAAACAGGGACGGGTCATTGATGGCGTATCCATTATGGGCAGCCGAAGGGATATAGCAAGACTTGTAAGGGAGAAGGGGATTGATGAGATTTACGTGGCCATTCCTACTGCTCCTCCTGAGGATATAAGGGATATTTTGAAAATCTGCCAGGGAACAGGGTGCCAGGTCAAGATACTTCCCGGCGTGTACCAGCTTATGAATGGCGAGGTCACGATTTCAAGACTCCGGAAGGTGGAGATAGAAGATTTACTGGGAAGGGAACCGGTAAATGTTAATCTGGATGAAATCATGGGTTATGTAAAGGGAAAAGTAGTGCTGGTCACTGGCGGAGGCGGTTCCATTGGCAGTGAACTGTGCAGGCAGCTGGCACTCCATAAGGTAAAGCAGCTTATCATATTTGATATATATGAGAATAATGCTTATGAAATCCAGCAGGAATTAAAACGGAAGTATCCGCGTCTGGATCTGGTGGTGCTGATTGGCTCCGTGCGCAATACGAACCGTCTTGATTATCTTTTCCGTACATACAGGCCCGATATTGTTTACCATGCAGCGGCTCATAAGCATGTGCCTTTAATGGAGGACAGTCCCAATGAAGCCATAAAAAATAATGTCCTAGGCACTTATAAAACAGCCGGGGCCGCCATTAAATACAAGGTACAGCGTTTCATACTCATCTCAACGGACAAGGCAGTGAATCCAACGAATATCATGGGAGCAAGTAAGCGCCTCTGTGAGATGGTGGTTCAGATGAGCAATCAAAAGAGCAGTACGGAATTTGTTGCGGTCCGCTTTGGCAATGTGCTGGGAAGCAATGGAAGTGTGATTCCATTATTCAAACAGCAGATTGAAAATGGCGGCCCGGTGACAGTGACGCATAAGGATATCATACGTTATTTCATGACAATTCCGGAAGCGGTAAGTCTTGTGATTCAGGCCGGCGCCTATGCAAAGGGCGGTGAAATCTTTGTACTGAATATGGGAAATCCGGTCAGGATTCTGGATATGGCAGAGAACCTGATTCGTTTATCCGGCTATGAGCCATACAAAGATATAGATATATGCTTTACCGGATTACGTCCGGGAGAAAAGTTGTATGAGGAACTCCTCATGGATGAAGAAGGATTGCAAAAGACGGTCAATGACAGGATATTCATTGGAAAACCCATTGATATGGATTATGACCGGTTTGAGAAGGGGTTACAGCGTCTGGGGGAGGCGGCCCTTAGTGAAACCGCTGATGTGAGGGAGTTAGTTCATGATTTGGTACCTGAGTACCATTACAGAAAAAATAATACTGAAATGGTTGATATGGAAGCTGCTGTGAGTTTGGAGCCTGCTGTTAAAGGATTGATGAAGGACAAACTAATATGGCATGATAAAGCAGCAATCTGCAAGAATGGAATTATGAATAACAGGTAAAATGGCATTCATACAGAATTGTCGCCTTTGCGCATTCTGCTTGGATGCCTGTTATATGGATGAGTATTGGCCGTGAAAGCTGGTTCTGTTTCTTTTAAGGACAGATTCTCTTTTAGGGGATGGCGAAGCATACCCATTTAGAGGATAGGGATTAAGAAAAGGAAGGAGGATTCAGATGCTCCAATGGTATGCGGTACAGGTCAGAACCGGAAGGGAGCAGGCTACGGCAGAATTATGCCTGGCGAGGATTCCCCGGGTTATCCTGGAGGATTGTATTATTCCAAGATTTGAACGTATGCGGCGATATCAGGGGGATTGGCATTATGAGCAGCCTCCCATGTTTCCAGGCTATATTTTTCTGGTAACAGATCAGGTGGATATTCTTTTTGCAAAATTGAAGCAAATACCAAATTTAACAAAAATACTAGGAGATGGGACTGAATTCATTCCTCTAACACAAGAGGAAGTAGGATTTTTAAAAAATATGGTTAATGAGGCTTATATTGCAGAAATGTCCAAGGGATACATCATAGGGGATGTTGTTACTGTTATTTCTGGGCCTATGAAAGAAATGAAGGGAAAAATCAAATTTATAGACAGGCATAAGAGGCTGGCAGTTATTGAAATAGAAATGTTTGGCCGGAAGACAGAGGTGAGGCTGGGATTGGAGATTGTAAAGAAATTCTCAGCGGATGCGAAATTGTTGGAGGATAATTATGCGAAAGATACCATTTAGTCCACCAGATGTTGGCGCGGATGAAATAAACGAAATTGTAAAGGCAGTCCAAAGTGGTTGGATAACTACTGGACCTAAGACAAAGTTATTTGAAAAAAAAATAGCAGATTATTGTAAAGTGGATAAAGCAGTCTGCCTTAATTCGGCGACCGCGTGTTTGGAATCAATTCTAAGAGTTTTGGGAGTTGGTCCTGGTGATGAGGTGATTACATCTGCTTACACATATACGGCATCAGCCAGCCCGGTATGCCATGTAGGAGCAAAATTGGTGATGGTGGATGTGGCGAAAGACAGCTTTGAGATGGATTATGATTTATTGGAAAGGTCTATTACTGACAAAACCAAAGTTATTATTCCTGTGGATTTGGGAGGTATCATGTGTGATTATCATAAGATATTTGATATCGTCCAAAGGAAAAAAGAGCTGTTTTGTCCATCTAATAGGATTCAGAAATCAATAGGAAGAGTCATTATTGTTTCAGATGCAGCCCATGCTTTTGGCGCCAGCAGAAATGGAAAAATGTGTGGTGAGTTATCAGACTTTACAAGTTTTTCTTTCCATGCTGTGAAAAACCTTACAACAGCAGAGGGAGGAGCATTAACATGGAGACACATTAAGGGTGTGGATGATGATTGGATTTATAATCAGTTTATGCTGCTATCTCTGCATGGACAGTCAAAGGATGCATTAGCTAAGACAAAAATGGGATCATGGGAATACGATATCGTTTCACCCTTTTATAAATGTAATATGACAGATATCACTGCGGCCATGGGTCTGGCACAATTGGCACGATATGACGATATGATGAAAAAAAGAAAAGTCTTCATAGGCATGTATGATGCTGCTTTTAAACCGTTAGGTATCAAGGTTCTGAAACATTATACCAAGGATTATACATCCAGCGGCCATCTTTATATGGTACGGATCCCCGGCATTGGCTGTACAGTTCGCAACAATATTATTATCAAACTGGCAGAACGTGGGATTGCGGCAAATGTCCATTATAAACCACTGCCAATGATGAGTGGATATGCGGCTATGGGTTTTGAGATAAAGGATTATCCGAATGCATACGGGGTATACAAAAATGAGATTACCCTTCCGTTACATACATGTCTCGAAAAAGAGGATGTTTTATATGTAATAGAAAACATGAAAGAGATTTTGGATGAAATAGACAGAGGATAAATATATGTATGAGCGCTGTTTTAAACGAATAATAGACTTAATGCTATCAGTTCTGGGGCTGCCTGTTTTTGGACTGATTTATATAGTTGTCGCTCCCATGATTATACTGGACGATGGTTTGCCGGTTTTCTATAATGCGTTAAGAATCGGAAAAAATGGGAAGCTTTTTAAGATGTATAAATTCCGAACCATGAAGAAAAATGCTCCTGATATTCGATTGGCTGACGGTTCCACTTATAATGGCGTTGATGATCCGCGTGTTACCAGAGTGGGCAGGTTTTTACGCAGTACCAGTATAGATGAAATTCCTCAGATTCTAAACATGTTGAAGGGGGAGATGAGCCTCATTGGGCCACGGCCGGATCCGCCGGATTGGTTGGAACGATATCCACCCGAAGTCAGGATATTTTTACAGGTACGTCCGGGCTTAACTGGATATAGCCAGGCATTTTTCCGAAACTCGGTTGATGGTAATGAAAAAATGAAAAATGATGCGTATTACGCAAAGCACTGTACGTTTCTGATGGATTTAAAAATATTTTTAAAATCCATTGTAGTTGTTTTGGGGCATGAAAACACATATAAAGATATGTCGCAAAATCAGATGGATGAAACTGAAAAAGAAAAACTAAAGATATTGGAAAAAATATGACAGCAAAGATGGAAAGAACATTTTTTGAAATGGGAAGCGAATATGATTGGGATTCAAATAAACCATATATACTTGAAGCAGCAAAGCATGTGTTATACGACGTACCGGAAGATAGGATTAAATATTTAAGAAGCGGACGGGATGCAATCCGTTATGCAGCTAGATTACATAAAGCTTCCTATGCCACAGTACTGATGCCTGCCTTAAGCTGTGCATGTATGTCAAAGCCTTTTGAGGATGAAGGATATAACGTGGTTTTTTACCGTTTGAAGCCTGATTTATCAATTGACTTGGACGATGTACGAATGAAAATCAAAAAGAATTCCATTTTTTTGTATATGAATTATTTTGGTCAGCCTTCATTCTGCTCCGATGATCTAAAGGACACCATTAACTGTGTAAACAATATACTCACAATTGAAGATATTACTCATGATTTTCTAAGCCGTACAGCAGACAGCCTCGAAGCGTATTATACAGTCTGCAGTATCAGGAAGTGGTTTGCTATACCAGACGGGGGCGTATTACTGTCAAAAAAACCTATTAGAGAAATACCCCTGGATAAAGATTCCTATTTTGCGGATGTGAGAATAGACGGATTAAAACATAAAAGCAGTTATCTTTATAATAGGATAAGGAAAGAAAAAGAATATTACCGCGAGGCATTCAGAAAGGCCAATGCCTATATTGATAGAACAAATAATATTGCCTGTATGGATGATAAATCGGAAGATCTGATGCAGTGCATGAATTTAAAAAAAATGTATGCGCAGCGTTGCGGGAACACAGAATTCCTGCATAATGAATTAAAAAATATCCCGTGCATTCACTCCATGCTCAATAATTCCATCAGAAGCACTCTTTATTATCCCATACTAACAGAGGTAAATCAACTTACGCTGCAAAAGAAGTTAAGTGAAAAAGGGCTGTATTTACCTGTTATATGGCCGTTATCAGAAAATGCCAAGGAGATATGTTCTGTTGCAGATTATATATCAACTCATATGCTTGCTTTTCCGTGTGATCACCGCTATGCAATAGACGATATAAAATATGCGATAGATATTGTGAGAGACAGGATAGGGCAATAGATAGGACAATACATATGAAAAAAATAATGATATTAGGAGCAAGTATACTTCAGCTTCCCGCAATTCTTCAAGCAAAAAAAATGGGGCTGGAGGCAGTAGTTGTAGATATGAATCCGGAAGCGGTTGGATTCCGGGAAAATGGAATTGAAAAGGAAATTATAAGTACCAATGATATTGATTGTGTATTAGAGGCAGCTATAAGACATCAAATCAATGGAATTATGACGTTAGCCAGCGATCTGCCTATGAGGACAGTAGCAGCAGTTGCTGAAAAAATGGGATTAGTAGGAATTTCAGGTGACACTGCATTGAAGGCCACGAATAAAGCTGCCATGCGTCAGGCTCTGAAAGAAGCAATGGTTCCTATCCCGGTATTTTATTGTGTAAATACGATTGATGAATTCCATAAGATAATCAGAAGCTTTACAGGAAAATTCATTGTTAAACCGGCAGACAATTCAGGAAGCCGTGGCGTGTGCCTTCTTGAACATAATGATGATTTGACTGCTGCCGATCAGGCATTCCTATATAGTAAACGTTTTTGCCATACCGGTGAAATGATTGTAGAAGAATTCATGGAAGGGCCGGAAGTAAGTGTGGAGACAATAAGTGTGGATGGAGTCTGTCATGTTATCCAGATAACGGATAAGTTGACTACAGGAGCTCCTTATTTTGTTGAAATGGGGCATTCACAACCCTGTTGTCTTTCAGAGAAAACGAAAAGAGAAATTGCTAAGGCAGCGGTTGAGGCAAACAAAGCAGTTGGAATAAAAAATGGACCCTCCCATACTGAAATTAAAATCACGCCAGATGGTGCTAAAATTGTTGAAATAGGCGCACGTTTAGGTGGTGACAATATAACAACACACCTTGTTCCTCTTTCAACCGGAGTAAATATGGTGGAATGCTGTATTAGAATTGCAATAGGTGAAAATCCGGATTTAAGCATCAAATATGATAAAGGCGCAGCTATCCGTTATTTTGATTCACCAAAAGGCGTAATACATAATATCATCGGTATCCCTGATGCTGAAAAGATAGATGGAATCCAACAGATAAGCATTGTCCACGGGGTAGGATACACGGCTCATGAAGTTCACAATAGTGTAGACCGTGTTGGTTTTGTGATAGCACAATCAGATAATGCCGAAAGTGCAGTTAGAGCCTGTAAAAAGGCGGTTGATATGGTGAAATTTCAAGTCGATTAAAATGGATAAGGGATGAGAGGCTGTGAAGATAGTAATGGCAACACCGGTTGTATATGACCGGACAAGCCCCTTTAATCATCTATTGCAGGATTTGATTGGGGCATTCCTGGAAGATGGTAATTCTATTGTGCGTCTGGCTGCGTGTGAAGATAAAGAGGATACAGCCTTTAAATATGGTTATATAGGGAATGACATTGAATATCATTTGTATAAAAGAAAGAGCAGCAGACATGCCAATATCATCTCAAGATATATACGGGATACACTGACAAATATCAGGGAAGCTATTGGTATTTTAAGAATCAAGGGAGGAGATGTTTTGTTTGAAGATGTCTCCTATTCCTCCTTCTGGCCCATATTGGCAGCAAAAAGTAAAGGACTGCATGTTGTTGCAATGCTTCAGGATGTGTGGCCTGACAATGCGGTTCAAAGCGGATTGATAAAGGAGAAATCAATTTTATACAAATACTTCGAGGCATGGCAGCTATATGTGTATAGAAAGTCTGATAGGATTATATGTATTTCAGATGATATGAAATCGTTCATCGTGGATAAAGGTGTGGACGAAAAAAAGATTGAAGTTATTTATAATTGGGGATACTCAGATTCTACTGTAAGTATTTCCTGGGATAAAAATGAATTTGTAAAGAAATATGGGTTGGCTCCAGATGTGTTTTATGCGGTATATGCTGGAAATATTGGGAAAATGCAGAATGTGGAAATGATAGTAGAAACAGCCGGTAAACTAAAGGGCAATAAAAAAATCCACTTTTTAATTATTGGAGACGGGGTGAGCCGGGAGGCGATTGAGCAGCGGATACGTACTTATCAACTTACAAATGTTACGATGTTACCAATGCAGCCTAGTGAATTAGCAACCCATATTTATTCTGCTGCCGGTGTGAATATCATTCCGTTAGTACCCGGAGGAATTAAAACAGCCATGCCCAGCAAAACTGGAATAGCTCTTTCTTGTGGAAGACCGGTTATATTCTGTTTTGGTAAAAATACAGCTTTTGAGCATAAATTCAGACATCGGAATATTCCTATCAGAATTACTGGATATGATGTTAATGAATTGGCAAATCTAATCTGCGAGTTGTCAATGCAGCCATCATCTGAATATAACAATGGATTCATGGAGTTTTTTCGGCCTTCGGTAAATATCAGAAAATACAAAGAGATAGTAAGATTCTAAGAGGAGATTTATGAGGCTTGCAATTTTAACAAATATTCTGACTCCATATAGAATGCGGTTTTATAACGAATTAAATACTCAGTTAAGATTCATGAATGGAGAATTACGTGTATATGTGATGACAGATGAACTACCTTTACGGCCTTGGACATATGAAGACTTAAAGGAAAGCTTTACACAACTAATACCAGGTAAGAAAATCCTGATACGTGGAATGGATTTCATATATAATCCATCTATAACCAGGGAAATAAAAAAATTTCTTCCGGATATTGTTATAATAGCAGGTTCATGGACTTATCCAACGGTGTGGAAACTTTTATGCGGCAGAAGAAATAACAATGTCCGTTACTTCTTCTGGGTTGAATCACATGAACGGAGAGCAATGAAAGCTAAATCATCAAATAAATGTGTTTCTGCTTTTAAGAAATATTTATATATGAAGTTCGATGGATATTGCCTGCCCGGGATTTATGCAGAGGAAGCAATGGACCATTTTGTAGGAAACCATGGACAAAGACTCAGACTTCCCAATTTGGTTGATGATGTATCTTACCAACATGCCATATCAAAACGGAAAGATACATATGAATTAAGGTTAAAATATGGTATTCCCGCAAAGAAAAGGGTGTTTTTTTGTCCTGCAAGACTGCTTAAACTCAAAGGATTGGATTTATTTTTGAAAAGCGCGGGTAAAGTTAAAGGTATATCCAATGCCTGTTTTTTATTAGCAGGGGAAGGACCTATGAAGAAGGAACTTCAGGATATTGCGGACAAGGAAAACTTGGATGTGCATTTTATGGGGTATTGTAATCAAGACACGGTGATAGAATTTTATGCGTTATCTGATTTTTTCTTTCTTCCATCATTACAGGACTGCAATCCACTGTCCGCAATTGAGGCGGCATTTGCAGGTTTACCCTTGTGTGTATCTATATATACAGGGAATAGCCCGGAATTAATACAACCGTATAAAAATGGTGTTGTATTTGACATCCTGGATACGGAGGAAGTTCAAGCGTGCATATATTTTTTACTAAATGCATCGGAAGAGTGGGTGAGTAATGCCGGTAGGGAATCCCTTGCAATTGCACAGAACTCTTTTGCCTGTATCAATGAGACAAAAAAATTTTTAGCACAGTTACGAGAGGGATAAGGGTGATGGGGACATGGGAAAATTATTGGTTACAGTTGATCATCAATTTATACGTACTCCCGATGGTAAGGTTTGGGTAAAGACTATTTATGGATATGACTTCTGGAAACGCTATCTAAAGGTTTTTGATGAAGTGCGGATTGCCTGTAGAATTAGTGATGTGTCAAGCCTTAACGAAGAGATGATGATTTCCAGCGGGCCTAATGTGGAGTTTTTTCAATTGCCACATTATCGGGGACCTAAAGAGTTTGTATTACGTTATTGGAAAATAAGAAAAGCAATGGTTGGAATTGCAGATGGCTGTAGTTGTGCTCTTTACCGCATTCCAAGTCCGATTGCCGATGCTGTCCATAATGAGGTAAAAAGGAAACACCTTCCTTGGGCGGTTGAGGTTGTAAATGACCCATGGGATACGTTTGCTCCGGGAGCATATAAGGGGCTATCCAGACCATTTGTAAGAATTTATTTCTACTGGCAGGTTAAATTTATGGCAGGTAATGCGGATGGTGTCTCCTATGTAACACGTTCTGCTCTGCAGAAGAGGTACCCGTCTTATGTAAAACGGCACAAAGAAAATCATATGCATTTTGAAAGCTTTTATTCTTCAATCATATTAAATAAAGATTTCTTTTATTACGACCGTGCGGTTCCTCATAATCAATATACAATTGTCCATATTAATAGCTGCATTACGGACTATTCCAAAGGACATGATGTAGTAATACGCGTACTAAATATTTTGCAAAAGAATGGGATGAACGTATATGTAAAGTTTATCGGAGATGGACCCATGAGATCTGAATTTGAGAAGATGGCGTTATCTTATGAAGTAGCCGATTATATTGAGTTCACAGGCCTTCTCTCTGGTTCACAGGCTATCAGACAAGAATTATTGGGGTCAGATTTACTTGTTTTTCCGACAAAAGGGGAAGGTCTTCCCAGAACCGTCATCGAGGCAATGGCTGTAGGGTTACCCTGTTTATCCACACCTGTAAACGGAATACCGGAACTTTTACCGGCGGAATGTCTGTTTAGTCAACAGGATGATGAGGCATTTGCAAAAAAGGCATGGGATATACTGACTACTCCCAGTCTGTATCAGAAATTAAGCAGACAGAATCTTGAGACAGCCGCCTCTTATGAATATGATGTATTAGCCGCCAGAAGGGATAGGTTTTATAAAAAGTTACAGTACTTGGGAGAAAAATAGTATGGATAAATATCGAATTATCGTTGCCCACCCGGGGCAGCAGCATTCTTATAGGCTGGCCGCGGCACTTAATCGTTATGGATGCCTCTTCACTTACATGACTACTGTTTATAATAAGAAGAATGGGCTCATTGTTAAGCTTTTGCGGTTATTCATGAATGAGGATAATAAAAAACGCCTGGAAAGACGACGATGCGACAAAATAGATGATAAACAGCTAATACAATATAACATTTTATCAGGCCTGATATTGCTTTTGTTAAATCGAGTGGACCACAGCCGCAGAATTTATTATTGGTGGAATAAGAAGGTGGCTGATTCCTTTGGGCGGAAAGTAGCTGAATATGCTGTGAAAATGAAGGCGGATGCGGTCATCATGTATGACACAAACGCCAAATCCTGTTTTGAACGTTTAAAGCAGGCGGCTCCGGAGATTGTACGTATTATGGATATGTCGGCGGCCAATCGCTCATTTGTGAAACATGTATATGAAGAAGATATGGAGAAGAATCCCCAATGGGCTGAAATTTTGCGGTGTGAGAAGCGCTTTTTGTGGGACTATTCCCTGGAAGATTACGAGGAAGAAATAAAAAATGCCCATTTTTTCCTGGCGGCGTCTAATGTAGTAAAACACTCCATCGAATATAGCGGACGAAACGGCAGCGATGTGTGGGTGGTTCCTTATGGTGTTGATTCCGGAATCTATGCCCCTTCCATGAGGGAAAACAATGGAGCGGTCCGATTTCTCTTTGTGGGAGCAGTACGGCAAATGAAAGGAATCTCATATTTATTGGAAGCTTTTGAGACGGTAAATCCGGAGTCAGCACATTTGGAAATAGTAGGGGATTGCATGATACCGGACAGATTACAGCATAAAAATGCCTCCAATATAGAATATCTTGGATATCTGCTTCCGGAAACAGTTGCCAATCGATATAAAGATGCGGATGTTTTTGTATTTCCCTCACTATGTGATGGTTTTGGCCTGGCTGCTCTGGAAGCAATGGCATCGGGCTTACCCGTTATCTGCTCCGCTAACTCAGGGGTTGCCGACCTGATTCAAGACGGAGTAAATGGCTTTGTTGTGGAGACCGGAGATGCTGGAGAGCTAAGGGACCGGATTGTCTGGTTTACGGAGCACCGGGACAGGATGAAGGACATGAAACGCGCTGCAATGGAAACTGGCAGAAATTATTCATGGGAAAAATATGAAGATAATGTAAACCGGGCAGTTATTGAAATGATTCAAAGGAAATATAAGAATGGTTAATGTACTGTGTCTTTTTATCACATCCGTCATTTTAGGCGTATCCGTGTCCGCACATATAATCGCAGCCCGAAGATTCGATGTTATGGACCCGTTTTATTTAATTACAGGTCTTTATTTTTTGGTGTTTGTCTGGGCGCCGTGGGAATGGATTAGAATCGGTCAGACCGATTATCAGGGTGTAGAGGTAATGGAGTATCTTCCCATAGGAAATACAGTATTTATAATCGGCTATATTTCCTATGTCCTAGGAGGCTTTTTTTGTAAAAAAAACAGGCGTAGGGCGGAAACCGCATTATTGGATGAAGATGAACAGGCCAAAGTATTCATATTAAGATATGCGCTGGTATTGCTGATATTCAGCCTGTTTTGCAGTTTGACTTATTTTAGGCTGACCGGACGCTCAATCATGATGATGCTTAGTTTTGGCCAGCTTGGCGCGGATGAACCGGTAACATATAAAAATACAAGCCTGCTTTTTTTGAGTTGTTTCCTGCGAAGTGCGGTCCCCGCTATTTTACTTCTATTTGCTTATAGAAAGCAGGGCCGTGTCTCCACATATCTGTGCTTTTCAGTAGTTGCACTGATTTCTCTTAGCAGCGGTTCCAGAAATACGGCTATATTGGTTATACTATCGCCTATTATTTATCATTACGCCAGTACCGGAACACGGCCCCGTAAAAGAACTGTTTTACTGGGACTCTTTTTTTTGTTTGTTGGGGTCTGTATAATTGGCATTTTCAGACAAACCATGAGGGCGGGGACCCGAATTGATTTATCTGTTGTAGACTTTGATGCCATGATGAAAGCGTTCATGTATAATGTGGAAATATTTTTCCCTTTCTATAATCTGACAGGAATGATTCCCAAAGAGATACCCTATCATTGGGGATTGGGTTTCCTGAATATACTGATTCAGTTTATCCCTCATGCCATATGGGAAAATAAACCTGCCACCTTAGGAAAAACAGCCTTTGAAGCATTGTACGGAAGTTCATTCGGCGGTTCCGCATATCCTAACCTTGGTGAGTTTTATTATGAGTTTGGCATTTTGGGAACGATTGTAGGTATGTTTATTTTTGGGTATATTACCAGAAAGTTATATTACAGGATGCTTAAGACCGGTGACCGTTTACAGCTGATTTCCTACAGCATCATGTTCGGATATCTATTCCAGTTTGTATGCAGGGGGAGCATTAGTTCATGGGCAATTGACATTGTCTTTATGTTTGGTCCAATCTGGCTCTTAAAGATGATTGTTCCAAGAAGTAAGGAATATAAGCATAGCAGGTATGACAGTATATGAGCAGGATTTTGAAAAATTATTTCTATAATATTTTATATAACATGTTTGTCTTGTTGGTTCCACTGATTACCGCGCCGTATCTGGCAAGAGTTTTGGGCGCGGAACGCTTAGGCATATACAGCTATGTATCCTCCTCCACATCGGTTATTATGTCAGTTTCACTATTTGGTATTTATTCCTATGGGAACAGACAGACCGCCTATATGCGGGATGACAGGGAAGAAATGTCCCAAATGTTTTGGGATATAATGGGACTAAGGGCTGTTTTGGGAATCTTTGGAACAATTGTGTACATAGTGTATGCAAGAATATCAGGATTCGGGATTTTCTTTCGGCTATTTTATATCTATTATCTGGCAAATGTGTTTGACTGTACTTGGCTTTTTGTCGGTCTGGAAGATATGAAAATCCCGGCTTTAAAAAATATGTTTGCAAAAATTCTCAGCACATTGTGTATTTTTTTGCTTGTGAAGTCAGAACAGGATATAGGCAGATATATCTTTCTGCTTTCATTGTCAACGATGATTGCTAACATATTGGCGTACCCGCAGCTTAGAAAATATATAAAAGTAAAAAAGATACAGCTTAAAAATTTTAAAAAGTATTTATGGGGTTCTATCGAATTATTTCTTCCCTCTTTAGTAGCTGCTATTTATTTACAGATTGATAAGGTTATGATTGGATGGCTGACTAATGGGACAAGCCAGATATCTTACTATGACCAGGCTGAGAAGATTGTGATTATTCCGCTGACTTTCATCACTGTGCTGAGCACCGTAATGATGCCCCGTATTGCAAATGAATTTAAGCGGGGAAATCAAAGGGTTATCGGCGGATTACTTGAAAAAGCGGCAGGCTATTCCATGTTTCTTGCCTTGCCTATGATGTTTGGGCTGATGGGAATTGCATACAAATTCATACCGTGGTATTTGGGCAGGGCGTTTATGGCTACTGCTAAAGCGGTTGTTATTTTATCACCCATGGTAATCAGCAATACACTTATAGGGATATCCGGTTCACAGTATTTTACCGCCACCAATCAGATGGGAATCCTGCTGAAATCAAATGCTGCGGGCGCAGTCTTGAATATAGCGGTTAATACAATTCTAATTCCACGTTACGGATATATAGGTGCTGCAATTGCTACATTGTTTTCTAATTATACGCTAGCAGGAATTCAGTTTTACTATTTGAACAGACAGGTGGGGATAAGAAATATATTTATACAGTCAGTGAGATATTTTTTGTATTCCCTAGTTATGTTTATTGTGGTCTTTTTGTGGGGGCATATCCAAAGTCCTGGCCCTATTGTTACATTAGAGCAGATTTTCGTAGGCGGCGCGGTATATTGTACTATCCTGTTCATAAAAAAAGATCCATTGTTTTTTGAAATATTCTGTCTGGTCAAAAAATATTTAAAAAGCCGTATATCAAAATAACGGAATAATAACGAAAAAGGATGAAAATGAGAAATTTATTTGTATTGCACACACAGTATAATTTAATATTGGGCACTGGCCTGGCTCATACAGTATTTGCCAAGGATACAAATCATTTAATTTTATTTCAGGATTTTAACATTTCTGATATGGTTAGGGATTCCCTCATATCCTCTTATCAGGAAGTATTGTTTCTGACAGGAGCCTATCCCAAAATAAATGAACAATATTGGAATAAAATAAGACGTTACCCGGTCATAAATCATAAATTAAAGCAATTTATAAAAAATGACTATGATAGGGTCATACTTGTGGAGGATATGTGCATTCCGGAAATGTACATTATGAAATACTCAGGAAGAGTGAATGAGGAGACAGAATTTATATGGCTGGAAGATGGTTCAACGGCATATTTTTCTAATGGAGTTGTATCTGGGGGAATGGGGGCTAACCGGATGACACGTATGATCCGCAGGATTATCTTTAAGTATATATTCCGTTTGAATAAGTATTATGATTTAAATTATTACATGGGAGGGCACTGCCTATTAAAGCATGCATATGTTTCTTATCCACAGTATGTACAGGAACAATACAAATCCATGGAACTGACTGAGATACCGGATGAGGCATTTGAAGCGGGAATAAAAAAAATATATTTTAATATGAAGAATCCCTTTTATGATAAAGGGATTCTGTTTGTATTGGATTTATTGCATGTATATGGAGATAAAAGGAGGGATGTTGAACTGGCGCTAGAAAGGGAAATCCAGAATGCGCATGAAAATGGATTGAATGTATATTACAAGTATCATCCACGGGAGACAGAGGTTCTTGATATATTCTGCAATGAAGTGGAACTGGAACGCTCCATATCCATGGAAGGATATTTATCATGTGCGTCAGGTAAACAGTTAAGGGTTATTGGCATAAAAAGCACAGGTCTGCAGACGGCAAAAAAAATGGGATTTGAGACAGTCTCTCTCATTCGTTTAGTTGATGGGGATTGTCAGGTTTCTGATTTTTATAAAAAAATAGGTATTATCTGCTTATAAAATACCTGAATTCAAAGGAGGAAATGATGAAAACAACAGCATTATTGACGGGAAGAGGAAATAATACGTTAAAGGATAAGAATGTGCTTGACATTTTAGGGAAACCGGTACTTTATTATCCAGCGCACGCAGGAGCAAAAAGCAGGTATATACAGGATAAATATTGTAGCAGCGATGATGAAAAGATTCTAAAGGCAGCCGGTGACGAAGGATATGAATCCATTGTAAGGCCAAAAGAACTTGCGCTGCCCACATCACAACACGTTGACTGTATCATGCATGCGCTTGATATCATGAAACAGAAGGGAAAACTGCCGGAAATATTAGTGGTTATCCTGGCTAATAACGTAACCATCAAATCCCAGTGGATTGATGACTGCATAAAAATGATGGAGGACAATCCTGATGTTACCGCTGTTGTTCCGACCTACATAGATAATGACCATCATCCGTTGAGGGCAAAAAGATTAATGGAGGATGGAACCCTTAGTATGTATGAGCAGGGGATAGAAGGAAAAGTTTCAACTAACAGGCAGGATTTGCCAGTATGTTATTTCCTGGCACATAATTTCTGGGTTTTAAATGTGGAATTTTTGTGTTCAGGAAGAGATGGGCAGCAGCCGTGGGGATTTATGGGTGATAAAATCCTGCCGTATGTAATTGATGAGTCAATAGATATCCATCATGAAATTGATTTATATATTGCAAAGGAATGGATTAAAGAGAATTATACTGATTAGGCTTTCTATTATTCTATAGAAGATAAAATTAAGAAAGGATTGTATGTATATGGTGTCTGAGCATATCATACTGGTTTGAGGATGAGGATTTCGGTTGCAGGAACAGGCTATGTTGGCCTTGTGGCAGGAGTATGTTTTGCAGAAAAAGGGCATGATGTTATCTGTGTGGATGTGGATAAGAAAAAAGTAGAATTAATGGAGTCAGGGAAGTCGCCGATTTATGAAACTGATTTAGAAGAAATGATGAAACGGAATCATGCAAAGGGACGTTTGCATTATACTACGGACTATGCATCTGCGTATTCAAACGCAGATGCTATTTTTATAGGTGTGGGAACCCCGGAACTGCCTAACGGTTCAGCAAATCTTTCTTATATAGCAACAGTATCAAGGCAGATAGCTGAATCCATAGAGAAGGATTGCCTGGTAGTAGTAAAATCAACAGTGCCGATTGGAACAAATGATAAAGTAGAGCAGTTTATAAGAGACTTTCTGGTCCACGATGTGAAGGTGGAGGTGGCATCCAATCCGGAATTTCTGGCGCAGGGAACCGCTGTAAGGGATACATTAAAAGCATCGCGTATTGTTATTGGAACAGAAACGCCGTGGGCGGAAGAACGGTTAAGAGAAATCTACAGGGATTTCGATATACCGATTGTATCAGTAAAGCGCCGGTCAGCGGAGATGATAAAATATGCATCCAATGACTTTCTCGCTTTAAAAATATCTTATATGAATGATATAGCTAATTTATGCGAATTGGTTGGGGCAGATATTGAGGAGGTTGCCAAAGGTATGTCCTATGACAAACGGATTGGGAATCTTTTTCTCAATGCCGGAATTGGCTATGGAGGTTCCTGTTTCCCGAAAGATACGAAAGCATTAAAATACCTGGCTGCCCAAAATGGATATCGTCTGCGGACAGTTGAAGCAGCTGTGGCTGTCAATGAAGAACAAAAAACAAAGCTGATTAGAAAGGCATCGGACCGTTTGATTACCTTTAGCGGATTGAAGGCAGCTGTTTTAGGGCTTACATTCAAACCAGGAACAGATGATTTAAGGGAGGCCCCATCATTGGACAATGTTCCTCTGCTTTTAGAGGCGGGGGCAAATATTGTTGCCTATGATCCTGTGGGAGAGATGAACTTTAGGAGACTTTATCCGGAAGGAAGTATAATGAATGGGACAATCAGATATGTACGGTCGCCGGAGGATGCGCTGAAAGGAGCGAATATCTGCTTTCTGTTTACTGAATGGCCGGAAATAAAAAGGTTGACAGCTCAATGCTTTAAGGATTTAATGCATACGCCTCTTATATATGATGGCCGAAATCTCTTTAAGACAAATGAGATGAAATTATCCGGTGTAGAATATTACAGTATCGGAAGGTAGAAGGTGGCAGCGATGATTGATAAAAATGTAAGTCTGGAACATAAAAAAGTGCTGATTACAGGAGCCGCTGGGTTTATTGGGGCTAATCTGGCTGTCAGCTTATTGAGGACCGTGGATTATATACAGATTATTGGCATTGATAACCTGAATGATTATTATGATGTATCATTAAAGGAATACCGGTTAAAGCAAATCATATCAGAGGCGGGAAAATCGTCAGGAACATTTACATTCATAAAAGGAGATATCGCGGAGAAAGAAACTGTGTTTGGTTTATTTCAGCAATACTGTCCGGATATTGTTGTGAATTTAGCGGCACAGGCAGGAGTACGCTATAGTATTATAAATCCTGATGCATATATCAAGTCAAATCTGATTGGTTTCTATCATATACTGGAAGCCTGTAGACATAGCCAAGATAAAACAAAGGGCGGTGTAGAGCATCTTGTTTACGCAAGTTCTTCATCGGTTTATGGAAGTAATAAAAAGATTCCATATTCCGTAAATGATAAGACTGATTATCCGGTTTCTTTGTATGCTGCCACTAAAAAATCAAATGAACTTTTGGCATATACATATGCAGCGCTGTACGGGCTTCCTTCTACTGGACTGCGTTTCTTTACTGTATATGGGCCGGCTGGCCGGCCGGATATGGCCTATTTTGATTTTACAAATAAAATGATGAAAGGCGAAACAATAAAGATTTTTAACCATGGAAACTGTAAACGGGATTTTACATATATTGACGATATCGTCAATGGAGTAGAGGAGGTGTTGCGGCGCGTCCCTAAACGAAGTGAAAATGGGGTGCCATGTAAAATATATAATATCGGAAATAATTCGCCGGAGAATCTTTTGGAATTCGTGCATATTTTGGAACATGCATTAAAATGCGAGCAGCTTCTTCCTGCGGATTATGATTTGGAGGCACATATGGAGTTAGTAGGAATGCAGCCAGGGGACGTGGAAGTAACCTACGCAGATATAACAGAGATAAAAAGGGATTTTAATTTCCAGCCTAAGACAGATCTTAGGGATGGGATGAAAAAATTTGCAAAATGGTATAAGAACTTCTATGTTAAGGGAATACAGGAAAATGATTTGGAGTGATTGGAATCCATTCCGCAATGTTTCTCCTAGGATTATGATAATGGCATTTGCTGTCTGCTTGTTGATACCAAATATCATGTATCATAAAAAGTTGATTTTAAAGAAATATGAAAGATGGTGGTTAAGCGGCACGTTATTTTGGATATTTATCATTTTAAGTGCGACCTTAATAGGGAGACAGGTTCAAGCCGAACCAAGAAAAAACCTGGAGTTTTTCTGGTGCCTGCGTCTTGCGCTGCAGACAGGAAAGTTCAGATATTGGGGAGACATCATTGGCAATATTTTGTTATTTATTCCTTTGGGGCTGCTGATACCGTTGGCTTTTCCGCAATTATCAAAACTATATATAGTATTTTTTTGCGGAATGATACTCTCTGTTTCAATCGAACTTATACAATATTTTGCAAGACTGGGGATACTGGAATTAGATGATATTTTCCATAATACGTGTGGAACCGTATCAGGATATCTGATGTATAGAGGGATACGGCTGATAAGGAATAATCCGGAGAATTAGAGGGGGAAAATGAGATATCTGTTTTTATATGGGATGATAATAGTGATAATTCCATGGTTAGTTGTACTGATTGTATCATGGGTGGGTGTTGGAAATAGGGGTGGGGGGGGGGGGCAATGGGTTTTCTTTTTTAGATAAGAATGGAACATTGGTCCTTAAAGGAATAGCAATTTTATTCATACTATTCAGTCATTTAGGTGGTCATTATACCCGTATCTTTACACCATGTGGGGGAATTGGAGTTGCATTGTTTCTTTTTATCTCAGGATACGGGCTGACCAAATCAGATGAAAAGAATGGGCTTCAACATTATTGGACAAAGCGATTGGTGGGAGTTTGGCTGCCGTATGTACTTATTCAGGTTTTCACCTCGGGATTGCATTTGCTGGACATCTTGCTTATTAAGCCGTCCCATCCTTTTGGATGGTATCTGAATTATTTGATGATATGGTATTTTATGTTTTGGATTATCCATCGATGGGGTTTTTTGAAAAGGAATAGAACCTTTTTTCTCACCTTAACCGGTATTATCCTATTTTTCATAAGCAGGGAAATTCGCGCGGAGCAGTCATTTTCTTTTATTGCAGGGGTGATGTTTGCTGTGCATGACTGGAAGGGAAAGATACAATGGAAAAATGGTATGGTTCTCCTATTGATTGCAATTGGTTTTTTGGCATGTAAACAAACGGCAATCATACGGGAATCCCCTCAGGTCATTTATAGTTTCATTCAACTTATGATAAAGTTACCAGCAGCGTTGGCGATTATCTGCTTTGTGTTTTGTACAAATAGATGGATTAATTACAGATACTTTTTGTGGGTTGGCATTTTATCATATGAAATATACCTAATTCATGGCTATACAATAAATATCTATAATACGGGCATGCCAATGATTCATATTGTCCTGGTTTTTAGTGGATTGACTTTTGCTTTATCTGTGGGAATGCATTGTGTCGATACATATTTATCAGGTAAATTGTGGGAAATACTATTATATAAAACAAAAGATAGAAGGGATTAGCAAATATGGATTTATTTTATGATAGAACGCTTTTAATAACAGGCGGTACAGGTTCTTTTGGTAATGCTGTGTTAAAGCGTTTCCTAAAATCAGCCATTAAGGAAATACGTATATTTTCACGGGATGAATTAAAGCAGGATGATATGCGTCATTTTTACCAAAAGGAATTTCCTGAATACAGCGACAAAATAAAGTTTTACATAGGCGATGTGAGAGATATCCAAAGTATCCGAAACGCCGTGCATGGGGTGGACTTTATATTTCATGCGGCAGCTCTAAAGCAGGTTCCGTCATGTGAATTTTTCCCTATAGAGGCTGTAAAAACAAATGTCATGGGAACTGAAAATGTGCTGACTGCGGCGATTGAATCTGGCGTGAAGAAAGTTATCTGCCTATCCACTGATAAAGCAGCTTATCCTGTGAATGCAATGGGAACATCAAAGGCTATGATGGAAAAGGTAATCGTTGCAAAGTCAAGAACCATATCCTCGGATTGTACAAGCATCTGTTGCACACGATATGGCAATGTAATGTGTTCCCGCGGCTCCGTTATCCCTTTGTTCATTAGCCAAATAAAGGACGGGAAAGATTTGACCGTTACAGAACCTTCCATGACCCGGTTTATTATGAGTTTGGAAGAAGCAGTGGAATTAGTGGTATTTGCTTTCCGGCACGGTAATTCAGGAGATATCATGGTGCAGAAGGCGCCGGCTTGTACCATCGAGGTTCTTGCACAGGCAGTAAAGGAACTGTTTCATGCGGACAATAAAATAAAAGTGATTGGTATTCGTCATGGAGAGAAAATGTATGAGACTCTTCTGACCAATGAAGAATGCTCCCATGCCATTGACATGGGAGATTTTTATTGCGTTCCCTGCGACAAACGGGATTTAAATTATGACAAATATTTCAAAGACGGGGATATAGGGCGTAGCTCATTAAGGGAATTCAATTCTAATAATACAGATCTCCTTACTTTGACGCAGGTTAAGGAAAAGCTTCTTACATTACAATACATCCGTGAAGAGATTTTAGGTTGGGAAAATAAATAAAAATATTAGAAGGAAGGAGTGGAATATGAACATTCTTGTTACTGGAGCTAAAGGATTTATTGGTAAAAACCTGATAGCCACGTTAAATAATATTCGAGATGGCAGGGATAAGTCCTTTAAAATCAATCCTAATTTTAATATATTTGAGTATGATGTGGACACAAATCCTGAATTGTTAGAATTATATTGCAAAGAAGCTGATTTTGTATACCATTTGGCGGGGGTGAACCGACCGGAAAAAACGGAAGATTTTATGCGTGGAAACTTTGGCTTTTCAGAAGACTTGCTGTATCGTTTAGAGAAATATGACAATACCTGTCCGGTTATGCTGTCATCTTCCATACAGGCGGAATTGGATAATCCTTATGGAAAGAGCAAAAGGGCAGGGGAGGATTTGTTTTTTAGGCATGGAATGAAAACCGGAGCGAAGGTTTATGTATATCGGTTCACAAACGTATTTGGCAAATGGTGTCGTCCGAATTACAATAGTGTAATCGCCACGTTCTGTCACAATATTACACATGGACTTCCTATCCAGGTAAATGATCCATCTGTAAATCTAAATCTTGTATATATAGATGATGTGACAGAAGAGTTGCTGTGCGCCTTGTCAGGGGACCCATCTTATTCTGACCGGAAATTCTGTTTTGTTCCGGTGACATATAGTGTTAATCTGGGGATGATTGCCGACCTACTCTATTCCTTCCACGACAGCAGACAGAATAAAAGCATTCCGGATATGACAGAGGAAGGATTTATAAAGAAACTATACAGCACGTATTTGAGCTATCTTCCTGAGAATGAGTTCAGCTATCCTTTAAAAATGAATATAGACGAACGCGGATCGTTTACAGAATTTATCCGGACGCAGGACAGAGGGCAGATATCAGTGAATATAGTAAAACCCGGAGTCACAAAAGGAAATCACTGGCATCATACAAAAAATGAAAAATTTGTAGCAGTAAGTGGAAAAGCGCTGATTCAGTTTCGCCGGATTGATTCAGAGCATGTAATTGAATATCATGTTTCCGGTGATAGATTGGAGGTGGTTGATATCCCTGTGGGATACACGCATAATATCATAAATGAAGGCAGCGCAGACCTGGTAACCATTATGTGGTGCAATGAGTGTTTTAATCCGGAAAAGCCGGATACATATTACTTGAAGGTAGAGGGGAATGTGCATGGGTAAATTAAGATTAATGACAGTTGTCGGGACAAGACCTGAAATCATACGCTTGTCAGCGGTTATAAAAAAATGCGATATATATTTTGAACAGATTCTTGTACATACAGGACAGAATTACGATTATTGTCTAAATCAGATATTTTTCGATGAATTAGGCATTAGGGAGCCGGATTATTATCTGAATGCAGCCGGAAATGATTTGGGTGAAACGATTGGTAATATCATAGCGAAGTCATACAGGATAATGGCAGATATAAAGCCGGATGCACTATTGATATTAGGTGATACAAACAGCTGCCTGTCTGCAATTTCAGCAAAACGTCTTCATATTCCTATCTTCCATATGGAAGCGGGGAACCGTTGTTTCGATGAATGCCTGCCTGAGGAAACCAACCGTAGGATTGTAGACCATATAGCTGATGTGAATATGTGTTACAGTGAACATGCAAGAAGATATCTGAATTATGAGGGCACAGCAAAAGAAAGAACATATGTGACCGGCAGTCCGATGGCTGAAGTGCTTCATGACAATCTGGAAAAGATAGAAAAGAGCAATGTAATGGAACGCCTGTCACTTCCAGCGGGTAATTACATGCTTCTTTCTGCCCATAGGGAGGAGAATATTGATAATGAAGAAAATTTCATCAGTCTTTTCTCCGCGGTTAATGCACTGGCAGAAAAGTATGACATGCCAATTTTATATTCCATGCATCCACGGAGCAGGAAGTTTATAACAGAAAGAGGGTTTGCATTGGATTCAAGGGTTCATACCCATGAACCATTGGGCTTTCATGATTATAACAAACTTCAGATGAATGCATTTGCAGTTATTTCAGATTCAGGAACACTACCTGAAGAGAGCAGTTACTTTAGTTCTATCGGAAATGCATTTGCGGCTGTATGTATCCGTACCAGCACCGAAAGACCCGAAGCATTGGACAAAGGTAATTTTATCCTTGCGGGAATCACGGCAGATCAAGTGCTGCAGGCAGTAGAGACAGCTGTAGAAATGGTAAAGAACGGAGATAATGGCCTGGTTGTTCCAAACTATATAGATGAAAATGTTAGTACCAAGGTTGTAAAGCTGATTCAAAGTTATACTGGAATAGTTGATAAAGTTGTATGGAGGAAATAACTCCATAAGAAGTTAATATTATATACCTATACTTAGCGCAAGGAGAAAAATCATGTCAAAATACTTCGGCACCGACGGCTTCCGCGGCGAAGCCAACAAGACACTAACAGTAGAGCACGCGTATAAAATCGGCCGGTTCCTAGGCTGGTATTACAGCAGAAATAAAAAAGACGGGAAATGCCGGGTTGTCATTGGAAAAGACACCCGGCGTTCTTCATACATGTTTGAATATTCCCTGGCCGCCGGGCTTACGGCATCCGGCGCGGACGCCTATCTTCTTCATGTGACCACCACCCCAAGCGTTTCCTATGTGGCCCGCACCGAAGGCTTTGACTGCGGCGTCATGATATCAGCCAGCCACAATCCCTACTATGATAATGGTATTAAATTAATCAACGCCCAGGGGGAAAAAATGGACGAGGATACCATCCTGAAGATAGAAGCCTGCATCGATGGCATCTCAGGTGAAATCCCGCTTGCGGTCAGGGAACAGATTGGGCGTACCGTGGACCATGCGGCAGGCAGGAACCGCTATACGGGTTACCTTATTTCCCTGGCAACCCGTTCCTACAAGAACATGAGGGTCGGCCTGGACTGTGCCAACGGAAGCGCCTGGATGATTGCCAAAAGCGTGTTCGACGCCCTGGGAGCATCCACCTATGTGATTAACAATGAGCCGGACGGCCTGAATATCAATACAGACTGCGGTTCCACCCACATGGACGGACTTATACGGTTTGTCAAGGAAAAGAAGCTGGATGTAGGGTTTGCATTTGACGGGGATGGGGACCGCTGCCTGTGTGTGGATGAAAAGGGCAATTTAGTGGATGGGGACCTTATCCTCTACATATATGGACGCTATATGAAGGAGCGGGGAAAACTCCAGGGCAATAAGATTGTCACCACGGTCATGTCCAACTTCGGCCTGTACAAAGCCCTGGACGAGGCCGGAATTGAATATGAGAAAACAGCGGTGGGAGATAAATACGTATACGAGAACATGGCTTCCAACGGCTACCGTATTGGCGGCGAACAATCCGGCCATATCATCTTCCGCAAATATGCCACCACGGGGGACGGAATCCTCACGGCCATCAAGATGATGGAGGTCATCCTGGAGAAAAAGCAGCCTCTCAGCAAGTTAGCAGAGCCGGTGCATATCTACCCGCAGGTCCTGGAAAACATCCGGGTAAAGGATAAGAAGGCAGCCAGGGAGGATAAGGACGTACAGGATGCCATTGGCCAGGTGGAAGCGGCGCTGGGTAAGGATGGCCGCATCCTTGTAAGGGAGAGCGGGACAGAGCCTGTCATGCGGGTGATGGTGGAGGCAGCGGAACCGGCCAGATGCCGGGAATTCGTTGACCGGATTATAGAGGCCATCATATCCAAAGGCCATCAGGAGGTACTGTAGCATGTGCGGGATTGTGGGATATGCAGGAGATCTGCGGGCAGCCTCCATTCTGTTGGACGGCCTGGCAAGACTTGAATACAGAGGCTATGATTCAGCCGGAATCGCGGTGGCGGACCGGGCAGAGGATGGAACAGAAACACTGGAAGTAGTTAAAGCAAAAGGCCGTTTAAAGGTTTTGTGTGAAATGACGGACAATGGAAGGGCAGTGGCCGGTACCTGTGGTATCGGCCATACTAGATGGGCCACCCATGGTGAACCTTCGGTGGCCAATTCACATCCACACTGCGCTCGGGATAAAAGAGTTGCGGTAGTACATAACGGAATCATAGAAAATTTTCAGGAAATAAAAGATAAGCTGCTAAAAAGCGGTGTGGAATTCATTTCCCAGACCGATACAGAGGTCCTGGCCCATCTCCTGGATAAGTATTATAACGGAAACCCCATTGAGGCCATAACCAAAATGATGGTACGGATCCGCGGATCCTATGCCCTGGGCATCCTGTTTAAGGACAGGCCGGGGGAGATATATGCTGTGCGCAAAGACAGCCCGTTAATTGCAGGACGTTCGGACTGCGGTAATTTCATTGCGTCTGATGTGCCGGCCATCCTTAAGTATACCCGGGAGATCTGTTTTGTCAAAAACATGGAAATCCTCAGCATAACAAAGGATGGCATCCGGTTATATAACATTGACCAGGATGAGCTGGAACCGGAATTTTCCCGTATAGACTGGGACATGGAAGCGGCGGAGAAGAAGGGGTTTGAGCATTTCATGCTGAAGGAAATCTATGAACAGCCAAAGGCAGTGCGGGATACCCTGAACCCCAGAATAAAAGACAAGCAAATCGTGCTGGATGAATTAAAGCTGGCTGACAAGGAAATATGCGGTTTAAAGAGAATCCAGATGGTTGCATGCGGCTCCGCCTATCATGTGTGCATGAGTGCAAAATACATTTTCGAGCAGTTAGCGCGGATACCTGTGGATGTGGATCTGGCTAGTGAACTGCGTTACAGGAATCCTGTATTTGAGGACCATACCCTTGCCATTGTGGTGAGCCAGTCAGGCGAGACAGCGGATACACTGGCGGCATTGAGGGAGGCCAAGAGCCAGGGGCTTCCGGTCATGGGTATTGTCAATGTGGTGGGAAGCTCCATTGCCAGGGAGGCGGATTATGTGTTTTATACCTGGGCAGGACCTGAGATTGCGGTGGCCACAACTAAGGCCTACAGCGCTCAGCTGGCAGCGGTCTATCTGCTGGCCATCCACTTTGGCCGGGTGAGAGGAAATTTGGATGACGGAACATATCAAGGTATGATTGAGGAGCTTTTGCTTCTTCCTGATAAAATCAGCCGGATTCTGGAGGAAAAAGAGCGGATTCAGTGGTTTGCCAATAAGTTTTCCCATAACAATGATGTATTCTTTATCGGCAGAGGACTGGATTATGCTGCCTCCATGGAGGGCTCCCTAAAACTCAAGGAAATATCCTATATACACTCAGAGGCGTATGCTGCCGGGGAACTGAAGCACGGGACTATTTCCCTGATTGAGGACGGCATATGGACCATCAACATAGCGACACAGGGCAGCCTGTTTGAAAAGCTAATCAGCAACATGGTGGAGGTCAAAAGCAGAGGGGCAAATATCCTGGGGATTACCAGTTACGGGAATTATTGCATGGAGGACACGGCTGACTGTACCATATATGTTCCGAAGACATTGGAATGTTTTTATCCCAGCCTGGTTGTCATCCCTCTTCAGCTTCTGGCCTATTATGTATCCCTTTCCAAGGGACTGGACGTGGATAAACCAAGGAATCTGGCAAAATCAGTGACCGTGGAGTAGCGGGTAACAGAAGACTTGATATAAGAGAGGAGGGAAGACAGTCATGTCAGCAGACAGTCATATTTTCATACAGACCTTTTGCGGTTTTGATGTGTTCATCGCCAATCAGGCAGTCTATTTTTCCAGCAAAAAGTCTAAGGAACTATTGGCCCTCCTGGTCAGCAAAAGAGGATGCAGCGTACCGCTTTCCGAGATAGCGTATACCTTATACAGTGATACGCCGGAAAGAACGGCAAAAAATAATATCAGGGTCATTGGGTACAGGCTGCGCCAGATTTTAAGGGAGCATGGATGTGAAGAACTGCTGATTCACAGGCCCGGGGTATACTCGGTCAACACAGGACTGTTTACCTGTGATTACTATGAATTCATGAAAGAAAACAGGACATACATTACTGCCTATACGGGAAAATACATGCCGGAATATTGGTGGGCATCTGGGGTGGTTCCATATTTAAACGTGGTATATGAATTATATAATAAAAAACATTCCCTGTAAGAGAGATTAATCTGATTTATGTCAGGGATGTTTGAAAATTCGCCTCCTCCCTAAAACAGTACAGGGGAAAACGGCAAGGTGCCTGTGGAAAATTTCTGCGGAGTAATTTTCATTAAGGAGTAATTACATTATGATGAGAAAAAAAATTGTATCTATTGTTATCTGCACAGCTGTATTCATGGCAATTCCGTCTGTTTCTGCATTTGCCTTGGATGGATGGCAGCAGGATGAGGCCCAGGAATGGATTTACAAGGAAAATGACAAAAAATTAGTTAACCAGTGGATTACATGGATAGACGGGACCCTAAGGTATGTGGGAGGAGACGGAAAGATTGTCAAAGATAATTGGGTGAATTTTGGAGATAAGCGTTACCGTGTTAAAGAGGATGGTGCCAGATATGAAGACCAGTGGTTCAATATCATGTCTAGCCCTGCATTACCTTCAGCCAAGCCAGTAACCAACTGGTATTATGCAGGAGCAGACGGAAGTATATTGAAAGATGGCTGGCATGAAGTGGAGGGAAGATATTATTATTTTTACCCAGGGGGAAACTCACCCAGAAAGTCTTTCTTTAATCTGGATGATAAGCGGTATTATGTGGATGAGAATGGTGCAAGGATGGCTCCAGGCTGGTTTTCTATTGACAATGTGAATAGTAAGGGGGAGCCCTATACTAATTGGTATTATGTTAATGAGGATGGTTCCCTTCTTAGGGATGGGTGGCATGAACTGGAAGGCATGACATGTTATTTTGATGCTAACGGGACAGTTTACCGCGACAGATGGTTCAGCCTAAATGATGACCGGTATTATGTGGACGGGAACGGGGCCAGACAAAGCGGCTGGTTCTCCATTACAGGTACCAATGGCAGCGGACAGCGGTATACCAATTGGTATCACGCGGATGCCAACGGTGTATTATGGCGCAATGGATGGAGGGAAGAAAGTGGAAAGTGGTATTTCTTTGATGCCAACGGCCTTAACTATAGAAATCGCTGGTACATAGACGGAGATGGGGATAGGTATTACCTGGATAAGGATGGCGTTCTTCAGGATGATGGATGGTTTAAGATTGAATCTACCAATACCACTACGGGTGCTGTGACTGAGAATTGGTATTATGCGGCAGAATCTGGAGCTGTGCTTAAAGGCGGCTTTAGAGAACTTGAGGATAAGAAATACTATTTTGATATAAATGGCCTGAATTACCGGAAACGGTGGCTGGCTGAGGAAAACGGCAAGAGGCGGTACATTGGGGATGAGGGATATTTATATCAGAACCAGTGGTTTGTTATCAGCGGCCTGGATTCCAGGAACTCAGACTACAATAACTGGTATTATGCAGGCAGGGGCGGATACGTGCGCATGGACGGCTGGTATAAAATTGATGGGCAGTATTATTGTTTTAATACTTCAGGTGTGATGCGCACCGGCTGGCTGACGGAATCAGCCGATGATGATGAGGAGGAGGATTCCTATTATTACTGTGGACAAGATGGAGCCAGGGTAACAGGATGGCAGTGGCTGGAGATTCCCCAAAGCTGGATGGATAACTCGGATGTGGCGGATTATGTACAGGAGAATGGACAGTATGCTTATTTCTATTTCAATAAATCTTCAGGAAAAAAGAAGCGTTCCACAGGGGGGAAAAAAGAAGTTAAGGTAGACGGAGTTACCTATTGTTTTGATGGTAACGGCATCATGTACCTGGGCTGGGTAAAAATCAGCTCAACAACGCCAGAGATAAAAGGCTACCGCTACTTCTGCCAGCCGGAATCAGAACAGGATAAGACATTCATCCGGGGGGAACGGGCAGAAGGAACATGGCTGAAAATAGACGGACCTGCGGACCTTAACAGTTCCGGGCAAAAGGAATGGTACTATTTCGACCAATCAGGAAAACCGAAATGCGGTAGTGAAAACAGCTATGCCGTTGAGAAAATCCAAGACAGCTATTATGTCTTTGATATGTATGGGGTGGCGCAGTACGGCCTCATAGAGGTAAACGGGGATTTTTATTATTGCAAAGGCCCGGACGGGAACAGGAAATGTGTCACCGGCAGGATCACGCTGAATGACGGAATAGGAGCCGCCCGTTCCCAGTATTATTTTGACCTTAAGGGAAAAGGAATCACCGGCATTAAGGATGGGGCATTTTACTATAAGGGAAGGCTCCAGAAAGCGGATTCCTCAGCCAGATATGAAGTATTTGACATACCGGGAGAAGGAAAAAGGCTGGTTAATTCCAGCGGGAAAATCATGAAGAATACGAAGGTAACAGACGGGAATGACCAGAAATGGGTTCTTGGATCAGGCGGAAGGATTCTCAGCTATGGTTCAGATGAGGTAGCGGAGATATTAGCACCAGAGTCCACGGTTTCTTATTAATATTACTGCTGGAGAGATAGATGCAGATATAAAAGGATACTAAATTATAAAGAGTGGAAGGAGTTATGTGATGAATCTGGAAGATGATGTTATGAAGTGTGCTGAGAATATAGATAATGCCGGATGGAGTAGTATGATGCTAATTTGTATACAGGGTAAAACAGAGGATAGAATTCGTGGGGAAATCTGCAGTTATCATCTTAAAAAAACGATTCCGTTTTCTGATATTGGAGATATGGTACTAAAAATAGATGAGATTTGTGATTGGTTGGGAACGCCACAGAGGACAACGAATCCTCGTTTTATGAATTCAGAAATGGAACAGAGATATCTGGATGCCAGCAAGGAACATTCGGAAGTGGTGGAAGATAAGGGGATAGGCCGTTATGGGGTGACTCCATTCCCACAGGCGCTAAAATCCAGGGCTGTATTGGTTGTAATCGTTAGATACAGACAGAATTCCAGCATTCAGGGAACTATCAAGGGAAGACTTACAGGTGATAAAGAGGTGAGCTTCAGAAGTGCGTTAGAGTTGATGCGCATGATGCAATTTATGTTTTCAACCCATTAAGCTATGTTAGACCAGGTTTTTTTTTAAAGTGCGCCCGGCGGTTCACGTTTTTAATGGGTGAAAGTCGTGTGTTCTAATTGAAGAAAAAAGCAAATGAGAACCTTTGCTCCGAAATGGGTCTGGAGCTGCGAAGCCAACGAGTCGTGGAAGTAGTAACAGACCTCTGGACGGATCAAAGGCTGTTGGGCGTGTCCGGCTTTGCCTGTCCCCGCTCAACGCAAAAGAGGGACTATCGGTGGGAAGCTGATAGTCCCTCTTTTGTTGTTACATTGCGCTTGCCCTGAATTATATGGTTCCCTTTTAATTAATATATCAGATCGCTTTCTAACGGTAAAATCTGCAGAGAAGGAGATTGGTAAGCAAGACCTATAATATAAAGGGTATAGGTAACAGCATTCTGGACATTAAATGTAACAATCCGATTATAATGACAGAAGATTATGTGGAATGTAATATACTTATAACCGTAATAGGAGTGCTCTGGTTCCCTGTATTTGTATAATAAGGAGTGAAATTGCCAAAGCGCATGTCATTTATAACATTGCGGTTTCCCAACCGTATGTTAATGGCCGACTGATTTTGAGCCGCATGGAGAAAACGAATGCTGGCAGTGCTGCTGTTCGGGCGGCTGGGAAATGTAGGACGGCTAGGCAGAACAATAAAGGGAGGAAGAACAGTACCAGGTATATTACCTACAGGAGGTCCCCAGGAGGGCGTTTCCGGAGATGATAACTCGTTTTCAGACGCTGAATCAGAACGTGTAAGATTCAATTCATCGCTATCAATATACATATTTTCTTTCTTATACTATCAATATCTTATGATTTATTATATGCTTCCCATTCATTAAAGTGTAAAGATTGGTAAAGGTTAGCTGCCTATTTTGGATGAGTAGCTGTCAGTTTCTATGTACCAACCAGGTAACTGATGGCTGCTGTCACTTTTTCGTTTTAATGAGACACTGTTACGGAGCGATGATTGGCTGTTCCAATATATATGCAGTGAGTTTGAAGTGGATTTGACGAAGGTTTATTCTTGCTATGATACGGGCATGTCTATTCATAAGTGGAAAAAGGCTGCCCCCGACCTTATCTGCATAGGGATTGATATCTGTATCAAAACAGAATACGCCGGAAGAATATGGCATCAATATGCGGATTCACCTGTATACTACAAAAGCACGATGGACATTGTCTGGATTATGAACCGGTTATTTGATGAATGGGATTTTCCGCAGAATTTCGTGAAATTCTGTTCCTTTACAGAGGCAGAGATATCAAAAAGAAGGCCGAGGAAAAGGAGGTCAGATTTACAAATGGACGTAAATCGAATACAGGGAAAAATCGGTGATAAGGGAACGTTTGTTGTTTACGTAAAGTATCGCCAGAACGCCACTTGGCAGGGAGATGTAATCTGGGTAGAGAAAAAAAGGCGGCAGAGCTTTCGCAGTGCCATGGAACTGTTCCACCTGATTGACAGCGCCTTTGAGAGCGGGAGTGATAAGGAGGAAGGCGGGCTTGAGGAAGAAAAGCTTTAGCCTCTTTGCTGAGTTTGGGGCAGGATTTGTGTTAATCCTACCCCGATTTTATGAAACACGATAATTTCCCACATCCTGTTTATTTTGGCAGGCGGCTTCATGAATCTCTCAGCATTTTACAAAATAATAGAACTCTATGTCATCTATTGTAATCCACACATATGGATTGCCCAATATTTCCCTTACACCGTTTACAATCTGTGTAAAAGCTTCATGGAACTCTTCATAACTTTCCACCTCGACTGGATTCCATATGATTATAAAGTTGGCGGTCAGCCCGTCCAGCTCAGGTCCCCGTTTATCCCCGCAAAGGAAATAAGATTCATTTAACCATGCATTTACATATATGCCAGTATTCGCGCATACCTTTTTGGCAGCTTTTTCCCAAACCTTAATCAGAATGCTCTGAGTGACGATTTCCGGCATAAGCCCTGCTATGGCAACTGTATATCGTTTTGTACGCATATGAATACCCTTTTTTATTAATATATTCAGCATACAAAGAAAAAGTTATTGAACGTGGTTTTGCAGCCAATTTATGGCATTGGATGCGTAAAGTGCGCTGCCCAGGGGGAGAACCTCTTCATTAAATACAACGTGGTCATTATGCATGGGTTTGCCAAATAGCGGATTTTCCTCTGGAGTTCCGGCGCCTATTAACATATAGCAGCATGGCCGCTCATAAGTATAAGAGGCGAAATCCTCTGATCCCATACCGCCTTGTGCAAACAATACTATTTTATGAGGATCATAGCATTCTTTCATGTAGCCGGCAAGTTCCTTGACCATCTCACTGTCATTTTGCAGTGGCGGGGCAGATGCGATTTCTTTCACACTAGCCTGCCCGCGAAAGAGAGAAGCTGTCTGAGTGGAGATTTCTTCAATTCTGTCAAAGATATATTTGGATATCTTACAATCCATTGTACGGATGGTTCCCTCCAGAATCACCTCTTCAGGGATGATATTTGGAGCTTCGCCGGCAGAAAACCTGCCAATGGTAAGTGCGGCTGGCTGGGTGGGTGCGATTTCTCTTGCAATGATTTCCTGAAGAGACAGATAAACATGGGCCGCAATATTGATGGGATCAACCCCTGTTTCCGGCATTGCGCCATGGCAGCCGGTGCCTTTTATATGAATCTGAAATAAGGTACATCCTGCCATGCAGGTGCCTGAACCACACATAACCGTTCCGGATGGAATGCCGGAAACAACATGAAATGCAATGCCCGCATCTACATGGGGATTTTCCAAAACACCGGCCTTGAGCATTGCCTTTGCTCCTGTGAACCCTTCTTCGTCAGGCTGAAATACCAGTTTAACGGTACCAACCAGATCCTGCTGGTATTGTTTTAATAATTTAGCTGCTCCCAAAAGCATGGCTGTGTGCATATCGTGTCCACATGCATGCATAGAGCCATTTTCGGAGGCAAAAGAAACGGGAGCCGCTTCCTGAATGGGCAGAGCGTCCATGTCTGCGCGAAGAAGGATGGTTTTGCCTGGCTGTTTTCCGGATATCGTGGCGGTAACAGCACTTTCACATAGTTTCTGAGGGCAATATCCATACTCTTCCAGCTTGCCAAAAACAAATGATTGGGTCCGTGGTAAGATGGAACCTATTTCAGGATATTGATGTAATGTTCTTCTGATTGATATAAGTTCTGACTCCAGCTGTTTTGCAGATTCAAAAATTGGTTTCATATTAATATCCTCCGGATTCATAATGATTGTATTTTAAGAATATGAAAATGGCTACGATTCTCACGCTTCTGTTAATGAAGTATACCATAAAAATGAAAGGAATGTGAAACCATATGATAAATAAAACAATAAAATTGAGAAAGGAGTGCCTGTAATAGTATGTATGAACAGCACGGGTTGTATACGTGTCGGAGCCGTATTCAGCAGAGCATCAGGATTAAAAAGCGGCATGCCCTGCTTGTTTTGACCGCCACTTTTATACAATAGTTGATTCTCTGTAGGGTATCTTTCAAAGGAGGAACAGACCATGAAAAATAGTAAACCCTTGGATATGGCCCCGCCTGTAACAGTAGGTGTAGAGGACACATTCAGCTACATGATTTCTGATGAATGTGTAGGCTGTGAGGCGTGTGTCGCAAACTGCCCTGTCCATGCAATAGCAGAGCGGAGCGGCCGGTTAGAAGTTGATCCTGCCATTTGTATTGATTGAGCATATCAGCGGTCAACACGGAAAACTGTTATTTCAATCCGGGGTGTGCCATGAGTTTATATAAGCACGATGGGGCCAATCGTATGTTGAAGCTGCTGCAGGATTTGTTTGGTGAGGTTAAATCACACAACGTATGCTGCAGGCATTCCCCTAACTTTTATTGACGGTATTAATATTCCAGATCTTCCAGACTACGGCGGCATAACAATGTCTGTTCACGATTCATGTGGGTATCGGCATAAGCCGCAGGTGCATAAGGCAGTAAGAAACCTTGTGCGGCGAATGAATACCATCAGCAATTAGTAACATACATAGAGAATCACTAAAACTACATCCTGGCGCAAGGGGACGCGCGCCCCTTGCGCCGATGTCATAAGATGCGGGTTTAGCTTATGTCATATACAGCTATTCAATCATTCCGTCTTTTACAGTAATAATACGGTTGCTGTTTTTTGCCGCTTCGGGAGAGTGCGTTACCATGATAATCGTCTGCCCGCTGTTTTTATTGATTGATTGTAATAGCTTCATGATTTCAGCCCCCGTCTTACTATCTAAGTTTCCCGTGGGTTCATCTGCAAATAAAATTTCCGGATCGCTGATTAAAGCGCGGGCGATTGCTGCTCTTTGCTGCTGGCCGCCTGACAATTCCCTGGGCGTATGCTTCCTTCTATCGGACAGACCCACAATCTCTAAGATGTTATCAAGCTGTTTTCGATAGTCTTTAAACTTTTTGCCATCGGAACCAGACTGTCCCATAATTGAAACAAATTCTCCCTTTAAAACTTTTAAGGACACGTTTTTTAAAACTCTGGTTGTTGTTTCTCCAATTTTAAAATCTTTCACTATATTTTTTTCTTCAATTGCAATATTGCCTGTAATTGGTTTCATTTTTAAATCCTCCGGCTATTCAAATTTGATTTCTTCCACTAATTTCATTTTCTTACTTTTCACAATAGGGACAACAGAGCCTGTTAAAGTAACCAAAACTCCCATTGCCCCTGCCGATAGAAACGTCATAAAATCCAATTCTGGCAGCATTGAGATTTTTGGACCTGCTACGATAAATATGGTTGCAATTATCAATCCAAACAATGAAAATCCGCCTGCAATATACAGCATGTTTCCGGTAACGACTTTGGGTAAAATTTCTGAGATCAAAAATAATACAATGCCAATTCCAACAATAAATCGATTTGATACTTGGGTTTCTTCCGCGACGCCAAGTACAACATTCTTAATAGGCAAGCGGCTGGCGCGGCGGACAGGTATCCAGGCGCTCAATACAGAAACAATGACTGCCACACCAAAAGAAAGCAGCACCGCTGCGCCTGTAATAACCACAGGTATTTCTATACCTTGTGATAGCGTATTACCCATACCCCGTAGGATTAATTTTAGAACAACTCATGCATTCCAATGGAACAAGGCTTCACCGGTTTCTTCAGGAAATGAACAGGGAAGCGCTGGATGGGTATGACTGCATGACCACAGGCTGGGTGGCAAGGCTGGTGGCCCGTGAGACAACAATCAGACAGGGATTGTGATAATTGCATAAAAATGAGAAATGAAATTATGATATTGTAACAAAAATATGAATTCCAATCAAAAAATACTTGTCTCACCTCATATATTGTGCTATATTAAATTCAAGGTTATTGGAAACGTTACCGACATCGTTACCGGGAAGGTTTCTGGAAACATTGTACAAATGTATCACAGTATGGAAAGCATCCGCGGCAGAGAACGTGGATACGGAAGGAGGATATAATTATGAAACTGAGGAAACTTGCAGCACTTTCACTGGCGGCAGCTATGGCGGCAGGCACACTGGCCGGGTGTTCTTCCAAACCATCAGGGACCGCGCAATCCCCCGCGGGAGAAGCGTCGGAGGGGACACGGTCAGGAGAACCGGTATCGGCCGATGGAAAGGGACAGATTTATTATCTGAACTTTAAACCTGAGGTTGCAGATGTATGGGTAGAGCTGGCAGAGAAGTACACGGCAGAGACCGGGATACCGATGAAGGTCCAGACCGCGGCGGCCGGGACGTATGAGCAGACTCTGAAGTCTGAGGTGGCGAAGAAGGAACCTCCCACACTGTTCCAGATTAACGGACCCATTGGCTATAAGTCATGGGCTAAGTACTGCCGCGATTTAAGTGATACGGAAATCTACGGCCACCTGATAGATAAGACCATGGCGGTTACAGATGGTGACGGCGTATACGGAATCCCCTATGTTGTAGAGGGATACGGAATCATTTACAATGACGCAATCATGCGGAAGTATTTTGCATTGGACGGCGCGAAGGCAGCATCCATGGATGAGATTAATGACTTTGATACACTAAAGGCTGTTTCCGAGGATATGCAGGCAAGAAAAGCGGATTTGGGGATTGACGGTGTGTTCGCCTCCACATCCTTCGCGCCTGGTGAAGACTGGAGATGGCAGACCCATCTCGCAAACCTTCCGGTTTATTATGAATATAAAGATGACGGTGTGAATGACAAGGACGCTATCGACTTTAGGTATTCCGATAATTTTAAGAACATTTTCGATTTGTATTTGAATAATTCCTGTACGGACCCGAAGATGGTAGGCGCTAAGACCGTGGAGGATTCCATGGCTGAATTCGCACTGGGCAAGGTTGCCATGGTGCAGAACGGCAACTGGGGATGGAGCCAGGTGGCTGGCGTTGAAGGCAACACTGTAAAAGAAGAAGATGTGAAATTCCTTCCGATTTACACCGGAATGGCCGGCGAAGAGAAGCAGGGGTTATGTATCGGTACCGAGAACTTTTTCACCATCAACAGCCAGGCAAAGGCTGAGGACCAGCAGGCGTCCCTTGACTTCTTAACATGGCTGTTCAGCTCTGAGACAGGTAAGGACTATATAACAAACAGGCTGGGCTTTATCGCGCCATTTGACACCTTTACAGCCGATGAGAAGCCATCCGACCCACTGGCCAAAGAAGTTGACAGATACATGAGTAATGGCAATCTGTATTCCATATCATGGAACTTCACTTCCTTCCCAAGCCAGACCTTTAAGGATGACTTTGGCGCGTCCCTGTTACAGTATGCCCAGGGCGGGAAAGAGTGGCAGGCTGTTGTGGATGATATGAAGGCAGGCTGGGAAAGTGAAAAGGCCATGACCAAATAAGACTTTAAGGACCGGACTTGACATGGGTGAGCGTAAGGGAACTTCCTCACCCGTTTCTTTGCCTGAGGGATGAGAATTATCATGTGATTTTTAAGGAGGGTGCGCCATGCAAAAATCAATGAAACGATATTTTCCGATCTTTGTGCTGCCAACGCTGATTGCGTTTGTCATTGCATTCCTGTATCCGTTTATCATTGGTATCTATCTGTCTTTTACAGAATTTACTACGGTAAGGGATGCCGCGTGGGTGGGCATAAATAATTATAAAAAGATATTTTCAGACCAGAACTTTATAAATGCCCTGTTATTTACCGTGAAGTTTACCATAGTATCCGTTGTTACAATCAATGTGTTTGGTTTTTTGATGGCCTATGCCCTGACAAGAGGAATCAAGGGCACGAATCTGTTCAGAACCGTTTTCTTCATGCCTAACTTAATCGGCGGCATTGTCCTGGGCTATATCTGGCAGCTTTTGTTAAACGGAATCCTGATGAAGTTCGGAGTTACCCTGTCATTTGATGCCAGATATGGTTTCTGGGGCCTGGTCATGTTGATGAACTGGCAGCTGATTGGATATATGATGATTATCTATATTGCCGGTCTCCAGAACGTTTCACCGGATCTTATTGAGGCGGCTAAGATTGACGGAGCTACGAAGACACAGGCACTGCGCCGGATTACGATCCCGATGGTGATGCCGTCCTTTACAATCTGTCTTTTCTTAACCCTGACAAATTCCTTTAAGCTGTTTGACCAGAACCTGGCCCTGACGGCGGGAGGTCCGGGAAGGCAGACCAGTATGCTGGCGCTGGATATTTACAGTACATTTTACGGCAGGGTGGGCTGGGAAGGCGTGGGCCAGGCAAAAGCAGTTGTATTTTTCATCATGGTGGCGGTCATTGCCCTGACACAGCTTTATATAACAAGGCGTAAGGAGGTGGAAAACTGATGGGAAGGAAAGATAAAAATGCAGATGACCAGCAGATGGAGGTCAGCGGATTTACAGGCATGATGATGACGATATTCTTTGCAGTACTTTCTCTTGCATTTCTGTTTCCCATATTCCTGGTTTTCATGAATGCTTTTAAGAGTAAGCTCTATATCAGCGACGCCCCGTTCCGGTTCCCGGTGGCAGAAGCCTATGTGGGCCTTGGCAACTATATTGAAGGGGTGAGGAAGACGGGATTTTTCATGGCGTTTGGGCGTTCCCTGTTTATCACGGTATGCTCCGTGGCGGTAATCGTACTGTTCACCTCCATGACCGCATGGTATATTACCAGGGTTAAAACAAAGCTTTACAGCGTTCTCTACTATGTTTTTGTGTTTGCCATGATTGTGCCGTTCCAGATGGTCATGTTCACCATGTCGAAGACGGCCAATGACTTATATCTGAATTCCATCTATGGACTTATACTTTTGTATCTGGGATTCGGCGCAGGGCAGGCGGTATTCCTGTTTTGCGGGTTTGTGAAGGCGATTCCGCTGGAGATTGAAGAGGCGGCCATGATTGACGGCTGTTCTCCTGTCCAGACTTATTTTCATGTGGTATTTCCGATGCTCCGGCCGACTGCTGTCACGGTTGCAATCTTAAATGCCATGTGGATATGGAATGACTATCTGCTTCCGAGCCTGATTCTTCCCCAGGAAAAAGGCACCATACCCATGGTTATCCAGAATCTTAAGGGCGGTTACGGTTCCATTGACATGGGAGCCATGATGGCCATGCTGGTCCTGGCAATTGTGCCAATCATTATTTTCTATTTAAGCTGTCAGAAATACATCATCAAGGGTGTGGCTGCCGGCGCAGTAAAGGGATAGACGTATACGGAAAAACCAGACACAATTAAAGGAGGGACACGATGCGGGAATGTGGTATGTTGCTTCCGGTTGCCAGCCTGCCGTCCAAGTACGGAATCGGAGCGTTTTCTAAAGAGGCATATGGGTTTATTGATACATTGAAGAAGGCGGGGCAGCATTACTGGCAGATTCTGCCTCTGGGGCCAACCAGCTACGGGGATTCCCCCTATCAGTCATTTTCAGCTTTCGCGGGCAATCCGTATTTTATCAATCTGGACAGACTGGTGGAAGAAGGTCTCTTGACAGAAGCAGAGTGTACTGCTGCCGATTTCGGTGACAATCCCAGGAAGATTGATTTTGGGAAATTGTATTTAAACCGTTTTCCCTTGCTTCGCAGGGCATATGGACGGTGGAAGGAGAAGGGGCATACGGCGGCAGAGGCCAAAGGAAAACTTTGGCCTGAGACCGTGGAGTACTGCTTTTATATGGCGGTTAAGAACCGATATGAGGGCAGGACCTGGACACTGTGGGATAAGGATATCCGTCTCCGGAAGCAGGAGGCCATGGAGGCTCTTCAGCATGAACTGGCGGATGAGACCGGCTTTTACGCGTTCCTCCAGATAAAATTTGAAGAGCAGTGGAGCGCGCTTAAGTCCTATGCCAATGAAAAGGGAATCCGCATCATTGGGGATATCCCCATCTATGTGGCGCTGGACAGCGCCGACACATGGTACCATCCGGAGCTGTTCCAGCTGGATGAGGACAGGAATCCGGTGGCGGTGGCGGGCTGCCCTCCCGACGGTTTTTCCGCCACAGGACAGCTGTGGGGCAATCCGCTGTACCTCTGGGAGTATCATGGGGAGACCGGATATGAATGGTGGATGCGGCGTATGGAATATAGCTTCCGTATGTACGATGTGGTGCGTGTGGACCATTTCCGTGGCTTTGACGAATACTATTCCATACCGGCAGGAAGCCATACGGCGGTTCACGGAACCTGGAGAAAAGGCCCTGGCATGGATATTTTCCGAAAAATGCAGGAAAAGTTTGGAAAACTTAATATTATTGCGGAAGACCTTGGATTTTTGACCCCATCTGTGCTAGAATTAGTAAAAGATACAGGATTCCCGGGAATGAAGGTACTGGAGTTTGCCTTTGATTCCCGGGAGGAAAGTGATTATCTGCCCCATAACTACACTTCTAACTGCGTGGTTTACACAGGAACCCATGATAATAATACCATCAGGGGATGGTATGGGGAGATGAGTGAGGAAGACAGACAGCTTTCCGTGGATTATATGAATAATCCGCATACGCCTGTAGAGGAAATCCATTGGGATTTCGTGCGCCTTGCACTGTCAAGCGTGGCAAAGCTGGCGGTTATTCCGGTCCAGGATTATTTAGGTCTTGGTGGAGATGCCCGGATCAACACGCCATCCACGCTGGGAGAAAACTGGAGATGGCGCATGATGCCCGGGGAAATAACAGATGAGATTGTTGTAAAGTGCAGGAAGATGGCAAAGCTTTACGGCAGAGGATGACAGGGGATGAGTATTTCTTATGGAATCGATTAATATTAAAGACGTAGCCAGAATCTGCGGGGTGGGCGTAAGTACGGTGTCACGGGCCATTAACAATCATCCGGATATCAATCCGGAGACAAAGGATATGATTATGCAGGTGGTTAAGGAGCATAATTATATTCCTAACAATAGCGCCCGCAATTTAAAACGCACTGATTCAAAGGCTATCGCGGTTTTAATCAAGGGAATCAGCAATCCCTTTTTCAGCAAGATGATCCGGATTTTTGAAAAGGAAATTCATAAGAAGAAGTACTCTTTTATCATGCAGCATGTGGATGCCGGTGAAGATGAAGTGGATGTGGCCCTTGAACTGATTAAGGAGAAGAAGCCAAGGGGGATTGTATTCCTGGGGGGGTTCTTCTCACACAGTAAGGAGAAGCTGGAGCAGCTGGCGGTCCCCTTTGTGCTCAGTACCATTGGGATGACGGATTCACTGGAAGAATCGCCGTTTTATTCCTGGGTTTCTGTGGATGATTTTGCGGAAAGCTATAAGATGACGGACTACTTGTGTAAGCTTGGCCATAAGAGGATTTTAATCCTGGCAGCTACCAAGGATGATGAGAGTATCGGCAGGCTGCGTCTGGAAGGATACCGCAAGGCCCTTAAGGACAACGGAATCGAACTGGATGAAGCTCTTTGTGTTTTTTCCGGGGTGGGAAGGGACTGTTACACCATGGATTACGGCTTTATGGCCATGAGCCGGATCCTGGAAGAAAAAAAGACGGATTTTACAGCGGTGTATGCCATATCAGACAGTATCGCCATCGGCGCCTGCAAGGCCATCACGGAATACGGCATGAAGATACCCGAAGACTATTCGGTGGCTGGATTTGACGGACTTGACATTGCGCATTACTATAATCCGACGCTGACTACCATAAGGCAGCCCGTGGAGGAGATGGCGGAAGCCACCATTAAGATACTGTTTGACGTGGTAAGCAATCATGCGGACCATCAGAAGCGGGTGTTTAAGGCGGAGTTAATGGAGGGCGAGTCAACCCGGAACGTAAAATAGAAAAATTCCGTATCCGCTTATCGCGGCGTTTATTCTCATACATCCTGTTGTCCGCAAGCTTCATAAGCTCTTCCGGATTCCCGCATTCCACGCTGTAGGAAATTCCGTAACTCACCCAAAGCGCAAATGGATACTCAGAGGAATCGGAAAGCTCTTTTAATGACCATTGGGCATAAGTGGGCAGAAAGTTTTGTCAGGATATGGATAAATGGGAAAAAGCAGGGAGGGAACCATCTGCTGTAATGTACGCTGACAGCCTGCAGGAGAAGACCATTGCTTGTTTGCATTATGCTGCCAATAGTGAAAGGTTTCCAAATTTCCGCATATACTGTTAACAAATCCCCTGCATGAGGTACATCATGGCGGACTGCCCTATTAATTCAGCCTCAGAGACCATTGCTGACTTTATCTACCGTTATGGAAGCCAGCAGCAATTTCCTGGTAATTCGGAAGATATTTTCTGCATGGACTTTGTAAGCACTGATTTCAGTATTATATATACCCCGCTAGATACAGTAGAACCCATATCACTAAGCAAGTTTACCTATTACAGTATCCCTGGACTGTACACACTGTTAGATAGTTCCAGCATGGACGCTTCCGGTATTTTAGCAACCCATGCATCACCTGCCCTGAGCAATCAAGGCAGAGGTGTTATAATCGGCATCATAGACACGGGAATTGACTATACCAATCCTCTTTTTCGCAATCAGGATGGAACTACCAGAATCTTGAGTATTTGGGATCAGAGCCTTCCAGAAGATAAAAGCCTCCTTCCTGCCGGCGTACCTAACCGCTATAATGCCAGCGGGGCAACCTATGGCACAGAGTACACGCGGGAGCAGATTAACGAGGCACTGGAATCTGATAATCCTCTTACCGTGGTGCCTTCTACTGATACCAACGGACATGGAACCTTTCTGGCGGGTATTGCTGCCGGAGGAGTCCTGCCTAATCAGGATTTTACAGGAGCTGCCCCGGAATGTGAACTGGTAATCGTCAAATTAAAACCAGCCAAACAATATCTGCGCGATTTCTATCTTGTCAGTAATGACGCTGACGCTTATCAGGAGAATGATATTATGATGGGAATTAAGTACCTGCGCGTGGAGGCATACAGCCAGAGAAAGCCTCTGGTCGTTCTGCTGGGAATCGGCTCCAATCTGGGCAGCCATGAGGGAACGTCCCCGCTTAATGTGATGATTCAAGATATCAGCCGAAATTTAGGAATGGCTACGGTAATTGCCGCAGGCAATGAGACTGGCCGGGGTCATCACTACATGGGTTCTGTACCCATGGGGGAAGAGTCCGTTGATGTGGAAATCCGAGTCGGGAATGCGGAATCCCAGCGTGGATTTGTAGTAGAGCTATGGGCCGCCACCGCTGATACATATTCCGTTGGATTTGTCTCTCCCAGTGGTGAATCCATAGGCCGCATTCCTATCATAGGAAGAAACGAAACCTCTATTGGGTTCCTCTTAGAACCCACGGTCATTACAGTTAATTACCAGCTGATTGAGACAGGCGCAGGCAAGCAGCTTGTTTTTATCCGTTTTGAAGCCCCAACAAATGGAATCTGGAGAATACGCGTGTATAATACCCAGTATCTCACAGGGCAATTTAATATGTGGCTTCCGGCCCATAACCTGATTTCCGATGAAACCGTGTTTCTGACTCCCAGCCCATATACGACCATAACCCTCCCGGGAGATTCTCCCTCTCCAATCACAGTAGGCGCCTACAATCATTTAAATAACAGCATCTACATTCATTCTGGCCGTGGATATACAATAGGCGGAGTAATCAAACCGGATTTGGCGGCCCCTGGTGTCAATGTAAGCGGGCCATCGATAGGGCGCGGGAACCAAGACTCCATTCCCATGACTACCCGAACAGGAACCTCGGTTGCGGCCGCCCATGTTGCTGGTGCAGTCGCTAATCTTTTAAGCTGGGGCATTATAGAAGGACATAACATGGCGATGAGCGAAGCCACCATCAAAGCATTTTTAATAAGAGGAGCAAAACGAAATCCAGCACTATCATATCCCAACAGGGAATGGGGATATGGGGCTCTGGATTTATATGAAACTTTTTTACGGTTAAGGGAAATAAGATGAATGAATTATCAAAAGCAGCAGGTCCTTATGAATATCATGGATATGGGTGGACCTGATGGCAAGCTTTGGTTGGGGTGCTAAAAAAGCAAGAGGTGAGCTGTCAGATAAGGTCAAAGGGCTGACAGGCGGCGCAGAGGACTATATGGTAAAGCCTTTTGAAATGCTGGAATTGCTGGTTCGTATCGACAAGATACTAAAACGCTTTCAGCAGGAGGAACCGGAGATCCACATTAAGGATGTCGTCATTGACCCGGAAAAAAGAACTGTAACGAGAGAAGGACAGGAAATCAGCTTAAAACCAATGGAATTTGACTGCCTGATGATGCTTGCACACAACAGGAATAAGGCATTAACCAGAAAACAGCTCCTGACCGTGCTTTGGTTACTGTTCAGAGGGCCTGTGAACAGTAACCTTTAATCATGTGGGGAGCAGATAATTATTGTAAAAGTGTTTTTATATGTGTATAATAAAATAAAAGGAGGTATATGCCATGCCATTATTAAATCGGCAATACTATACGATAGCGGATATTTATGCATTGCCAGAAGGAAAGCGAGCCGAATTAATTGAAGGTGAGATTTTTGATATGGCGCCGCCAAGTCGAAAGCATCAAGAAATCGTTGCGTTTTTTACAAAGACAATTGGCAATTATATAGGCAAAAATAAAGGGAACTGTAAAGTGTATCCGGCTCCGTTTGCGGTTTTTTTAAAAACGGATGACAATAGCGAGGATTATGAAAATTATGTAGAGCCTGACATAAGCGTTATCTGCGATTCCAGTAAACTTAATGATAAAGGCTGTAAAGGTGCTCCTGACTGGATTGTTGAAATTGTATCCCCGTCCAGCCGGAGCATGGATTATTATCTAAAACTTTCTCTGTATCAAATGAATGGTGTTAGAGAATATTGGATAGTGGATGCAGAACGAAAAATTGTTATTGTCTATGATTTTGAAAATTTGTCACCAGCCGCCCTTTATCGGTTTGACAGTACGATAAAGACACATGTGTTCCGTGACTTGGAAATAAGCTTCAGTAGTATAGTGCTTGACTAATCAAGCTTTATTGCAAAAGGTCAGGCTGCTTGCCGTAATTTATCGCCATGACGGGTTCTTTGGAACCCGTTTTTCAAAATTGTAAACGGCATTGATAATTTTACTCTTTTTCAGAACCATTCTGCATATCAAAGTATAGCTGCATCATTTGTTCTGACAGCTTTCTTACCTCTGGGGCTGAAGCACGATATAAACGTAAGTGTGCCAGTTCTTCTTCATTTAACTCTGTTTCAGACAGGGTTTCATACTTTCTTGGATTATTCGTATTTCCCACAAGATAATCAATAGACGTATTGAAATAGTTAGCAAATGCAATGATTAGTTCCAGATCAGGCTGTGCCAGATCATTTTCATATTTCCAAACAGACTGTTGACTGATATGGAAAAGTTCTGCAAGCTTAAACTGGCTCAGATGCCTGCTAGTCCGTAGCTTTTTTAGATTTTTCATAATTGTTTACCACCTTCTGGGATTAATATTAGCAATTAAATAAAAATTATAAAAAACTTAATAGTAGTTATAGACAACAACTAAAAAGTGTTATATAATGACTAATGTAATTATGTACGTTCGGTAGTCATGTCACAGAAGAAAAGAAGAAGCCTTGTATGAGAGATTCTGTGTGACTATAGAAAAAGAGCAGGAGGAAAAGGAATGAGAAAAAAGCTTTTGTTAAAAAAAGCGGTGACGTTTTCTTTAATGGGTGTACTGGCCTTGTCACCAGTTCTGATAGCTCACGCTAATCCCGGAGCTGTATTTAGTTCCGAAATCAGTGGTGGGACACAGGATACACCGGACACGCCAGATACACCCGATGTACCAGATACACCGGACGTGCCGGATGTTCCGGACGTGCCGGATGTTCCGGACGTGCCGGATGTTCCGGACGTGCCGGATGTACCAGACATTCCGGATGTTCCAAACAATTCAGGCTCATCGTCAGGCGGAGGTTCTAGTTCAGGAGGCACTGTAACAACCAGTAGTAGTAGCGTATCATCAGCTTTAGACAGCGTTATGGTGAAGGGAGTAAAAGTGTTCACAACAGTTGCTGGCCGTTATTCAGCAAATTCAGTTGCTGGGGTTATAGTGACGACACCTTACTCGGATGTAGCCGCAGCCGTTGGCGCAGGGACGAATCAGAAGCCATTTGCTGTTATTGAGAACAGCGTGTGCGGAGAGGATTCCAAGGCATGTATGATGAAAAAGCTGGAAGAGCTGAAGTCAATTTCACCAGAGATTGTTTCGGGACCGGCACTGGATATATGGCTTGGAATTTCTGACATTAATAATAATTTTACCAAAGTAGGGAAGGCTGCCAGACCCATTGAATTTAAAATTGGCATTCCAGCTAATTTTAAAACGGATGGTTATGACTATGCATTAATCTTTGTCCAGTCAGATGGTACCACTTCAGTGATTGTTGATACGGATGATGATAGTGATACTATGACATTTTCAACAGATGTTTATGGTACATTTACTCTGGTAAAGGGACCGTCAGGTAGTTTCGCAGCTTACAGATAATATAAATTCGCATAGGCTTCTGCGGGGAAATAGTTAGTGGGTAACTGCTAGCTATTTCTTTGCAAAAAGCTGGATTAGGATGAAAATATGAAAAAGGGAAAAGCAGGAGCATATATGGAATTTTGTTTTTTTCTGATCCTGTTAACCGTTTACATGCATGGAATAGGAAAGCTATTCGGACCAATCCGTTTTCCGGATGAATTTGGGTACTGGAGTCATGGCGCCAGGCTTCTGGGGTATGGCTGGAATGAGGTTTCAGGCATCCATCCATATTATTCTTTTGGATACGGAATGCTTATGGCGCCGCTGCTTAAATGGTGTTCCAATCCCGTTGTTTTGTACAGAATAGCTGTAAGTATAAATTTCATACTGATTGTCTGGTGCTATGTGCTTCTAAAAAAGATTTTGGTAATCCTGTTTCATGCTCCTGCATATCCCTTTATGGCATTGTTTTCAGGACTGGCCATTCTCTATTCATCTTTTATGGTATATGCACAGACGACACTGCCAGAAATCCTTCTTGTATTGCTGTACCTTCTGCTTATAGCCTCAGTCCTGATGTTTTTCCAAAAGCCAAGCGCTTATTATATGGGAGCAATGGCAGCAATATCTGCTGGCCTGTATTTCGTACACATGAGAACCCTTGGAATCGGAATGGCTCTATGGCTGGTGCTGGTTTGGGAAGCGGTAATAAATAAAGATATACGTGCACATGTCCTTACAGGGGCATTGGCCTATGGAATCCTTATCATAGCAGGAATGGTATATAAGAACAACTATATAGACGAAATTTATGGTGTATCAGGAGGTTCCCTGGCAGCCTTGAATGATTTCAGCGGTCAGATTGAAAAGCTGGGGAAACTGACAAATATTAAGGGGATGGCAGATTTCATCTGCTCCTTAGGCGGCAAGCTGTTTTATTTGGGAAGTGCAACCGGAGGTTTGTTTTATTGGGGGATAATGTCTTTACATTCCATGACGGCCTGCAGTATAAGGCATAAAATGATTGCCGCGCGTTTCGTTTTACTATCAGCATTGTTTACCCTTAGTATTGTATCTTTGTTCATGATTGACACTCCGCGTGTAGATGGTGTTATATACGGCCGCTACAGCGAGATACTCCTCCCAATCTTTATTGGAACAGGGCTGACAGCAATGGTCCACAGCCCAAGTATGTGGAAAGTGAGCTTTGGAATTATATGTTTCCAAAGTGTTATGATGTACCTTGTCAATTGGAAGATAAGTTCATCTGGTGCCTATGGTATTTACAGACATTCGATTCCGGCGGTGGCATACGCTTTGGAATTATCGTCAAACAGAGTATTCGCATTTACGAAAAATGTATATTTGGGAGGCGTGTTTTTGGGTTTAACCATGGCGGGTGTGCTGTGGATTGTGAGGCAAAGAGAACGGTTTTGGTATTTGGCCTTTTTATGGGCCGTGATTCAATGGGGGCTGGGAATGGATGTATGCGTCCAGATGAATTACAAATACAACAAGGATAATTATCAAGACATCATGATCGCAGAGCAAATAAAGGACATGGTTGGAGACTATGAAAGGATTGTTTTTCTATACTCAGATGGTTACGGATATGTGGATCTGCTTCAATTCTGTCTAAAAGAGAAACCGGTTCACGTGTTAAAAGAACCCTATGGAAGCATAGGGGATGTGACACAGGAAGATATTGTGGTGACCAGCAGACGGGATATCTTTTCAAAGGAATTAAGTCAGACCTATGGGACAAAGAGGGAGTCCGCCCATTTTGAAGTTTATTACAATGAGAAATAAGAAAAACACGATGGATAAATATATGAAGCTAATCATTCAGATGCCTTGTTATAACGAGGCGGAAACATTAAACATTGCGTTGGACGCATTGCCCAGAACACTTGAGGGAATCGACTGCATTGAATATCTAATCATAAATGACGGCAGCAGGGATGATACCCTTCAGGCAGCCAGGCAGTGGGGCGTGAACTATATTGTGAATTTCAAGCAAAATAAAGGCCTGGCGAAAGGCTTTATGGCCGGGATAGATGGATGTCTCTGCCAAGGGGCAGATATTATCGTGAATACAGATGCTGATAATCAGTATTGTGCGGAGGATATCCGCAAACTGATAGAGCCTATTCTTCGGGGAGAGGCCGATATCGTAGTGGGAGCAAGACCCATTGATAAAACAGCGCATTTTTCCCCTGTTAAGAAAAAACTGCAGCATTTTGGAAGCTGGGTAGTGAGGAAAGCTTCCAATACTCAGATTCCAGACGCGCCCAGTGGATTTCGGGCATACAGTAGAGAAGCGGCCATGAGGATGAATGTAGTTAATGACTATACATATACGTTAGAGACCATTGTACAGGCCGGCAGGGAAAAGATACCAATGACAAGCGTACCTGTAAGGACCAATGGAGAACTGCGTCCTTCCAGGCTGTTTAACAGCATATGGGGGTATGTAAAGAAATCCATGATTACAATTATCAGGGCGTATATGATGTATAAACCGTTAAAATGTTTTACATTTCTGTGCATTCCTCCCATATTAGTTGGTGCAATGATTGGAATCCGTTTTTTGATCTTCTATTTTAAGGGCACAGGAACCGGACATGTGCAGTCTCTGATTTTGGCATGTACGTTAATTATAATTGGATTTCTCACGTTAATGATGGGACTTTTAGGTGATATACTTGCATCCAATAAGAAGTTGCTGGAAGACACCCAATATCATGTTAGGCGGATTGAATATGATATCTTACAAAATAAAAGAGAAATAAAGGAATATGGTGAAGGAACAGGTGATGCAGAGGGGGATGCCCATGAATGATAGTAAAAAACGAGTTGTTCTGGTTGGTCCCGTTTATCCGTATAAAGGCGGAATTTCACATTATACCAGCCTTATGTGCCGTGCTCTTTCTGAAAATTACCTGGTTGAAATGGTGTCCTATCGGCTGCAGTATCCCCGATTCCTTTTTCGGAAGGAGCAAAAGGATTACAGCAATGACAGTTTCAAAATAAAAAGGACCAAATACTGGATTAACACAATGGCTCCTTGGAATTGGATTGAGTGCAGCAAAAAAATCAAACAGCTAAAGCCGGATCTGATTATCATCCAATGGTGGCATCCATATTTTACCCCCTGTTATTTGGCATTGGCCTGTCTGTTAAAAAGGTGCAGGATTCTGTTTGTATGTCATAATGTATTACCTCATGAACATTTCCCGGGAGACCGATTTTTAACCCGAATGGTACTGTCCAGAGGAAACGGGTTTATTGTCCAGTCAAAGAAAGATGCAGCGGATTTGCTTCAGATGATTCCGGAGGCCCTGTATCATCAGACCGTCCATCCCACTTATAATGCGTTTAAATTCAGTAATATAACCAGGGAAGAAAGCAGAAAACGGCTGGGTATTGATAGCGGGTACAAAGTGCTGTTGTTCTTTGGTTTTATAAGGGAATATAAAGGCCTGAAGCATCTTATAAGAGCGCTGCCCGCCGTGGTGGAATCATGTGAACAGGTAAAGCTGTTGATTGTGGGGGATTTTGGTAGTGACAGGGAGAGCTATTTGAAGCTGATTGATGAAAATTCCATGGCAAATTATATAAGAATATGTGATGGCTACATACCTGACCGGGAGGTCGAACCATATTTTTCAGCCTGCGATTTAGTTATTCTGCCTTATGAAAGCGCCACGCAGAGTGGAATCGTGCAGATTGCCTTTGGATTTGAAAAACCAGTGGTGGTTACCAATGTGGGCGGGCTGCCTGACGTGGTCCAGGATGGAAAAACCGGATACGTGGTGGAGGCTGGGAACCATACAGAATTGGCAGAGGCGATAATCCGCTATTTTAAAGAAGGAAGGGCGGAAGAATTCACGGAAAATGTACGAAAAGATGCGTATCGGTTTTCCTGGGACAGAATGGTTGAGGTGGTGGACAAGCTGGACAAAATGATAGATGGAGGTACGGGAGGATGCGTTTACTAGTTACAGGAGCAACTGGATTCATAGGGAAACATCTTACGGAAGCGTTGCTGTTAAATGGAAATGAAGTGGTATGTGTAACCAGAAAGAAAATATCCGATGGAGAGTTTTCAAAACCAGTGGAGAATATCATCTGTGATTTGCGGGAGATTGAAGCGATAGATGACCAGATGCAGGGGATAGATGTGGTAATACATGCGGCGGCTCAATTAGGGCATTATGGAATACCTTATGAATATTATTACAAGGTGAATTATCTTGCCACATTAAAACTAGCTGAACTGGCCATTAAACATAGAGTAAAGCAGTTCATATTTTGCAGCGCGCCATTTGTGACTGGCTTGGAAGGACGGAATGTATCGGAGGATGCCCCCTATCATCCCACCAACCCTTATAGTGAAACGAAAATGCTTGCGGAACAGGCGGTTATACAAAGATGTAAGAATATGATGCCATATACTATTTTGAGGCCTTGCTTTGTTTATGGAGCAGGTGATGTGAGAAGGACTGCCTTATACAGAAGCATTAAAAAGAAGAGGTTTGTTCTGACTACAAATGGAAAGGCTTACCTTCATCCTACGTATGTGTCTGATATTGTTGATGGGTTTTTATTGTCTGTTCTGAATGAAAATGCGTATAATGAAATTTTTAATTTAGGCGCGGAGCAAGACTGCACGGCCAAAGAATATTTGGAGTGTATAGCTAAATATACAGGAAGCAGTCTGATTCATATGAATATAGGATATACAATGTCTGTTTGTCTGGCAAATGTGATTGATGGAATATCTAAGGTTATGTTTAAAAAAGCTGGTTTTGTTAATAAAGGTAGAATTGATTTCCTGGCAAAAGATCATTCCTGTGATATAAGTAAAGCACGCAGGGTATTGGGATACGCACCCCAAATAAATCTGGATACCGGAATCAGGCTGTCAGTTGAATGGGCAAAGGAAAAGGGGTATTTATAACAGGAGGCGGACGTGGAAAAAGAGGTATTTGGCGTAATATATGAACGGTTTTCCGTGGGGCGGAAACTATCTTCATTTGGAGTGAAACATGATATAAAGACAGTGCTGGAAATGCCGGCTCACGGAGCTAAGGCCATGCCATCTATTTATTCCTTAGGATTTGGAATGTGTGCACAAAAGATTACACTGGTTAACGGCAATCCCAAATATATATCTGAGTGGAAAAAAATTGGTGCGGCGCACAAAATAGAATGGGTTCATGAAGATGACATTTTGCAAAGCTCCTTTCAGGACAAGTCCTATGATTTTGTATGGAATTTCGCGTACCTTCCGGCTTGTCCGGATCCGGATAAGCTGATTGAGGAAATGAAACGTATCAGTAAAAAATATGTGGCTGTGTTCTCGGTTAACGCAGGAAATATTGGTTTTCCGGTCCACAGGCTTGTCCATAAAAAAACAGGGATTCCATGGACACATGGAGATATAAGGTACAACAAGCGCGGCTTCATAAGAAAAAGGTTAGAGGAACATGGGCTGACAATTGTGGAAACCGGTTTTGTGGATTGTCCGGTGTGGCCGGATTCTCTGGGATTTCGGGATGTGAGACTGCACAGGATGAATGTGGATTTTAACACAATGGATTGGGAAACTCCCTATACCCAGATGCTGGCTCAAAACAGATTTCCCCTATGGATAAAACTGGTTTATCTTGTAGAAAAGCTGCCCATGCCAAAGAAGATAAAATCAATCCATTCTCATATTAATTATACCATTGCGAAAGTTGAGAAATAAATGAAAAAACAAGACTTATTTTTTATATTAGGGCCGGAATTGATTTCTTATAGGTTAAACCGTTGGTTTGGATACAAAGATTTCCAGCCCATAACATTGACCTATTCAGTAACAGCAGCATGTCAGTCAAAATGTAAAACATGCCAGATTGGAGCTATGTTCTGTCAGGATCCATCCAGAGCCAAAAAAGATTTGAGACTGGATGAGATTGAAAAGATATTTAAGAATATGAGACCGGTTTATTTTTTCAATATGAGCGGCGGAGAGCCGTTTCTCAGACCAGATTTGCCGGAAATCGTGGAACTGGCATGTAAATATATAAAGCCAAGGGTAGTACATACCCCTACCAACGGAATTATGACAGAAAGAATCGCAGAGCATACGGAAAAAATCATCAGAATCGTCCGTCAGTATGATAAAAACGTGCCTGTGACCGTCAAACCCTCTATTGACGGAGTGGGAAAATTACACGATGAAATCCGTGGTGTAGAGGGGAATTTTAACCAGCTTTTAAAGACAATTGTATCACTTAAAAGACTAGAAGATCGCTATGATAATTTTCATTTGGAATTAGGAACCGTTGTATCCAATTTTAATATTGACTATCTGGATGAAATAGAGGATTTCGTTCATGGACTGGGCGTGGAGAGTTACCGGAATGAAGTGGCGGAATGCCGCACAGAGTTTTTTAACCTGGGAGACGATATAACCCCGCCGGCGGAGGTTTATCAGAAACTGATTAAGGAATTCGCGGGAAAAGTTGAGGACAATATTGGGTCAAAGAAATCATTAGCCAAGACAACAGAAGCACTGCGTGTGGTTTATTATGAGATTGCAGGGAAGATACTGGAAACGGGAAAGCAGGTGATTCCATGTTATGCGGGAGTTTCCAATGTCCATATCAATTATGATGGAGGGGTGTGGCCATGCTGTGTTCTTGGATATGAGAAGGAGATGGGCAACCTGAGAGATTATGAGTATGATTTCCAGAAATTATGGCGTTCTCCCAGGGCTGAAGAGGTGAGAGCCTATATAAAATCCCAAAACTGCGCCTGCCCATTAGCCAATCAGGGATATTCAAATATTCTGATGCATGTACCTTCCCTGGTGAAAGCTGGCAGAAAGATGTTGGAGTTTTCCCGTAAATGAAAGGGGGAGGAATGGGCAAAAGGGTCATAAAAGCAATGGGAACCGGAGTGACTATTGTTTCTGTATTCTTCCTTATCAGGAAGCTGTGTTCCTTTCATCTGAAGCCAGAGCAGATTCTGGAAACCGGCCGCCTGGGGTATCTAATGCTTTTGAGCTTACTGTTTGCCGTACATATGGTAATAGTGGGAGTTCCCTGGAAATGCATCACGGAATATATATCCGGAATTAAGATACCTTATCCTCTGGTGGCCTTTGTTGTATGTAAGGCAAATCTATATAAATACCTGCCCGGAAATGTGTTTCAATATGTTGGACGGAATGAAATAGCTGTGAGACAGAATATCAGCCATGGAAAGGTGGCCTTGTCAACATTTGGGGATATTCTGATGAATCTGGTATCAGTGGCTCTGTTGTCCATATTGCTCTGCAGAGGAGGAATTAGGGACATATGGTTATATTATAATCTTCAGCAGCGCCTTTGGGTATTATGCTTTGGAGGTGGAATCCTAATCCTGCTAGCAGTCATTGCTGGTATCATTGGCATACAAATTCGCAGGAAGAAAGGATACCGCCGGAAGTTATGGTTCGGAAAGAAAGTAGTGAGAGAGATTATTCCCAGAGGTATGTTCTGTATGGCCTATTATTTCTTCCTGGGTATTTATACAGGTATTATGTTTTACTTCATCGTATCTGTCGTATTGGGGGAAAATATATTAGTGTCACAGGTCCCGTTGCTTATGGGAGGATATCTGTTTGGATGGGCAGCGGGGTTTGTGATACCGGGAGCTCCAGGAGGGATAGGTGTGAGGGAAGCTGTCACGGTTGTAATTTTATCAGCCTCGTTTGATCAGAAGATAATACTGGAAGCGATTCTGCTTTATCGGTTTGTGAATGTGTTAGGGGATATAGGCGGATTTTTGATGGCAGATATCATATACACATTTTCAGCAAAAACACAGTAATAGCGAAGGAAGTCCCCATGCATAAGAGAAAAATTAATATAAGAAAATACAAGTATGAGATTTTTTTGTATGCCGCGTTTGTTTTAATAAACAGCATTCCATGCCTTTTTTTGACTGTGCCTGTTTTTAGCGATGGATTGAATACAATCGCGGTACCGGCTTATATAAGTGGCTGTGATTGGACTAAATATCTGTATGCAGACGGGTATTATTACAAATATGGAGTGACGATTTTATATTTGCCATTATTTTATCTGTTCCGTTCCCCGATTGTGCTGTATCGGGCCATGCTGCTGTTGAATGTTTTAGCGGCAGGGGTAATTCCTGTCATCGCATATAGAATATCCATGGATTATTTGGATATACAAAAAAAGGAAAATGCATTTCTCATAGCAGGCGTAACCGCCTTTTTGCCGGCGCTAACATTGAATATAAAATACACATGGGCGGAGACCGTTCTTCTGGTCTCGCCTTGGATGATCCTCCTTCTTCTTCTGAGAATCCATGAAGATAAGGATGCCGGGAAACAGGTAAGGGACAGCATCTTAATTGCGTGTTCCTCTGTATTTGCGTATATGGCACATCAAAGAGGCATTGTGGTGGTTTTGGCCACGTTTCTGACCGTTGTATACATACGTTTTGTGCGGAAAAAGGCAAATCTGAGAATCGGAGTTTATCTGATTACAGCTATGGTTTTGCTGATTGCTGACAGGTTGGTGGACGGGCTGGTAAAGCAGTATGTATTCAATGCGGGTGTGAACACGGTAAACAGTACATTTTCCTTTTGGGATGCAAACATGTGGGAGAGATTGCTGTCCTTTACCGGCCTTCAAACCATAATAAAGATTATATACGGCTGGCTATTTAATGTGTTTACCGGCAGCGGCGGTCTTGTTTGTCTGGGGCTGTGTGTCACCTTGGTCTGCTGTTTCAGATACAAATCCAGTGAAGGGGGATGCTGCATCCATTTGATTAGTGTATTTTCCCTTTTATGCTTTGTTGGTGCATTTGCCTTGGGAGGTCTTTTTTTCTTCTCTGATATTTATCTGTATTATACCGGAGAAATGGTTAGAAGATGCGACAAGCTTATTTATGGAAGATATCTGGAGTCTTCCATATCGATACCGGTGTTAATGGGCATGTATTTTTTTCTGGAGAAAGGCTCTCTTTTTATAAAACGCAGAAGATATATCTTTTTAATCATGGGATCGGTATATTTATTTTTTCTTGTTAATATCGCAGGCAAGGTGAATGGGGTGGTTACATGGCCCAATAATACGATGACTATTAATATATTCTGCAATCTGGCCCAGTGCAGACATGGATACGGTGCTATCCGTAATCTGGCCCAGGGGCTGACCGTCTATGGTGCATTGGCTATCGTAATTCTTATGTCAATATTCGTATTTCATAAAAAGCAGAGAATGGCTTGTATGGGATTGATAGCTGTTTTTATTTCAATCTTTGTTTGGAGTTCCTATAATGTGATTTACCGGATGGACAAATATGAGATAGAGAACATGGAAATGACAAGAAACCTGGTAAAAGGTCTTGAGCAGCTTCCAGAGGATTACAAAGTAATTTTTTTGGACGATGAGATTACCAGAAGCTCCTATCAGTATATGTTCCGTGATTACTATATTGTGACAGGCAGGGATAATAATAGGACACAGATAAAAGATATGATAATCGTCTCTCCCAAAGGAGTGATAAATGAGGAGTTGGACCAGGGAGACTATTTTGAATTAGTGGATATGGAAACAGAAAGTCCGGATTACCATTTGTATATCAAGGGGCGGGACATGAATCAATGGATGAACCAAAATGGAATCCGGACAAAACAGCTGATATCAGGGGGAAGGGGACAGTGAATACATACGCAGTGATTATGGCCGGAGGAGGAGGGAGCCGTTTTTGGCCTCTTAGTCTTGGGAATGCAGCCAAAGAGTTATTAAGGAGAATATGCTTATGAATATTGCAGTTGCAGGGTTGGGGTATGTTGGACTAGCCAATGCTGTTCTTTTGGCACAACATCATAAGGTCACAGGCGTGGACATTATGAAGGACAAGGTCGAATTAATAAACAATGGCTGTTCACCGATTGAAGACAGGGAATTAGAGCGGTATCTGAAAAAAGGAAATTTAGATCTTAAGGTCACGACAGATGGAGAATCAGCTTATAAAGAAGCTGAATATGTGATTATCAGCACGCCTACCAATTATGACCCGGTTAAAAACTATTTTGATACTACTACAGTGGAAAGTGCCATAAGCCAGGTCAAGGCTGTAAACCCCAATGCCATAATTGTTATCAAGTCAACTGTTCCTGTGGGCTATACAGAGGAGATTCGTAAAAAGCTGAATTATAGAAATATCATGTTTTCACCCGAGTTTCTGAGAGAAGGAAAAGCCTTATACGACAATTTATATCCTTCCAGAATTATTGTGGGAACAGAGTTAAATGACAGAGTTCTGCTAAATAAAGCGCATCTGTTTGCAAATATGCTGGAGAATGGGGCCCGGAAGAAAAAAATTCCAGTGCTTCTCACCAATAGTACGGAAGCAGAAGCAGTAAAGTTGTTTGCCAATACATATCTGGCGCTGCGGATTTCATTTTTTAATGAACTGGACACTTATGGAGAGGCAAGGAATTTAAATACCAGACAGATTATTGAAGGCGTATGTCTCGACCCAAGAATAGGGAATCATTATAACAATCCCTCCTTTGGATACGGTGGATATTGTCTGCCTAAGGATACAAAGCAGCTTCTGGAGAATTATAAAGATATTCCGGAACAGCTAATAGGGGCGATTGTGGAATCCAACCGTATACGAAAGGACTTTGTAGCCCAGAGGATATTGGAAAGGGTGGGGAACAAAGTGTATGAATCAGAGGGATGCACGGTAGGAATTTTCCGCCTCACCATGAAAGCAGGCTCGGATAACTTCCGTCAATCGTCCATACAAGGTGTTATGCGCCGTCTCAAAAGGCATGGAATAAGGATGATAGTATATGAACCTGCATTAAAAGAAGGTCAGTTCTGTGACTGTCCGGTAGAGAAATCATTGGAGGATTTTAAGGAAAAATCGCATATTATTATAGCCAACCGGTATAGTGACGAATTGGCTGATGTGATGGAAAAGGTTTATACAAGGGATATTTATTATAGGGATTGAAATTAGTTTAATATCAGAGTGGCAATGGATTATACGAGGAAGCGACAGAAGCAGAGTTTTCTATGGAGTCAGACCGTCTCATTGCATATAACTGTGCAGACTATGATGGATATTGGTGGCGGAATAAGTGGTTTCCACAAAAGGGTACGGATGGAAACTTATAATTAGGAAGAAGAGCAGTGTATGTATGAGAGTATATACACTGCTGTATTTTTATTTCGGTATATTGTATAATGGAGTTAGATGATTAGGTGGCTGAAATTGTAATTTAAAAGGTGGTTTAAAATGGACATTAATGAACTATACAACATATATCAAGGAAATCCGGAGAAATTTAAAAAGATTGTATTGTATCGCAACCTTCTTGGCTCGCCAATTTCATATAATTACAAAGATTCAGATTTAGAATCTTTAGTACAGATGATAATGTCAATGGATGAAAAATATGAAACAGACTTTGGATTTATGATGATGGAACTGGGGGTGGCTTATGAGGCTATTTATAGTAACATGAAAAAAAATAATGCTGCCAGAGAAAAGACGGAATTTATGAACTATCCATTGGATTATCAATTGAGGGCATTAATTTCGTTTTTTGAGGATCAGCATAAACTTGGTATTGAGTTGAATAACATAGATGGTAAAAAGCCATTCACAGGGATAAGGCATTTGGTTGCAAATGTAGAATCTGAAATCTATCCTGGTATGAGATATTCAACATCACAGAATAGTGAAAATCTAATAGAATTGATAGATTATTCAATTCCTTATTTATATTATTATGACAGTAATTTTGAAAAACCTTGCGATAATCTAACATATGAGCAATGCTTGCGATGTCCGGATATTATGAAGTTCGTTCATCATTCAAATTTTTGTGAATTAATAAACGGATTATGGTCCCTTTATATATATAAGGATTACTCTGTAAAACTTGGAAAAACGGATACAGATGATGATATTACAGTTTTCGCGCCCAATTCCAATGAAGCGAGTTTGATTGATTTTGTTGCAGGAATACGCAGAGAGGCCAGAAGATTCCAAAATAGTATTGATTTATTGATATCAAATCAAAATAGAATAATTTATGGAAATAAGTTTATAATACGTCTTGCCAAGAGAATAAAGTTGGATTTGTGGAGAAGCATTTTTGAACTGGAATTGGAGGTCTACCTGCGTTGTAATTTATCTGCTAACTGCACAATGAAAATTATAAAGCAGACGGATATTTTTCCAGCCTATTTAAGGCAAACATTACCATATGGTAAATTGAATGATTTCCTAGAAGTTCATGAATTTTTATTGACAATGAGTGAAATATATTCAAATATCTTAAATCATAATTGGAAAGAAATTGAACGTGATCGATTTAATTATCTATGTCCAGTAGTTGATATTGATTTGTTAATCAAAAGTTTTTCAAGATTATATGGCAAGAGTTTAAATACGGCCGCTAAGCTGGTGGAGTGGTTTATATATTATCCGCAACGCGGGAAAGAGGGCGATTTATTCTCAAAACCATTGGTTCAAATAAGTGGTAAAAGGGTTTTATTTGCCCCTAATTTGATTCAACAAATTAATATAACCCGGATGCTTGAGCAGATTATGCTGGATTATAAAATAAAGCGGGCGGCAATCGGAGATGAGTATGAATCCTATTTAAGAAATCAATTGTCGCAGTCTTCCTTATGGAATGTCTATGCAGATAAAATAGAATTTAAATCATCTATAGGAAATACAGATTTTGATGTTATAGCTTTATTTGATAATCATGTTGTGATAATTGAAATAAAGCATCTGGTGACACCTTACGATCCCAAACGTTACTATGAAGACCGCCAAGAGATAAAGAAGGCCATAAAACAGCTTAAACTAAGAAAGCAGGTTTTATTAAGGGATTGGGCCTTGATTAGAGATATAACCAAAGGATTTCTTCCTCCTGAACCTTATCCGGAAGAACGAATGATTCAATTGGTCTGCACGAATATAGATAGCTTTACATCGCTGGAAATTGATGGCATAAGAATTGTCGATGAGTCCGTTCTAATCAGGTTTTTTTCTGACAATGGCCAGTATGTAAAGATATGGAGTGGGCCGAAGATTTATAAAAAAGAGAAAATATGGGAAAACAGCCAACCAACCATATAATGGTCTCATAAATTAAGACACTTTTTCGGACAAATATTAATGAATCTGAT
>ENA-ORSX01000051-ORSX01000051.1-human-gut-metagenome-genome-assembly--contig:-NODE-51-length-158697-cov-23.886739_pt1 | contig 158697 bp, 147 predicted proteins | sample MGYA00241904_ERZ509172 | MGnify/ENA primary metagenome ERZ509172 (study PRJEB26280, sample SAMEA2338795) | human gut metagenome | biome: human gut; feature: human-associated habitat; material... | reverse complement strand
AGCATCTGCCTTACAAGCAGAGGGTCACAGGTTCGAGCCCTGTAGGCCCCATAACAATTTCATATGCCGCAGTGGCGGAATAGGCAGACGCAAAGGACTTAAAATCCTTCGGGAGCAATCCCGTACCGGTTCAAGTCCGGTCTGCGGCAGGCGTAAAAATGACTTAAATCTTTGATTTGGGTCATTTTTTTTATTACATAGGAAACTACGTTCCTATATAATAAAAGCCCTTTGGGAGTCCTTTTTTTGGTGCTGTCACTTTACAAATACATTTGAGCAATAAGAGTAGGATAGATAAATTGTATTTATAAAAAACAGAGTGCGCTCTGGACATTGAACGGTAAATATTGTAAAATGCATTTTAACGGTATAAAAATAAATACAAAAGAATCGAGTGGAAAGGAAGTACGAGGATGAATAATCTTATAGAAATCAGATGGCATGGCCGGGGCGGACAGGGTGCGAAAACCGCTGCTTTGCTTTTGGCGGATGTGGCATTTCAAACGGGAAAATATGTACAGGGCTTTCCGGAATATGGTCCGGAACGGATGGGCGCACCGATTACAGCTTATAATCGAATCAGTGATACACAGATACGTGTACATTCCAATATTTATGATCCGCAGTATGTGGTTGTCGTGGATGAGTCTTTGCTGGAGGCAGTTGACGTTACCAGCGGATTGAAAAAAGATGGAGCGATCCTGATCAATACGCAGCGGACAAAGGAAGAAATCCTGCCGCATTTGCGTGGGTATGAAGGAGAGGTCTATATCATAGATGCACATAAAGTTTCTATGGAGGCGATGGGAAAATATTTTCCAAATACACCACTTTTAGCAGCAATCGTAAAAGTTGCGGGAATCATGGACGAAGATATTTTTATGAGGGAAATGGAAGCGTCCTTTAAACATAAATTTGCCAGCAAGCCGGAAGTAATAGAAGGAAATATGAAGGCTTTGAAACTGGCATTTCAGGAGGTGCGGTAATGACAGATATCAGTAAATTAGGAGTGAAGGCAGCTTGGAAAGATCTGACGGAGGGGATGATCATTGCCGGAGCAGGAACGTCCAAGGAATTTCATACGGGTGAGTGGTCAGAAATCAAGCCGGTATTCATAGAAGAGAAATGTAAACAGTGTTTATTATGTGTTCCGGTCTGTCCGGACAGTTGTATTCCGGTAAAAGAGAAGATGCGTGGGGCTTTTGATTACGATCACTGCAAAGGATGCGGCATTTGTGTAAAGGCGTGTCCGTTTGGCGCAATTACGATGGAAGGGGTGAAATAAAATGGGAAAGAGAGAACGTTTATCTGGAAATGAAGCGGTGGCAATTGCTTTGAAACAGATCAATCCGGATGTATTTCCGGCATTTCCGATCACACCGTCTACCGAGATTCCACAGTATTTTGCATCCTTTGTGGCTAATGGGGAAGTGGATACAGAATTTATTCCTGTGGAAAGTGAGCATAGTTCTATGAGTGCGGCCATCGGTGCATCATCAGCAGGAGCGAGAAGTCTGACTGCAACCTCATCCTGCGGATTGGCGTATATGTGGGAAGAATTATATATTGCAGCGTCCAATCGACTGCCGATCGCATTGGCGCTTGTCAATCGTGCACTGTCAGGCCCGATCAATATTAACTGTGATCATTCAGACAGTATGGGAGCCAGAGACGCGGGCTGGATTCAGATTTATGCGGAAAATAATCAAGAAGCCTATGATAACATGGTACAGGCATATCGCATTGCAGAACATAAGGATGTAAGACTTCCGATCATGATCTGCCAAGATGGATTTATTACCAGCCATGCGGTAGAAAATATTGAACTGCTGGATGATGCAGAGGTGAAGAATTTTGTAGGAGAATACGAGCCGGAAAATTATTTGCTGAACCCGGATTGCCCGATGGCTGTGGGCCCGTATGCGATTACAGATTACTATATGGAGGCAAAGCGGAATCAGGCAGAAGGTATGAAACATGCGGTTGGTGTCGTGCAGGAGGTGGCAAAGGAATTTGCAGAGCTTTCCGGAAGATCCTATGGATTATTTGAGGCTTATCAATTGGAAGATGCAGAACGAGCAGTGATCATGATTGGATCGGCAGCAGGAACAACGAAAGACGCAATTGATCAGCTGCGGGCACAGGGTGAGAAAGTTGGTCTTCTGAAGATCCGTCTGTTCCGTCCGTTCCCGGCAGAAGAGATTGCAGAGGCACTGAAACATGTAAAGGCAATCGCCATCATGGATCGTGCGGAGAGCTATACAAACCATGGCGGACCTCTCGGAGCAGATGTGATGTCGGCACTTTTCCGGGCAAAATCAGATGCATTGGCAGTAAATTATATTTATGGTCTGGGTGGACGTGATGTGCGCGTGGAAGATATGGAAGAAGTATTTGCAGCCTTACAACAGATGATAGAAGATGGTGATGCAGGTGAAACTTATCGCTATATGGGAATTCGTGAATAAGGGGGTGCAAAGAAATGAGTTATAATTTCAAAGAAACAATGAATAAACCGGAGCGGCTTGCACCGGGACATAGAATGTGTGCAGGCTGTGGCGGAACAATTGCAGTAAGAAATGTACTGCGTGGTCTTCATGAAGGGGACAAAGCGGTGATTGGAAATGCGACCGGATGTCTGGAGGTATCAACCTTTACCTATCCTTACACCGCATGGGAAGACAGCTATATCCACAATGCCTTTGAAAATGCCGGAGCTACGATGAGTGGAGTGGAAGGCGCTTACAAGGCATTGAAGAGAAAAGGAAAATTAAAGGAAGACGAAACGTATAAGTTCATTACATTTGGCGGAGACGGCGGTACTTATGATATCGGAATGCAGTCCCTGTCAGGCGCTATGGAGCGAAATCATGACATGGTGTACGTTTGCTATGACAATGGCGCATATATGAATACCGGAATCCAGCGTTCTTCTGCTACTCCGATGTATGCGGATACGACGACAACGCCGGTAGGAAGTGAAAGCAATGGAAAGCCGCAGAACCGAAAGGATCTGGCATCTGTCATTGCGGCGCATGATATTCCGTATGTAGCACAGACTACTTTTGTACAGAATTTTAAAGATCTGCACATTAAGTCGGAAAAGGCAATCTATACACCGGGCGCAGCGTTTTTGAATATTATGGCGCCATGTCCTCGTGGATGGAGATACAATACGCCGGATATTATGGAAATCTGTAAATTAGGTGTAGAGACTTGTTATTGGCCACTGTTTGAAGTTGTAGAAGGCAAATGGATTCTCAACTATGAGCCAAAGAAAAAACTGCCGATTGAAGAATTTTTAAGACCACAGGGCAGATTTAAGCATTTGTTCAAAAAGGAAAATGAGTATCTTCTGGAAGCCTTCCAAAAGGAAGTAGACAGACGTTGGGAAGACTTATTGTTCCGTTGTTCAAAATAAGGAAAACAGAATGTTCGGCATTTGTAATGGGGAGATGGCATCAAAAGTTACGGATGACCGGACATTTGTTAATGTAGGAGGAGACATGGACAATTGGATTATAGGAACGGCCGGACATATTGATCATGGGAAAACGGAACTGATCAGGGCGTTGACCGGGAGAAATACGGATACTTTAAAAGAAGAGCAGAAAAGAGGGATTTCCATTGATCTGGGATTTACTTACTTTGAACTCCCGGATGGTATGCGTGCCGGAATCATAGATGTACCGGGACATGAAAAATTTCTTCCCAATATGCTGGCAGGTGTCTGCGGAATGGATCTGGTATTGCTTGTAATCGCATTGGATGAGGGGGTTAAGCCACAGACGCTGGAGCACATAGAGATTCTTTCGCAGCTGGAAGTGGACAAAGGAATCGTAGTTTTGACCAAACAGGATTGTGTGGAACCGGAGTGGGCGGAACTGATGGAGGAAGAAATTGGGGAAAACCTTCAGCAGACAGTGTGTGAAAACTGGCCCAGAATCAAAGTGTCTTCCAAAACCAAAGCGGGAATTGATTCGCTGAAAGCGCTGATCGTAAAACAACTTTGTCAGGAAAGAACAAAACGGAATCCACAGGCGCCTTTTCGGATGCCGATTGACCGGGTCTTTTCTCTGGAAGGGCGCGGGACAGTAATTGCCGGAACCGTTTTGGAGGGAACGATTTGCCGGGATGAAAATGTGGAGCTGTATCCTTCCGGAATATGTGTTCGCATCCGGGAAATACAATCTTATGGAACAACGGTTTCTACTGCCCGGGCAGGACAGCGTGCGGCATTGCTCGTGGCGGGAATTAAGAAGGAACAAATTGCGCGGGGAGCTGTGGCTGCGGCGGAAGGGACACTGCAGTTATCAGAACGGCTGGATGTAAAGCTCCGGATGGCAAGAGATACGAAACGAACATTAAAAAACAGGATGCGGCTGCATTTGCATATCGGAACCAGTCAGCGTGTGTGCAGAGTGGTCTTGTTTGGCAGCGAGGAATTGAAGGCAGGAGAACAAGGTTATGCACAGCTGCTCTTAGAGGAGCCACTGGCAGTAAAAAAGAGAGATCCTTTTATTCTTCGTTTTTATTCACCATTGGAAACCATCGGTGGAGGAATGGTATTGGATGCGTGCGCACCAAAACACAAACGCTCGGATAGCAGAGTACCGATGCGGTTTGCCCAGATGGAAGAGGGAAAGAGCGAACAGTTGTTATTGGATACGCTGCAGACGTTTGAAGGACAGCTGGTGTGTGTGGAAGAACTGGCAAGGAGTACCGGACTGGATGAGGATTGGATTACAGAACAGGTTACGGAAGGGGAGATCAGCGGAGTACATTTCTTCAAAGGGAAAAAAACAGGATATGTGGTGTCGGATCAATCCCTGGATTTCTGGAAACAAAAGAGTATGGAATGGATGGAAGAATATCGGAAGAAACATCCTTATCAAAGTGAAATCTCCAAAGCGGTATATCAAAAAGCGTTTTTTCCAAAATGGACCAAAGAGCAGTTTGAAGTTTTGTTTCAGTATTATGCAGATCAGGGCTTGTTTTTGGAAGGAACCGGAGTGGGCGGAGGAGAAACGTTTGTATGTTTATTCTGTCCGGTGCGCCGGGACGGGCGGTTTCTGGAGAGTCGAAAACTGATTTTGAAAAGGTTGGAGAAGGCTCGTTTTCAATTTATCAGGGGCGAAGAACTGCGATCGGAGACGCTGTCGGAAGTCTCGTATCGGGAATTGATGGGAACATTAGAATATGAGGGCTGTATCGTGCATATTTCGGAGGATTATTATACAACATCAGAACTTGTCGAAGAGGCGATCGAACGGACAAAAGTGTATTTTCAAGAACAGGAAGTGCTGACGTATACGGCTTTGAAAACGAGGTTAGAAACAACGAGGCGTTCCGTCAAAGCGCTGGTTTCGTATTTTGACAGGAAAGGGATCACCAGGCCGGCGGGAGGAGAAACAGAACGCCGGAAAGGTACGTTCTTTTATTGAATTTTCAAGAGATACAGAGTATAATCAGCTTAGTGGTACATTAAATCATAGAATAAGGAGAGATACAACAATGATTGAATGGAAGAATTTTGATAGTCTGGATGCTTATGAAACTATTGCAGATGTAGATCGTGTAAATCTGGCAGAGGTAATGTCAGGAACAAATGGAGCAGATCGTGTGAAATCCTACAGCGTTCCGATGGCAGCAGGACTTGCATATAACTACGCAGCAAAGCAGGTTGATGAGAATGTCCTTTCAGCGTTGGAAAAGCTGGCTGAAGAAGCACAGTTGGTTGAAAAATATAAAGCGTTGTATAATGGCGAGATGATCAATACCGGGGAGAAACGTCTGGTACTTCATCAGCTGACACGCGGACAGCTCGGCGATCCGGTTATGGCAGATGGCGTGGACAAACGCGCATTCTATGTAGAACAGCAGGAGAAGATTGCTGAGTTTGCGAACAAAGTACATAATGGTGAGATTACCAATGCAGCCGGAGAAAAATTTACAACGGTAGTACAGATCGGAATCGGCGGAAGTGATCTGGGACCGCGTGCGATGTATCTTGCTCTGGAGAACTGGGCAAAGAAAAATGACACGTTCAAGATGGAGGCAAAATTCATCAGCAACGTGGATCCGGATGATGCGGCAGCAGTATTGAACTCTATAGACGTTGCACATTCTATTTTCGTGCTGGTATCGAAGTCCGGTACAACATTGGAGACATTGACGAATGAGTCTTTCGTAAAAGATGCGTTGAAAAATGCAGGTCTGGATGCATCTAAGCATATGATCGCAGTTACAAGTGAAACCTCTCCATTGGCAAAGAGTGATGATTATCTGGCTGCATTCTTTATGGATGATTATATCGGAGGTCGTTTCTCATCCACTTCAGCAGTAGGCGGGGCTGTACTTTCATTGGCATTTGGTCCGGAAGTATTCGCACAGTTCTTGGAGGGAGCAGCAGAAGAAGACAAGCTGTCTATGAATGAAGATCTGCTGCAGAATCCGGAGATGCTGGATGCGCTGATCGGTGTGTACGAGAGAAATGTACTTGGTTATCCGGCAACAGCTGTATTGCCTTATTCACAGGCTTTGAGCCGTTTCCCGGCACATTTACAGCAGTTAGATATGGAATCCAATGGAAAATCTGTCAATCGTTTCGGAGAGCCGGTTGATTATGTGACAGGACCGATGATCTTTGGTGAACCGGGAACCAACGGACAGCATTCTTTCTATCAGTTGCTGCATCAGGGAACAGATATTGTGCCACTGCAGTTTGTTGGATTTAAAAACAGTCAGATTGGTACGGATGTAGTCATTGAGGAAAGCACGAGTCAGCAGAAACTCTGTGCAAATGTAGTGGCTCAGATTGTTGCTTTTGCATGTGGTAAGAAGGATGAAAACCGCAATAAGAACTTTGAAGGCGGTCGTCCGTCCAGTATTATCATCGGAGAGCAGTTGGATCCGAAGTCTTTGGGAGCGCTTTTGGCACACTTTGAGAATAAGATTATGTTCCAGGGATTTGTATGGAATGTAAACAGTTTTGACCAGGAAGGTGTACAGCTTGGTAAGGTGCTTGCAAAACGTGTCCTTGCACATGATACAGACGGTGCATTAAAAGAATATAGCGATTTGTTGAATATTTAAGTGAGGATATAAAAACCGGCAGCAGGAAGTCTGTTGCCGGGATATTTTTTATTTACAATGAAAAATATCTCCTTACGAAAAGAGTTTCTGCATATCTTCCGGCAGCGGAGCAGTGAATTCCAGAGGTTCCTTTGTAATAGGATGGAGAAAGCGCAGGCAATAGGAGTGAAGAGCCTGGCGCTGTATGTACTCCATGTCAGGATTGTAAAGGTAATCTCCAATCAACGGAAAACCGAGATATTTCATATGAATGCGGATCTGATGGGTGCGTCCTGTTTCTAAATGAAGAGAAACAAGGCTGTGCCCGTTTTTTTCTTCTATAACTTTGTAATGCGTAACGGCACGTTCTCCATGCTCAAAATCTACCATGCGTTCAATCACTGAACCGGATTTGCGGGAAAGAGGGGCGTCAATGGTACCACAAGGCGGTGTTACAGAACCTCGGACGATAGCGAGATATTCCCGGTCAATCTGGTGTTTATATGCATAGGAGGATAGGATGTTGGAGCTGACCATGTGTTTGGCGATGACAGTCACTCCGGAAGTATCCCGATCCAAACGATTGGTACATCGGAAGATAAATGGTTTGTTCTGCTGAGCATAGTAGTAGGCGCAGGCGTTGGCGAGAGAATATTCATAATTATTCATGGAAGGATGAATGGGCATTCCGGCAGGTTTGTTGACGACAAGAATATCCTCGTCTTCATAGAGAATGTGAAGGGGAAGATTCGTTGGCGGAATCTTTTCCGAAACAGCAGTTTCTTGAATGTGAATCACTAAAACATCTCCGGCAGAGAGCACTTCGGTGAGATAAGACCAAACGCCATTACGGAGAACACTTTCTTTCATTTTTTTAAGATCCGTCAGATTTTGACGGGAATATCCATGATGACGCAGGAACTGCTCAATGCGCAGCCCTGCGTCTTGTTCTGTAATATGGTATGTAAGTATGCGGTTCATAGAATACCTTTCGTTCTGTTATTGATAATAAATCTTAGTACTTCCATTGATCGTTTCCTGAATAGAATCCCGAATAGCTGCTTTGGCTCTATTTATATCACGCTGTTCAATCGCATCGATCAGCAGTTTGTTTCGTTTGTCCATTGGCTCCAGACCATGCAGTTTGAAGTAACGTTCCAGCAGCATCACATTTGGAATCTTGAAAGAAGAAAACAAAATTGGCAGCAGGATATTTCCGGAAAGGACGGTAAGCAGATGGTCAAATTCATACATGAGTTCTGCCCAGTCATGTGGAATGGTTGTTTCGTGAAAAGAGTTTAATATCCGGCGAAGAGCCTGGATATTTTCATCGGTAATGTCCGGTACAACTTGTTCCAACGCGTAATCCATGAAAATCAGACGGATATCCAAAACGGAATGAATGTAATCCTCGGTAATACTTCCGTTTTTCATAATTGCGATCAGGATATCAATCGTTCCATGCTTTTTGTAATCGGCCACATAGGTTCCCTGTCTGGGGACGATGTTTAAAAAGCCGCGGTGTGCAAGGTCTACAATGCCATCGTTTACGACAGAACGGGAAATCTGCATCTGTTGAGCCAGTTCCCGTTCCGGAGGCAGTTTTTCTCCGATAGAGAGTTCACCGGAAAGTATCATGGATTCAATTTCTGTTACAAACAGTTCTTTTAATGTGGGCGAACTGATTTTTTTAAATTCCATAAGGTACTCCTTTCAGCAGTTGTTCTGTACCTCATTTTAATGTAGTGAGGGGAATTTTGCAAGTATTGACAACAATAGAAAAAGAGATTACACTCTAGGCAATCAATGCGTGGAATATAGAGTATAAAGAAGAAAATAGAATAGAAAATATAGAGGAAAGGAAGGAAAAGAACATGAAAAGATTTCAGCGTATTTTTGTAATTGTAATGGATTCTCTTGGAATCGGGGCAATGCCGGATTCGGAACGATTCGGAGATATTGGAGTTAATACATTGGGACACATTTCAGAGTCGGTAGATTCGTTACAGATGCCGAATCTGCAGAAGCTGGGAATGGCAAATCTGACCCCACTAAAACAGGTGGAGGCAGTGGAAAAACCTCTGGGATACTATGGGAAAATGCGGGAGAAGAGCAACGGAAAGGATACCATGACCGGTCACTGGGAAATGATGGGATTGGAAGTGACCAAACCATTTAAAACATTTACTGAGAATGGATTTCCGCCGGAGCTGATCGCAGAATTGGAGCGCAGGACCGGACGAAAGGTTATCGGAAATAAAAGCGCCAGTGGAACCGAGATTCTGGAGGAACTGGGGGAGGAAGAGATAGCCACCGGTCATATGATTGTCTATACATCGGCAGATTCTGTTTTGCAGATCTGCGGGAATGAAGAAACTTTTGGGTTGGAGGAATTGTATCGCTGTTGTGAGATTGCGCGGGAACTGACGATGAAGGACGAATGGAAGGTGGGACGTGTGATTGCCCGTCCGTATGTAGGAAAAAAGCGTGGAGAATTTAAGAGAACGAGCAATCGGCACGACTATGCATTGAAACCGTTTGGAAAGACCGCTCTGGATGCATTAAAAGAGGCAGGATTGGATGTGATTTCGGTCGGGAAAATCAAGGATATTTTTGATGGACAGGGGATTACAGAGGCTTATAAATCCAAGAGCTCTGTGCATGGAATGGAACAGACGATTGAAATTGCACAGAAAGAGTTTCAAGGTTTGTGCTTTGTGAATCTGGTGGATTTTGATGCCCTGTGGGGACATCGGAGGAATCCGGCAGGCTATGCACAGGAGATTGAAAAATTTGATGTGAACCTGGGAGTGCTGCTTGAAACGCTGCGAGCAGAGGATCTGTTGATTCTTACGGCAGACCATGGAAATGATCCGACTTATACGGGAACGGATCATACAAGAGAGAAGGTTCCGTTTTTGGCATACTCTCCATCTATGACAGGTGGTCAGGAACTGCCCGAGGCAGATACATTTGCAGTGATAGGCGCAACAGTGGCAGAGAATTTCGGCGTACAGATGCCGGAAGGGACGATTGGGACTTCTGTGTTGGAAGTGTTGAAGTAAGGCATTGGAAACTCTGGTGGAAAGAGATAGGAGATTTTTGACAAAATAAAAAATCCATGATAAAATAATTTTATTAAAAACGGTTTTATTAAAAATGGTTTTAATAAAAATAGTTTTAATAAAATCTGTTTTAGTAAATTTATCTTAATGAAATGGAGGCGGGAGTATGAGTGAATTTATTGGAAGAAAAGAAGAATTAAAAACACTTTCCAAACTATACGAAAAATCAGGATTTCAAATGGCTGTCATATATGGAAGACGGCGAATTGGGAAATCCACCCTGCTTACAGAGTTTATCAAGGATAAAAAGGCTGTCTATTATGTAGCAACGAAGGTGGGAACAGAGCGGAATCTGGAATTGCTTGCACAGGAGGTTGTTAGGATACTTGCACCAACTTTAAGAGATGTTTCTTTCAAGAAGTTGGAGCATTTGTTATCATTTATAGGTGAAAATACACAGGAAAGACTTGTTTTTATTATAGATGAGATTCCATATTGGGCAGAGAAAGATGAGGGACTGTTATCTATATTTCAGAAATATGCAGATGGAGAATGGGCAGACAAAAACATTCTTTTCATATTATGCGGTTCTGCGTTGAGCTTTATGGAAAATAAAGTGTTAAGTGAAAAAAGCCCGCTTTTTGGAAGACGGAGCGCTCAAATAAAATTAGAGGCTTTTGATTATTTGGAATCAGCGGAGTTTGTTCCGAATTATTCCAATGAAGAGAAAGCAATCTGTTATGGCGTGACAGGAGGTGTTGCAAAGTATCTTTCTTTATTTGATCGGGAAAAAAGCCTTGATGAAAATTTGATAGAGCTTTTTTTCAATAAGAATGGATATTTATATGATGAAACGAGAAATCTTTTGATTCAGGAATTTAATGATATTACAGTAGTAAATAATATTATTGAACAGATTTCTTTGGGAGAGAATACGTTAAATCTGATTGCCGGAAAGGTACATGAAAGTGAAACAGCAGTACTGTATTCGCTGAAGAAGTTAATATCAGTGGGGCTGGTGGAGAAGAGAAAATGCATTACGGAAGAAAAGAACAAAAAGAAAACGCAGTATGTTTTGAAGGATCAAATGTTTCGTTTTTGGTATTCTTACGTGCAGGCGGCAGTCAGTTCTGTTGAGATAGGCAGAGGAGATGTTTATTATGAACGTGTTGTAAAACCACAGATTCATACATTTATGGGAACTATATTTGAAGAGATGTGTAAATATTATACTTTAAAAGCGGGGCTGGATGGAAAGCTGAGTTGTTTTGTTACAGAAGTTGGGACATGGTGGGGGACGGAATTGCTGGATATGGATGGTGTAAAGAGAATCCAGTCTGCAGATATTGATGTTGTTGGACTTTCTTCAGTTGATCATAAGATAATAGTCGGTGAATGCAAATTTAAAAACGAAAAATTGGATAAAGGAATTTATGAAACTTTAGTTCGTCGGAGCAAAGCCATTCCGGTAAAATATCCTGTGGTGGGATATATTCTTTTTTCTTTGAGTGGATTTAGTCAATGGATAGAAGAAAATACAGATAGAAAAATGGTACAATTGATTACTTTGGATGATATGTACAGGCAGAGAGTCAATTGAGATATATGTGAATAGAAAAGGAATCTTTAAAAATCAGGAGTATTTTTGGAGATTCCTTTTTCTTTTGCAGAATATTATGATTCAAAACTGGTTCTGGTTGAACCAAGTAATATAATTTCGCAAGAGAAGGTCAGCAAAAAGTGAAAAATATGTGAAAAAATAGACAAAAATCAATTGACGTATTCGACAAAAAGGTCTACACTAAGGCTAAGACAGTCCGTAATATATTTTGGTTAAACCAGCATAGCATGAAAAATAGAACGAAAAAGGGATTGTAAGGAGAAAAAGGGATAGGAAAGGAAGTGGAAAGATGGCAGAGGAAAGAAAGCTGATCCTGAAGCTGGGACAGATGATCACTGATCGTATTGGAGTGAAGGTGACGGTGGATGATCCAGAGTACTGGGGATTAGCAGAAGTACTGACAGATGAGATGGCAGAGGTTTGCCTTTCTATGAAAGTACGAAAGCCGATGACATTGGAAGAAATTGCAAAAAAGAGTGGAAAGGATATCAAGCGTGTAGAAGAACTGCTCCAGGAGATGTCCGTAATCGGAATGATTGAGTACAACTGGGAGAATGCAGATCATCACAAACAGTATGTACTTCCGATGTTTGTTCCGGGATGTGCAGAATTTATGATGATGAATGAAAAACAGGTGGAAGAACATCCGATCATTGCAGATTTCTTTGAAAATATGTCTCGTTTGCCACTTGAAAAAGTAACTCCGATGGTGCCATTGGGTGGTTCCGGTATCGGAATGCATGTCATTCCGGTGGAAAAAGCGATTCCGGCACAGCAGCAGTCAGCAAGCGTAGAGCACATTTCTCATTGGCTGAAGAAATATCAGGATAAGTATGCAGTAGGTGCATGTTCCTGTCGTCGTCAGCAGAGAGTGCGTGGTGAAGGCTGTGGAGAAATCGAGGGTGATCTGTGTATCGGTGTAGGTGATATGGCAGATTATCTGGTGGAGACCAACAAAGGACGTTATGTAGACTATGATGAAGTGATGGAGATCCTGGAGCGTGCTGAGCGAAATGGATTTGTACATCAGATTACAAATATTGACGGCGAGGATAAGATTTTCGCAATCTGTAACTGTGCACCGGGGGTTTGTAATGGTCTGAGAACTTCTCAGTTGTTCAATACACCGAATATGTCACGTTCGGCATATCGTGCGCATGTGGAAAAAGAGAAATGTGTTGCCTGTGGTCAGTGTGTAGAAGTCTGTCCGGTAGGCGCAGCAAAGTTGGGACAGAAGTTATGCACGAAGAACGGCGGCGAAATCCAATATCCGAAAGCACTTCTTCCGGATGCGGAAAAGTGGGGGCCGGATAAATGGGACAGAAATTATCGTGATAATGCAAAAATCAATTGTTATGATACAGGAACAGCTCCATGTAAGACCGCATGTCCGGCGCATCTTCCGGTACAGGGATATGTGAAGATGGCAGGAGAAGGCAGATATATGGATGCCCTGAAACTGATCAAGCATGAGAATCCATTCCCGGCAGTCTGCGGAGCAATCTGTAATAGACGTTGTGAAGAGGCTTGTACACGTGCGACCATCGATCAGGCAGTGGCAATTGATGAGATCAAGAAGTTTATTGCCGAGCAGGAACTGAAGGCAGAGAATCGCTATATTCCAATCTGTGAGAATCATGAAGGAGAAATGTTCCCGCAGAAAATCGCAGTGATCGGAGCAGGCCCGGCAGGCATGTCAGCCGCATATTATCTGCGGACAAAAGGGTATCCGGTAACAATCTTTGAAAAAGAATCCAGAGCCGGCGGTATGTTGATGAACGGAATTCCGTCTTATCGTCTGGAAAAGGATATCATTGAGGCAGAAATCGATGTTCTCCGCGAGATGGGAATTGAGTTCAAATACAATGTAGAAGTCGGAAAAGATATTACGATCCAGCAGCTTAGGGAAGAAGGCTACAAAGCCTTCTATGTAGCAATCGGTGCACAGGGCGGCCGTATGGCAGGCGTTCCGGGCGAAGATGGAGAAGGCGTTGTGACCGGAGTGGATTTCCTTAGAAATGTGAATCTGGATGAGGCACATGCCAAGGTAGAAGGACGTACGGTTGTCATCGGAGGCGGAAACGTAGCCATTGACGTGGCAAGAACAGCGCTGCGTGCAGGTTCTGAACAGGTATCTATGGTTGTGTTGGAGAGCAGAGAAGAGATGCCGGCAGCAAAAGATGAGATACAGGAGGCAGAAGAGGAGAATATTCAGATCTTAAATAGCTGGGGACCGAAAGAAATCCTTCTGGAAAACGGCAAGGTCAAAGGAATTGTTCTGAAGAAATGTGTCTCTGTATTTGATGAAAATCACAGATTCCGTCCGATTTATGACGAAGAGGAGTGCATGACCATCGACTGTGAAAATGTATTCCTTTCTATCGGACAGAGCATTCAGTGGAACGGATTGCTGGAAGGCACCGCAGTGGAGCTGAATCAAAACGGAACTGCAAAGGCAGACCCGGTGACCTATCAGACCGCAGAGCCGGATATTTTTGTGGGTGGGGATATTTACACCGGACCGAAGTTTGCAATTGATGCAATTGCGGCAGGAAAAGAAGGCTGTGTATCCATTCACCGTTTCGTACATGAAGGACACTCTCTGACACTGGGAAGAGATTTGCGGAAGTTCGTAGAATTGGATAAGAGCAATGTAGAGATCGAGGCATTTGACAATGCAAAACGTCAGATTCCGGGAAAGAAAGCGGGAGTTGCAACACAGACCTTCCGCGACTTGCGTTCTACATTTACAGAAGAGCAGATTCGTACCGAGGCAAAACGCTGTCTTGGCTGTGGAGCCTCCATCGTAGATGAGAACAAATGTATCGGCTGTGGTCTGTGTACAACACGCTGTGAATTTGATGCAATTCACCTGAGCCGTGATTTGCCGGAAGCAAGTCATATGCGTACAGCAGAGGACAAATTAAAAGGAATTCTGCCCTATGCTGCAAAGAGAGCAATCAAGATTAAGTTAAATAAGAAGAAATAAAAAGAAATATAACAACCGGATAGAACTGGTTGCGGAGGAGAACAAAAAGATGCATGAATTAGGGATTATCGTACATATCAACAAAACATTGCACAGTATTGCGCAGGAGAACCAACTTACAAAGATTGGTTCTGTGACATTGGAAATCGGTGAGGTAAGTACGATTGTTCCGGAATATCTGTTAGACTGTTGGGCATATTACCGGAAAAAATTTCCATTGATAGAAGAGGCAGAGTTACGGTATGAAATGCTGCCGGCAGTGACTTTTTGTGAAGACTGCAGCCAGACATATCCCACTGTCCAATACGGACGGGAATGTCCCTATTGTCACAGCGGACATACATATCTGGTGACCGGAGATGAGTGTAATATTAAGGAAATAGAAGCGCAATAGTGTCCGGAGCATCAGAGACAGAGGGTAAATGAGAGAAGGAGGCATGATTATGTTATTTCATGTGTATGGCGGAAACGCCTTGTATCAGTGGATTGCAATGCTGGGAGTATTGCTTGGATTGATTTTGTTAAACGAAGTTGCGAGAAGAACAAAACAGGGTGGAATCGTAATGTTTTTTGTGATTCCGATTATTTTGACCATTTATTTTATTGCAATCGCAGTATCGGCAGGGGCCGGCAAAGAATGGGCGCTGAATAATCAGACCTATCAGTATATGAACGGCTGGTTCCATTATGCGAAGCTGTACGCTTCATTAGCCGGATGTATCGGATTCATGATGATCAAATACGAATGGGGAATCGGCAAAAAACATTGGTTCAAAGCATTCCCATTTGCAATTGTTGCAATTAATATTCTGATTGCTGTTGCCAGTGATTTTGAGTCAGCGATTAATGGCTGGTACAGCTGGTGGCTGTCTTCAGAAGATGTATGGCTGTACGGCGGATGGCATAATGTATTCAATGGAATCGCCGGAATCCTGAATATTTTCTGTATGACAGGATGGTGGGCTGTTTATACTTCCAAAGACAAGAAAGATATGATCTGGCCGGACATGATCTGGGTATACATTCTCGTATATGACGTATGGAATTTTGCTTATACATACAACTGTCTGCCGACACATTCATGGTTCTGCGGAATCGCACTTCTGCTTGCTCCGACAATCGCTGCATTGTTCTGGAATAAGGGCGGCTGGATCATGAACCGGGCAAATACGTTGTGTATCTGGTGTATGTTTGCGCAGGTATTCCCACTGTTCCAGGAGACTTTATCGGATGGAACACAGTTGTTCCCATGGGCTACACTTCCGGTACTGTACAAAGACGGAACATTGAACGGAATCGTAGCCGGCGGCTCCGCAAATGCAGATCCGACAATGATGACTATTATCAGTGTAATTGCACTGATCGTAAATGCAGCAGCGTTGATTTACATCATCAGAACAGCGTTGAAGAATAAGACAAATCCTTATAAAGGAGAAATCTTTACAAACTTCAAGTATTATAAAGATGCAGCTGCAAGAGCTGAGATCAAATAATTCAGTATTCAAAAAATGAAGAGAAAGAGACGGACTTCTTTGGTGTGACGAAGGAGTCCGTTTTCTTTTATGGAAAGGCTTGACAATACAGAGGATATGCATGACAATAGGAAATGGTGATAATATCAACAATATGAACATTAAGAAGGAGACGAGCAATATGAGAATCGGAATCGGAAATGATCATTCAGCTCTGGATTTAAAAGCAGAGGTTGTAGAATATTTAAAAGCACAGGGACATGAAGTAGTAGATTATGGAACCAATTCCACAGAAAGCTGTGATTATCCGGTATATGGGGAAATCGTTGGAAAAGCTGTGGCAAGCGGAGAAGTAGAAAAAGGAATTTTAATTTGCGGAACCGGACTTGGAATTTCTTTGGCAGCGAATAAAGTGCCGGGCGTACGGGCAGCAGTTTGCAGTGAACCATATACAGCGAGAATGTCCAGAGCACATAACGACTGCAATATTCTGGCATTCGGTGCACGTGTCGTAGGAGCGGAGCTTGCTAAGATGATTGTAGAAGTATGGCTGAATACAGAATTTGAAGGCGGTCGTCATCAGCGCAGAGTGGATATGATTATGGACGTGGAGAAACGTGGATAGAACCGCAGAGTATAGAAAGTAAAGAAAACAAAAGCCCTAAAAGACAAAAAGCAGCTCACAGAGGAGCAGTGGAGATGGATAGAGTCGTTCCACGCTCTTATGTGGGCTGTTTTGAATTTTGGGGTTATAAGGTTGCCAGTAAGTCCTCTAACACATCATCTACAGAATCGGTTACATAAGTAGAATAGTAAGAAATTCCCGGCGCTGCGTTGGACATGGCGTAGCTTGTGCCGACAAACTGCAGCATTTCTACGTCATTGTACTGGTCACCGAATGCCATACATTCTTCCGGCTTGATGTTCAGTTCTTTGATCAACTGTTCCAGGGCGGCTCCTTTGTTTGTTCCCGGTGCAATGAAGTCAATCCAGATATTTCCGGAAGTAACGACTTTGATTTCGGAGCCGAATAAATCCTGCAGATGTTTCAGATATTTGTCGATGATATGAGGACCATCGTTCATGCTGCAGATTGCAATTTTTAAAATCGGACCATCTACAGTACGGATATCATCTACAATCTGTGTCGTATTGTGCATAACATTGACGATATGATTGACAAAGTCAGGATTATTATTTTCTATAAAACAGGAATCTTCGCGGGAAATCACAATTTCAAACCGCGTGTCTTTTTTGATTTCATTTACAATACGTGTTGCCAGCTCCGGATCAATGATTGAACGGCTGATGACTTTTCCGTTATGGATACAAACGGAGCCATTTTCTGCAATGTATGATATTTCATCCTTGATTTGAGAGAATACACGAACTTCGTTGTCATATTGTCTCCCGCTGGCAGCGACAAAATGAATTCCTTTTTGGACGAGCTGATGGATCAGATCAAGAGAGTGTGGAGATAATTGCTGTGCTCCGCCCTGAAGAAGTGTTCCGTCCAAATCGCTTGCTACTAATTTTATCATGTTGAAATCCTCCATATATAAAATCCTTATCTATCTTAACGTAAAAAGGGGCTTTTGTATAGTCCGGTTTCCGGGTTTGTTGAAATCTTGTTTTATGGAGATAAAAATGTTAAATATATTATAAATATATGTACAAGATATTACAAAAAAATGTTGTTTTTTCTAAAAAAAGATTGTATTTCAGAGTCAATACGAATATAATAGGAATGATTTATTCGAAATTATATTTTATAAAAGGGGATAAAAACATGGGAAAATATTTTGGAACAGATGGTTTCCGCGGAGAGGCTAATAAAGTACTGACAGTTGAGCATGCATTTAAAGTCGGACGTTATCTTGGCTGGTATTTTGGAAAAGACCATAAAGCAAGAATTGTGATCGGAAAAGATACAAGACGCAGTAGTTATATGTTTGAGGATGCTCTCTCAGCAGGATTAACTGCCTCCGGTGCGGATGCATATCTTCTCCATGTAACAACAACACCAAGTGTTTCTTATGTGGTAAGAACAGAAGATTTTGATTGTGGTATTATGATTTCTGCAAGTCACAATCCATATTATGATAATGGAATTAAAGTCATCAATGGAAAAGGACATAAGATTGAAGCTGAAGTAGAAGCGCAGATTGAAGCATATATTGACGGAAAAATTGAAGAACTGCCTCTGGCAATACGTGACCAGATCGGACGTACAGTAGACTATGCGGCAGGAAGAAATCGTTATATCGGACATTTGATTTCTCTGGCAACCCGTTCGTTCAAAGATATGAGAGTTGGTTTGGATTGTGCAAACGGAAGTTCCTCAGATATTGCAAAGAGCGTATTTGACGCACTTGGAGCAAAAACTTACGTAATCAGTAATGAGCCGGACGGCTTAAATATTAATACAAATTGCGGTTCTACCCATATTGAACAGCTGCAGGCATTCGTAAAGGAAAAGAAACTGGATGTCGGATTTGCGTTTGATGGAGATGCAGACCGCTGTATCGCAGTGGATGAAAATGGAAATGTAGTTGACGGCGATTTGATTTTGTATGTTTGCGGAAAATATCTTATGGAAGAAGGCAAGCTGGCAGGAAATACAATTGTGACAACAATCATGTCAAATCTGGGGCTCTACAAAGCGTGTGATAAGATTGGCATGAAATATGAGCAGACTGCGGTAGGCGATAAGTATGTCTATGAAAATATGATGCAGAATGGCTTTGTTCTCGGAGGAGAGCAGTCCGGACATGTGATTTTCAGTAAACATGCAAGAACCGGAGATGGAATCCTGACTTCTTTGATGATTATGGAAGTTATCATGGAACGAAAGAAATCACTTGCAAAGCTGTGTGAAGAAGTGAAGATTTATCCGCAGCTTTTGAAAAATGTTCGCGTGACAGATAAAAAGACTGCAAGAGAAAATCCGGCGGTACAGAAAGAAGTAGAAGCAGTCGCAGAAGCATTGGGGACAGATGGAAGGATTCTGGTTCGTGAGAGTGGAACAGAACCTGTGATTCGTGTAATGGTAGAGGCTGCCACTGATGAAATCTGCGAAGAATATGTAAATCGTGTTGTAGCGGTGATTGAAGAGCAGGGGTTGACTGCGTAATCATTGTTTAGTTTGGCGGTTTTTGGACGGAAATATAAAGGAAAATCAGTAGTTGTTACTAATTTATGGAAATATTCAGAGAATTTTTTGACCTTTTTGGAAATTTGCGGTATAATATCTCTCGTAGCAAAAAAATGAACTTTAAAAAGATGCTGATTACTTGAGCGTTTTTAGGAGGGAACAAGTTAATGGCAACAAAGAGAGCGGTAAAAAAAGCGGCAACAAAGGCAGCAAAAGCAGCTGAAGCAAAGGCTGTTGAAGTAAAGGATGTAAAGACAACTGAGGTTAAGACAGAAGAGACAAAACCGACAGCAGAAATAAAGACAGAAACGGTAAAACCAGCACAGAAAGCAATTGCAACAAAGAAAGATACAACAAAGGCAATTGAAACAAAGGCAGCTGTTCTTGTAGAAGAGACACCGGTTGAAAAACCGGCAGCAAAGAAAGCAACTGCGAAAAAGGCAGCAGCTAAAAAGCCGGCAGCAAAGAAAGCAGAAGTGAAGACAGAGATGTTCCTGCAGTTTGCCGGCAAAGAGTATACTGAAAAAGAAATCTTCCAGAAAGTAAAAGATGTTTGGACAAAAGAACTCAAGAATAAAGTTGGAGATATGAAGAGTGTTCAGATTTATTTGAAACCAGAAGAGTCAGCAGCATACTATGTAGTAAATGGTGATACAACAGGTAAGATTGAGCTGTAATGGCAAATTCAAATTGTATATTGTAGTACGGAAAGTGCGCCCGGAGGAAATATTGTTTTCTTCCGGGTGCATTTTTGTGACTATATCAAATTTGGACTAACCAACTATCAGTAGTGCCTTATTCCGATGGATTGTTTTGAGTTTTCTTTAGTATGTGTTACAATAATAGAAATGAAGAAAGAAGGTGCTTATTATGGAACGGCTGGAGCAGCAACTGAAGTTTATTGTAGAGATTGATAAAGTGAAAAATATCTTTCGCCAGACGTATCTTGCCGATGGAAGAAGAAAGGAAAATGATGCTGAACATTCCTGGCATATTGCGCTTATGGCGTATCTTCTACAGGAGTACGCAGAAGAACCGGTAGATGTGCCAAAGGTGATGCTGATGGTGTTGATTCACGATTTGGTAGAAATTGATGCAGGTGATACGTATGCTTATGATTCTGAAGGTGCAAAAACAAAGCGGGAACGAGAGGTAAAAGCAGCAGAGCGGATTTTCGGAATTTTACCGGAGGATCAGGGGGCGTATTTGCGTGAGCTGTGGGATGAATTTGAGGAATACGAGACTGCAGATGCGAAGTATGCACATCTTCTGGATAATTTCCAGCCATTGCTTTTGAATGATGCGAGTGACGGGAAAAGCTGGAAAGAACATACTGTGCAAAAGGCTCAGATTTATAAAAGAAACGAAAAGATTCCTGAGACTTCAGAACAAGTATGGAAAAAGATGCAGGATATTATTCAAAAACATATAGATCTGGGACATGTAAAAGAAGGTGAATGAGATGTATGAACAGGAAGTACAGCAGTTACAGGAAATGATAGATGCAAGCAGGCGAATCGTATTTTTTGGCGGAGCGGGAGTGTCAACGGAGAGTAATATACCGGATTTTCGGAGTGCAGACGGAATCTACCATCAGTCATTTAAAGTTTCTCCTGAGCAGGTGGTCAGCCACAGCTTTTTTATAAAGAATACAGAGACTTTTTATGAATTCTATAAAGAAAAGATGATGATATTAGATGCAGAACCGAATCCGGCGCATTTGAAACTGGCAGAATTGGAGAAAGCAGGAAAACTGACGGCTGTCGTCACACAGAATATTGACGGACTGCATCAGGCTGCCGGAAGTAAAAAAGTGTATGAACTGCATGGAAGTATTATGAGAAATTATTGTATGCAATGCGGTGCTTTTTATGACGCAGAATATGTAAAGAATGCAGAAGGGATTCCGCACTGTGAACACTGTGGAGGAATCGTGAAACCAGATGTAGTGTTGTATGAAGAAGGACTGGACAGCAGGACAATTCAAGGGGCTGTACAGGCAATCAGTGAAGCGGATATGCTGATCATAGGCGGCACCTCTCTGGCAGTTTATCCGGCAGCAAGTTTTATAGATTATTTTCAGGGAAAATATCTTGTGCTGATCAACAAGTCCCAGCCGGGGCGCTCGGTTCAGACCAGTTTGACTATTTCGGCGCCGATCGGGGAGATTTTAGGCAGGATACAAGTATAAGAACAAGAACAAAAAAGTCCGGGAAAGTTTTTGCAATCAAATCTTTTCCGGACTTTATATATTTGTTGTCTGGGCGAGGTTTAATCTCGGTACAGTTTCATGCCCATCCAGTTCTGCATATGTTCATACATCTTTTCATCTGGTTCAAGGAGAATGCGAGTCATCTTTTGATCAAGAGTAATCATAAGAGCATATGGTTTTGCGTCTGCTTTCCCTGAGGAAAAGTCATAAGTCTTTTCCGGTCGATAGGATTGAAGTCTCGGGGAATCTGCAGGAGCCATAATCTCTGCCTGCTGGATATCAAAAGAGAGCTGGCGTTTTCTTTTTGCCTGACTGTAGATTGCATCGATGTCCATGTCGTGATTCAGGAGGACATATTCATATTCTACATTTAGTTTTGGCAATACAAAATAGTAAGCAAGCACACCCAGTAAGACTGCTACAAAAAAAGCAAGAAAGCCAATAAAAGGCATGCCGAAAAATACAACAGCGATAAGAATAAAAACTACAAGAAAACGGATCACAAAATCAATCGGTTTTGATTTCCGGGCAACCAGTTGTTCATAATAAGCGTCATTCATAGTGAGAGTTCCTTTCTGTTTGTAAATAATTTAGAACCAGAGCAGCAATTTTAAACGTCATGGCATCCTCAAAATGCCGCAAATCCAGTCTGGTTTGTTTTTCGACCTGTTCCAGTCGATAGATTAAAGTGTTTCGGTGCATATGAAGCTGACGTGCGGTTTCTGCAATGTTCAGATTGTTTTGCAGAAAGCGGTCAATGACAGTCATCATTTCACTGTCTAATTGCTCCGGAATTTCGGAGCCGAACACTTCAGATAAAAAATTCTGGCATAAATCTTTTGGAAGACGGTAGATCAAACGTCCGATGCCAAGTTTGTTATATGCAAAAATATTTTTCCCTGCTGTAAATAGTTTTCCGACTTTTAATGCAAGTCCGGTTTCCTGAAACGCATGAGCAAGGTCATTCAGTGTGTAAAATATACCACTGTATGCGATCTGAACGGAAGAAAGTGCCTCCATATTTAGCATATCGACGATTGCATGTGCAGATTGAAGTACATCTGCCTCGGATTCGCCGGAGTGAAGTGGCTTTAGAATGACAAGCGCTCTTTCTGTAATAGGGACCAGATAGGTCTTGGTTTTTGACGGAAATAAATGTTTCAGTATTTCAGTAATTGTTTCATCCAAACCACCGGGAACATCCAGCAGATAGAGGACACGCTTTTCCTCATACGGAATGTGCAGTCTTGCGGCACGTTCATGAATGTCATAGGTGGGTGGAGGACCGGTCATCAGGCTTAACAAAAACTGATTCTTATTATATTTTTCTTTGTAGGCAGTGACCAGGCAGCGAATCTGGTTTAATGCCAGTTCTTCTTCTTCCGGAGAATGGACTGTCAGATTGAGTTCGATACCGGTAACTCTTGTAAGCTCTTTTAATGCAGCGGTAATCTGTGGCTGATATTCCATAAGTCAGACCTCATTTCCTAAAAATCAGAATCTTGTTGGCGGATATGAAAATCCGTTTCATAAAAAGGGACTGCACCTGAAAAGTACAGCCCCCATCTCTGCCTCGCATACGCTTAGCTGTTAAGTTTATTTTATCTGACTAGTGTGTGATAGTCAACTCTGTTTCTTTGTCAAACAGGTGAATTCTATTCATATCCAGAGCAAATGTAGCGTCATCTCCGGTTCTCAGAGTTGTACGTGGATTTACACGTGCTGTCATCTGAGTTCCTTCTACGTCAAAGTAAAGGAATACTTCTGCACCAAGCAGCTCGTATACTTTGATCTTGGAAGAAATTACGCTGTCTTTATTTGCAGCAATGAAATCAGGATCATCATGTACATCTTCCGGACGGATACCGAGAACAACTGTTTTTCCGTCATAACCACCATCGATCAGAGCCTGTTTCTTGTCAGCAGGTACTTTCAATGTTTGCTTTCCAATCTGCAATGTTACATCATTTCCGGCAACTTTTACAACTGCATCCAGGAAGTTCATCTGTGGAGAACCGATAAATCCAGCTACGAACAGGTTGCAAGGTGAGTTGTAAAGGTTCTGTGGTGTATCTACCTGCTGAACAACTCCGTCTTTCATAACAACGATTCTGGTTCCAAGTGTCATAGCCTCTGTCTGGTCATGTGTTACATAGATGATTGTAGCTCCCAGATTTTCATGAAGTTTGGAAATCTCAATACGCATCTGAACACGCAGTTTTGCGTCCAAGTTGGAAAGCGGCTCATCCATAAGGAATACCTTCGGGTTACGAACGATCGCACGTCCCATAGCAACACGCTGTCTCTGTCCACCGGAAAGAGCCTTTGGTTTACGATCAAGCAGTTTGTCAAGATCCAGGATCTTAGCTGCCTCACGCACTTTTTTATCAATCTCGTCCTTCGGTACTTTACGAAGTTTCAGACCAAATGCCATGTTATCATAAACAGTCATGTGCGGATACAGAGCGTAGTTCTGGAATACCATTGCGATATCGCGGTCTTTTGGCTCTACATCGTTCATAACTTTTCCGTCAATCTCCAGAGTTCCGCCTGTGATATCTTCCAGACCGGCGATCATACGAAGTGTTGTAGATTTACCACATCCTGATGGTCCAACGAAGATGATGAACTCTTTATCTTCAATCTCCAGATTAAAATCCTTTACTGCGTGAAATCCGTTAGGATACTTTTTGTCAATACCTTTTAAAGATAAACTTGCCATTTTAAATAGCCTCCTTGAAAATGTTTTCTGTTTTCCTTGTTTCTGTATCCAAGTATAGTTGAAAATGGAAATAGGAACAATGTCACAAGTAACCAAAAAAAATATGGAATCCTGTACACTTTAACTATTCAGGGATTGCTTATAAGCAGAGATTAACAGTGGTTATAAGCAGGGCATGTTTGACTTCCGGTCGTAAAAAATGTACAATACTTTTATAAATGAGTTGTGAAATATCCGCAGCTATTATGAAAAAATCTACATTATATTATAGCGGATGGTTTCGGAAGGAGGAAAAGGTATGAAAAAGAAAGTATTAGCATTACTCATGAGTACAGCCATGGTAGTTGGACTTCTGGCAGGATGTGGTGCTCCGGCAGCTGCAGACACAGATAGTTCCAAAGACGACACAACAAAGAAAGAGACAGCAGAGGGTATTCCTGCCGACGAGATCAAGATTGGATTTGTTCATGTATCTGACCCAAGTGATATGGGATATACATATAACCATGATCTTGGTACAAAGGAGATGCAGGAAGCACTGGAGATCAGTGATGATCAGATTGTCAATAAGTTTAATGTGCCGGAAGGTGCAGAGTGTGATACTGCATTAAGAGAACTTGTAGATGCAGGATGTAACATCATTTTTGCAACAAGTTTCGGATTTGAAGATTATGTAAAAGAAGTAGCAGCAGAGTATCCGGATGTTCAGTTCTGTCATGCAACAGGATATCAGGCAAAAGATTCCGGTTTATCCAATATGCATAACTATTTCGCTTCTATTTATGAAGCACGTTATCTGGCAGGTATTGCTGCAGGTATGAAGACAGAGACAAATAAGCTCGGATATGTTGCAGCATTCCCGTTTGCAGAGGTTATCAGTGGATATACAGCATTCTATCTGGGGGCAAAGAGTGTAAACCCGGATGTTACAATGGACATTATGTATACAAACTCTTGGAATGACCCAACCGTAGAGTCCCAGGTTGCAAAGGCTCTGATCGAGCGTGGATGTGATGTTGTTTCCCAGCATTCTGACTCTACAGCACCGGCTACAACAGCAGAAGATAATGGTGTATGGCAGGTTGGTTACAATAATGATATGATCGAGGCTGCTCCAAAAGCATCTTTGATTTCTGCAAGAATTGACTGGGGTATTTATGTAACAGAAGCTGTTCAGGCTATGATCGACGGAAAAGAGATTCCGGCTGACTGGTGCAAAGGCCTTGGCGATGAGGCTGTATATCTGTCTCCATTGAACAAGGACATCGCAGCAGAGGGAACACAGGAAGCAATTGATGCAGCAAAAGAAAAACTGATCTCCGGTGAGATTCATGTATTTGACGGACCTCTGAAAGGAACAAGTCCGGACGGTGAATCAATTGAGATTAAAGATGGTGAATACTATCACGAGCAGGAAGAAGCATCTGCTCCATCATGGTGCTATATCATAGAAGGATGTAATGTGGTAGAATAATTCAGCATTACAATCTTATGTGAATAGATACAAATCCTTATGAGAATCATGAGAGAGGGTAGTTTTTGTCTGCCCTCTCTTTTGTAACTTTAAAGAGAATGACGAAAGAGGGTGAAGTCTTGGGCGAGACAGCAAATCTGGCTATCAAAATGCACAACATTACCAAAACATTTGGAAAGGTTGTCGCGAACAAGGACGTAAATCTGGAGCTTCGGGAAGGAGAAATTCTGGCGCTTCTAGGTGAAAACGGAAGTGGAAAGACAACGCTTATGAATATGTTGTCCGGAATTTATTTCCCAGATCATGGAGAGATTTATGTGCATGGCAAGGAGGTGACGATTCGATCTCCGAAAAATGCCTTTTCACTTGGAATCGGTATGATTCATCAGCATTTTAAATTGGTGGATGTACTGACGGCGGCAGAAAATATTGTGCTGGGACTGGATGGAAAAGCAACAATCAACCGAAAGGAAATCAATCAAAAGGTATCGGAACTGGCTGAGAGATATGGATTTGATTTGGATCCAACGAAAAAAATCTACAACATGGCAGTATCTGAAAAGCAGACGGTAGAGATTCTGAAGGTACTTTACCGCGGGGCAGATATTTTGATTTTGGATGAACCGACGGCTGTTTTGACTCCACAGGAGACGGATAAGTTATTTGAAGTTCTTCGAAATATGAAGAAGGATGGAAAGTCGATTATTATTATTACCCATAAACTAAATGAAGTTCTTGCAATTTCAGACCGGGTTGCAATCCTGAGAAAAGGAGAACATATCGGGGATGTGAATACAGCTGAGACCGATCAGGCACAGTTGACAGAGATGATGGTTGGTAGACCGATCAGTCTGAAGATTGACCGTCCGGTTGTGGAGGAAAAGCAGGAACGACTTCAGGTCATTGATTTAACCTGCTTAAATGGAGATGGTGTAAAGGCACTGAATAATGTTTCCTTTACCGCTTATGGTGGAGAGATACTTGGTGTAGCAGGAATTGCAGGCAGCGGACAAAAGGAATTGTGTGAGGCAATTGCAGGTTTGCATTCCTCTATCGGAGGTTCTGTATTGTATTCGGTAGAGCATGAAGGAACAATGGTGAAAGAGAGGATTCTGGGGCTGAAACCGGATGAAATCTCAAAAAAGGGAATTGCGATGGCATATGTTCCGGAGGACCGTCTTGGTATGGGATTGGTAGCCGGCATGGATATGACCGACAATGTGATGCTCCGCAGTTATAAAGAGCGTAAGGGAATTTTTGTGGATCGAAAAACTCCAAAAGCATTGGCAGAAAAATTAATCGAAGACCTGGAAATCGTAACACCGGGTGTCAATACACCGGTTGGAAGACTTTCCGGTGGAAATGTACAGAAGGTGCTGTTGGGGCGCGAGATTGCATGCAGTCCGTCAGTGTTGATCGTAGCATATCCGGTGCGTGGACTGGATATTAACTCTTCTTACCGTATTTATGATCTTTTGAATGAGCAGAAGAAAAAAGGCGTTGCTGTAATTTTCATCGGAGAAGATCTGGACGTATTGATGGAGATTTCTGATCGTCTGATGGTTCTTTGCGGTGGAAAAGTCAGTGGAATCGTAGATCCGAAAGAAGTTACCAAGGAAGAAATCGGATTGATGATGATTCATGTAGATGAAACCGCAGCAGAAGAGAATGGTGAGGAGGTGGACGTATGAGCGCACAGAAAGTAAAAGTAAAAGAACCGCTTTTGCGTATGGCAAAGCGCGACACGATGTCCAATGAAAAAGCGTGGAGTGTGCGAGGAATTGCGTTTTTACTCTCTTTGATTACCGGTGGTCTGGTGATTCTTGCGCTTGGACACAACCCGATCGCTGTTTATAAATCGATGGTAATCGGAGCGTGGGGATCTGCCACTGTCATTCGTGAGACTGTGAAGATTGCGGTACCACTATTGATTACAGCAATCGGTATTTCCTTTGCATTTAAAATGAAGTTCTGGAATATCGGCGGAGAGGGTCAGATTATAGTCGGAGCTGTTGCTGCCGGATATTTTGGATTGTTTACAGCACACATTTTGCCTAAAATTCCATTGGTTATCTGTATGCTGATTGCAGGTATGCTGGCTGGTGGTCTGTACGGCTTACTTCCGGCGTTGTGTAAGGCGAAGTGGGGAACCAATGAAACGTTGTTTACATTGATGTTAAACTATATTGCATTGGCATTTGTTAAATATTTGATGAATGGTCCTTGGAAAGCGCCGGGAAGCAGTTTCCCGAAAATTGCAATGCTTGCGCCAGGTGCACGTTTGACCAAGGTCTTTGGCGTACATTGGGGCTGGATTTTGGCGTTGATTTTGGTTATAGTTTCTTCTGTTTATTTATCAAAAACAAAGCAGGGATACGAAATCGCAGTCGTAGGAGAAAGTAATAATACAGCTCGATATGCAGGAATTAATGTAAGTAAGGTATTTATTCGAACTATGTTCATGTCAGGAGCGCTTTGTGGTCTGGTAGGTATGCTGCAGTTTTCCGGAGCGGATTATACTATTACAGAGGGAATTGCCGGAGGAGTTGGATTTACGGCGATTACTGTGGCATGGCTGGCAAAGATGAATCCTTATGGAATGCTGGTTGTATCGGTATTTATCGCAATGCTGGAACGTGGTGCAAATGCGATTCAGACACAATTTAAAATTCCGGCATCTGCGGCAGATCTTTTGATTGGAATTATTTTGTTTTTCATGCTGGGATGCGAATTCTTCATTTCTTACCGGCTGATCGTACGGGGAAAGGAGGAAAATCATGCTTAGTACATTGAATAGTTTATTTATTGCAGCAGTGCTTGCAGGAACTCCATTGCTTTTGGGTGCTTTGGGAGAAATTTTGACAGAGAAGTCAGGAAACTTAAATCTTGGTGTTGAAGGTATGATGTTTATGGGGGCGATTACTGGATTGGCAGGCTCTTATTACTATGAACAGGCAGTGCTTGCATCTGGCGGCAGTCCCAATGGTGTAGTATCAGCAGGAATTGCATTGATTTGTTCATTTCTTGCAGGAACATTGGGGGCATTGATCTACGCATTTCTGACAATTACCCTTCGGGCAAATCAGAATGTAACCGGTTTGACGCTGACAATCTTCGGTACCGGATTTGGTAATTTCTTTGGAGAGTATATCGGTCAGAAAGCAGGCGGTTATGTAGCAGTTGGAGATGCTACTAAGGCGGCATTTACCAATCTGCATATACCGGTATTGTCGGAGATTCCGGTGCTTGGAAAATTATTGTTCCAATATAACTGGATGGTATACTTTGCAATTATCCTGGCAGTTATTATGACCTGGTTCTTTAACAAGACGAGGGTCGGATTGAACCTGCGTGCTGTGGGTGAAAGCCCGGCGACAGCAGACGCTGCCGGAATTGATATTACAAAGTACAAATATTTTGCTACAGTAATCGGCGGCGGTATTTGCGGAATCGGTGGTATGTATATGAGTATGGTGACGACAAAGGGAGTGTGGGTACATGGCTGTGTCAGTGGTTATGGCTGGCTGGCAGTTGCACTTGTTATCTTTGCAACCTGGAGTCCCGCACGAGGAATGTTGGTTGCCCTTGTTTTCGGTGGGCTGACGATTATGCGTATGTATGTCAATATTCCGGGACTTCCGGCACAGATTTATGATATGCTGCCGTATGTGGCAACGATTCTTGTATTGATCATTACAAGTATGCGCGAGAGTAAGGAGCATGCACAGCCGAAGAGCTGTGGAACCAATTATTTCCGTGAAGAGAGATAAGTGGGAATTATAGAAGATCGATAAGTAGTGTAAAAATACGTCTTGTACCAGAAACCAGAAAGGTGGCTGGCACAAGACGTATTTATTTGCGGAGGAAAATTAGTAGGAAACGCAGGGAGAAGAAGGTTAAGAATATTAAAAAAATAGCTTGTGATAAATCGGGGACAATGTTATACTGGGAGCACATCAAAATCCGAATCACTCATACGAGTATTCTAAGATTCGAGAACATTTTCACAATCTAAGTGGAAGGATATCTGATTTTCTATGGCGATTCAGTCAGAAAACAGCATTTTTGATGAGGAAAAACGAAGTTGTAAAGAAAAAAGAGCAGGAGAGGTATAGTAGACTATACTTGCGGCATAGAAAATGGGGAAGTATAATGAAATCATCAGACACTGTCTCTCCTGTAAAAAAGGAGGAAAGACAATGTCAGCAGAAAGTGGCGTTGCGTATCAGAATAAGGATATCGCAGCAAAATATTTGGAGGAACATTTGGCGAACAAAACATTTGCAGTTTATTATTCTTCCTTTGGCGCAAGTGGGAGTGGAAGAAAAGCAGAACTGTATTCAACGTTGTTTTGAGATGGTGAAAACAATAGAAGATGAACAAGAACAGGTATTTTTATTGTCTGGGATGCTCGTGTTTTCGGATAAAGTGATACGAAGTGAAGATTTTAAGAAGATGAGGAATTGGATTATGATGACGAAGATAGGAAAGATGTTTGAGGAAGAAAAATTAGAGTATGCGAAGGAACAAGTGAAAGAAATAGCAAGAAAGTTATTTGAAAAGGGAAATACACTTGAGGAAGTATCCGATATTGCATCAAGTCTTACGTTAGATGAGTTGTTTGAGTTGTCAGAGGAAGTGAAAAAGGAGAAGAAATAAATCATGTCGAAAAAGAGAAACAGAAGTCAACAAAGATTGATTTGACGAAATTCATATTTTTCGATAGAATAGCAGTATGAAAATAGTAGAAAAGAGGAAATAATTATGGCAAATCCAGTAGTAACATTTGAGATGGAAAACGGCGATATTATGAAAGCGGAATTGTATCCGGAGATTGCGCCGAATACAGTGAAGAACTTTGTGTCACTTGTAAATAAAGGATTTTATGATGGATTGATCTTTCACCGTGTCATCCGCGGATTTATGATCCAGGGCGGATGTCCGGACGGAACCGGAATGGGCGGCCCGGGATACAATATCAAAGGAGAATTTTCACAGAATGGATTCGTGAATAATCTGGCACATGATCCGGGCGTACTTTCTATGGCACGTGCAATGCATCCGGATTCTGCAGGTTCACAGTTTTTTATTATGCATGAGAAATCTCCGCATTTGGATGGAGCATATGCTGCCTTTGGTAAGATTATCGAAGGAATGGATGTGGTAAATAAGATTGCTGAGACTCCGACAAGCTGGGGAGATAAGCCGATGGAGCCACAAGTAATGAAAAAAGTGACAGTTGATACTTTTGGTGAGACTTACGAAGAGCCGGAGAAAGCATGATAAGAAGTTTCGTTCAGAGTTTACTTAAAAGTGTAGAAGTTCAGCACTGCCTGTTGTGATGATGGGCGGTGCTTTTCTTTTAAATCCTTTTTTATGTGTCTATTGCATCTGTGTTTATTGACTTTCTAAAAATGATGTGATATATTTATAACAAGAAGATAAGTATTTCGCACAAAGGAGGCTGGGAACATGAAAAATGGAAATATAAAAAAGAGAGGAAGTAAATTATCAAAAGGTATAAAGCATATTTTTTCAAAGAATCCGTTGTGGTATCTTGGCTGGTTAGGAATTTTAGGTGTAATCGGCCTGCTTTTTGTTCCATCGTTAATTCCATTTCTGTTATTTTTTACATTTTTTGCCTATGGAAGTATGACACCGGATGAGTTGTTTTGGAATCAGGTGAGATGTGCAAGTACAAAGGCATTTTGGACAGTATTTTTTACAGATATAGTGGGAATGCTGGGGATTGTTTGTCGTGCCATGTTTTTTAGAAATATGGAATATAAGGCCCAAATTGTTGAAACAGGGCTTATGGAGATGGATTTGTTTACATGGGAGCAGAATTCTTTAATGATTATGCTTTTTCTTTTGAATCAGACATTAATGGTAATTGTATTTTCTGTTTGTATGTTAAAGTATAGAAGGCAAGAAAAAAAGGCGTTGAAAGAACAAGAAGAATTGGCATAGGAGGTGGATCATGACACTTCATACACGTTTAAAGGAATATCGTGCGAGATATAATATGAGTCAAAGCGATCTTGCATATCTTGTCAATGTAAGAAGAGAAACGATTGGCAATCTGGAAAATGGAAAGTATAACCCATCTCTCAAGCTCGCAATGGATCTTGCGAAAATCTTTGAAACAACGGTGGAAGATTTATTTCAGTTTACAGATGAGGATGGCGAGTAGGTCACACAAAAATATGTTTTCTGAAACTCTCATATAAATATAAAAGCAGGGCGGTTTGCGTGGAGTTGCAAGCTGCCCTGCTGTTCTTTTGAGTGGTTAAAAGTAGTGATAGCGATTCCGGTTTTTGAATAAAAAAATTCCGGAAATGATACAAGCGCAGATTTCTGCAACGGTGATTGCCAGCCAGATTCCGTCCAGACCGAAAATGAGTGGCAGCAGCAATACGGAAGCCATCTGGAATACGAGGGTTCGTAAAAAAGATATTGCAGCTGAAATTCCACCGTTGTTCAGCGCCGTAAAAAATGCGGATGCAAATATATTCAATCCTGTCAGGATAAAGGCGAAGGAAAATACTTTGAAGGCATGGCGGGTCATTGTAAATAAATCGGCATCATAGCCCACGAAGATATTTGCCAGCGGTCCGGCGAGAATTTGCGCCAGAAACATCATGACACAGCCGGAAATACTCATGATGAGCAGCCCTTTTTTCAGCATGTTTTTTAATTCTTTATGATTGCCGGCCCCATAGTTATAGCTGACGATCGGAGAGGTTCCGATCGTATATCCGATGAACATGGCATTGAAAACAAATTGCATGTACATGAGTACGCCGTAGGCGGCAACACCGTTTTCACCGGCAAAGCGCAGTAACTGGAAATTATATAGCATACTAACTAAAGAAGAGGAAATGTTGGTCATCAATTCTGAGGAACCGTTTCCGCAGGCTTTGAGGATTGCTTTGGCATCCATTTTTGTTTTTACAAGGCGCAGCAGGCTGGTATTTGGGCGGAGAAAATAAATCAATCCGAACAGACCGCCTACACATTCGCTCAGAGCGGTTGCCATTGCGGCGCCAGCCACACCCCATTGAAATACGCCGATAAAGAGAGCATCCAGACACATATTCGTAATACCGGCAAGGACGATTGCGGCCAGACCGAGTTTTGGTTTTTGGGCTACGACAAAGAAACTCTGGAATACATTTTGCAGGATAAACGTTGTGTTAAAAATAAGAGCAATTCTACCGTAAGTTACACAGTATCCAAGCATCTCTTCTGTAGCGCCGAGCCAGATTGATATGGGGCGAATCAGAATAGTCCCGATGACGGCAAGAGTCAGACCGCAGATGACAGCAAGTTTTACCATCATGGTGAAATAACGGTTGGCAAGTTCCGGTTTCTCTTCCCCCAGAGTCTTGGCAACCAGCGCACTGCCTCCGGTTCCAATCATAAAACCAATGCCGCCGATCATCATAATAAACGGCATGACCAGATTGACCGCGGCAAAGGCAGATTTTCCTACAAAATTAGAAATAAATAACCCATCTACAACACCGTAGATGGAGGTGAAAACCATCATAACGATCGAAGGAAGGCAAAAGCGAAATAATTTTGAATATGTAAAATGTTCTGAAAGCTGTATTTTCATTTCAAATTCCTTTCTGATAGATTGATTTTTAAGTTATCGGTATATTTATGAAGTAATTGCAAAAATAAACTCTGTTCCTCTTCTGTAAATGTATCAAAGGTCTGATTTTCCAGAAGGATGACTTTGTCCACCGTTTCCTGCGCCAGAAGAGCCCCCTTGTCTGTTAAACGGATATATTTTTTGCGGCGGTCCTGGCTGATAAGAAGTTCGATAAAACCGTAGTCTTGCATCTTCTTCAGAGCAGAATTGATGGTCTGTTTCGGCTGGCTCAAAGCATAGCACAGTTCGCTCTGTGTAATGGAAGTGTTGGTTTCCCTAAGAGAATAGAGAATCCAGAAGGAACATTCAGACATCCCGAATCGTTTCGCAAGCTGTCGATAGAGATCTTCATGCTCCTTGATGATACTGTTATATTCAGCAAGTCGTTTACTTACAAGGTCTTCTCCCACGATATATGTCTCCTTTGTATAAATATGAAAAATTAATAATTCATTTAAAAAGTCCGAAATCGGACGCTTATAATCTTCTGAGAATTATAGTCTGAAATCGGACTTTCGTCAAGGGGGACGAAAAAAATTTTTATTATAGGTAAAAACTTGTTCTCATGCTTGCAAAAACACATTCCATACACTAAAATAAAATCTATTGGCAGTAACAGTAAAACAAAGATCGTGGAGAGGATAACGAGATGAATATGATACAGGCGGAAGAGCTTGTTTACGAATATGAAAAACGCGATGATGAAGGAAATGTCATCGGAACAAATCGTGCTATCGATGAGGTTGATCTGGATGTTCAGCCGGGGCAGTTTGTGGCGATTCTGGGGCATAACGGTTCTGGAAAGTCGACTCTGGCAAAGCACATCAACGCAATATTGGTTCCGACAGGAGGAACAATGTGGGTCAATGGACGGGATACAAAAGATCCGGCAGAGTTGATGAATGTCCGTCAGTCCGCCGGTATGGTATTTCAAAATCCGGACAATCAGATTATCGGTACGGTTGTGGAAGAGGATGTAGGATTCGGTCCGGAGAATCTTGGTGTGCCTACGGATGAAATCTGGACACGTGTAGAAGAGAGTTTGAAATCAGTGGGGATGCTGGAGTATCGTACCAATTCTCCAAATAAACTTTCCGGGGGACAGAAACAGCGAGTTGCGATTGCAGGAGTGATCGCAATGACTCCTCAGTGCATTGTTTTGGATGAGCCGACAGCGATGTTGGATCCGAATGGGCGTAAAGAAGTTCTGGAAACAGTAAAGGAATTGCGAAGAAGAAAGAACGTGACTGTAATTTTGATTACACATTATATGGAAGAAGTTATTGATGCAGATAAGGTGTATGTAATGGATCGCGGACAGGTTGTTATGCAGGGAACGCCGCGAGAAATTTTTAGTCAGGTAGAGGAATTAAAAAAATACCATTTGGATGTGCCTCAGGTTACGATGCTGGCGGAAGAACTCCGTATACAAGGTCTGGAACTTCCAAAAGGAATTTTAAGAAGAAGCGAACTGGTGAAGGCTGTGACAGAGCTGTGGAAACGAAGAAAGTGAAGATAGGTGGGACACAGATGTCAATCGAATTAAAACAGATCAATTATATCTATAGTCCGGGAACGGCGTATGAAAAACAGGCGCTCAAGGATATCAATCTGGAGATACCTCAGGGGCAGTTTGTAGGTATCATCGGACATACAGGTTCCGGAAAATCAACACTGATTCAGCATTTGAATGGGTTGATCAAAGCAACTTCCGGAGAATTGTATTATAATGGAGAAAATATTTATGCAGAGGGCTATCCGATGAAACAGCTGCGCAGTCAGGTAGGACTGGTATTTCAGTATCCGGAGCATCAGTTGTTTGAAGTAGATGTTTTTACGGATGTATGTTTTGGCCCGAAAAATCAAGGCCTTTCACAGGAAGAATGTGAAAAACGGGCGCGCGAGGCACTGCAGTTGGTTGGATTTCCGGAAAAATATTACAAGCAGTCTCCGTTTGAACTTTCCGGGGGTCAGAAAAGAAGGGCGGCAATTGCAGGTGTTCTGGCAATGCGTCCGCAAGTTCTTATTCTGGACGAACCGACGGCGGGACTGGATCCCCGGGGACGGGATGAGATTCTGGATCAGATTGCACATTTACATGAGCAGACCGGGATGTCAGTAATTCTTGTCTCTCACAGCATGGAAGATATTGCTAAATATGTAGATCGGATCATTGTTATGAATCGAGGGGAAAAGATGCTGGATGGTTCACCAAAAGAAGTATTTGCACATTATAAGGAATTGGAGCAGGTGGGGCTGGCAGCTCCGCAGGTGACTTATATTATGCATGATCTGAAAGAAAGCGGGCTTGACGTTAGGACAGATGTTACTACGATCGAAGAAGCCGCAGAGGAGATAATGAGGAGTTTTCATGATTAGAGATATTACAATCGGACAGTATTATCCGAGTCAGAGTTTGATACATCGTTTAGATCCCAGAGTGAAAATTGTCTGTACGCTGTTGTTTTTGATTTCACTTTTTGTACAGAACAGTTTGCTTGGATATGTAATCGCAACGATATTTTTGGCGGCGGTGATTAAAATCAGCCGCGTTCCGTTTAAGTTTATTGTAAAGGGATTAAAAACCATCGTTATTTTGTTGATGTTTACAGTTGTGATGAATTTGTTTTTGACAAAAGGCGGAGAAGAACTGGTGCATATCGGGTTTATCCATATTTACGAAAAGGGATTGAGAACGTGCGTGTTTATGGCAATCCGATTGATTTATCTGATCATCGGTTCTTCGCTTATGACGTTGACCACAACTCCAAATTCATTGACGGATGGAATTGAGAAATTACTGCATCCATTGAATAAGCTGCATTGTCCGGTTCACGAAGTGGCAATGATGATGTCTATTGCATTGCGTTTTATTCCAATCCTTCTGGAGGAAACAGATAAGATCATGAAAGCGCAGATTGCACGTGGGGCGGATTTGGAAAGCGGTAATTTGATTCAGAGGACGAAGGCAATGGTGCCGATTCTTGTGCCGTTGTTTGTTTCTGCATTCCGCAGAGCAAATGATCTGGCGATGGCGATGGAAGCAAGATGTTATCAGGGCGGCGACGGAAGAACGAAGATGAAACCACTGTTCTATCGTGGAAAAGATTATGCAGCCTATGGGATTACCATTCTATATTTTGCGGCAGTCCTTTTGGTGGGAAGATTTGTGCCGTTCCGGCTGTGGATTTTTTGAGAGGGCATTTATGAAACGAGTAAAACTGACGATTGCCTATGATGGTACGAATTATTGCGGCTGGCAGGTGCAGCCCAATGGAATTACGATTGAAGAGATATTGAATCGGAAATTGTCTGAAATGACAGGAGAGCCGATTACTGTGATTGGAGCGAGCCGAACCGATTCCGGCGTACATGCAAGGGGAAATGTGGCGGTTTTTGACACAAATTCTCCGATTCCGGCAGAACGTATGGCTTACGCTTTGAACCGGAAACTTCCGGAGGATATTGTCATTGTGAGATCTGAGGAAGTGCCTTCTGACTGGCACCCGCGTTATCAGGATTGTACAAAAACATATGAATACCATATCTGGAACTCGGAAGTTCCGGATCCAACAAAACGACACACAACATATCATGTGTCGTATCGCCTGAATCTTGAAAATATGCGAAAGGCAGCCGAATATCTGGTGGGAGAACATGATTTTGTGAGCTTTTGCAGCATTCATAAAAATGTTAAGACAACGGTGAGAACCATTTATGAATTAGTGATTGAGAAACAGGCAGAAGAATTGGTCATTCGGATCCGGGGGAATGGATTCCTTTATAATATGGTTCGGATTATTGTAGGAACGTTGCTGCGTGTGGGAAGAGGATTTTATACACCGGAACAGGTGAAAGAGATATTGGAGGCAAAGAATCGGGAGGCGGCAGGTGTTACGGCACCTCCGCAGGGACTGATGCTGATGGAAATACAGTATAAGGAAATTAATGATAGAAACGAGGAGCATAGAACAGATGGATATTAACCAAAAACTGACAGAAGAACTTGAAGTAAACCGGTGGCAGGTAGATGCTGCAGTACAGTTGATCGATGAGGGAAATACAATTCCGTTTATTTCACGATACAGAAAGGAAGTGACAGGTTCTCTGAATGATGAACAGTTGCGTAAATTACATGAAAGGCTGCTTTATCTGCGGAATCTGGAGGAGAAAAAGGAACAGGTACTTTCCAGTATCGAAGAACAGGGAAAATTGACAGAAGAATTGAAAAATCAGATTCTTGCTGCGGAGACGCTGGTTGTGGTAGAAGATCTGTACCGTCCGTATCGACCAAAACGCCGGACTCGTGCAACGATTGCGAAGGAGAAGGGACTGGAACCGCTGGCTGCATTGATTACACTGCAGCAGATCAATGAGCCTTTGGAAAATGAAGCGGAGAAATATATTTCAGAAGAGAAAGAAGTTCATACTGTGGAGGAGGCGATTGCCGGTGCAATGGACATTCTGGCAGAGTCTATCTCAGATGAGGCAGATTATCGAAGCTGGATTCGTAAGCAGACGATGCAGAAGGGAAAAGTGATTTCTACAGCAAAGGATGAAGAAGCCGAATCCGTATATGAGATGTATTATGATTTTGAGGAGCCGGTTCAGAAACTGGCAGGACATCGAATTCTTGCACTGAATCGCGGGGAAAAGGAAAAGTTCTTGACAGTGAAGGTGGATGCACCGGAAGAAGATATTTTGCGATATTTGCAAAAGCAGGTGATCCACAAAGATAATCCATATACAACACCGGTATTAAAAGCGGTCATTGAAGACAGCTATAAGCGCTTGATCGCTCCGGCAATTGAGCGTGAAATCCGCAATGAACTGACTGAAAAAGCAGAAGATGGGGCAATCGAAGTATTTGGAAAAAATCTGCATCAGTTATTGATGCAGCCGCCGATCACCGGTAAGGTAGTGCTGGGCTGGGATCCGGCATTTCGTACCGGATGTAAGCTGGCAGTGGTAGATGCAACCGGAAAGGTTCTTGGAACAACGGTTATTTATCCGACTGCACCGACAACTCCGGCAAAGATCAAAGCGTCCAAAGATTTGCTCAAAAAAATCATTCCAAAATACAACGTTTCTTTGATTTCTCTTGGAAATGGAACCGCATCCAGAGAATCGGAACAGTTCATTGTAGAATTGCTAAAAGAGATTCCGGAGAAGGTGCAGTATGTTATTGTAAGTGAAGCAGGAGCATCTGTGTATTCTGCAAGTAAACTTGCAACAGAAGAATTTCCGAAGTTTGATGTAGGACAGAGAAGTGCGGCATCTATCGCAAGACGTTTGCAGGATCCTTTGGCAGAGTTGGTGAAGATTGATCCGAAATCCATTGGTGTTGGACAGTATCAGCATGATATGAATCAGAAGAAACTGGGAGAATCTTTAAATGGAGTTGTGGAAGATTGTGTGAATAAGGTTGGCGTAGATCTGAATACTGCGTCAGCACCATTGTTATCTTATATTTCCGGTATCAGCAGTACGGTAGCAAAAAATATTGTAGCTTATCGTGAGGCGAATGGCCGCTTTACAGACCGCAGGGGACTGTTAAAGGTTGCAAAACTGGGACCTAAGGCGTATGAACAATGTGCAGGATTTATGCGGATTCAGGGCGGAATGAATCCGTTGGATGCGACGGGGGTTCATCCGGAATCCTATGAGGCAGCAGAAAAGCTCCTGAAAAAGCAGGGATTTCAGCCGGAAGACATTACAGGAGGGAATCTGACCGGTTTATCATTGACGATCAAGGATTATAAAAAGCTGGCAGAGGAACTTGGAATCGGAGAAATTACACTCCGGGATATTGTAAAAGAACTGGAAAAACCGGCTCGTGACCCGCGTGAGGAAATGCCGAAACCTATTTTGCGTACAGACGTGCTGGAGATGAAGGATTTGAAAGAAGGCATGGTATTAAAAGGAACTGTCCGCAATGTCATTGATTTTGGCGTATTTGTAGATATCGGAGTACATCAGGACGGATTGGTGCATATTTCTCAGATTACAGACCGTTATATCAAACACCCGCTGGAGGCAGTGAGTGTGGGAGATATTGTGGATGTGAAAGTGATGAGCGTAGATCTGAAGAAAAAACGGATTCAGCTTACAATGAGAGGAATATAAGTATCGTTGATTTATTTCATTGTGCTATAAAGTATATAAAAACCACTCTAACAAACGATTTTAATGGTTAGAGTGGTTTTTCTATTGCCAGGCATGCGATAAAACAATTTCTATTGATCTGTTTGTTGTGAAAACAATTCTTTATATTCCTTCGGAGACATTCCGAATTCTTTTTTAAATGCCCGGAAAAAGCTGGAGTAGTCTTTGAATCCGTATTTTAAGTATATGTCGCTGATCGTTGTCTGTGAGAGAATTGCCTCCTGACACATCCGCAGTCTTTTCTTTGTAATAAACTGATGAACGGAAAGCCCCAGATTCTCTTTGAATACATGAGCGATATGATATTTGCTGACAAAAAACTGTTCTGAAAGTCGATCCAAGGTCAGTTCTTCATCCAAATGATCTTCAATGAAAAGCAGAAGATTTTGATAGAGATGCTGCTGCTCATGCTGTGATTTTGGATGTTCCATTTCATAGACAGATCGATTTAATTGCAGAATCAGGTCGTTGGCGCAGAGCGTGATCTTGGCATCCCGTCCAAAACGGTTGGAATGTAATTCTTCAATCAGGCGGAAGACTTTGGATTGAAGTGTATTAAATCCAATTACGTCATAATGGAAAATATAGTGTTTTGTAACACGTGCGTGCTGCATCAGATACACATAATCCGGCGAAAGCTGGAGAAGATCGTTGCAGTAATCGATGCTGATCCAGAAAACAAAACGCCGATAAGGAATATGTTTATCTTTTAAAATCGCATAATGTGGAACATTTGGTGGAATGATAATCACATCTCCGGGTTTGAGCGCATGAAGTGCTCCTTCGATATTCATCGTTACATTTCCCTCCAGAAAAAAATAAAATTCGTAATAATTATGAACATGACTGTTCACATTATAATAATGACTATTTTGGAAGGTGTCGTTATAGTAATAGATTTCAAAATCCCGGGACAGCATGTTTTGTCTTGTACTGAATGTAGTCTGCAAGTTTTTCTTCATAATCGTGTGCTCCTTTTTGAGATAAAAAATAAGCCTTTTTTATATAATAAATGAATACCGCAATTTTTGCAATGTATACAACAATTTCGTCAATTGGATTTTGGAAACATTTTCTTTATAATGAAATTAACAAATCAAACAGATTTAAGAAAGAGAGGAATAAGCCTTATGGAAATGACATTGAGATGGTATGGATCCAAATTTGACACAGTAACTTTGAAACAGATTCGCCAGATTCCGGGAGTTACAGGTGTCATCACAACTTTGTATGATACAGAGCCGGGAGAAGTATGGAGTCGTGAGCGGATTCGTGAAATGAAAGAAGAGGTTGAGGCAGCAGGTCTGAATCTGTCAGGAATCGAAAGTGTGAATATCCATGATGCAATCAAGACAGGAGCACCGGAGAGAGAGCAGTATATTGCAAATTATATTGAAACACTTGAAAATCTTGGTAAAGAAGATATTCATCTTGTATGCTATAATTTTATGCCGGTATTTGACTGGACACGTACAGAGCTGGCACGTGTAAGACCGGATGGTTCTACAGTACTTGCATATACACAGGAAGCAGTAGATGCCATTGATCCGGAAAGGATGTTTGAATCTATCGCAGGCGATATGAACGGAACAATCATGCCGGGATGGGAGCCGGAGCGTATGGCGAAGGTGAAAGAACTTTTCGAAATGTATAAAGATATTGATGATGAGAAATTGTTCGAAAACTTGAAATATTTCCTTGAAAAGATTATGCCGGTATGTGACAAATATGATATTAATATGGCAATTCACCCAGACGATCCGGCATGGAGCGTATTTGGACTTCCTCGAATCATCATCAACAAAGACAACATTCTGCGTATGATGAAGATGGTAGATAATCCGCATAATGGTGTGACATTCTGTTCCGGTTCCTATGGAACGAATCTGGAAAATGACCTGCCGGATATGATTCGTTCTCTGAAGGGCAGAATTCATTTTGCACATGTGCGTAACCTGAAGTTTATTACTCCGACCAATTTTGAGGAGGCAGCACATCTGTCCAGTGATGGAACATTTGATATGTATGAGATTATGAAAGCATTGTATGAAATCGGATTTGACGGACCGATTCGTCCGGATCATGGACGTATGATCTGGGATGAGGTTGCAATGCCGGGATACGGTCTGTATGACAGAGCGCTTGGAGCAACTTATCTGAACGGTTTGTGGGAAGCTATTGATAAGGCATCTACACGCGGAATCTAATAAGCATTCACAGATAAGAGTATTTAATTTGCATTAAGCGAATTTGTATTAGTCGTAGAAGAAATGAAATAGCGCAAAGAAAACGAGGTATAAAAATGAAGTTAAGTTTACAGGGAATTTCGGACAGAGCGCAGTGGGAAGAAAAAGGATATCAGCTGCCGCAGTTTGATATGGATCAGATGATTGCTGCTACAAAGGAAAATCCATTCTGGATCCATTTCGGAGCAGGAAATCTGTTCCGGGCATTTCATGCAAATGTAGTCCAGAATATGTTAAACAAAGGAGATCTGGACAGAGGGCTGATCGTAGCAGAAGGATTTGATTACGAAATCGTAGAAAAAATGTATGCTCCGCATGATAATCTTGGAATCGTTGCAACGTTGAAAGCAGACGGAACAATTGAGAAAACAGTTGTGGGCAGTGTGGCAGAGTCTCTTCCTCTGGATTCAAATAACGAAGCTGCATACGCCAGATTAAAAGAAATCTTCACAAAAGAGTCCTTGCAGATGGCAACATTTACGATTACAGAGAAAGGATATAGTCTGGTAAACGGAAAGGGCGAACAGCTTGCAGATGTGACTGCAGATTTTGCAGCAGGACCGGAACAGCCGGCCAGCTATATGGGAAAGGTAACTTCTCTTTTGTATGCGAGATATAAGGCTGGAGAACTTCCGATCGCTATGGTCAGCACAGACAACTGCTCTCATAATGGGGATAAGTTGTATGCTGCAGTCAGTGCTTTTGCGAAGGCATGGGTTGAGAATGAAAAGGCAGAAGCAGGATTTGCTGCATATATTGATTCTGCGAAGGTATCTTTTACATGGAGCATGATCGATAAGATCACACCAAGACCGGATGCATCTGTAGAAACAATTTTGATGGAAGACGGAGTGGAAGAACTGGAGCCGGTTATTACATCTAAGAATACGTATGTTGCACCGTTTGTAAATGCGGAGGAAACAGAGTATCTTGTGATTGAAGACGATTTCCCGAACGGACGTCCGGATCTGACAAAGGGCGGATTGATGTTCACAGATCGTGAGACAGTAGATAAAGTGGAAAAGATGAAGGTATGTACCTGCCTGAATCCACTGCATACTTGTCTTGCGGTATTTGGATGTATCCTTGGATATCAAAAGATTTCTGATGAGATGAAAGATGCAGAACTGGTAAAATTAGTTGAAACAGTTGGATATGTGGAAGGACTTCCGGTAGTTGTTAATCCGGGAATTTTGGATCCGAAAGTGTTCATTGACACTGTTTTGAAGGTACGTGTGCCAAATCCGTTTATGCCGGATACACCGCAGAGAATTGCAACAGATACTTCACAGAAATTGGCAATTCGTTTTGGAGAGACAATTAAGGCATACGCAGCATCAGACGAATTAGAAGTTTCTTCTCTGAAATTGATTCCGCTTGTTTTTGCAGGATGGCTGCGTTACTTGATGGCAATCGATGATGAAGGCAACGCATTTGAGCTTAGTCCGGATCCGCTTCTGGATACAGTATGTCCTTATGTTGCAGGATTCAAGCTGGGCGAAATGGATGATGTGGCTGAAATCGAAGCAGCTGTGAAACCGGTATTGGAAAATGCGAAAATATTTGGTGTCAATCTGTATGAAGTCGGAATGGCAGAAAAAGTATGCGAATACTTGAAAGAAATGACAGCAGGAGTTGGTGCGGTACGTGCAACTTTGAAAAAGTATGTAGCATAGAATATAAAAAATTCCCGGCGGGAGAAAAGGTTCTTCCACCGGGAATTTTTTGTTGTCATGAATGTGATAAAACAGTCAGGTGGACTGTTTTGAGCATAAAAGCAATCTTATGCAAGACATTCTTTCATGACAGCATATGCGCCGTCTGTTTCTATTTTTTGGAGGATATCTGCAACTGCATTTTCAAAACCATCGGTCAGAGACAGGTCTTCTCCCCAGAAGTCGATATTGGAGCAGACTGCGTGAGCATAGGCAGCAACGTCATCATCTTTGTGTGAAAAGAAGAAATCCAGCACTGCTTGATCGTCTTTGATCTGGTATTCTTCGTTTTGGTTCCGAACGCCGATCATAGCATTTTCTTCCATGCGGACTCCACGATAAAATGCTGCATAAAAGGCAAAGGATGCAGTGATGCATTTTGGAAGAGTGCCATATTTTTCTACATATCCTTTGAAGGAAGGCATTACGCGGGCTTTCCATTTGGATGTAGAATTCAGAGAGATCGCCAACAATGCATGATCGATAAATGGATTCTTGAAACGTTCTGTTACAGAGGCAGCAAAGGCTTCTAATTCGTCTTTTGGCAGGGTAAGCGTTGGAATGATTTCATCATAAATGGTTTTATTCATAAATCCCTGAATGACGTCATCGTTCATGCAGTCTCGTACAATGCTTTGTCCTGCAAGATGGGCGCCAAGTACCATAGAAGTATGAGCGCCGTTTAAAATACGAACTTTTCTTTGTTTGTACGGTTTGTGGTTGTCTGTGATCAGAACCGGAAGACCTGCTTCTGCAAAAGGCAGTTCCTTTTTCAGACTGTCCGGACCTTCGATTACCCAGAAACCAAAGACTTCTCCGGTATCGAGTAGATTGTCCTGATAGCCCAGTTCCTGACAGATGGTTTCGGCTTCTGCGCGAGGATAACCGGTTACGATGCGGTCGACCAGAGTAGAACAGAATATATTATCTGTCTGAATCCAACGGATAAATGCATCACCAAGCTGCCATTGCTCTGCGTATTTCAGAACACATTTTTCCAGTTCTTTTCCGTTGTTATCAATCAGTTCGCAGGAGAGGATGATAAAGCCTTTTCCTTCTACGTTTCCAAAATGCTGGAAACGACGATACAGAAACTGTGTCAGCTTTCCGGGATAAGAGTTGGCTGGAACATCGGTAAACTGACAGGCTGGATCGTAGGCAATTCCGGCTTCAGTTGTGTTGCATGCGATGAATCTTAAATCAGGGTTTTCGGCACAGGCAAGAACACTTTCATAATCCTGATAAGGATTCAGACACCGGCTGACGCAGGAAATGACCCGTTTGTTATTCACCTTTTGTCCATTCTCAAAACCACGTAAAAATAAAGTATATAAGCCTTCTTGTTCATTGATCATATCTGCAAGTCCGGGCGCAATTGGCTGGCAAAGGACAACTTTAGAGTGAAAACCTGCTTTTTCATTCATTACGTCTATAAAATAATCGACAAATGCCCGTAAAAAGTTTCCTTCTCCAAATTGGAGGACACGTTCTGGTGCATCTTTTAACAAATAGCCATCAAAATTCATTTCTTCTAATGTTTGATAACAAAGTTTTTTCATGATTGATTTACCTCTTTTAATTTTAAATATATTTTTTTATAATGTGACGCCTTGTTTGAAAATTGCCATATCATGGAATCCAGCCTCCTCGGATTTGACTTGTTTTCCGGAGGCTACTTCCAGTACATATTCGAAGAATTGATCTCGTAATGTTTGCAGATCAGTTCCTTCTACGAGCACACCACAGTTGAAATCAATCCAGTTCTTTTTCTGTTCGTAAAGTCGTGTGTTGCTGGAAATCTTTACAGTAGGAACCGGGGAGGCGAACGGAGTTCCGCGGCCGGTTGTAAATAAAACGATGTGTGCTCCGGATGCAGCCAGTGCAGTAGAAGCAACCAGATCATTTCCGGGAGCGCTTAACAGGTTCAGACCTTTGCAATGAATCTGTTCTCCGTAGGCAAGGACCCCTTTCACCGGAGCGCGGCCGGATTTTTGCGTACATCCCATGGATTTATCTTCCAGCGTAGAGATGCCGCCTTTTTTGTTTCCGGGAGAAGGATTTTCATAGATGGTCTGATTATGACTCTTAAAATAGTTTTTAAAATCATTGATTAAAGTTACAGTCTGATCGAAAAGTGACTCGTTTTCACATCGATTCATCAAAAGTGTCTCTGCTCCGAACATCTCAGGAACTTCTGTAAGGATCGTGGATCCGCCCTTGGAGATCAGAAGATCGGAAAATGCACCGACTGTCGGGTTTGCCGTGATACCGGATAATCCGTCTGAGCCGCCGCATTTCATACCAATTACAAGTTCACTGCAGCTGATGGGTTCTCTGTGAAAGGTAGATGCATAGGCAATTAATTCCCGGATGAGAGAGAGGGCATCTGCTATTTCATCTTCAGATTCTTGTGCAACCAGAAATTTCACCCGATCCTCATCATAATCCCCGATGTATTTCTTCAATTCATCGATATTGCTGTTTTCACATCCCAGACCGAGTACGAGAACTCCACCGGCATTTGGATGACGGATCAAATCAGCAAGAATTGTCCGGGAATGTTCCTGATCATCGCCCATCTGAGAACATCCATACGGATGTGGAAATGCTGCAATGGCATCAATCTGCTCAGTCTTATATTGCTGTGCCTGGCGTTCAATGGCGGTGGCAATGTTATTTACACAGCCAACAGTAGGGATGATCCAGATTTCGTTCCGAACGCCTGCTTTTCCATCCTTACGTCGATAGCCCTGAAAAAAGCGCTCTTCGGTGGTGGGAATGGAACAGTCGGTCTTTTGATAAGTATAGGTCAGTAAATCACCGAGATTGGTTCTGATATTATGGATATGTACCCAGGTTCCAGCCGGAATTTCAGTAGTGGCATGCCCGATCGGAGAGCCGTACTTGATAATCTCAGCATCTTTGGAAATGGGAGTGAGGGAAAACTTATGTCCCTGGGGAATGTCTTCGGAGAGTGTGAGGTCTGAGCCGCTGCATGAAATAAGAGTGCCTTTGGATAAAGGCTGCAATGCGACTGCCACATTGTCTTCCGGGTGAATACGAATATACGGATTCATAATTCAGGTTCCTTTCTTTACTTAGAATGATATAATGGGATAATACTTTTTGAAAAAATGTAAGTGCTTACATTTAAGATAATCCTTTTTGGAAAATTAGTCAATCCTTTTGGATTAAAAAAGTGAAAAGAAAAAAATCCCCCTGGCTGAGAGTGGATTTTGGGATTCTCTCAGTCAGGGGGATGGGTCAGATTATAACTTGTTGACTCTTTTCATAGCGGAGGTTACCATTCCGCCCAGAGCGAGTAATGCAAGTGCATTTGGAATGACCATCAGGTTGTTGAACATATCGGACAGCTCCCATACGAGATCGTTTGATGCTAATGTTCCAAGGAAGATAAATGCAAGTGCAATTACGGTATAAATTTTAGTGGATTTTTCTCCAAATAAGTATGCCACATTGATTTTTCCAAACAAGTTCCAGCCAAGGATGGTGGAAAATGCAAAGAAGAATAGGGTGATCGCAACAAATTGTGCGCCTAAGTTTTCTCCAAAGACAGTTCCAAAGGCTGTCTGTGCGAGATTTGCCTTGCCGATTGTCTCCAGAACCGGTCCGGTGTAGCCATTTGCAAGGATCCCGTCTTTTGTATACAAAGTAGAAATGACTACGAGTGCATTCAGTGTCAGTACAATAAATGTATCGATAAAGACACCTACCATAGCAACACATCCCTGTTCGTGCGGTGTTTTAACTTGAGCCAGTGCATGCGCATGTGGGGTGGAACCCATACCTGCTTCGTTGGAGAACAGACCACGTTTTGCACCTTGCGTCAGGGCTGTTTTGATCGCAGCACCAAAGGAACCGCCGATGATTGCTTGTGGCTGGAATGCATAGGTGAAGATCATTCCGAAGGTTTCCGGTAAATATTTAAAACGGGCAATCAGAACGACTAAACCGCCCAGAAGGAAGATAGCAGCCATGATCGGAACAATTTTTTCAGTTACGGAAGCCAGACGCTTTATTCCACCAAGGAAAATAAATCCACAGATGATGACGAGGATGATGCCGACAATCCAGGATGGAATACCAAAGGCTGTTTCACAGGTAGAGCCTATGGAGTTGGACTGTACCATACATCCGAAAAATCCCAGCGCCAGCGTGATGGCAATTGCGAAGAATCCGGCCAGAAATTTTCCGAAAGGACCTTTGAAAGCGGTGGTAATGTAGTATACCGGACCACCTTTGATCTGTCCGTCTTTTTCTACGATACGTGTCTCCTGTGCCAAGGTTGCCTCGGCATAGATGGTTGCCATACCGAAGAAAGCAATGATCCACATCCAGAAAATTGCACCGGGACCTCCGGTCAGGATCGCGCCGGAAGCACCGACGATATTGCCGGTTCCTACCTGAGCGGCGATTGCAGTGGCGAGAGCCTGGAAGGAACTCATTCCGGAATCGTGTTTCTTTCCGTTGAGGGTTAGTGTTCCGAATACACGAGACATTCCTTCTTTAAAACAGCGAACCTGCACAAAACGGGTTTTAAAAGAATAAAAGAGTCCGACTGCAATCAACATAATGAATAGGATGTAGTCAGACAGGTAACTGTTGATGGTTTGAACGATTGGTAATAAAGTTTCAGACATTTTTTTTCTCCTTTAGATAAATAATGAATAAAAAAGAGCAGCTATAAAGCAGCTGCTCTGAAAAAACACATATAAATCTGAGAAAAATGATAAAATATCTATCAAATAAATGATATGTATAGATATAATATTATCACTCTGTCTCCTTTACCTGAGAGATTCAATCCAAATAGGATCTTACACCTTCGGTACTCATACATGAGTTTTTCCAGAGTATTCTCCACCTCCAGTTTCTGTTTTACAGATTCAAGAGGTTTCAACGAATCTGTTGTTTATCATAGCACAGTGATAAAGAAGTGTCAATAATTTCCAACTTCATTTTCAATCTGTTTTTTTGTTTTTAAAATCATTTCTTTTAATTCCAGGATCCGCTTGTCATTCATTCTGTCTTTGGGAGCAGATATACTGATCGCATAGGTGGATTTTCCGTTATAACCTTTAAGAGAAACTGCAATACACCGGACTCCGAGTTCATTCTCTTCGTTATCCATTGCAAAACCGTTTTTACGGGTTTCCTCTATTAGTTTTATAAAATCTATATATTTGGTAACAGTGTATTCGGTGAGCGGACAAATGGAACTGCGTTTCCAGATAGATTCAATCTTTTCATCCGGCATATCCGCAAGCATTGCTTTTCCTACACCGGAACAGTATAGCGGGATGCTCTTGCCAACCATGGAAATCATACGGATGGAATTTTGAGAGGCTTCTACCTTATCTATATAGGTTGCATTGATTCCGTCAATTTGTACCAGGTGTACGGTTTCGCCGGATGCTGACGAAAGAGCTTTGATATAAGGCCGGGCAATGTCGATCATGTTGTTTTTTGCAAGAATCTGATTGGAAAGTCCGCAGATCTTAAAGCTCAGACTGTATTTAGAGGTCTCTGGATCCTGACGTACATAATCCATACAGATCAGAGAATTTAAAATACGGTGTACGGTACTTTTATTCAGATTCAGTTCAGCGCTCAACTCCTGAAGGCCCATTGCTCCATTTTGAGCAAGGCATTCGATGGTATTGAAAATACGCTCGGAAACTTGAATTGGATTTTTTTGCAATTCCTGTTGCTGTTCCATAGGGAAACCTCCTGTCTATCCGATGTAATCTATAATAATTGCAATCGTAATTTATGCGATATCATATAATAAAATGGCGTTTCATGATATGAAACTGCTTGGCTATGTCGTATTGTATCATGCTTCTTTTGAAATAGCAATTTTTAATTGAAATTTGATTGACAGATGATATGTCTGGAGTATAATAAAGAGAAAAGACCATAATATGAAACTGAGTTTCATAATATGGAACAAATAACGAAATTAAAAGAAAAATTGAAAAGGAGAGATTAAAATGAGTGAAGCGTTAAAAAATGAATTTGGATTTGAAGTACGTCATGTGGGAGTAAACTGTGAAAATGAAGAGGAGGCAGTTAAGGTAGCAGAGCAGTTCGAACTGCTTTTTGGATTTCCGAAAAAGGTAGGAAACAGTTCCGTATTTGCCGGTACGGGAGTAGAAGTGATGAAGACACCATACCTTGGAAAGAACGGTCATATCGCTATTGGAACAACGGATATAGAAGGTGCTGTAAAATATTTGGAATCCAAAGGAGTTGCATTTGATCCGGAGACAGCAAAGTATAAGAATGATAAAATGATCGCTATTTATATGAAAGAGGAACTGGGTGGGTTTGCAGTACATTTGGTACAAAAATAAATTCTGTAAAATATCTATAAAAAAGGTTGAAATGTGTTGACAAGGATATAATAATGAGTATAATAAAAAACAAGAGGTTCACAATATGAAATTGTGTTCCACAATGTGAAACAGAAAAGAGCAAGCAGATAAGGAGAATGAAAAGATGAGTAATGTATCAGAGACTATTCAGAAAATGGGCGTAGTACCGGTAGTTGTTTTGAATGATGCAAAAGATGCAGCACCGTTGGCAAAGGCTTTGTGTGAAGGCGGACTTCCATGCGCAGAAGTTACGTTCCGTACAGAAGCAGCAGAAGAATCCATTCGTATCATGACAACAGAATATCCGGAGATGTTTGTTGGAGCTGGAACAGTATTGACGATTGATCAGGTAGATCGTGCAGTTGCAGCAGGAGCAAAATTTATCGTAAGTCCAGGATTTGATCCTGAAATCGTAGATTACTGTCTGAGTAAAGACATTCCGGTATATCCAGGATGTATTACACCGTCTGAAGTTGCACAGGCAGTTAAGAGAGGACTGAAGGTTGTAAAGTTCTTCCCGGCAGAACAGTTTGGCGGAGTTTCTACAATTAAAGCACTGGCTGCACCATATGTTGGCGTGAAGTTTATGCCGACAGGCGGGGTGAATGCAAACAACCTGGAAAGCTATCTGTCCTGTGATAAGATTGTAGCATGCGGTGGAAGCTGGATGGTAAAAGGAAGTCTGGTAGCTGAAGGAAAATTTGATGAAATTAAAGAACTTGTAAAAGAAGCGGTTCAGCTTGTAGCAGACATCAGAAATAAATAAAGGAAATAGAGACGTATAAAATTAAGAAAAGTCAGAGATTATATTAATAGAAGAAAGAGGCATATTATGAGTAAAAAAGTTATTACATTTGGAGAAATCATGTTAAGACTAGCGCCGGAAGGATATTATCGTTTCGTGCAGGCTGATACATTTGGAGCAACATATGGCGGAGGAGAAGCAAACGTTGCAGTTTCTCTTGCAAACTATGGATTCGATGCAAAGTTCGTTACAAAACTTCCAAAGCATGAGATTGGCCAGGCAGCAGTTAATTCTTTGAGAAAATATGGTGTTGATACTTCTTATATCGCACGTGGCGGAGACAGAGTTGGAATTTATTTCTTAGAGAAAGGTGCATCTCAGAGACCATCTAAGGTTATTTACGACAGAGCTGGTTCTTCTATCTATACAGCTTCACCGGAAGACTTTAACTGGAAAGAAATTTTTGATGGAGCAGAATGGTTCCACTTTACAGGAATTACACCGGCATTGAACGACAATGTAGCAGCAATCTGTCTGGAGGCTTGTAAAGCAGCTAAAGAAGCCGGAGTTAAGATTTCCTGTGACTTGAACTACAGAAATAAACTTTGGAGCAAAGAAAAAGCAGGTCAGGTTATGGGTGAGCTTTGCAAATATGTTGATGTTTGTATTGCAAACGAAGAGGATGCCTCTGATGTATTCGGTATCAAAGCCGCTAATACAGATGTATATGCAGGTGAGGTAAATCACGAAGGTTACAAGGATGTTGCAAAACAGCTTGCTGACCGTTTTGGATTCGAGAAAGTGGCTATTACATTGCGTGAATCACTTTCTGCAAATGACAATCTCTGGTCTGCAATGTTATTTGACGGAACAGACTATTACTTTAGTAAAAAATATAAGATGCATATCGTAGACCGCGTTGGTGGCGGAGACAGCTTCGGAGGCGGACTGATTGCAGCAACATTGAACGGATATGATGCACAGGCAACAATTGAATTTGCAGTTGCAGCATCTTGTCTGAAACACTCCATCGAGGGTGACTTTAACATGGTCTCTATGGACGAAGTTGCAAAACTTGCTGGTGGCGATGCTTCCGGACGTGTCCAGAGATAATAAATAATCCCTATTTGCTATGCTGAAATCCGGCTGCCACGAAAGTGGCAGCTATATTTCTGTTAAGAGGTATTTATGGGAGAATCCATTATTGAATCGAAAAATTGATTGTTGTATAATAAAAATATGAGAAATGGAGGTAAGACGATGAAACAGTTTATGAATGAGGATTTTTTGTTGTCAACAGCAACCGCACAGAAATTGTATCATGAGTATGCAGAGGTGATGCCGATTCTGGATTATCACTGCCATTTGAATCCGCAGGAGATTTACGAGGATCGAAAATTTGAAAATATTACACAGGTATGGCTGGGCGGAGACCATTATAAGTGGCGCCAGATGCGCTCAAATGGGGTAGAAGAAAAGTATATAACAGGAGATGCATCGGATCGCGAAAAGTTTCAGAAATGGGCGGAGACTTTAGAGATGGCAATTGGAAACCCATTGTATCATTGGAGTCACCTGGAATTAAAACGTTATTTTGGTTATGAAGGATATTTGAATGGAGAAACAGCAGAGGAAGTATGGAATTTGTGCAATGCAAAGCTGGCAGAGGATGGAATGTCCACAAGAAATCTGATCAGACAGTCTAATGTAACGCTGGTATGTACAACAGATGATCCGGTAGATTCTCTGGAATGGCATAAAAAAATAGCAGAAGATCCGACTTTTGATGTACAGGTGCTTCCGGCATGGAGACCGGACAAGGCCATGAATCTGGAAAAAGCAGATTATTTGGAATATCTGGAAAAATTAAGTGAAGTGAGTAAAATTCAAGTTACGAGTTTCAAGACATTGATCGAAGCATTGAAAAACCGAATGGATTTCTTCGAGGAGAATGGCTGTACAGTATCTGATCATGGTCTGGAATATGTCATGTATCAGCCGGCGGGTGAGGATGATATTGAAAAGATTTTTGCAAAACGCCTGAGCGGAGAAATGGTAACTCGCCAGGAAGAGCTGCAGTTTAAGACTGCTTATATGGTAGCGCTTGGAAAAGAGTACCATAAGAAAAACTGGGTAATGCAGTTACATTATGGAGTCAAAAGAGATAACAATCAGAGTATTTTCCGTAAGCTGGGACCGGATGCGGGAATTGACTGCATCAATAACTATGCACCTTCATCTGAAATGGCAGCATATTTAAATGCACTTGCAGAGAATGATGAATTGCCGAAAACGATTTTGTATTCGCTGAATCCGGTAGATAATGCAGCAATCGGAACGATCATCGGATGTTTCCAGGGACCGGAAACTGTCGGTAAGATTCAACAGGGCAGTGCATGGTGGTTCAATGACCATAAGACAGGAATGATGGAACAGATGACCTCATTGGCAAGCCTTGGTCTTCTCGGAAACTTTATAGGTATGCTTACAGATTCCAGAAGTTTTCTGTCCTATACCAGACACGAATATTTCAGACGGATTCTCTGTGAACTGATTGGCGGCTGGGTAGAAAATGGAGAATATCCGGCGGATTATAAGACTTTGGAGAAGATGATCAAAGGAATTTCTTATAATAATGCGGTTCGTTATTTTGGATTTGATCTGTAATAATAGAAAAAATAGCAGACATATCTGTCAGGTAATGTAAATGAAAAAGCGGGGATTCGGTGAAGATGCCGAATTCCCGCTTTTTAAAAGTAAGAGGTCATATTTGATTAGAAAACGGTTTTTATGAAATCTCTCCCCGATATTCTTTCGGGGTTTTTCCAATATATTTTTTGAAAATCTTTGTAAAATAATTGACATCTGGAATGCCGCAGTATTGTGCAATATTTTGGATCTGCATATTGGTTGAGTTGAGCAGAAAAACGGCATTATCCATTCTTTTTTTGTTTACATAATCGGTCAAAGTCATCCCCGTTTCCTTTTTAAATAAAGTAGAAAGATAGCTTGCATTTACATTTAGTAATTGCGCCTGTGTCTTTAAACTTAAGTCGGCGGTCAGGTCCGAATCGATACGAGTGACTACTTTTTGAACCAGAAGAGAGAAACCTTTCATAGAATGATTCTTTACTAAAAGACAGTATTTATGAATCATTTCCTTTTGCAGCGCTGTACCACCCTCCGGAGTCGTGAGCTGTTCGATTTTCCGGGCAAATCGAGAAGACAGGCTGTCGATATGCATAGGATGGACCGAACCTTGTTCCGCACCTTTTCGAAGAAGGGTATTCATAATGATGCAGTAATTCTTAATGTCTCGTACAGGATCCGGAACGCGTTGTTCCAGAGTCAGGAAGGAATTGCTCGTGATTGCCATTTCTGCCTTATGTACCAGTCCCTGTGAAACAGCGTGGATCAAAAGATTTTCTGCCTCGTATCGTTTTTCCAGAATCTCCATCGTGAAAAAGGCATCTTCTGTATCCGGCAGGTCGGATCTTGAGGTGATCGGTTCCGTATTGTCTGAAAGTCGATTGTCGATGGTCTCTACGGTGAAATTTTCAAGTTCTCCCCACAAGTATTCCCCCAAGGTAGTGGTCAGAGAAAACAAAGCATCTTCATTGGAAAGTGTAATCAAAGAAGTATAGAACTTCTGCAGTTCTGCAAATTTCTGCGGGGAAAGTGTAAGCTGCTCGGCTAAGTGCAGTAATAGCTGTTTTGTAATTTCTCGTGTGGAATACGGTCCGATAAACAAATAGCAAGGAGGTTTTTGCGGATCCGGAAGCTGGATGCAAATATAGTTGCAGAAAAAAGCATCCTGAATGCGGTAAATTACATTTGGCTGTATGATCGGCGGTGTATTGGAAAATAGTTTGCTGTAATCATTTTCGTTATAGATCATGCGACGCAGACCGAGATCAAATTCTGGTATTTCTTTGCTCGTGGTGTCGATGATACATGTATGTATGTGAAAATTATTTAATAATCGGTTTACAAATTCTAATTGTATATCGTAATGCATAGAAAACCTCACTTCTTATCATAATATATCTTGTATGAAATTGGAAATTGCCATAAAAATAGGAATTCCAAAACAATAGTAAAATTCTCTTCTATTATCGTATAATTTTTAGGAAAAATCAAGTACAAATAAAAAAAATACGGGAATGACTAAAAATATTTCTAACAGAAAAAAGGGAGAGAGATTAAAATAAAGACATCAAAACGTTTGGTATAAGTACATATCTGGGAACATTAAGAAGGAGGAAAATGGTATGCGCAATATTATCAATCTGAACAAAGAATGGAAATTTATTCAAAAGGATGCAGGACTTCCAACTGTACTTCCAACAGACTGGCAGCAGGTAGATTTGCCACATACATGGAATGCAGTAGATGGTCATGACGGAAATGGAAGTTATGACAGAGGAAGATACTGGTATGCAAAAACATTTGCAACACCGAAGCAGGCATTTGGCGGAGATCGGATTTTTGTGGAAGTATTGGCAGCAGGACAGCAGGCGACGGTATATGTGAATGGAACAGAGGTGACCTACCATGAAGGAGGTTATTCTATTTTCCGCGTGGATATTACAGAACAATGTAAAGAAGAAGGAGAAAATCTTCTGGTAATCGCATGCAGCAATGAATACAAAGACAGTGTATATCCGCAGTCTGCAGATTTTACATTCTATGGTGGATTGTATCGTGGTGTAAATATTATCAGTGTTCCGGAAGCACATTTTGATCTGGAGTATTACGGAGGCCCTGGAATTCAGGTAACCCCAACACCTTGCGAATGCGGCGGTGCAGAGTTTGAGATTGTATCTTATGTAAAAAATGCAGATGAAAACTTTACAGTACTGTATTCAATTTGTGATGCAGAAGGGAAAGAAGTTGCTTCCGCATGCCGTCCGGCAGATGAGACAAGCGTAAAAATTTACGTTCCGGATGCAGAAAAATGGGAAATTGACGCGCCATATCTTTATACTGTGACTGCACAGCTGCAGAGAAGAAATGAGTGTTTTGATGAAGTAACTGTAAAAGCCGGTGTGAGAAGTTTTTCCTGTGATCCGAACAAAGGATTTATTATCAATGGCGTAGAGACTCCATTGCGTGGAGTGAGCCGTCATCAGGATATGCTGTATAAAGGCAATGCATTGACAAGAGAAGATCACTATGAAGATGCTAGAATTATTAAGGAATTGGGAGCAAATACGATTCGTCTGGCACATTATCAGCATAGTCAGGATTTCTATGATGCATGTGATGAGATGGGATTTGTCGTATGGGCAGAGATTCCGTTTATCAGTGTGATGAATAAGGATCCGGAGGCTCATCAGAACTGTATCAGTCAGTTAAAAGAGCTGATCATTCAGAATTACAATCATCCATCCATCTGTTTCTGGGGAATTTCCAATGAAATCCTCATCGGTGGTATTTCTGAGCAACTGGTGGAAAATCATAAAGAACTGAACGCACTTGCAAAAGAATTAGATCCAACCAGATTGACAACAATCGCACATGTCAGCATGACTCCGGTAGATGGCCCGATGCATACACTGACAGATGTAATCAGCTATAACCACTATTTTGGATGGTATGGTGGAAAAATGGAAGACAATGGACCATGGCTGGATATGTTCCATGAAAAACATCCGGATATCTGCCTGGGAATGTCTGAATATGGATGTGAAGGCATCATCACATACCATGGGCCGAATCCTGCTTGTAAAGATTACAGTGAAGAATATCAGGCATTGTATCACGAGCATATGGCAAAAGTATTTGATGAGCGTCCATGGATCTGGTCTTCTCATGTATGGAATATGTTTGATTTTGGTTGTGCAGCCCGCGATGAAGGCGGCGTTTCCGGAAGAAATAACAAGGGTCTTGTTACAATGGATCGCAAGACAAAGAAAGACAGCTATTATATTTACAAAGCATATTGGAATAAAGAACCAATGGTACATGTATGTGGAAGACGTTATGCACAGCGTGCCGGAGAGACGACAGAAATCCGCGTATATTCCAACCAGCCGACAGTTACATTATATCTGAATGGAGAAAAAGCCGGTGAGTTGAGTGCTGATAAGGTATTTGTCTTTGAAGTTGCATTGCATGAGGGCCAGAATACAGTGCTGGCAGTTGCAGGAGATGTGAAAGACAGCATTACACTTGAAAAGGTTGAGAAAGAACCTGAAATTTATGTACTTCCAGAGGTAAATGAACGTGCAGAAGGTGTAGCAAACTGGTTTAAGACAGTTGGAGACATGGACCTTACAGCTCCAATGGAGTTCCCGGAGGGAATGTACAGCATCAAGGATTCAATCGAAGAGATTGCCAAGAATGCTGAGGCGCTGGAAATTGTGCAGAAGGCTGTAAAAATTGCAATGAACATGAATGTAGCTCCGGGTGAAGGTATGTGGGATATGATGAAGAGCATGTCCATGGAGCGTATGAAAGACATGGCAGGCAGCATGATGCCGGAAGGATTTGTAGAAAGCCTGAACGCAAAACTGATTCAGATTAAAAAGGATTGAACAAAAGAATAACAATTATTTTATGAGGAAAGGAAACGATTATGAGTAATCAGAAAAATGTCCCTGCATTTGGGATGCGGGATAAGATCGGTTATATGTTTGGAGATTTTGGTAATGATTTTACATTTATCTTATCTTCTAGTTTTATGTTGAAGTTCTATACAGATATTATGGGACTGGCTCCGGCAGTAATTGGTATGTTGATGATGGCTGCACGATTTGTAGATGCAGTAACAGATGTTACGATGGGACAGATCGTAGACCGCTCCAAGCCGACAAAAGATGGTAAATTTAAACCATGGATCCGCAGAATGTGCGGACCGGTGGCAATCGCATCGTTCTTGATCTACCAATCTGCATTTGCAGATATGGCTTATGGATTTAAGCTGGTTTGGATGATTGTAACATATTTGCTGTGGGGAAGTATTTTCTATACATCCATCAATATTCCTTACGGATCTATGGCATCTGCAATTTCCGCAGAAGCAGAAGACAGAGCGTCTCTGTCTACATGGAGAACAATTGGTGCAACATTGGCCGGACTTGTCATCGGTGTTGGAACTCCGTTGGTAGCTTATGTAACTGTAGATGGTAAGACAATGTTATCCGGAAGCCGTATGACGATCATCGCCGGAGTGTTCAGTGTATTGGCAATTATCTGTTATATGCTTTGCTTTACTCTTGTAAGAGAGCGTGTTGTGATTCCTGCAAATAATGAAAAACTGGACATCAAAAAGATGCTTCAGAGTCTGGTAACAAATCGTGCGCTCATCGGTATCATTGCAGCAGCAATCCTGTTGCTTCTTGCAATGCTGGGTATGCAGGGAATGTCTGCGTATGTATTCCCGAACTACTATGGAAGTGCACAGGCACAATCCTTGTCTGCACTGGCAGGTAGTGTTGCGGTACTGGCAATTTGTGCACCTCTGGCAACCAAGCTGTCAGCAAAATTTGGTAAGAAAGAACTTTCCGTTGTATCTTGTCTTGTTGGTGCAGGGTTCTTCTTGATCTGTCTGATCTTGAAACCGCAGAATCCGTATGTGTATGTAGGATTTTATACACTTGCTTATGTAGCAATCGGTTTCTTTAATATGATCATCTGGGCAATGATCACAGATGTAATTGACGATGCAGAAGTGAAAAACGGTGTGCGTGAAGATGGAACTATTTATTCTGTATACTCATTCGCACGTAAGATCGGACAGGCATTGTCTTCCGGTATGGTTGGTGGTCTTTTATCACTGATTGGTTATACAGAAGCTACAGCATTTGATACAAATGTTGTAAATGGAATCTTCAATATTTCATGTATCGTACCGATCATTGGTATGGTAGCTGTTGCTCTGGCATTGCTGTTTATCTATCCATTGAACAAGAAAAGAGTGGATGCTAACGTGGCAGAATTGAAGAAACGTCGTGGAGAGGCATAAAGCAACGCGATACAGAGTTTCGTAATTGCAAAAAGAGTGAATGATAGAAAATGTTCCCGGCAGGATATAGATGATATCTTGTCCGGGAATATTTTTGTTATATAGAAAACTTTGTTCTTTTGTATGGAATTCAGTACTTGCTAAATGAAAGAAATTCGCTTACAATAGACTCGACAAATTAATAATGAAGGTTATTTGAAGAAGGAGACAACACATGAAAAGAAAAACATGGAGTATTCTTTTGGTGTTAGCAATGACGTTTTCTATTGCACTGAGCGGGTGTTCAGGTGATAAGAAAGCGGCAGAGTCGACAACGGAGAAAGAACTTTCAGGAAAACCGGTCGAAGGCGGGAGTATTAAGGTAGGTATTTCCCAGGACTTGGACAGTCTTGACCCACACAAAGCAGTAGCGGCAGGAACGAAAGAGGTTTTATTTAACATTTTCGAAGGGCTTGTAAAGCCTGACAGTGATGGTAATTTAGTCGAAGCCATTGCAGCGAAGTATGAAATTTCTGAAGATGCAAAGGTCTATACTTTTACACTTCGTGAAGGCGTGAAGTTTCATAATGGGAATGCAGTGACTGCGGAAGATGTCAAATATTCAATTGATCGTTGCGCCGATACATCAAATGGAGAACCGTTGGTATCGGCGTATTCTATTGTAGAGAGTGTGAATATTTTGGATGAACACCGGGTTGAGGTTGTGTTAAGTGAGCCGAATACGGAATTTTTGGCGTATATGACAACTGCAATTGTGCCAAAGGATTATACGGATCTGGAGACTGCACCGATTGGAACCGGACCTTTTAAATATGTGTCCAGAAATCCACAGGAAAATATTATTATGGAAAAGAATGAAGAGTACTGGGGAGAAAAGGCACATCTGGATGAAGTGGAATTTCGGATTGTTGCAGATGCAGATATGTTGGTTACGAATTTAAAAGGAGGTTCCATTGATATGGCAATGCGCCTCACTTCCTTGCAGGCTGCAGAGCTGACCGAGGGATTTCATATCGAAGAAGGCACGATGAATCTGGTGCAGGCGTTATATCTGAATAATGCTGTGGAGCCGCTGAATCAGGAAAAGGTTAGACAGGCGCTCTGTTATGCAGTTAATCCGGATGAAATTATGATGATGATGGCAGATGGAAAAGGGGTACGGATTGGAACAAGTATGTATCCGGGGCTGAAAAAATATTATGACGAGTCTTTTGCAGCTTACTATGAGCAAGATGTAGAAAAGGCGAAGGAGTTGTTGGAAGAAGCCGGATATCCGGATGGTTTTGATCTGGAAATCTCAGTATGCTCCGCAGATCAGCCGCATGTCGATACAGCGCAGGTGCTTGCAGAGCAACTGAAGGCGATCGGTGTGAATGTCACGATCGAACCGATGGAGTGGGAAGCATGGTTGGAAGATGTATATGCGGGACGGAAGTTTCAGTCTACAGTCGTTGGCGTAGATGCATCGAATCTGTCGGCGAGAGCGATGTTAGAGCGATTTACATCAGATGCCAGCGGAAACTTCATTAATTTCCAGGATGAAGAATATGACAAGGTCTTTGCAGAGGCAATTGCAACGACAGATGAGGAAGAACAGTTAGAACTTTACAAAGAGTTAGAAGAAATTCTTGCAGAGCGTGCGGCAAATGTATATATTCAGGATTTGGCAAATCTGGTGGCAGTCAGTGACAAATTTGACGGATATACATTTTATCCGTTGTATGTGCAGGATATGTCGAAGATGTACGCAGTAGAATAAGGAACAAACGTGAATCGTTCAAGTGAACAGAGTTGATTGAGAAAGGAAGCGCAAGTATGAAATATGTAATGAAAAAAGTAACAGGTCTTATAATCGCATTATTAATTGTCAGTATGCTTGCCTTCCTTGCGTTTGAAATTATTCCGGGAGACCCGGCGAGAACGATTTTGGGTACGGAAGCCACAGAAGAGAAAGTCATGGCTCTGCGGGAGGAGATGGGATTGAACCGTCCCCTGCCGCAGCGTTATGGACAATGGGTGAAGGATTTTGTTGCCGGTGATATGGGGACTTCCTATTACTATCAGGAGCCTGTTAAAGAATTGATCGGGGATAAAATTCCAATTACAGTAGCGATGACAGTATTGTCATTGATTTTTATTGTGGTGCTGGCATTTCCAATCAGTATTTTGTGTGTCCGATATGAAAATAAATGGATTGACCGCCTGTTTCTGATCCTGAATCAGATCACGATGTCGGTGCCACCGTTTTTTGTCGGGATTGTATTTACATTTGTCTTTGGTTTGATTTTGCAGTGGTTTACTCCGGGGAGTTATGTTTCTTATGAAGAGGATCTGTTTGGTTTTTTAGGATATCTGCTGTTGCCGTCATTAGCCATCGCACTGCCAAAGGCGGCGATGACAGTCAAAATGTTTCGGAATTCACTTCTTACGGAAATGCATCAAGATTATGTGAGAACTGCTTACAGTCGGGGGAATAATGTGTGGCAAGTGTTGGTTAAGCATGTAGTGCGTAATGGAATTCTTCCGGTGATCACATTTTTAGGGATGATGATTGCGGATATGATCGCAAACAGTATTGTAATTGAGCAGGTATTTGGGATTCCGGGGCTTGGAAGAATTTTGATTTCTTCTATTTCTAAAAGGGATTATCCGGTGGTGTCTGCAATTATTGTTTTGATTGCGGTTGTAGTTCTGGTTTTGAATTTGCTGGTTGATCTGCTTTATCAGAAACTGGATAAGCGGATCGTACTGCAGTAATGGCGGGGCAGATGAGAGAGGATTGGACATGAAAGGAACAAAACGAACGAAACGAGGAAGAAATAAAAATCATTCTTACAACTTTACAATTGGGTGTGTACTTACATTAGTCATGGCAATTTTGATTTTGATTGGTTTTTTCTGGACTCCGTATGATCCGGAAACGATGCAGGGATCTTTGAAACTGGGAGCACCCTCGCTGCAGCATTGGTTTGGCTGTGACCAGTTTGGAAGAGACGTATTAAGCCGTGTTTTAAGTGGCGCTGGAAGTACGCTCCTAATTGGAGTTGGAACGATTCTGATCGGAGGAACATGTGGGGTCCTGATTGGTGCGGTAACCGGATATTTTGGCGGCTGGCTGGATGAGGGATTGATGCGTATCAATGATGCGCTGGCTGCATTTCCAAGCGTTCTTCTGGCACTTGTGATCATTGCCATAGCGGGCAGTGGAACGTATCGTGTAATGCTTGCCTTGGGGATTGCTTTTATTCCAAGTTTTGCACGTGTGGTAAGAGGAGAATTTCTGCGCTGTCGGGAAATGGATTATGTGATTAGTGCAAAGTTGATTGGTGTTTCTGCTCCGAGAATTTTATTTGTTCATATTTTGCCGAATATTTTACCGACCCTGCTTTCTTCACTGGCGATTGGGTTTAATAATGCAGTTCTTGCTGAGGCGGGATTAAGTTATCTGGGAATCGGTGTACAGCCGCCGGATGCGAGCTTGGGGCGGATGCTTTCAGAGTCCCAGACGTATTTGGCCAGTGGACCCTGGTGTGCGATTTTTCCGGGATTGTTTCTGGTGCTGCTGGTTTTAGGAGTTGGAATGCTGGGCGAAGGAATTCTGGATCGGTTCGGAGGTGGACGATGATGCTGCGAGTGGAAAATCTGACCATTCACTTTGAAGAAAATGCAAAACAGCAGGAAGTTGTCAAACAAGTTACATTTTCTATGAATCAGGGAGAAATTCTGGGGCTGGTGGGAGAGTCTGGTTCCGGAAAATCTATGACAGCGCTTACGATCGCCGGGCTGCCCAAAGCGGGAGCAAGGCAGGACGAAGGGCGGATTACTTTTTGTTGTAAAAAGGGAGATGAAGTGTCTCTGACAGAACTTGATAAAAACGAAATGCGTAAATTGCAGGGAACGGAAATCGGTATGATATTTCAGGAGCCGATGACTGCATTGAATCCGACGATGAAGATCGGAAAGCAAGTAGAGGAGACGCTTTGTATTCATACAAATCTGTCAAAGGAAGAACGGCGAAAAAGAGTTTTGAAGGCATTGGAAGATGTGGAATTGGAACAACCGGAACTGGTTGCGGAAAAATATCCTCATGAATTATCAGGAGGGATGCGACAGCGGGTGATGATTGCGTCTGCAATCGTGTGTCATCCGCAGTTATTGATTGCGGATGAACCTACCACTGCATTGGATGTACAAACGCAGAGGAGTATTTTGCAGCTTTTGAATAAATTAAATCAAAACTACGGAATGAGTATTCTGTTCATCTCTCATAATCTGCGTGTTGTGAATCAGATCTGCCAGCGTGTGCTTGTGATGAAAGACGGCGAGATTGTGGAAGAAGGAAAGACAGAACAAATATTTTTACATCCAAAGCATGCTTATACAAAGGCATTGATTGCAGCGATTCCGCAAAGGACAGAGCGCTCGCCTGAAATGCAGGAAAGAGAGAGAAGAGATACAAAACAGAGAAAGAAGGTTCTGGAATTACGAAATGTCAATGCATTTTATAAGGAAAATAAAAACAAACATCAGATTTTGAACAATGTTTCTTTTACATTATATGAAGGGGAAATTGTTGGACTTGTAGGTGCAAGTGGCAGTGGGAAATCAACATTATGTAAGTGCGTACTCGGGCTTTTGAAGGAGTATGAAGGAGAGGTCGTGCATTATACAGAGCGCCCGCAGATGGTGTTTCAGGATCCGTATGCGTCTTTAAATCCGAAGAAGAAGATTGGCTGGATATTGGAGGAGCCGCTGCGGATTCAAAAGAAATACAGCAGGACAGAACGATATGCAAAAGTTATGGAAATGTTGGCGCGGGTCAAACTGCCAAATGAAATTTATGATCGCTATCCACGTGAATTAAGCGGTGGACAGCGACAAAGAGTCAGCATCGCACTCGCTCTGATTACAGGAACCCGGTTCGTTTTGGCGGATGAACCATTGTCTGCCTTAGACGTAACAGTGCAGGCGCAGATGCTGCAGTTATTGAAGGAGTTACAGGCACAGGAAAAAATCTGTTATTTATTTGTGTCACATGACCTGGATGTGGTAAATCAGATTTGTGACAGAGTGCTTGTTTTGGAAGATGGAAATATAAGAAACGCTTGGATTTAAACACAATGTTGCTAGCAGATAGGATAATAGGAAGAGAAAATAGATGAGGACATATCAGTTGACGATTATGTATGACGGTTCCCGGTTTCGAGGATGGCAGAGACAGCCGGATACGGAATTGACAATACAAGGAATATTGGAAAAGCAGATCAGTGATTTGGCAGGATATTCTGTGGAAGTTCAAGGAGCGGGGAGGACAGACGGAGGCGTTCATGCCGCAGGTCAGGTGGCAAGCATCCAGTTGTCCGGAAAGATTGAAACGGAGGAGTTTCGAGATAAGTTAAATCAGAAATTACCGGAAGACATCAGAGTGCTGGAAGTAAAACTGATGAAAAATACATTTCATGCCAGGTATAGTGCATGTGGAAAGTGTTACGAATATTGCATAGATACCGGAGAACGGGCAAACGTGTTTTTTAGAAAATACAGATATCATTATCCGAAAAAACTAGATATCCACCAGATGCGGAAGGTGGCTCGGATTTTGACAGGAACCCATGACTTTACTGCATTTACTGACCGTTTGGATGAACATTCGGGCAGAAGACGTATTTATCAAATTGAGATATTAGAAGATGGAGATTTGGTAAAGATTATATATAAGGGGAGTGGGTTCATGTATCATATGGTTCGCATTTTAACGGGAACCTTGCTGGAAGTCGGAAACGGCGAACGGTCTTTGGAAAGTATAGAGCGTCTTTTGCGGCCGGGGGTACGTGCAGATGCCGGTTTTTTGGCACCGGCGAATGGTTTGTGCATGAAACAAGTATTCTATGATGAAAAAGAATTGCGTGCTATATAAAATGCGGAAAGGAATGGAGGATTGCAGATGAAATTGGTGTCGTGGAATGTGAATGGAATTCGAGCCTGTGTGCAAAAAGGGTTTTTGGATTCTTTTCGAGAAATTAATGCAGATATTTTTTGCCTGCAGGAAACAAAGATGCAGGAAGGGCAGTTGGAGTTAGAGCTGGAAGGTTATTACCAATATTGGAACTATGCAGTTCGCAAGGGGTATTCCGGAACGGCAGTATTTACGAAAGAAAAACCGATTCGTGTAGTGAATGGGATTGGCATTGAGGAACATGATCAGGAAGGTCGTGTGATCACCTGTGAGTTTGAAACATTTTATTTTGTGACGGTGTATACGCCAAATTCGCAGGACGGATTGAAACGGTTGGATTACAGAATGCGCTGGGAAGATGATTTTCGGGCATATCTTAAGAAACTAGAGGAGACAAAGCCGGTTATTGTTACCGGAGATATGAATGTAGCGCATCAGGAAATTGATTTGAAAAATCCAAAAACAAATCGGAAAAATGCCGGATTTACGGATGAAGAAAGAGGAAAGTTTACAGAACTTCTCGACGCTGGATTTATTGATACATTTCGATATTTTTATCCGGATAAGGAAGGGGCGTATTCCTGGTGGTCTTATCGATTTAAGGCAAGAGAAAAAAATGCCGGGTGGAGAATCGATTATTTCTGTGTATCAGAAGTATTGAAAGACAGATTGAAGGATGCAGAAATTTTAACAGATGTATATGGCTCAGATCACTGTCCGGTGGTGCTGGAGTTAAAATAATGAAAGAACCAGATAATAGGAGGCGGTTACATTGACAAAGATTGATATTATATCCGGCTTTTTGGGAGCGGGAAAAACAACGTTTATTAAAAAAATGCTGCAGGAAGCCTTTTTGGGTGAACAGGTTGTTTTAATTGAGAATGAATTTGGAGAAATTGGAATTGACGGTGGCTTTTTGAAGGATTCCGGAATTGAAATCCGGGAAATGAATTCGGGATGTATTTGTTGCTCTCTGGTAGGAGATTTTGGAAAATCATTGAAAGAAGTGGTAGATACGTATCATCCGGACAGAATCTTGATTGAACCATCCGGTGTGGGAAAGTTATCAGATGTCATCAAGGCGGTGCAGGATGTACAGACAGAAATTGACGCAGAATTAAATAGTTTTACAACAGTTGTGGATGTGACAAAATGTAGAATTTACAGCAAAAATTTTGGAGAGTTTTTCAGCAATCAGATAGCTTATGCCGGAGCGATTATTCTCAGCAGAACGGATAAGGCGAAACAGGAAAAGGTTGAAGAAAGTGTAGCGATTTTGCGTGGATTAAATGAGAAGGCGCCAATTATCACAACTCCGATCGGACAGCTTTCCGGAAAGAAATTATTGGAAACGATGGAGGGGTGTAAGTCGTTGGAGGAAGAATTGCTGGCAGAGATTGTATGTCCGGTATGCGGGGAGCATCATCACGAACACCATCATGAGCATGAGGAGCACTGCAACTGCGGCCATGACCATCATCACGAGCATCATCATGAACATGAAGAGCACTGCGACTGCGGCCACGACCATCATCATGAGCACCATCATGAGCATCATCACGCAGACGATGTATTTACAAGTTGGGGCTGTGAGACAGCGAAAACATATACGAAAGAACAAATGGAGAAAATCCTTTGTACAATGGAACAGGATGATTCGTTTGGTACAATTTTACGTGCAAAAGGAATGGTTGCCGGAGAAACGGGCGAATGGATTTATTTTGATATGGTACCGGGAGAATATGAAGTGCGAAGTGGGGCGCCGGAGTATACAGGCAGAATATGTGTGATTGGATCCAGGTTGAAAGAAGAAAAACTGGCAGAATTATTTGAAGTGTAAAAGATAGAAGAGGAGAGATGACTATGAGTCAGCCGGATGTATTGGTATACTTGATGACGGGATTTTTAGATAGCGGTAAGACGCAATTTTTGGACTTTACTTTGAAACAGGATTATTTCCAGATTGACGGAACAACCCTTTTATTACTTTGTGAAGAAGGGGAAGGGGAGTATGATGCCGAAGAATTAAAACGATATAATGTTGTAATAGAAACGGTAGACAGTCAGGAAGAGTTAACAGAAGAGTATCTGTTGGAATTGGATATCAAATATCGTCCGGAACGAGTTGTTGTGGAATACAACGGCATGTGGAAAGTCAGTGATTTTGAAATGCTACAGCTTCCGGCAGGATGGGGGATTGAACAGAAACTGACGACTGTGGATGCAAGTACATTTCAGATGTATCTGACAAATTTGAAACCGCTTTTTGTTGAAATGGTTCGAGGAGCAGAGATGGTACTTTTTAATCGATGTACAGATCTTAAACCGCTGGCGGGGTATCGCAGAAGTGTCAAAGTGGTAAGTCCGCAGGCAGAGGTGATTTTTGAGGATGAAGAGGGGGAAATTGAAAATATTTTTCAAGATGATGTTCCTTATGACATGAATGCGCCTGTAATCCAGATTCGTCCGGAAGACTATGGAATCTGGTACGTTGATGTTATGGAAAATCAAGAGAAATACCGGGGAAAAGTTGTAGAGTATACGGCACGCGTGCTAAAACCGAAAAGTTTTCCATCCAAGTTGTTTTTCCCGGGACGCATGGCGATGACCTGTTGTGCGGATGATACGACATTTCTGGGATATATTTGCAAAAGTTCGTATGCACCGAAATTGAAAGTGGGGCAGTGGGTGAAAATCCGGGCAAAGGTTCGGTATGAAAATCTCGCCATGTACCATGGCAGCGGTCCGGTGTTGGAAGCAGAGTTTATTGAAGAGGCAGAGGCAATTCCGGATTTGGTATATTTCAATTAGAGGTTGTTATTGGGGCTTGGAAAATATAATCAGCCAAAGAAAATCGTTCAGTAGAAATGAAAATGGAGGTATGGAAAATGGAGAAGAGATATGATGTGATCGCAATGGGAGAGCTGCTGATTGACTTTACCATGAATGGACAGAGCGAGCAAGGAAATCAACTCTTTGAGGCGTGTCCGGGCGGCGCTCCGGGCAATGTGCTGTCACTCCTGAACAAAATGGGGAAAAAGACAGCATTTATCGGCAAAGTAGGAAAAGACCAGTTTGGTACACTGCTGCGCAATACATTAAATGACGTAGGGATTGATACGTCTCATTTGTTTGAGGATGAAGAGGTGAACACAACGCTTGCATTTGTTCATACATTTCCGGATGGAGATCGGGAGTTTTCTTTTTACCGTAATCCGGGGGCGGATATGATGTTGACGGAGGAAGATATCGATACAGATTTTGTTGCTCAAGCGAAGGTATTTCATTTTGGGACTTTGTCTATGACGCATGAAGGGGTGAGAGCGGCTACAAAGAAAGCAGTAAAAGCGGCAAAAGAAAGTGGGGCGCTGATTTCTTTTGACCCGAATTTGAGACCGCCGTTATGGAGCTCTTTGGAGTTGGTAAAAGAGCAGATGGAATATGGTTTTGGTCAGTGTGATATTTTAAAGATTTCGGACAATGAAATTCAGTTTGTGTCCGGCAAGGAAGATTATGATGAGGGCATCCGGTATCTGCAGGAAAAATATCAGATTCCGTTGATTCTTTTGACAATGGGGAAAGAAGGAAGTCGTGCATATTATAAGGGAATGCGCGTGGAACAAGGTGGTTTTGCGGTAAAAACAATTGAAACAACCGGAGCAGGAGATACTTTTGGCGGAAGTTCATTGAATTACCTGTTAGAACATGATTTTGAAAATCTGACAGAAGTACAGCTGAAAGAATTGCTGGCGTTTTCCAATGCGGCTGCTGCGATTGTAACCACTCGTAAGGGTGCGATTCGTTCGATGCCGGAACGTTTAGAAGTAGAGCAGCTGCTTGGAAAATAAGAACACAAAAAAGCAACCGTTTCTTAACGACAGACAGAATAAGTTGTCTGTGCGGGGAAATGGCTGCTTTTTATTTTGTTATTATTTTTTTTCGGCAAGAAAACTTCGGAGCTTTCCCGGTGAATAATTCAAAATGAGTTCGTCCGGCATCTCTGCAAGTCTTGCAAGTTCTTGTGCATAAGTGCAGTCTCCGACGTGTCTGGTTCCATGACTGTCGCTTGAGAAAAGAACAGGATGCTGAAAGTGCTTGCAAAGATTTAAAATCATCAAGTCATTAAATCGGGTATCTCCGCGGTATCCATCCGGACGCAGAGAGCTGTTATTGATTTCCAATAATACATGATGTTCTATTGCGGCACGTACCAGTGCGAGGTGATCGATCGGATATCGTTCATCATCACAATGTCCGATAACACAAACATAAGGATTCTTCATGGCTTGGATATAGGCTGTTGTGTTTTCATCGATGGAACCTGGTTTTTTAGTAGGGGGATGTACGCTGGCAATGACATAATCCAGTCCTTTTAGAATCGAGTCCTCCAGATCCAGTTTCCCCTGATTGTTTAAAATATTGGTTTCTGCGCCGTAGAGCATTTCGATTCCAAGGCGAACCTTAGGGGCGTAAGAAAGGCTGCGGAAATAGGAGGTCCGTCCACCACCCAGAGTGGCAGGTCCATGATCGGAAATCCCAAGCAGTGTTAAGTTGTTAGCGGCAGCAGCTTTTGCCATATCCGTAATGGTAGCGGTAGAGGCATGACCGCTGGCAATCGTATGTGTATGTATGTCCAGCTTAACAAATCCCATAGAATCGGCGCATCCTTTCCTTTATAATTATCAATTATGATTATCGTTAAGTACTTTATTAAGAAATCTATCTCTTCTATAGTATGGATTCTTTTACTACGGATGTCAATAGGAAAAATGGAAAAAGGTAAGAAGATTAAACAAAAACCAACATAAAATGCGTGGAATTATGTTGAGTTATAAAACATATAAGGAAATATAATGTTGGGTTGTGTTGGATTTGCGTTGACTTAAAGAGGGGACTAGAGTATAATGACGTTAACTGGGTGGAGAAGAGAACTTCTTCTCCTGAAAAGTTAATTTAATATGAGACCGGTATTCGTAAGGGTGATAGACGAGAATCGGTATTTCATATGGAAAGGAGATACAAGAAGATGGGGTTATATACCTATGACAGTACGGAGATTCCAAAGACAGAGCGTATTTCAAAATTGGTTGAGAATCTGTATGCGAAGATGCCGGAGATTGAGTCGGCACGAGCCGTTTTGATCACAGAATCTTATAAGCAGACAGAGAATGAGCCGATGGTAATCCGCAGGGCAAAGGCATTTCAGCATATTTTGGAAAATATTCCGATCGTCATCCGGGATTTGGAGTTGATTGTTGGAAGTACGACACTGGCTCCACGAGGATGTCAGACATATCCGGAGTTTTCTTATGAGTGGCTGGAATCGGAGTTTGATACTGTTGAAACAAGAAGTGCAGATCCGTTTTACATTTCTGAGCAGACAAAGCGGGAACTTAAAGAGGCGAACGCTTACTGGAAGGGAAAGACGACCAGTGAACTTGCGACGGCTTATATGGAGCCGGAGACACTGCTGGCAATGGAACACAATCTCTTTACACCGGGAAATTATTTCTATAATGGAGTCGGTCATGTCACAGTGAAATACTGGGAAGTTCTGGAGATTGGATTTGGAGGTATCAAGGAAAAAGCGGAGGAGGAACTGGCAAAGATTTGTCTTGCAGACGGAGATTACCAGAAAAAGTCACGCTTTTTACAGGCGGTTATGATCAGCTGTGATGCGGCCATTACATATGCCAGACGGTATGCCGAGCTGGCGCTCAGTGAGGCGCAGAAGTGTACAGATCCGGCCAGAAAGCTGGAATTGCTGCAGATAGCACAGAACTGTGCGAATGTTCCGGAAAAAGGAGCAACCAGTTTTTATGAGGCGTGCCAGTCATTCTGGTTTGTGCAGCAGTTACTTCAGATTGAGTCCAGTGGACACTCTATTTCACCGGGACGATTCGATCAATATATGTATCCTTATTATAAAAAGGATTTGGACAGCGGCAGACTGACAAGAGAGTTTGCTCAGGAATTGATGGATTGTATCTGGGTGAAGTTAAATGACTTGAACAAATGTCGTGATGCTGCATCCGCAGAAGGATTCGCAGGATATAGTTTGTTCCAGAATCTGATCGCAGGCGGACAAAACAGCGAAGGAATTGATGTGACAAATGATCTTTCTTTTATGAGCATACAGGCTTCTATGCATGTATTTTTGCCGCAGCCATCGCTGTCAATACGTGTGTGGAACGGAACACCGCATGAATTTTTGATCAAAGCAGCAGAGTTAACGCGGACGGGAATCGGACTTCCGGCATACTATAATGACGAAGTAATCATCCCATCCTTATTGAGTCGGGGACTAACCCTGGAAGATGCACGTGATTATAACATCATTGGCTGTGTAGAACCGCAGAAAGCGGGAAAAACGGAAGGATGGCATGATGCGGCGTTCTTCAACATGTGCCGGCCGCTGGAACTGACATTCCATAATGGAAAAGACAAGGGCGTTCAGGTTGGACCGCAGACTGGCGATGTGGAGAATATGCAGAGCTTTGAAGAATTCTACCGGGCTTATAAGATTCAGATGGATTATGCGATCAAGCTGCTTGTAAATGCTGACAATGCAATCGATATGGCTCATGCAGAGCGTTGTCCGCTGCCATTTTTATCGGCTATGGTGGATGACTGCATGAAGAGTGGAAAAACCGTTCAGGAAGGCGGAGCTGTCTACAACTTTACCGGACCGCAGGGATTTGGCGTCGCAAATATGGCAGATTCGCTCTATGTGGTGAAGAAACTGGTTTATGATGAAAAGAAACTGACGATGAAAGAATTGAAACAGGCGTTGACGGTGAATTATGGAAAAGGCCTGAATGAAGAAGATATTGCGGCAATGACCAGTGAGATCGTGAGCGAGATGGAAGCGGCAGGGCAGAAGGTTGGTGAAAGAGAAATCACCGCAGTTCTTCAGACTGTTGTTGCAGCGACAGAGTCACCGGAGATGAAAGCAAAGGGAGAACGGATTCTGGAGATGATCGAAGAAGTTCCGAAGTTTGGAAATGATTTGCCGGAGGTGGATGCGTTTGCAAGGGATGTGGCATATACTTATACAAAGCCGCTTTTGAAATATCGAAATCCACGAGGCGGACAGTTCCAGGCAGGATTGTATCCGGTATCTGCGAACGTTCCTTTGGGAGCACAGACCGGAGCTACACCGGATGGACGACTTGCGTATACACCGGTTGCGGATGGTGTTTCACCATCGGCAGGTAAGGATGTAAGCGGCCCGACAGCGGCAGCCAATTCTGTTTCCAGACTGGATCATGGAATTGCATCAAACGGAACCTTGTTCAATCAGAAATTCCATCCATCAGCATTGAGTGGAAGAAGAGGTCTTGAGAATTTTGTAGGGCTGATCCGTTCTTATTTTGATCAGAAGGGAAGCCATATGCAGTTTAATGTAGTAAGCAGAGAAACACTTTTGGATGCGCAGAAACATCCGGAACAGTACAAGCATCTGGTTGTGCGTGTGGCAGGCTACAGTGCATTGTTTACAACTTTATCGAAGTCTTTGCAGGATGACATCATTCGCAGAACAGAGCAGGGATTCTAAACAGCGCAGGATTCGTATGGAAAGGAACAAAAACAATGCAGGACTATTTAAAAACGAAAGGACGGATCTTTGATATTCAGCGTTATTCCATCCATGATGGAAATGGAATCCGAACCATTGTATTTCTGAAAGGGTGTGCGCTGCGATGCCGGTGGTGCTGTAATCCGGAATCTCAGTCTTATGAGATTCAGACCATGATGGTGCAGGGGAAACCCAAGGTGATCGGAGAGGATGTTACAGTAGAAGAAGTAATGGAGACGGTGGAAAAAGACCGCGCATATTATTGGAGAACCGGAGGCGGTATGACCTTATCCGGAGGAGAAAGTCTCTGCCAGCCGGAATTCGCAACTGCATTGTTGCGTGCGGCGCAGGGGCGGGGAATCCATACAGCCATGGAAAGCATGGGGTATGCGAAATGGGAAGTGATTGAAACACTGCTTCCGTATCTGGATCAATATTTGCTGGATATTAAGCATATGAATCCGCAGAAACATAAAGAATATACCGGGAAGAGCAATGAACTGATGTTGGAAAATGCAATGAAGATTGCTAAATCCGGACAGACGGAGCTCAGTATCCGGGTGCCGGTAATTCCGGGATTTAATGATACCCCGGAAGAAATTCAAGAGATCGCAGCATATACAAAACAGCTGGAACATGTGAAACGGCTGCATCTTCTTCCATATCATCGTCTGGGACAGGATAAGTATGAAGGTCTGGACAGGCCGTATTTGATGGGGGATGTAAAACCGCCGGAAAATGCAAAGATGGAAGAACTGTTAAAGATTGCGGGGAATGTTTCCGGAATCGAATGTCAAATCGGAGGCTGATGAGAGCCATAGATAGGGGATTTGACAGAAGAATTACAAAAAACAACATAAATACAACACAAAAACCACAAGAAAACAAGTTGACTGATGTGGGATTGTGTGGTAATATCAAATTAGCAACAACAAAATACAACAATCGTTGTAACAATCCAAGGAGGATAAAAGGATGCAAAACGAATACGAAATTAAAAAAGAAATGTGTGAAATCGGAAGACGAGTTTACAATCGTGGAATGGTTGCAGCAAACGACGGTAACTTTTCTGTAAGAATCAGTGAGAATGAAGTTCTGTGTACACCTACAGGAGTCAGCAAAGGATTTATGACACCGGAATATATCTGTAAAGTAGACCTGGATGGAAATGTACTTCAGGCAAACAAGGGATTCAGACCTTCTTCAGAGATTAAGATGCACCTTCGTGTATACAAAGAAAGACCGGACGTAAAATCAGTTGTACATGCTCACCCGCTGTACGCTACAACATTTGCAATTGCAGGTATTCCGCTGACACAGCCAATTATGCCGGAAGCAGTAATCGCTCTCGGATGCGTGCCGATCGCAAAATATGGTACACCATCTACAGTTGAGATTCCGGATGCTGTATCTGAGCACCTTCAGTATTTTGATGCAGTTCTCCTTGAGAATCATGGAGCACTTGCATATTCAGATACACTTCTGAATGCTTATCATAAGATGGAGTCTCTGGAGTTCTATGCACGTCTGTTATGGCAGACAATGCAGATTGGCGGACCTCAGGAACTGAATGAAGAGCAGGTTGAGAAACTGTACGAGATCAGAAGACAGATGGGTCTTCCGGGAAAACATCCTGCAAATCTTTGTCCAAATGCAATTGCTGGCAAACCAAGCTGCCATAGCTGTGGCGGATGTGGAAGCAGTGCAGCAGAAGCACCGACAGCAGATGCAGATTTAATCGCTTCTATTACAAAGAAAGTAATGGAACAGCTCGGAAAATAAGAATCTCTAGATATTAGGAGGCCTGCTATGAATGAACAGGATATCTCTAATGCGGTAAAAAAAGTATTGGAAGAGATGGAAAAGCACGATTCCCATACAGAGACAGGTCATGTGTGTACCTGCAACAAATACAAGATGACGTTAGAACTTGCCAACGCTTTGATTGAAAAGGTCAGAGCGAAGGCGCAGGAAGTCGGCGTGCCTGTAGTGATTGCAGTGGCAGATAAGGCGGGAAGGCCGGTGGCGGTTCAGTGTATGGATGATGCGTACATAGCAAGTTTTGATATTGCAGTGAATAAAGCCTTTACTTCGGCAAGTTTAAAGATGTCAACAGAGACATTGAGTACCTTGTGCAGACCGGGAGATTCACTTTATGGCCTGCAGTTCACAAACGGCGGAAAGATCGTGATTTTCGGCGGCGGTGAATTATTAGAGGCAGAAGGCAAAATAATAGGAGCGCTTGGGGTGAGCGGCGGAAGTGCAGAACAGGATACTGCGATTGCGGCTTACGGCAAGGAAGCTCTGAAGGAGGTAATAGCGTGTCTGTAAACGAACAGATGGTTCAGGACATTGTACAGGAAGTCGTTGCCAAGATGCAGATTGCGGCAGACGTAAAAGGCAATCATGGCGTATTTTCTGATATGAACGAGGCAATCGCGGCTGCGAAAAAGGCGCAGAAGGTTGTCGGAAAGATGTCCATGGACCAGAGAGAAAAGATTATTTCCAACATTCGTACAAAAATCAAAGAAAATGCAGAGGTTTTTGCCCGAATGGGAGTACAGGAAACCGGCATGGGAAATGTCGGACATAAGATTTTGAAACATATGCTGGTAGCTGAGAAAACTCCTGGAACAGAAGATATCACTACAACAGCATGGTCCGGAGACAGAGGATTGACATTGATCGAGATGGGACCATTCGGTGTGATCGGAGCGATTACACCATGTACAAACCCAAGTGAGACTGTATTGTGTAATACAATGGGAATGCTGGCAGGAGGAAATACAGTTGTATTTAATCCACATCCGGCAGCAATTAAAACATCAATTTTTGCAATCAATCTGTTGAATGAGGCTTCTCTGGAAGCAGGCGGACCGGATAATATCGCAGTTACAGTGGAAAAACCAACGATGGAAACAAGCGATATTATGATGAAACACAAAGATATTCCGCTGATTGCAGCAACCGGAGGTCCGGGTGTTGTAACAGCAGTTCTTTCTTCCGGAAAGAGAGGAATCGGTGCTGGTGCAGGTAATCCTCCGGCGCTGGTAGATGAAACAGCAGATATCCGTAAAGCGGCGGAAGATATTGTAAACGGATGTACATTTGATAACAATCTTCCATGTATAGCAGAGAAGGAAATCGTTGCAGTAGAGTCCATTGCGGATGAATTGATCCATTATATGGTATCTGAGCAGGGATGCTACATGATTACAAAGGAACAGCAGGATGCGCTGATCGATGTTGTGCTGAAAGGCGGACGTCTGAACAGAAAATGTGTAGGACGTGATGCAAAGACACTGTTAAGCATGATCGGTGTTACAGTTCCGGACAACATTCGATGCATTACATTTGAAGGTCCGAAGGAGCATCCGCTGATCGCAGAAGAATTGATGATGCCGATTCTGGGTGTTGTCAGAGCAAAGGATTTTGATGATGCAGTAGAACAGGCGGTATGGCTGGAGCATGGCAACAGACATTCTGCACACATTCACTCTAAGAATGTGGATAACATCACAAAATATGCGAAAGCGATTGATACTGCAATTCTTGTTAAGAACGGACCGTCTTATGCGGCTCTTGGATATGGCGGAGAAGGTTTCTGCACATTTACAATTGCAAGCCGTACAGGGGAAGGATTGACAAGTGCAAGTACATTTACAAAGAGAAGACGTTGTGTAATGTCTGATTCTCTGTGTATCAGATAATGGAGGAAATAAAAATGGAAATGAATTCTTCTAATGTAGAAGCTGTTGTAAAACAGGTACTGGAAAGTATGCTGAATCAGCAGGTTTCTGCACCTGCAAAAAGTGCAGGAAGTCAGGCAATTCCGAAGACAGCTCGTGTAGCGATGCTGACAGCTTTGGAACATTATGAAATCAAAGAGTTCCCGATGCCGGAAGTCGGTGACGGAGATATCCTTGTAAAAGTAGAAGGATGCGGTGTCTGTGGAACAGATGCTCATGAATTTAAGAGAGACCCATTTGGATTGATTCCGGTAGCTCTGGGACATGAAGGAACCGGAGAAATCGTTAAAATGGGTAAGAATGTTAAGGTTGACAGTGCCGGAAAACCATTGAAGGTTGGTGACAAAGTTGTTACCTGTATGATTTTCAAAGATGATCCGGATATCGAAATGTTTGACCTGAATAAGAAAAACATTGGCGGAGCTGATGTGTACGGACTTCTTCCGGATGATGATATTCATCTGAATGGATGGTTCTCTGATTACATTTTGATCCGGGAAGGTTCTTCCGTATTTAACGTAAGTGATCTGGATCTGAAGTCCAGAATCCTGATTGAGCCATGTGCGGTATTGATCCATGCGGTAGAAAGAGCAAAAACAACTGGAATCCTGCGTTTCAACAGCAGAGTTGTTGTTCAGGGATGCGGACCGATCGGTCTGATCTGTATTGCAATTCTTCGTACTATGGGTATTGAAAATATCGTTGCAGTAGATGGCAATCAGCAGAGACTTGATTTCGCAAAAGAGATGGGAGCAGAAAAGTCTGTAAACTTTATGAATCATAAAGGAATCGATGCTTTGTCAGAGGCTGTAAAAGAAGCCTTCGGCGGACACGCAGCAGACTTTGCATTCCAGTGTACCGGATCACCGGTTGCTCATGCAAATATTTATAAGTTCATCCGCAACGGCGGCGGACTTTGTGAACTTGGTTTCTTCATCAACGGTGGAGATGCAACCATCAATCCACACTTTGACTTGTGTGCAAAAGAGATCACATTAGTTGGATCCTGGGTATATACATTGAGAGATTATGCAACAACATTTGATTTCTTGAAGAGAGCAAAAGGAATCGGTCTTCCGATGGATAAACTCATTACACATGAGTTCCCGCTTGAGGAGATTAATGAAGCACATGTAACCAATCTCAAACAGGCAGGTTTGAAGATTGCAATTGTGAATAAATAACAATAACGCAATCCCAGAAAAAGGAGAAATGATATGGGAGAAGCAGTAGGCATGTTGGAGGTGTTCGGGCTGGCAACTGCGTTTGCGGCTGCTGATGCAGGCTGTAAAGCAGGAAATGTTACACTCGAAACCTTTGATAAAAATAAACCGGCGAATGCAGATGAATTACCTGTACCGCTGATCGTAATGGTCAAGTTCCGCGGAAGTGTTTCCGATGTTCAGGCAGCACTTGAAGCAGCGAAGGCAAGAGCGGAAGAACTGGCAGGGGTTGTCAATGAATATGAAATTGCAAGACCTACAGCGGATACGGAAAAAATGCTGAAAATCAGCGGTTTAGATAAAGGAACACCAAATCAAATATTTATAGAAGAAGTTTAGGAGGATATTAAAAATGGCACAGCAGGCATTAGGAATGGTAGAAACAAGAGGTCTTACAGCAGCAATTGAGGCAGCAGATGCAATGACAAAGGCAGCTGAGGTTACATTGGTAGGAACAGAGAAGATCGGTTCCGGACTTGTAACAGTTATGGTACGTGGAGACGTTGGAGCTGTAAAAGCAGCAGTTGAGACAGGAGCTGACGCAGCAGGAAGACTTGGCGAGCTTGTAGCTACACACGTAATCCCGAGACCGCACAACGATGTAGAGAAAATCCTTCCTACCGTTTAATTTGAGGAAAAAACCGTTAACAATAGCAAAGGAGCAGTCTCATGGGACAGGCATATGGATTTTTTGAAATTCCGAGTGTGACCGCCGCGGTTGTAGCTTTGGATATTATGTGCAAAACTGCAGACGTACAGATGGTTACATGGGAGAAAAAATTAGGTGGAAGACTTGTAACAATTATTATCCGCGGAGATGTTTCTGCGGTAACACAAGCAATTGAAACTGCCGCAGCCAACGGAATTAAGAAACCTGTTGCTCATGTGGTGATTGCGAGTCCTCATGAAGAAGTTATCAAGCTGGTGAACAGCAGCGCAAATCGAATTGCGTAAGGAGGGCAGTTACAATGGCAGAGGAAAAAAAGACTACAGCGAAAGCTGCAGCAACAAAGAAAACGACAACTGCTAAGTCTCCTGCAAAAACTGTACAGAGAGTTCGTAAGACAGTGCAGAAGGCAGAAACTAAGGCAGAAACGATCACAATTCAAAAGGAGGAAAAGAGAATGTCACAGGAAGCATTAGGAATGGTTGAAACAAGAGGTTTGGTAGCATCTATTGAAGCAGCAGATACAATGTTAAAAGCAGCAAACGTAGTTTTAGTAGGAACAGAGAAGATCGGTTCCGGACTTGTAACAGTTATGGTACGTGGAGACGTTGGAGCTGTAAAATCAGCAGTAGAGTCCGGTGCAGAGGCAGCAGGAAGACTTGGCGAGCTTGTAGCTACACACGTAATCCCAAGACCACACACAGATGTTGAGAAGATTCTTCCGGCAATCAAATAATTGGATTGTTGATCAGATGGTATGAGCAGGGTGTTGCCAGAGAGGAAGCTCTTTGGTGATACCCTCGTATCAAAGTATCATAATATGCAGAAATTGATTCTGCATAAAAATGAGGAGAATTGATATGGACAATAATAACGTAGCATTAATTACAAAAATGGTTTTGGATGCAATTGAAAACCAAAAGACTTCCAGAGAGAACGGATATCTTGTTCCGGTAGGCGTATCAGCAAGACACGTACATCTTACACAGGAGCACGTAGAGGCTTTGTTCGGGGAAGGATACCAGCTGACTGAAAAGAAAGAGCTGATGGGTGGACAGTTTGCATCAAACGAAACAGTGACCATCGTAGGATTAAAACTTCGTGCGATTGAAAATGTAAGAATTTTAGGACCAGTGAGAAGTAAATCACAGGTGGAGGTATCTGCAACAGATGCAATCCGTCTTGGAGTAAAAGCACCGATCAGAGAGTCTGGAAATATTGCAGGTTCTGCACCGATCGCAGTGGTAGGACCAAAGGGAGTTATTTATCTGAACGAGGGATGCATCATCGCCAAGAGACATATTCACATGTCTCCGAAGGATGCGATGGCAGCAGGCGTACATGACGGAGATATCGTTTCTGTGAAGGCAGACAATGAACGCGGTACTGTATTTAATAACGTACAGATTCGTGTGGACGACAGCTTTACATTGGAGATGCATATCGATACAGATGAGGCGAATGCAGCAAAGATTGCGACAGGAGATACAATGCGTATTATATAAAATAAAACGCTTGCAAGAGGAGAGAGAATTATGCTGATAGGAAAAGTTGCAGGCAGTGTTGTTTCAACACGAAAAAGCGACAATTTGATTGGAAATAAATTCATGATTGTAGATGTGTTGGAGCATATGCAGACCGGTGCAAAGCAGATTGTTGCGATTGATAAGATCGGCGCAGGAATCGGCGAATATGTATTGGTGGCACAGGGAAGTGCTGCCAGAGTAGGAACCGGTATGAAAGACGCACCTATCGATGCTGCAATCGTTGGAATTATTGACGATGGAACAGGACTGGAGTAAAAAATTATGGATATGAAAGAATTAAGCAGCATATTGCAGCAAAATGGTATTGTCGGTGCAGGTGGTGCGGGATTTCCTACATATGCAAAGTTAAATGAAAAAGCAGAAACACTGATTTTGAACTGCGCAGAATGCGAACCGCTTCTGAGATTACATAGACAGTTACTGGAAAAATATGCACAGGAGATTGTAGATACTTTCCATTTGATTGGAGAGGCTGTTGGTGCAAAAGAGCTTGTCATTGGAATTAAAAAAGCATATACCAAGACAATTGATGCATTAAAGGGTGTAATCGGTGCATATCCGGAAGTTAGACTGGGGCTTTTGGACGAGGTTTATCCGGCAGGTGACGAGGTTGTTCTGATCTATGAAGTGACAGGCAAGGTAGTGCGTCCGGGTGGATTGCCGATCGAGCAGGGTGTTGCTGTATTTAACGTAGAAACCGTATACAATGCATATAGAGCCATTCAGCAGAAGACTCCGGTTGTAGACAAACTGGTGTCCGTTGTTGCTGAAGTAGATCATCCGGTAACAGTACGTGTCCCAATCGGAACATCGATTGAGGAGACTGTCAGACTTGCCGGAGCAGTTACAACAAAGAACCCGGTATATTTTATCGGTGGTCCGATGATGGGATTTATTGGAAGTGGATCGCAGCCGGTTACAAAGACGACAAATGCGGTACTGGTACTTCCGGAAGAACATTATCTGGTACAGAGAAAGAGACAGAAAACATCGATTGACCTGAAAAGAGCGGCAGCAAGCTGTTGTCAGTGTACAATGTGTACAGACCTGTGTCCAAGACATATGTTAGGTCATCCGATCCAGCCGCATTTGTTTATGCGTGCGGCAACCTGTAAAGATATTCAGGATCCGAATATTTTTGTAAATACATTTTTCTGCTGTTCTTGTGGTTTGTGTGAGTTATATTCCTGTTTCCAGGGATTGTCACCGAGAACACTGATGGCAGAATATAAAGCAGGACTTCGTGCGAATGGCTTGAAACCGCCACAGGTTACGGCAGCGCCGGTAGGTCCGGAACGTGAATATCGGAAAGTGCCGATGGAACGTTTGATGTCAAGACTGGATCTGACAAAGTATAACAAGGAAGCACCCCTTGATGAATCAGAAGTGCCGATTCAGAAAGTAAAGATTTTGCTGAGTCAGCATATTGGTGCACCGGCATCACCGGTTGTAAAACAGGGAGATACCGTGACAAAGGGACAGATGATTGCAGAGCCGGCAAAAGGACTGAGCGTGGGAATCCATGCATCGATCGCCGGAGTTGTAAAGGAAGTCGCAGATAAGTATGTGATCATAGAAACACAGGGAGGACGTGCAGGTAAATGAGTAAGGCAATTGGAATGGTAGAATACAAGACTGTTTCAGCAGGTGTCACAGCAGCGGATGCAATGGTAAAAACCTCTGAAATCAGTATCATTGAAGCACAGACTGTATGTCCGGGAAAATATATTGTAATTATTTCAGGAGATTTGAGTGCTGTAAATGCTGCTGTAGAGACAGCAAAGACATTACATGGCACACATCTGATCAACAGTTTTGTGCTTGGTAATCCACATGAATCTATTTTCCCGGCAATTTATGGTGCGACAACGATTGAAGATGTATCTGCACTCGGTATTATGGAGACCTATGATGCGACTTCTATCATTGTTGCAGCCGACGAAGCTGCAAAGACAGCAATCGTAGATTTGATTGAATTGCGTGTGGCAAGAGGTATGTGCGGAAAATCTTACTTAATGCTGACCGGAGAAGTGGCAGCAGTTGAAGCAGCGATTGAGCGTGCGAAGAGTGTAGTAGCAGAAGATGGTATGTTCTTAGATTCTTCTGTAATTGCACATCCGGACAAACAGATCAGAGATGCTATCTTATAATATCAACAATTTCTAAGGTCATGGGTTTTTAGAAAAGCACATGACCTTGGATTGCATGAAAACGATATATGACCGGGAGGCAGTGCTATGCTTGCAATTGAGAGACGAAAAGAAATTTTAATGAAGCTGCAGGCCGAACGGCGGGTAGTGGTAAGTGAATTAAGTCAGCTTTATGATGTGTCAGAAGAGACGATACGTCGTGATTTGGAAAAACTTGTAAATGACGGCGTTGCAATCAAAAGCTATGGCGGAGCAGTTTTGAATGAAAATTCGAACTTAGATCTTCCGTTTAATATTAGGAAAAATCGAAATGTAATCGGGAAACAACGAATTGCCGAGCAAATCGTGAGACTGGTAAAGGATGGAGACAGTATTATGCTGGATGCCAGCTCTACAGCAGTATATATCGCGAAGACGTTAAAAGAAAAGAAGAACTTGACGATAATCACCAATTCAATTGAAATTATCATTGAATTGCTGGATATGCCGGAGTGGCATGTGTTTTCAACCGGCGGGCTGACGAGAGAGGGGTCTTTTGCTCTTGTAGGTCCACAGACGGACAAGATGTTAAAGTCTTTTCATGTCGATAAAGCGATTATATCCTGTAAGGGTATTGGAGCAGATAAATATCTGACAGATTCGGATGAACTTCATGCAAACAATAAACTGACAATGTTAGAATCCGCAGAAATGAAAATTCTGGCAGTAGACAGCAGTAAGTTTGACAACACAGCATTTACAGCGATTGGAACGCTGGATGATATCACGACTGTCGTTACCGATGAAGAACCGGAAGCAAAATGGCTTCAGTTGTTTGAGGAAACCGGGGTAGAATGTATTTATCCTAGATAGAGGGAAAAGATGAAAAGTTTTGATATAAAGACAAAGGTATTTTTTGGAGACCAGGCTTTGGACAGGCTGGAAGAGATCCCGTATAAAAGAGTGCTTGTTATTACGGATCCATTTATTGCAGAAAGCAGTATGATCAAGCTGGTAACCACACCACTGGAAAAGGGGCGGAAAGAGTATGAAATCTTTAAAGACGTAGTACCGGATCCACCAATCGAGAAGATTTCACTCGGTGTAGAAAAGATGCTTTCTTATAAACCGGATGCAATCGTGGCAGTGGGCGGCGGTTCCGCAATTGATTCTTCCAAATCAATACGCGAGTTTGCACTTCGTGTAGAAAACTATGGAGACGTTGGTCTGATCGCAATTCCAACAACAAGCGGAACCGGATCAGAAGTAACTTCCTTTGCCGTGGTGACTGATCCAAAAGAACAGGTGAAATACCCGCTTGTTTCCAGAAATATGATGCCGGACGAGGCAATTCTGGATGCAGAGCTGGTGAAAAGCGTACCGCCTGCGATCACAGCAGATACGGGAATGGATGTATTTACCCATGCATTAGAGGCGTGTGTAAGCATTAATCGAAATGAGTTTGCAACGGCGCTCGCAGAAAAAGCAATTGAGATTTGTGGTGTATTTTTATTGAGAGCTTATCTCGATGGAAATGATACTCATGCAAGACAGAAGATGCATGTTGCATCTTGTCTGGCGGGATTGGCTTTTAATTCGGCTTCTTTGGGGCTGAATCATGGAATGGCACATCAGCTTGGAGCTGTTTTCCATATTCCACATGGACGCGCCAATGCAATGTTACTGCCGCATGTGATTGAGTTTAACAGTGATATTAACAAACACAGTAAGAGCAGAAAAGAGTATCTGCCGGCTGTGAAGAAATATTCGACAGTGGCACAGATTTTGGGACTGAGCAGTTATAATAAAATTATGACAGTGCGTTCCCTTGTAAACTGGGTACAGTTTATGTTGAAAGAAATGGATATTCCATTGTCGATCTCACAGATGGGAACAATTTCGGAAGAAGAGTATTTCAGAGCCATTGACCGAATGGCCGATGCAGCTCTGGAAGACGCTTGTACGGAAACCAATCCACGTGTACCGACAAAAGAAGATGTTGTAGCAATTTATCGTGCATTGTGGTAGAACAGAAAATACCCTGTATGGAAGGTAAAAGAACTTTCCATTCAGGGTATTTTGAATTATGAATTATGTGGGAAATGAATCACAAAAATCTGGATTAGGGAAAGAAGATGTTGTATAATAAAATTTGCAAGTAGGGAGATTGTAGAAAAGATTTGAATAATGACTTCGGGAGGATAAAGAGGTGTATAAGGTTCTACTGGTAGATGATGAAATTCTGGTGCGTGATGCAATCCGAAAGAAAATTGAATGGAATAAGATTGGATTTGAATTGGTGGGAGATTGTGAAAATGGTCGAGATGCGATTGAATTTGTTCAAAACAATCCGGTAGATCTTGTTCTGACTGACATTTGTATGCCGCATGTTGACGGAATGGAGCTGAGCCGGTATCTGTATGAGAACCATCCCCAGGTTTCGATTATTATTTTTAGTGGGTACAGTGATTTTGAATATGCAAAGCAGGCAATTCAGTATAAAGTATCTGAGTATATCTTAAAGCCGGTTACAGCCAAAGAGCTGACAGAAGTATTGGAACAGTTAAAAAAGAAACTGGATGGCATTCGAAAAGAAGAGCAAAAGATTGATAAACTTCAGAAGGTTTATCACAATTATACAAAAAACGAAGCCTTGATTATTGCAAAGGCACTGTCCCGTCTGGTGAAGGGCACACAGAAAGTGGAGCGAAGTATGGAAGAACTGGAAGAATTGGGGATTTCCATACGAGGAACAGCGTTTCGTGTGGTTGCAGCAGATATCGATATTTACTCAGAGTGGTGTGAAAACAGCACGAATGGATTAAAAAAAGAAAGTGCATTGATGTCTTTTGTTGTGGAAAATATTAGTAACGAAATTGTAGAAGATTATGAGGCCGGAATAGCGTTTCGGGATTCGGATAATCGGGTATGCATGCTGCTTTGGACAGATGCACCGCAGAAATTCCGGGAAGTGGTTCCGAGGATGTGCAAGGAGATTCAGGAGCAGGTGAGTGCTGCAATGAATTTTAGCATTTCTATGGGAATCGGACGTTATGTGAAGTCAATGGAAGACTTATCAGAATCTTATGAATCAGCAGCAGAGGTGCTGAAATATCGTTACAGCAAAGGCATTGGGATTATCATAGATTGTGAGCAGGAGATCAAAGAAGGAAATTTCCTTGAATTAGAGCCAAAATTGAGGGATATCGCATCAGCTCTCAAGGGCGGTGATGAAGAGGGAGTGATAGAGCTTCTGGTAGAGATCGGAAAATGGGTGAAGGAACGGTATGTTAGCCGCAATAAGGCGTCTGCATATTTAAACCAGGTACTTCATGCAATTCATAAAGCGGTGTGCGAGACAAATGAAACATTTGAATTAAAAGAGTCTTTGCTGTCCGGCGTGGCTGAAGCCAGAGGAATTGAACCGGCAATGAAAATGACGATTGATTATGCACGTGAAGGCATTCAGGCAATGGCGGATTCGGGCCAGTCCAGTGCAGAGCGTCAGGCCAATCTGGCAGTGGACTATATGCAGAAAAATTATGGAGATCCGGAGCTGGGGCTGAATCAGATCTGTGATTATTTAAACATTAGCACCAGTCATTTCAGCAGTATTTTTAAAGAAGCGACAGGAAAAACATTTATTGAGGTGCTGACCAATATCCGGATGGAGAAAGCAAAGCAGCTGTTACGTCAGACAACTCTGAAGAACTATGAAATAGCGGAGAAAGTTGGTTTTAGTGATCCTCATTATTTTAGTATAGCATTCAAAAAAACGACCGGTATGACTCCAAAAGAATATGCTAAGGGGAATGGCTGATGGAAAAACCTACTATATTTACGCGATTTTTTGGGAGATTTAAAAGCATTCAAAGTACGATGATGCTATCCTTTTCCGGACTGATGGCAGTTGCGGTGCTCATTTTTTTGATGATTGCTTTGAATTTTACCAGTCAGACGATTTATGAAAACAGTAATAATTATACATCACAGATTGTCCGTCAGGTAAATTATGACATTGATGCATATATTGATTATATGGAGAATATTTCGTCGGTGATGGCAAAGAGCGGTGACATATCTCTGTATTTGTTCGAAGAGGAACAGTCAGAGGAGGATATCGAAGAAGAGCGGGAACGAATTTTGACACAATTCAATACGATTATGGAAAGCCGAGAAGATATTTATAATGTAGCGGCTGTTGCAGAAAACGGAAGATACATTATGAATCGAGGAGAAGAAGATCTGACACCGTATATTGATATTCAGAGTCTGGACTGGTATCAGGCTGCGATGGAGTCTCCTACGGGGATCGCAGTTTCCTCTTCTCATGTGCAAAACGCGATCAAATCCAGCTACAAATGGGTAATTACTCTGAGCAGGGTTCTGGTGAATAATCGAACCGGTGTGAAGGAAGGCCTTTTTTTCGTGGATTTGAATTATAGCGCGATCAGTGATTTGTGTAATAATAATACAATTGGTAATAAGGGATATATTTTTGTTTTGGATGACAAGGGAAATGTAATTTACCATCCCAAGCAGCAGCTCATGTATGGGGGATTGCATACAGAACATATTGAAGAAATCATGGCTTGCGAGAAGGAATCTCTGACCGTTAGGGATGGGACGGAACGCAAGCTGTATACGTTGTCCAGGTCGAAAAAAACGGGATGGACAGTTGTTGGGGCAGCCTATACATCTGAATTGCTTAAAAATAATAAACAGGCAAGGATGCTGTATATACTGGCTGCAGTAATATTGATTCTGGCAGTTTTTTTGATTTCCAATATTTTGTCCAGGGAAATTACAAAGCCGCTGCGAAGGCTGAGTGAATCTATGAGCCGGGTTGAAAAAGGACAGTTTGACCGGGCGAATGTCGATGTGACAATGGAAAATGAAATTGGAAGTCTTGGAAAATCCTACAATTTGATGACGGAGCGAATCCATACGTTGATGGAACAAAATGTGTATGAACAGAAACAAAAAAGAAAGAGTGAACTGAAAGCGCTGCAGGCGCAGATCAATCCTCATTTTTTGTATAATACACTGGATTCCATTATCTGGATGTCCGAAGCGGGACAAAGCGAAGAGGTTGTTGAAATGACTTCGGCGCTGGCAAAACTGTTGCGGCAGAGTATCAGCAATGACCACGAACAGGTGGAGCTCGGTCAGGAAATGGAATATGTAAGAAATTATCTGACGATCCAGAAAATGCGATACCAGGACAAGCTGGAGTACACGATTGAAGTTGATCCACAAGTTCGGCATGTGATGATTGTAAAATTGGCGCTTCAGCCAATTGTAGAAAATGCGATCTATCACGGAATCAAATATAAAGGAAGTAAGGGGACACTGCAGATTCGGGCTTTTGCAGAGTCGGAAGACGTGTGTATTGTGATTGAAGATAATGGCATAGGTATGGATGAAACTGCATTGAATACTATTTTTGATGAAACACAAAAGGTTCATAAGCAAAATGGAGTCGGAGTTCCGAATGTACAGAAACGATTGAAGCTGTATTATGGCGATAAATATGGAATTACATATGAAAGCAAACGTGGAGTCGGAACGAGGGCAACGATCAGAATTCCGCAGCAGGGAGATCAGGAAAATGAAAAAATGGAGTAAAACACAGTGGACAGGAACTGTATTGAGCTGTATTTTAATGGGGCTCATTCTTTTTGTGATGTTAATATTAGCCTGGCCTGATACAAAGGAAAAGGATCCCTATAAATTGATCTTTATCCCCAAGACCATTGATCCGACCAATGGATTCTGGACGTCATTGATTGAAGGGGCGAAACTTGGGGCAGCAGAACTGGGAGCAGAAATAGAAGTATATGGAGCGGATGCGGAAGAAGACGTGGAGGAACAAATTGATTTGATTTATTCCTGTATTGAGAAAGAGCCGGACGCTCTGTTGGTTGCTCCGGCAGACTATTCCCGTACGACAGAAGCTTTACGGAAGGCAAAAGAAAGTGGGATTAAAGTAATCCTCTTAGATTCAAAGATTGATCAGAATATCGCGGACGCGGTTGTGTGTACTGATAATTATGTGGCAGGAAAGGAATTGGGGGAGTATGCCAGTCAATTTCTGGATGAGGATTCGGTGATTGGAATTGTTGCGCATGTGCAGGGAACTTCAACGGCGGTTGACCGGGAAGCAGGCATAAGGGAAGGTCTGGGTAAATTTGAAAGCCAGATTATAGATGTAGTTTTTTGTAATTCATCTTATCAAAAGGCATATGATTTGACGAAGGTAATGCTGGAGAAATATCCGGATATCAATATGATGATCGGCACCAATGAATACTCGGCGGTAGGAGTGGCCCGGGCAATTTGCGATCTAAACCTGACTGATCAGATTAAAATGGTTGGTTTTGACAGCTCAATTGAAGAAATCCAATATCTGGAATCAGGAATTTTTGAGGCGATTGTTGTTCAGAAACCGTTTAATATGGGGTATTTGGGTGTGGAGCAGGCAATCAATGTGATTACCAATCGGGAAGTAGAACATGATGTGGATTCTGGCAGTAAAATGATTACCCAGGAGAACTTATATGAAGAGGAGAACCAAAGACTTTTATATCCGTTTTCAGGTCAATAAAGGAATTTTTTAACCTTTTTTAGGAAGATATTCAATTACATTTTTTTCGAAAATCGTTCATAATTTATTCATAAATGAGGCGTGCTTCTCGTGTCTCAGGAACTGTTTTGGAAGACAAAACAGAAAAATGCAAAGGAATAGGAGGAAGAGAAGTGGAAAAGATTAAACAGAATCCTTTGGTAAAAAAAATAGGATTTAACAGAATTGTCTTGGTTGTGTTATTGATACTTATGTATCTGGCATTCGGACTGATGACGGATGGAAGTTTCTTCACTACTTCACGTATTATGAATACGTTGAACTATGTATACTTCCTGGGATTTCTTTCTTTGGGTGTAACATTTGTTATTGCAACCGGAGGAATCGATTTCTCAATTGGACCGGTTATGTTCTGCTGTTCACTGGTTTCCGGATATAGTCTGGTAACCTATGGTGTGCCAATGGGAGCAGCATTGGTAATGAGCATACTGATCGGTGTGGCATTCGGTGTGTTTAACGGATATTTGGTAGCTTATTGGAAGGTACCGCCGTTCATCGTTTCCATGGCAAGTATGAATATTGCAAAAGGTATTGCAGCTGTATTTACAAAGACACAGTCAGTCAGCTGGCCGCAGGCAGGCACAGAGGGTGGATGGTTCCGTAACATTATCAGTTTTAACGGTATTCCAATGGGACTGATCATTTTTGTAGTAATTGCTATTGTTTGTGCAGTAATTCTGAATAAGACAAAATGGGGACGTTATATTCTTTGTCTCGGAAGTAACAAAGAAGCAGTCAGACTTTCTGGTGTTAATATTAAGAAATGGGAAATGCTGGCATATATTATTTGTGGAACATTGGTTGGTATTGCATCCATTTTCTTCGTAGCTACATATACAACAGTTCAGCCGGGATACGGCGATCAGTACAACAATGAGGCGATTGCAGGCTGTGTTATGGGAGGAACTTCCATGGTTGGAGGACTTGCATCTATCAGCGGTACTGTAATTGGTGTAATTATTATCTCTCTTTTGCAGCAGGGTATTCTTGCATTGGGATTCACGAAAGATTACCAGTACATCATTACTGGATTGATCGTTATCGCAGCGGTTTACTCAGACGTTTCTGCAAGACGTAGAAAGAATTAATCATCAAATAAGAAAGGAGAGATAGTAATGGGTGAGATTATTTTGACAATGAAAGACATTGACAAGTCTTTCCCCGGTGTACATGCACTTGACCATGTTGATTTAGAGGTCAGAAAAGGTGAAGTTCTTGCACTTATGGGTGAGAACGGAGCTGGTAAATCAACACTTATGAAGGTGCTGACGGGTATTTATAAAAAGGATTCCGGTACGATTACATATGAAGGTAAAGAAGTGGAATTCAAAAATACAAGAGAAGCACAGGATGCAGGTATCGTAATCGTTCATCAGGAGTTGAACATGCTCGGTCATCTGACAGTTGCCCAGAACCTTTTTATCGGAAGAGAGTTTAAAAAGGGTATTAAGATTGATGATAAGAAGATGAATGAAGAAGCGAAGAAACTGTTTGACAGACTTCATGTAGATATTGATCCGAAAGAGAAAATGTCGAATCTGACAGTTGGTAAGCAGCAGATGTGTGAAATTGCAAAAGCAGTTTCCTTTGATGCAAAGGTTATCATCTTTGACGAACCTTCTGCAGCTCTGACAGAATCTGAAATCGAAGAGATGTTTAAGATCATTCGTGACTTGAGAGAAAAAGACATTGCAATGGTTTACATTTCACATCGTATGGATGAGATTAAAGTGATTACCGATCGTGTAACAGTAATGCGAGATGGTACATATGTAGGTACTTTGATTACAAAGGATTGTACAAAAGAAGATATCATTAACATGATGGTTGGTCGTGTTATTTACGAAGATCCTAAGACAGAGAGTGCTGTTCCGAAGGATGCTCCGGTTGTTCTGAAGGTAGAGCATTTGAATGCCGGTAAGATGGTACAGGATGTCAGCTTTGAACTTCGTAAAGGTGAGATCTTAGGATTCTCAGGATTGATGGGTGCCGGACGTACTGAGACAGCAAGAGCATTGTTTGGAGCTGACCCGAAGGAAAGCGGAGATATTTATATCAATGGTGAGAAAGTAACCATTCACAGCCCTCAGGATGCAGTTCGCTGTGGTATCGGTTATCTGTCAGAGGATAGAAAACGATATGGTATCGTTGTACAGAAGACAGTTGCTGAGAATACATCTATGGCAAACATGAAGGACTTCATGAATGGTATTTTCATCAACAAGAAGAAAGAAAGAGAAGTTGCAGAGAAGTATGTAGAGGCTCTTGCAACGAAGACACCGGATGTGGATCAGTTAGTTGTAAACTTGTCCGGTGGTAACCAGCAGAAAGTCGTTATCGCAAAATGGCTGGCACGTGATTGTGATATCCTCATTTTCGATGAGCCGACCAGAGGTATCGACGTAGGTGCTAAAAATGAGATTTACAAGCTGATGAATAAGCTGGTAGCAGAAGGAAAATCTATTATCATGATTTCCTCTGAGATGACCGAGATTCTCCGAATGAGCGACCGAGTGGTTGTTATGTGTGAAGGTAAGAAGACCGGTGAGCTTGATATTTCAGAAGCAAAACAGGAAACAATTATGAATCTGGCAACAAGAGAATGTGAATAAGGAGGGGTGAGAAGATGTCAAAGAATAAAAAGTTTCTCGGATTAAAAGGGCGAGAGGCAATGGTATTGGGAATCAACCTTGCAATGATTGTTCTCTTCAGTATTCTCAGCCCGGCATTCAGATCTTATCCGACAGTGGTAAGTGTTCTGGATATTTCATACTACATAACATTGATGGCAATTGGCGTTACCTTCCCGCTTATTACAGGAGGTGTTGACCTGTCCATCGGTACAGGACTTGTAACTTATGCGCTGATCGGAGGATATCTGGTAGTGCAGAAGGATATGCCTGTAGTAGTTGGTTTGATCGTATGTGTTTTAGTGGGAATTCTGGTTGGTTTACTCAATGGTGTTTTAGTAGCCATCATGGATCTTCCGCCATTCTTGGCAACACTGTGTACTTGTATGATCACTCGTGGTCTCGGACCTGCACTTTGCGGTGGTATGGGTATTTCATGGCCGTCAGCAATGTCTGAACAGGGAGCATTCAGAAACTTGTTCAAGTTTACAACAGCAGAAGGAACGATCATTCCAATTGGTATCGTATCCATGATTGTACTTGTAATCGTGATGTCCTTTGTATTGAATCATACAAGAGTGGGTCGTTACATTATAGCAATCGGAAGTAACAAAGAGGCAACAAGACTTGCCGGAGTAAATGTAAAATTCTATCATACACTGGCTTATGTAATTTGTGGTCTGTTTGCAGGACTTGCCGGAGTTGCATATGCAGCATATGTATCTACAATCTATCCGGGAACCGGAGCAGGATTCGAGTTGGATGCAATCGGTGGAGCAATCGTAGGTGGTGTATCTACAACAGGTGGTGTAGGTACAATCCTCGGAACATTCTTCGGTGTATTTGTTATCTGTCTGATGAAGGTAGGACTTCCGTTTATCGGACTGCAGGCAAACTGGCAGCAGATTTTTACAGGTCTTGTGTTGATTGCAGCTGTATTAATTGACTTGCTGAAAAAGAAAAAATAAAAAGAAAAGATAAGAAAAATTAAAACAAAAATCAAAAAACAAAACAAAAACAGAGTATGTTGTTCGCAGAAGAACTTCATATAAAAACATCTATTTCAAGGAGGAAATGAAAAATGAAAAAGAAACTTGTAGCTGTTTTACTTAGTGCAGCAATGGTATTCTCACTGGCAGCATGTGGCGGCGGAGATGCAAAAACAGAAGATGGCGGAGATAAGGCAGAAGGCGGAGATAGCAAAGGTTATCACTTCGAAGTAATCGTTAAGAGTTTCCAGTCAACATATTGGCAGGCAGCTGTTCAGGGTATCGACAAAGCTTGTGAAGAGCTTGGTGTTACAGCTAAATCTAACGGACCGGCTACAGAGTCTGATATCGCTGACCAGGTTACAATGTTGAACGACGTTATCGAGAAAAAACCTGACGGAATCGGTCTTGCAGCTTGTGATACAAACTCTGTATTAGATTCTCTTAAAGCAGCATTAGACGCTGGTATCCCGGTTGTATGTTTCGACACAGGTGTTGACAACGCTCCGGAAGGTTCTGTATACGCTACAGTAGCTACAGATAACGCACAGGCTGGTGGAGTAGCAGCAGAGAACATGTTCCCAGTAATCGAAGATAAGATTAAAGCAGCTACACCTGACAGTCAGGTTCGTATCGGAGAAGTTAACCAGGATGCTACAGCTCAGAACATTCAGCAGCGTGGTAACGGATTCATCGCTAAGATGATCGAACTGTGTACAGATGCTGGAAAGAAAGTTGCAGTAGTTGGTAACGAATTCTATGTAAATGCAGCAGAAGGAACAGTAGCAGAGGCAGAAGCTGACGTTATTATCGAAGTTGGTGTTCCGGCTCAGACAACACCAGACCTTGCAGCTACAGAAGCTCAGAAGATTATGTCCAAGAAAGACACAATCGCTATCTTCGGTTCCAACCAGGTAACAGCAGAGGGTGTTATCCAGGCTAACAATACATTGAACGTATTGGATGCAGATCCGGCAAAGGGAATCATTGCAGCAGGATTTGATGCTGGTACACCACAGAAAGAAGCTATCAAGAGCGGAAAATTCATCGGTTCTGTAACACAGTCTCCATTGATGATGGGATATAAATGTATCTACACATTGACAGATATCTGTGAAGATAAAGAAGTATCAGACATTCCGATGGAAGGTTACTGGTATACAGCAGAAACTATGGATTCTGATGAGATTGCTCCTAACCTTTACGATTAATTAGCAATAGGGATTCCATAAGTATCTCTGGAAAAAAGCAAATAGAGACCGGGCATTTAGCCCGGTCTTTTTTTGGGCTCTTTGTTATCATGCATGCGATAAAACAGTTCGGTAGACTGTTTTGAGTCAAGAGTTGGGAGTGAATTTTTTTAAGATTGATTTAAAAAATATATAAAATGTTTATGTGAATTTTATTATATAAAGGTGGAAGGTGAGAAGAGATTCGTGTATAATCATTAATATATAATTATAGAAATACAGGAGGATGGCTATGCTTCAGGGAATTGAAAGAATATTTGAAAATAAAGAGGAGATGCTCAAGCATCTGAAAAAGAAATCATTTGAAAAAAATACGCAGGAATTTTTGGATAAGAACGGACATTTTTTTAGAGAGATGGTAAATTATACCGAACAGGCAGAAGATAAGAAAAAGGCTGCTGAAGAAATCGGGCAGAGTATCGTCGATGCGGTAAAACAAACGTTTACCAATAAAAGGGGAAAGATTGACGGGAGAACACAGATTGATTTGAATTTCTTTATGATCTATTTTGTTTTCCCGAGTATTCTGCAAACAGGCGAGTATGGTACGGTGATTGCAGATGGTGTACGAGATGTATGGAGTCATTCTTTCAAGGATGGAGACATTCAGTATACGGATTATGACACTTTGTACAATTCTTTTCGCGAAAAGATCTTTGGAATTTTCTGATCGAAGTTTTCTGGAGATTTGCAGAGAAAACAGGAAACGAAACTACGACTCAGATGTTTCGTTTCCTGTTTTTTACCGTAGATATTGCTTTGGGGTGGTTCCTTTGTATTTTTTAAAAGTTTTGATGAAATAACTCAGGTCATTAAAACCAGAGTTGAAGGCCACTTCGGTGATGGACTGGTCGGTGGTGAGCAGATCATAACTGGCACGCTCAATCCGGTAGTAATTCAAATAATCTACTGGTGTTCGATGCGTCATTTCCTGGAAAAAACGGCAGAAATATTTGGAAGACATATTGACAGAATCAGCCATTTCCTGCAGTGAAATCTGTTTGTTATAAGAAGACTCTATAAATTCCAATGCTTGTTTAAGCTGCACGATCTTCCGGTGACTGCGTGGCGGCTGTTCCGGAGCCGGGTTGTAGAAATTTTCAGAAAAAATCAATCCGATAATCTGATACAGGGCACCTAATACAGACATTTGATAGCCATCTTTTTTGGAAGACATAGCATCAAACAAAGTCCAGACAATTTGATGCAGATCACTGTAGGAACCATAATGAACATATTGGATTTCGACTTCATGGTCAGTAATCTTACGGATCAGTTTACAGCAGGAGTCATTTTTATTCATTAGCATATTCATATCAAATACAATACATTCGTATTCGCAGTCATAGGGAATTCCTTCATGAAGAGCTCCGGCGGGAATGAAAATAAAAGAGCCGGCGGGAACAAAGAAGGTCTGATCATCAATGATGATTTTAAAGGAGCCCTTCAAAATGCGGATAAATTCAAATTCAACATGCCAGTGAAGAGCCATGTTGTATTGCGGATGTGAAGGGGAAACGTGGTGATATTCTAAAGGGAAGTCAGCAGTACCACGTTGTCTGTTTTCTCGATAATTAATATATTGCATAATTGTTTCTCCTGATTTACAAATGTGAATATTGTTATACTTTTTATCATTATAACACAAGATTATTCCGGGAAACAATGGTAAAATGATACTATCAAAAGATATGAGTGCATATAGAAAGGAGGCATATCAGTGGGAGATATGAAAAAGCAGGTTCTTGCTTTTGACTTTGGTGGCGGAAGCGGACGTGCAATCCTCGGAAGTCTGGAAAACGGAAAGATTCATATGGAAGAAGTTCATCGTTTTTCCAACGATCCGGTTATTTTGGGAGATACGATGTATTGGGACACACTGAGACATTTCTTTGAAATCAAACAGGGAATTGTCAAAGCAAAACAAAAAGGTGGTTTTGCAAGCATCGGAATCGATACCTGGGGTGTGGACTTTGGACTTTTGGATGAGCATGGTGCACTGTTGGAAAGTGCAGTTCATTATCGGGATGACAGAACGCTTGGAATGCAGGAGGAAGTATTCAAGGCGATACCGAAAGAAAAGGTTTATGAATTGACCGGACTGCAGTTTGAAAACTTTAACACAATTTTCCAACTGTATTCTCTTGTTCAGAAAAGACCTTGGCTTTTGGACAAGGCAGATAAGATGTTATTAACTCCGGATTTGTTCAACTATTTCTTGACTGGTGAGAAGAAAGCAGAGTATACAATGGCTGCAACTACGCAGTTGTTGGATGCAAGAACAAAAGAGTGGAGCGAACCAATTTTGGAAGCACTTCAGATTCCAAAGAAAATTCTGCCGGAGATTGTTCCGAGCGGTACAGTAATAGGAACCTTGAAACCGCAGATTTGTGAAGAACTGGGCGTAGAACCTGCAAAGGTAATTGCAATTACAGGACATGATACACAGAGTGCGGTCGTATCAGTGCCGACACAGAATCCAGATTTTATTTTTATCAGTTGTGGTACATGGAGTTTATTCGGTACAGAGCTGGATGGTCCGATAATCGGAGAAAAGTCTCTGGAATGTAATGTCAGCAACGAAGGCGGCTATGGAAATACAACTACACTGTTGAAGAATATTATTGGATTATGGCTTGCTCAGGAGAGCAGAAGACAGTGGATCCGTGAAGGACAGGAGTATTCTTTCGGAGAGCTTGAGAAGATGGCATTGGAGGCAGAGCCGTTCCAGAGCTTTATCGATCCGGATTCACCGGAGTTTGTAGCAGCAGGAAATATTCCGGAACGTATTCGTGAATTCTGCAGAAGAACAGGGCAGAAAGTACCGGAGACAATCGGTGAGATTATGTGTTGTATCAACCAGAGTCTTGCAATGAAATATCGCTTTGCATTAGAACAGATTGAATCCTGTACAGGAAAACACTATCCGGTGATCAATATGATCGGAGGAGGAATCCAGAGTAAGCTGCTTTGTCAGATGACAGCAGGCGCTGCAGGCCGTAAGGTGATCGCAGGACCGGTAGAGGCAACTGCTCTTGGAAATATCGCTGTTCAGCTGATGGCACTTGGCGAGATTAAGGATGTGGCAGAGGCAAGACAGATTATCGCAAATTCAGAAACTACATACGAGTATCTGCCGCAGGATGCGGAAAAATGGGATGCTGCGTATGAGAAATTCAAAACATTTATTCATTAATGATTAAGGAGGAATGCAACTATGGCAAAATCAAGATTGATAGGTGACTATCCAGTAATCGGAATCAGACCAACAATTGACGGAAGAAGAGGAGTACTGAAAGTACGTGAGTCTCTGGAAGAGCAGACAATGAACATGGCTAAATCAGCAGCAAAATTGTTCGAAGAGAATTTGAAATATACAAACGGCGAGCCGGTGAAGGTTGTAATCGCAGATACAACAATCGGACGTGTTGCAGAAGCAGCTGCTTGCGCAGACAAATTCAAAAAAGAGGGCGTTGATATTACATTGACAGTTACGCCATGCTGGTGCTACGGCGCAGAGACAATGGATATGGATCCGATGACAATCAAAGCTGTATGGGGATTCAACGGAACAGAGAGACCGGGAGCTGTTTATCTGGCATCTGTATTGGCTACACACGCACAGAAAGGTCTTCCGGCATTCGGAATTTACGGACATGATGTATGTGAAGCTGACGACACAGAGATTCCGGAAGATGTAAAGGAAAAACTGTTGAGATTTGGACGTGCATCAGTAGCAGCTGCTACAATGAGAGGAAAGTCTTATCTGCAGATCGGTTCCATCTGTATGGGAATCGGCGGCTCTATCATTGATCCGGCATTTATCGAAGAATACCTTGGAATGCGTGTAGAGTCTGTTGACGAGGTAGAGATCATCCGTCGTATGACAGAAGGTATCTACGATGAGGCAGAATACCAGAAAGCGCTTGCTTGGACAAAAGAAAAATGCAAGATCGGATTTGATAAGAACCCGGAAGAACTTCAGAGAACAGCTGAAGAAAAAGAAAAAGATTGGGAATTTGTTGTAAAGATGATGTGTATCATCAAAGACCTGATGAATGGTAATGAAAACCTGCCGGAAGGATGCGAAGAAGAAAAAGTTGGACACAATGCTTTGGCAGCTGGATTCCAGGGACAGAGACAGTGGACAGACTTCTATCCGAACTGTGACTTTGCAGAGGCTATGCTGAATACATCATTTGACTGGAATGGAGCAAGAGAGCCATACGTTCTGGCAACAGAAAATGACGTTCTCAACGGACTTGGAATGATGTTCAGTAAACTGCTTACAAATTCTGCTCAGATCTTTGCAGATGTTCGTACATATTGGAGTCCGGAGGCTGTTAAGAAAGCTACAGGCGGATATGAACTGGAAGGAAAAGCAAAAGAAGCAGGCGGATTCATTCACTTGATCAACTCCGGAGCAGCTTGTCTGGATGCAAATGGTCAGGCAGTTGACGCTGAAGGAAATCATGTTATGAAACCATGGTATGATGTAACAGAGGCTGATCAGGACGCTATCATGAATGCAACAACATGGAACTATGCTGACCTCGGATACTTCCGTGGTGGCGGATATTCTTCCAGATTCGTTACAGAAGCTGAGATGCCTGTAACAATGATTCGTCTGAATCTGGTTAAGAACTTAGGACCAATGCTTCAGATTGCAGAAGGATGGACTGTACACCTTCCAGACGAAGTAACAGATGTTCTGTGGAAGAGAACAGACTATACATGGCCATGTACATGGTTTGCTCCGAGAGTAACAGGAGAAGGCTCATTTAAGACAGCTTACGATGTTATGAATAACTGGGGCGCTAACCATGGAGCAATCAGCTACGGACATATCGGAGCAGATTTGATTACACTTTGCTCTATCTTGAGAATTCCGGTAGCTATGCATAACGTACCGGAAGAGCAGATCTTCCGTCCGGCATCATGGAATGCATTTGGTATGGACAAAGAAGGTTCAGATTACAGAGCTTGCCAGGCTTATGGACCGATGTACAAAACAATCAAATAAAAAATTTAGAAATAGAACATAAGACAAAGATTATTTATAAGGGGCACTCCGGCGGGTGCTCCTTATATCAAAATTCAAACAGATATCAGGAGGACAATAACATGTTAAAAGGTATTCCGAAAATTTTATCCCCGGAACTGTTGATGGTATTGGCAGAGATGGGACATAGCGATCGTATTGTAATTGCAGATGGCAATTTCCCGGCAGAGTCTATGGGAAAAGACAGCATCGTAATCCGTTGTGACGGACATGGCGTACCGGAGATTCTGGATGCGATTTTGCAGGTATTCCCGTTGGATACATATGTAGAGAAACCGGTGAACCTGATGCAGTTGATGCCAAATGATGTAGGCAAAGTAGAAACTCCAATCTGGGATACATACAAAGAAATTGTTGCAAAACATGATGAGCGTGGAGCAGATGCAATCGGAAATATCGAAAGATTTGCATTTTATGATGAGGCAAAAACAGCATATGCAATTATTGCAACCGGAGAATCAGCAATTTACGCAAATGTAATGCTGCAGAAGGGTGTAGTAACAGAATAAAAAAGAGGAAACGATTTCATGACTATTACAGAAATTGCAAAAATGGCAGAGGTATCGGTGTCTGCCGTTTCCCGTTATTTGAATAACGGATATGTAAGTGAAGAAAAAGCGAAGAGAATCAAAAAGGTAATTGAAAAGACCGGTTATCGCCCGTCTAAGCAGGCGCAATCTATGCGGACCGGAAAGTCCAAGGTTATTGGGGTGATTCTTCCGAAGATCAGTTCAGAATCCATCGCCAGAGTGGCAGATGGAATCAGTGAAGTATTGTCTGCTGCGGGATATCAGATGCTTTTGACAAGTACGGAGAATAGTTCGGAAAAAGAAATTGAATACTTGCAGTTATTGAACAATAACCCGGTAGATGGAATTTTGTTTTCGGCATCCGTATATGATAAGGCCCATAAAGATGCGTTGAAAAAACTGGATGTTCCGGTGGTGATCATTAGTCAGAAGTTTGAAGAATATGCCTGTGTTTTTCATGATGATTATGGTGCGGCTTGTGCCATGTCAAAAAAACTGATAGAAAGTGGAAAACGTCATATTGGGCATATTTGTGTAAATCAAAAGGACAAAGCTGCAGGTGTACAGCGTACGAAGGCATTTTACGATACAATGAAAAAATGCGGAATGCCGGTAGAGCCGGATATGGTTGTAGAATCTTCATTTACTATGGACGGCGGTTATACAGCAATGGAGAAGCTGATGAAACAGAACCCGGATTTAGATGGTGTGTTTTGTGCAACAGATTCTCTTGCAGTGGGTGCGATGATGTATTTGCGGGAGAGTGGAAAGCAAATTCCGGAAGACGTTGCTGTGGCAGGCATTGGACATAACCGGATGTCTCGAGTAGTAACCCCTACTCTTGCAACAGCGCATCTGCATTACCGTACAAGCGGCGTGGAGGCAGCCAAGATGCTGGTTGAGATGCTTGAGGAAGGGAATGTAATTTCTAAACAGTTGATGTTAGGTTATGAAGTAGTTGAGGCTGAAAGTATAAGCAGCGAAAGAGTATAAAAAGAAACGTACGAAGTTAAATAGAAAATGTCTTGTTGAGGAGAAAATCTTTGCAAGACATTTTTTTTGTGAAATACTGCTAAAATAAATCTGTATAATTTGTAGATTTTATCAATTTACAAATCTACTTTGTGTGATAAAATATAATTACAATATGAAAACGATATCACACATAAAACAATGGAAATGAGATTATCAGATTGTGAAAAGTTTTATTGGTAGTGAAAACGATATCTTAAAGGAGGAGAACATGGATTACAAAGTAACAGCACAACAGATTTTTGAAAAAATTGGCGGTAAAGAGAATTTGATCTCGGCAGCACATTGTGCAACAAGATTGAGACTGGTCATTGGAGACAATGAGAAGTGTGACAGTAAGGCGGTTGAGAATATTGATGGAGTGAAAGGAGTTTTTTTTGCCTCAGGACAGATGCAGATTATTCTTGGGACCGGAACAGTGAACAAGGTGTATGCTGAATTTATTCAAATTGCAGGTATTTCTGAGATGAGTAAAGAAGAGGTGAAGAATGTAGCGGCGAAGAAAGCCAATCCGTTCCAAAGAGTCATCAAGACGATCGGAGATATTTTTGTGCCGATTATCCCGGCAATTGTTGCAAGTGGATTCTTGATGGGGATTATGGAAGCCTTGAACTTTATGGTAAATAATGGATTTCTGCAGATCGATACAAGTGGATCTATTTATCGTTTGCTGTACTATTCAGTAATGTAGCGTATGTATTTCTTCCTATATTAATTGCGTATAGTGCGGCGAAAGTATTTGGAGCAAATCCGTATCTGGGCGCTGTGATCGGTATGATTATGATTCACCCGAACTTGCAAAATGCCTGGTCTGTGGCAACAGAAGGTGTTCAGCATACGCAGGAAGTATTTTTCGGACTGTGGGAAATCGACATGGTTGGTTATCAAGGTCATGTTATTCCGGTGATTATTGCAGTATTTGTATTAAGTGTTATTGAGAAAAAACTGCACAAGATCGTACCTCCGATGTTTGATTTATTCGTAACTCCGCTTGTGAGTGTATTTGTAACAGGTTATCTGACTCTGGCAGCAATCGGTCCGGTATTTGTATTCGTAGAGAACAGCCTTCTTGGAGGCATTCAGAAGCTGCTGACTCTTCCTTTTGGAATCGGAAGTTTTGTTATGGGAGGGCTTTATGCGCTGACCGTTGTATCCGGTATTCATCATATGTATACGGTAATTGATATGGGACAGCTCTCGATGTATGGGCTGACGTACTGGCTCCCACTTGCATCTGCCGCAAATGTGGCACAGGGAGGCGCTGCGCTGGCAGTTGCGTTTAAGAGCAAGAATAAAAAGATAAAATCCGTTGCACTTCCATCTGCACTGAGTGCATGTATGGGAATTACAGAGCCGGCAATTTTTGGAGTCAACTTGCGGTTTGTAAGACCATTTATTGCTGCATCGATCGGTGGTGCATGTGGCGCACTCTATGCCTCGATTGTAGGACTTGGCGCAACGGGAACGGGTGTAACAGGTATTTTTGGAATTCTGCTGCATCTGCACAATCCGCTGAATTATGTGATTGCAATGGCAATTGCATTTGGTACGGCGTTTGTACTGACTTGGATTTTAGGATTCAAAGAAGAAGTTGATTCATAAACAGGAGAACAAAAGAGGATGAAGATAGATCAATGGAGATTAAAATTGCATCTGATGCCGCCGAATGGATGGTTGAATGATCCAAATGGGCTGTGCTGGTTTAACGGAGAGTACCATGTATTTTTTCAGTATTCTCCGGGAAAACCGGAAGGCGGAATGAAACACTGGGGACACTATATCAGCGAAGATCTGCTGCATTGGGAATATGCAGGAATCGCTCTTTCACCGGAAGAAGTATTTGAATCCCGCGGGGTGTATTCTGGCTCAGCGCTTATTAAGGATGAGAAGATGTATCTCTTTTATACCGGCAATGTGAAACTGCAGGGAGACTATAATTACATCACAAATGGGCGTGAAGGCAATACAGTGCTTGTAACAAGCAAGGATGGAAGAAATTTCGAAAAGAAAGAGTTACTTTTGACAAATGCAGATTACCCGGCAGACTTGACTTGTCATGTGCGGGATCCCAAGGTTGTGACTGGAAAATCGATCGGGATTGATGATGGATGTGCATATATGGTGCTGGGAGCTCGAACAATGGAAGATATCGGAGAAGTTTTATTGTATCGTTCTTCCGACCTTTTTCATTGGGAATTAGCAAATAGAATCTGTTCTGAAAAGAAGTTTGGATATATGTGGGAGTGTCCGGATGTATTTATGATAGATAAGCAGAAGATTTTGAGTGTTTCTCCGCAAGGAGTAGAAACAGAAGGAATCAATTATCAAAATTTGTATCAATCAGGATATTATAAAGTAGAAGGTGCATTTGAAGGCGAGTACAGGCTGGAAGAGTTTCGAGAATGGGATCGGGGATTTGATTTTTATGCTCCTCAGACTTTTGAAGATGAGAATGGGAGAAGGCTTTTAATCGGATGGATCGGGATGCCGGATGTGCCGGAACAGAAGAATCCTACGGTAGAATATGGCTGGCAAAATGCTTTAACCGTACCGCGTGAAATTACTATGAAAAATGGTCAGTTGATGCAATATCCGGCAAAAGAAATAGAATCGTTGCGAAAGAAAGAACGTAGGCTGAATCCGGGTGAAATATCAGAAAGAATGGATTGTTATGATGTAGAAATCAGTGTCAATCCGGCAGAAGATTTTGAAATTGTAATTGCAGAAGGAATTTTCCTTTTCTACGAAAAAGAGCGGCAGATCGTTACGTTGGAATATGATCAGGCGGCAGGCTTGGGAGCGGGAAGAGAAAGCAGGAGTGTTTCTCTGGAGAAATGTGAATCTGTTCGGATGCTGATGGACACTTCCTGTATGGAAATTTATCTCAATGGAGGCGAGGAAGTATTTACCTCTCGTTTTTATACAACTGATGGAAAGAGTGATTTTCAAGTCAATCAGGCGAAGGCAGAAATTCGGTATTGGAAACTGGACGCACCGGAGATAAAAATGGCTGAATGAATCTGGGGATAGAGTCTTTCTTGTTTCTGTGGTATATTTAAGACGTTGGTTTTAATATATTTGTAGAGATGTGATAGAGAGATAGGAAAGAATCGGAAGATGAAGAAAGCGTGGTTTCGTAAAAAATCAGTAACTATGTGGTTAGAAATCGGACTTGCAGCGGCGCTTGTATTATGCCTTGGAGTGGCAGGAACTAAAGGGAAGAAAAGTTCTGAGATACAGCCGGGGAAAGAAGTTGTAAGACAAACGGAGGAAACTGCAAAGCAGGTAAAAGATACTCCAAAGGAGACGGAAGAAGTGATTGCCGCGGGACAGTATCCGATCATGGGGAAAAGTTCTGTTACAGAAGAGGATATGATCCGATATTTTCAGGCATCGGGAAAGGCATATCCGGCAGATGCGCTGGCAAAGGGTGGAGCAGAGTCTCTTGAAACATTTTGCAGGATTTATATAGAAGAAGCGGAGGCAGAAGGAATCCGTCCGGAGGTTGCCTTTGCACAGACGATGAAAGAGACAGGATTTCTTCAGTATGGAGGAGATGCCGCCATTGAGCAGTTTAATTTTGCAGGACTGGGGACAACCGGAGGCGGTGTGCCGGGCAATTCTTATCCGGACGTCCGTACCGGAGTGAGAGCACAGATCCAGCATTTGAAAGCATATGCAACAACAGATGTTCTGAGTCAGGCGTGTGTGGATGAAAGATATGAATATGTAATCAAAGGGAGTGCGCCTTATGTAGAATGGCTTGGGAAAAATGAAAACCCAGAGGGGCAGGGATGGGCGACGGCAGAAGGTTACGGATATTCGATTGTAGAGATGATACAAAAAATGAAAGGATAAGATCGGTATGTTTTTTCTTTTTCAGGCAATACTCTAAGAAACAGGAAAAAGAAGGTGCAGAAAATGTCTGATAAAAAGAAGAAACCAATTGATTTGAAAAATCTGGAGCCGGATGAAAAATTAAAATATGAAATAGCAGAAGAACTCGGTCTATTAGACCGGGTGTTAAAAGATGGGTGGAAAACGCTTTCATCCAAAGAAACCGGAAGAATCGGAGGTCTGGTGGCAAGGCGGAGAAAAGGTGACAACGCTCGAAAAATGGATTCATCTGTGGAAAATTAGGTCGAAACCGTAAATTGTACCAAAAAAGGTTGAACATTTAAAAAGTTTTTGATACAATTGTACGGTTGGGAGTAGGAAACGGGTGGATATTATGAATCGAAAGATTAACATATTTGGGATAGGCATTACAGTGCTTACGGCAAAGGATACAATGAAAACTGCAATGCAGTATCTGGAATCGGAGACAGTGCATGCGGTTGAGATTATGACATTAGAGCTGTTGATGCAAGAGAAAGAGGATGAGATCTGGAGAGAACAGATACAGCAGATGGATCTGGTACTGCCGGGAGAAAAAGCACTTTTTGCAACAACGGAACTCAGTGATCGCATGATCCTCAAAGATTTGGAAAATCGTACATTTTTGCGTATGTTTTTTAGATATTTGAAGAAAAATAAAAAGACAATCTATCTTCTGGCGGAAGGGGAAGAAGAACTGGAGAAGATGAAAAATTTTCTGAAAGGATATTCGCATAGTCTTGCGATTGCCGGACAGGCAGTTCTTTCTCCGGGGAATGGTTCGGAGGAAACGGTTATTAATGAGATCAATGGTGTGGAACCGGATTGTATTTTGTCCGGATTATCTTCTCCGTATGGAGAGCACTTCATAGTCAGAAGTAAGGCGCTGTTGAATGCAAGACTCTGGATCGGCGGAATTCTTTCGCTGGCAAGATTAGCGGAAAAGAAACCAATCGGAAAACTGGGAGCGTTTATCCGGAAGAAGATTTTTTGCTACCAGATTGAAAAGCAAAAACATTAATTTTTTGTATACTCTGTATAGGCATAAAAAATGAATATTTTGTTAAAAGTATGAGGAAATGCATAAAAAAAATGGATTTCCTCTTTATTTTTTTGTGCTTTTGCATTAATATATAAAATACACAGGTATGAAAAAATATTTTACATCACAAAAGCTTTGTGAAAAATGCACATGAGTAAAGTGGATGAGCGGAGGTTGTAGTCATGATTACAAATCAAATACTTCTGAATACAATAGAAGGATTAAAGGGAATCTGCCGGGTTGATTTTTGTGTATATGATACAGATGGAAAAGTTCTGGCGGGAACAATTGAGAATGGACAGGAGTTTGAAAGCGCGGTTCTTTCTTTTGGACAATCGCCGGCAGAGAGTCAGACGATACAGGGGTGTCAGTTCTTTAAAGTATTTGATGAGCAGCAGCTGGAATACATTCTGCTTGCAGTTGGTGAGGATGAAGAGGCTTATATGTTAGGAAAGCTGGCAGCATTCCAGGTTCAGAATTTATTAGTGGCATATAAGGAGCGGTTTGATAAGGATAACTTTATCAAAAACTTGCTTTTAGACAACTTACTTTTGGTGGATATTTACAATCGTGCAAAAAAATTACATATTGACACAGAGGTAAAACGTGTTATCTTTATTATTGAGACATCGCACGAAAAGGACAGTGCGGCTTTAGATAATGTCCGTAATCTTTTTGGTACAAAAGCGAAGGACTTTATTACCGCAGTAGATGAGAAGAACATTATCGTCGTAAAAGAACTGTCAGCCAGAGATGGAAGCAGAGAATTAGAGAAGATGGCAAGAGAGATGCTGACCCTTCTGCAGGAGGAGACGAAGGATGAGCATATCCATATTGCGTATGGTACAGTGGTAAATGATATCAAGGAAGTATCCAAGTCTTATAAGGAAGCAAAGCTGGCTTTAGACGTGGGAAAGATTTTCTTTGATGAAAAGGATATTGTAGCATACAGCACACTCGGAATCGGTCGTTTGATCTATCAGCTTCCGCTGCCATTGTGCAAGATGTTTATCAAAGAGATTTTTGAGGGGAAATCTCCGGATGAATTCGATGAGGAGACATTGGCAACGATCAATAAGTTTTTTGAGAATAGCCTGAATGTATCGGAAACATCCAGACAGCTTTACATTCATCGAAATACACTGGTATATCGCTTGGATAAGCTCCAGAAAAGTACAGGCTTGGATTTACGTGTTTTTGAAGATGCCATTACGTTTAAGATTGCATTGATGGTCGTAAAGTATATGAAGTATATGGAAACACTGGAGTATTAAAGGCTAGGAGTAGGATAATTAGGAGGAGCATATGATTGAATTAAAAAATGTAAGGAAAGAGTACTCAAAAGGGCATGCGGCTCTGAATGGAGTCTCTGTAAAGATTGAACGGGGAGAGTTTGTATTTATCGTGGGCGACAGTGGTTCTGGTAAGTCAACTTTGATTCGTTTGATCATGAAAGAATTGGAGCCCACAGAAGGTACAATTATTGTAAATGGGCAGAATCTGAATCGAATGAAGCATCGAAATGTTGCTAAGTACAGAAGAGGTCTGGGCGTTGTGTTCCAGGATTTCCGTCTTCTGAAGGATCGAAATATTTATGAGAATATTGCTTTTGCACTGCGTGTAACAGAGACACCGAGCAGGGTCATCAAGAGAAAGGTACCTGCAGCATTGTCTCTGGTTGGACTGGCACAGAAATATAAGTCCTATCCAAAGGAACTCTCCGGTGGAGAGCAGCAGCGTGTAGCAATTGCAAGAGCGATTGTCAATGAGCCTGCTATTTTGTTGGCAGATGAGCCGACTGGTAACTTAGACCCGACAAATTCATGGGAAATCATGAGTCTGTTGAAAGAGGCCAATGAACGTGGAACGACAGTACTTGTTGTAACACATAACCAGGAAATCGTAAACGAAATGAACGAACGAGTAATTACGATGAAACAGGGCGTAATCGTAAGTGATGAACAAAAAGGTGGGTATATAGATGAGGATTAGTACATTAGGATACGTAGGAAAACAAGGTGTTAAGAACATCGGAAGAAATAAAATGTTTTCGCTGGCTGCTGTGGCGACGATGTCAGCATGTATTTTTCTTTTCGGTTTATTCTTTTCCATACTGTTGAATTTTCAGTATATTATTAAGTCGGCAGAAGAAGGCGTTGCAATCACTGTATTTTTTGAAGAAGACGCAACACAATCTCAGATTGAAGAGATTGGAGAGAAACTGGAAAGCAGGGAAGATGTGTCGGAAGTCAATTATGTATCAGCAGATGAGGCATGGGAGAAGTTCCAGAAAGAGTATTTCAAAGATAACCCGGAACTTGCAGAGGGATTTAAGAACGATAATCCGCTGGCAGGATCTGACAACTATGAAGTATATATGAAGGTAGTCGAAGACGACGGAGCAAGTGTTATCTCCCAGGGACGTTCCCTCTCAAAGACACAGCAGGATCTTGTAAAATTTGCACGAGGTCTGGACGGAGTAAAAAAGGTCAATAAATCAGACGTTGTTGCAAATACATTGTCCAGTGTCAACGTGCTTGTTGGATATGTTTCTATAGCAATCATTGCAATCTTATTTGGAGTTTCTATTTTCCTGATCAGTAATACGGTTTCTATGGGTATTACGGTTCGAAAAGAAGAAATTGCAATTATGAAGTATATCGGAGCAAAGGATTTTGTGGTACGTTCCCCATTCGTAATCGAAGGTTTGATCATGGGAATTGTCGGTGCGGTTATCCCACTGATTCTCTTGTATGTATTATATGGAAAAGCGGTTGAGTATATACTGGAAAGATTTAGTATTCTGACTAATATTATTGATTTCCTTCCGGTAATGAGCGTATATCGTTATCTGCTGCCAATCGGACTGTTGATGGGAGTCGGTATTGGATTTGTAGGAAGTTTCTTTACTGTACGCAAGCACCTGAAAGTGTGATGAAACAAAGGGGATAAAAATTATTAAGGTGAGTAAAATGAAAAGATATAAAAGACGGATGGGAAGTCTCCTGCTTGTGATTGCATTGTGTCTGGGGACAGTGATGAATGTACAGGCAGTTACGATTGATGAGGCTCAGGAAAAAGCAGATCAGTTGAAAGAAAAGAAAAATGCCGCTGAAAAAGAAATGAAGTCATTGACAGATCAGCTGAATACAATTGTGAAAGATATGAATTCTTCTAAGGAAAAACTTGTGAAAAAGCAGGAAGAGATTGAAAAGGCGGAAGAAGAACTGCTTCAAGCTAAAGTAGAAGAAAACAATCAATATGAAAACATGAAGAAACGAATCAAATTCATGTATGAAAATGGAAGTACAAAAGTTTTAGAAGTATTGATTGAAAGTGAGAGCATTGGAGACTTTTTGAATAAAGCCGAGTATGCGCAGCAGATGTCACAGTACGACAGAGATCAGCTGACGGAGTTTCAAGACGCTGTAAAGGAAGTGGAGAAAGAAGAGGCTCTTTTGAAAGAAGAGTATACAGAACTGGAAACACTTCAGAAGGACTTGATTACAAAACAGACGAGTGTGCAGAAATTATTGGATGAAAAGAATCTGCAGATTACAAATCTGGAAAAAGAAATCGGAGACAATGCAAGTGTTCTGGAGACTTTGATCGCACAGGCTGAGGAAGAAAGAAGAAAGCAGGAACAGCAAAATGGCAGTACCGGAGGTTATGTACCACCGACATCAGGCAATGTGATAACCGGAAACGGACAGTTTTCACATCCTTGTCCGGGAGCGGTAATTACCAGTACGTTTGGATGGCGTGATTTTGACAATTCGTTCCATAAAGGATTGGATCTGGCCGCACCGACCGGAACACCTACATATGCTGCGGATTCCGGGTATGTGATGTATGCAAGATGGAGTGACAGCGCAGGAAACTGGGTCGTTATTAACCATGGAAATGGATTGGTCACAAAATATATGCATCATGATTACTATACTGTAAGAGAAGGGCAGTATGTGGAAAAAGGACAACAGGTAGGTGTTGTTGGAAATACCGGTAATTCATTCGGAGCACATCTCCACTTTCAGGTTGAATTAAATGGAAATGCGGTAGATCCGTTATTATATTTGTAATTTAAAAAGGTTGGACTATAATGAAAAAAGACAACAGATTTTTAAAAGGGGCGCTTGTTGGCGCCCTTACAATGTTTTGTGTGATTGTGCTTGGAGGAGGACTTTTAAAAGGTGTTTCATCCTTGGGAATTCTGCCGGCATTTTCTGAAAAGGGAAAGATTGAACAAAAATTAAATCTTCTGGAAAATATTGTGGATCGTTATTATCTTTATGAAGATGAGGTGGATGAAGATCAGATGACGGAAGGATTATATGCAGGTTATCTGGCGGCACTTCAGGATCCGTATACGATGTATTTTACAGAGGAGGAGACAAAGGAATTATTCCAAAGTGTATCCGGAGAGTTCTATGGAATCGGTGCAATGCTTTCTCAGGACGCAACGAGCGGAACAATCACAATTACGCAGGTATATGAAGATTCTCCGGCAGAAAAGGCGGGAATGCGAGAAGGCGATATTTTGGTGCAGATTGATGATCATCGGATTACGGAGGAGAGTCTGGATGAAATTGTGACCTGGATCAAAGGAGAGCAGGGAACGGAAGTTGTGCTGCATGTGCTGCGTGACGGGAAAGATGTTGAGTTGAAGGCAGTTCGTGATATTGTCAAGACTGTAACAGTTCAATATGAAATGAAGGACGATGGGATTGGATATCTCTATATTCAGGAATTTGATGATGTGACGGTGGATCAGTTCAGAGAAGGACTGGAGGCATTGGAATCACAGGGAATGAAAGGACTTGTAATCGATATTCGAAACAATCCGGGAGGAAATTTGGATACGGTCGTAGAGATGCTGCAGATGCTGCTTCCGGAAGGTGATGTTGTATCGATTCGGAATCGGGATGGAGAGCAGGAAAAATATACCTGCGATGGTGAACATGCATTTGATAAGCCGCTTGCAGTACTGGTGAATCAATACAGTGCGAGCGCATCAGAGATTTTTTCCGGAGCGATTCAAGATTATGGAATTGGTGAGATTGTAGGAATGACGACCTATGGAAAGGGAGTTGTTCAGGATATTTTGAATCTGGGAGATGGTACAAGTATGAAACTGACTACGGCGGAGTATTTCCTGCCTAGTGGACGTAGTATCAATAAGCAGGGAATTACGCCGGACGTAGAAGTGGAATTTGCCTATGATGAGGCAAATCCGGAGTATGATAATCAGTTAGAGAAAGCAATGGATGTAGTACGAAATGAAATAAAATAATTTTCAAATATGGTATTCCATAATATAGTCATCCATAATGAACCCATTTCCAATCTCTGCTTCTTGTGTGTCAATTATTTGGAAACCAAGATGGCGGTAAACAGCCAGAGAACCTTCATTGTGTTTGTTACATGTCAGCCAGATGGAGCACAATCCACGTTCTTGGCAGAGAGATTTTAAAAATGCAAAGGCCTGTGTGGCGAGATGTCGCCCGCGGGCTTCTTTTTTTAAATATAATTTACTTAGAAATAATTTTCCGTCTTCCGGATGAATTCCGCAGTATCCACAGAAATTTTCGCCATCGAAGAGCTGATAATATTCGTATCCGTTGTTCAACTGCTCTTTGAGCGCATGGAAAGACTGGAATTTGTCCAGCATATATACGACCTGTTCTGTGCCGATAATAGGTGTAAAGTGTTCATGCCAGATACTGTCTGCCAGAACTGCAATTTGCTGCAATTGTTCATCTGTTACTGCCTGTTTGACTTGGAAATTTAATGCCATAATAAGGCCCCCTTTATAGAAATATCGTTTGTACAGTTAAGATTATAGCAAGGGGATTCTGTATTTTTCAAGCATGTCTTTTTGATTTTATTTATGCACGTAGTTTTTAAAATATCGGAATTAGTAGCACTCACATGAAAAGAGTGCTAAATTTCTATTGACTTTTAAAAATTGCTGTATTAGAATACATTTTAGACGCTAGGAAGGTTTCATTTAAACAACATAGAAAGAGTATATAAAAAAGGAGTGTTTCAAATGGGAACAAAAAGAGGAAACTTATCAATTGACAGTGAAAACATTTTTCCGATTATAAAAAAATGGGTATATTCAGACCATGATATTTTTGTCAGAGAATTGGTATCTAACGGTTGTGATGCAATCACGAAGTTGAAAAAGCTGGACATGATGGGTGAGTATGAACTGCCGGAGGATTACAAGGCTAAGATTCAGGTTATTGTGAATCCGGAAGAGAAGACTTTGAAGTTTATTGATAACGGTCTTGGAATGACTGCAGATGAAGTAGAAGAGTATATTACACAGATTGCATTTTCCGGTGCAACACAGTTTTTGGAAAAGTATAAAGATAAGACAACAGATGATGAGATGATCGGACATTTCGGACTGGGATTTTATTCCGCATTTATGGTGGCTGACGAGGTGCATATCGATACACTTTCTTATCAGTCTGATGCAGTGCCGGTACACTGGGTAAGCAATGGCGGTACAGAGTATGAGATGCAGGACGGAAATAAAACTGAAGTAGGTACAGAGATTACGCTGTATCTGAATGAGGATTGTCTGGAATTTTCCAACGAATATCGTGTAAGAGAAGTTTTGGAGAAATATTGCTCCTTCATGCCTGTTGAGATTTTCCTGTCCAAGGCAAATGCAGAGCCGGAGTATGAGACGATTGATGAAGCGGATGTACTGGAGACGGATGAAGTTGTAGAGCATATTACAGAAGAGGTCAAAGAAGGTGAGGAAGGCGAGCCGAAACAGAAGGCAAAGATTGTAAAACGTCCGGTTTCTTTGAGTGATATACATCCGTTGTGGACAAAGAATCCAAGCGAGTGTGAAAAGGAAGATTATATCGAATTTTACCGCAAGGTATTTATGGATTATAAAGAGCCGTTGTTCTGGATTCATTTGAATATGGATTACCCATTTAATTTGAAAGGAATTTTATATTTCCCGAAGATTAATACAGAATACGATTCCATTGAGGGCACGATCAAGTTATATAATAATCAGGTATTTATTGCAGATAATATCAAAGAAGTGATTCCGGAATTCTTGATGGTATTGAAAGGGGTAATCGATTGTCCGGATCTGCCGTTGAACGTATCCAGAAGTGCATTGCAGAATGATGGATTTGTTGGAAAAGTGGCAGATTATATTTCGAAAAAGGTTGCGGATAAGCTGAATGGTATGTTTAAGACAGACCGCGAGAATTATGAGAAATATTGGGATGACATCAGTCCGTTTATCAAGTTTGGATGCCTGAAGGATGAAAAATTCGGAAAGAAAGTGAAGGATTCTATCTTATATAAAAATCTGGAGCACAGTTATGTAACTCTGGAAGAGTATATTCAAGCGGAAAAAGAGGCAAAAGGACTTACAGACACAGAAGAACAAGCAGAAAGCGCAGCAGAAACAGCAGAGAACACCGAGGCTGAAACTGTGGATGCAGAGAAAAAAGAATCTGAGAAACTGACGGTATACTATGTTACCGATGAACAGCAGCAGAGTCAGTATGTGAAGATGTTCAAGGAGCAGGGACAGCAGGCGGTTGTTTTGAACCACAATATCGATACTGCATTTGTTACTTATATGGAACAGCAGAATGAGGACATTAAGTTCCAGAGAATTGACGCAGATGTTTTGGATGCGTTGAAGGAAGAAGTGTCAGAAGAAGAAAAAGAGAATTTCCAGAAAACAACGGATAGTCTTGTAGAAATCTTCCGAAAAGAGTTGAATAATGACAAATTGGAAGTGAAGGTTGAGAATCTGAAAGATGAGAATGTTGCATCTATGGCAGTTCTTTCAGAAGAATCCCGCCGTATGCAGGAAATGATGAAGATGTATGGTATGGCAGGTATGGATCCGGCGATGTTCGGAGGTCAGGCAACATTGATTTTGAATGCAAACCATCCGCTTGTGAAATTTGTGGTAGAGCATAAGAGAAGTAAGAGTGTGCCGATTATCTGTAAACAGTTGTATGATCTGGCAATGCTGGCACATAAACCATTGAATCCGGAGGAAATGACGGCATTTGTACAGAGAAGTAATGAAATTATGATGTTGCTGACAAAGTAAGAGACAGCGCAGCTAAAATTGCATAAAAGGGAAAGATGTTTTGGGATTACAGCTAGAAAAGTGATTTCAAAACATCTTTTTTTATTTATTGTGAAACACAATATGTTGTGTTATACTTGTAATCAGTATCGATATTATGTAGAAAAGGGAGATGATAGGATGAAAGTAGAGGAGTGGTTAGGTCAGGAGAATCAGTTAGGTGCGGATATATGGAATCATAAATATCGCTATAACGGAGAGAGCTTTGATCAGTGGCTGGATCGAATTTCCAGTGGGAATCAGGAGATTCGTCAGTTGATCGTGGAGAAGAAGTTTTTGTTTGGCGGCAGGATTTTATCTAACAGAGGATTGGAACACGAAGGCAGAAAGGTAAGTTTGTCTAATTGTTATGTGATTACGCCTCCGGGAGATGACATCGAGGATATTTTTGAGTGTGCAAAAAAACTGGCAAGGACCTATAGCTATGGGGGCGGATGTGGAGTTGATATTTCCAGACTCAGTCCTAGAGGAGCAAAAATCAATAATGCGGCAAAAGAGACAACAGGGGCTGTTTCTTTTATGGACCTTTATTCTCTGGTGACAGATTTGATCGGGCAAAATGGACGTCGTGGAGCGCTGATGATCTCGATAGACTGTTCCCATCCGGATGTGGAAGAATTTATCAATCTGAAAACAGATCTGGAGAAGGTTACGAAGGCAAATATCTCGATTCGTATCAGTAAAGAATTTATGGATGCAGTGAAGAAAAATGAGATGTTTCCACTTTATTATAAACGAGAGGCAACCGGTGAAGTGATTGAATCGGAGGTAAATGCGAAAGAACTGTTTCACAGAATTGCGGAAGTGAACTGGGATTATGCCGAGCCGGGGGCTTTGTTCTGGGACCGGATCAGCGAGTGGAACCTGCTTAGTAATACGGAAGAGTTTCAGTATGCCGGAGTCAATCCTTGTGCGGAAGAACCGCTGCCGGCAGGAGGAAGCTGTCTTTTGGGAAGTATCAACCTTGCAGAATTTGTGCAGAATCCGTTTACGGAGAATGCAAGTTTTGACATTGAAGGATTTAAACAGTGTGTAAAGGCATCTGTACGTGCGCTGAATGAAGTATTGGAAGAGGGACTTCCTCTGCATCCGCTGAAAGAGCAGCAGGATAGTGTCGCAGACTGGCGTCAGATTGGTCTTGGAATCATGGGACTGGCGGATATGATGATCAAACTGGGGATCACGTACGGAGAAAGAGAGTCGCTGGAACTTTGTGGGAAAATCGGTTTTGCAATGGCGGATACAGCAATTGCTGCATCGGCTATGCTGGCAAAGGAAATGGGAGCATATCCGAAGTGTCAGATTGAGAATGTTATAACATCGCCGTATTTTCTGGCAAATACAACGGACGCTACAGTAGAGCTTGTGAAAAAATACGGAATACGCAATTCTCAGCTGCTTACGATTGCACCAACAGGAACGTTGTCCACGATGCTGGGAATTTCCGGAGGAATTGAACCGATTTATGCAAATTATTATGAACGGAAAACAGAGTCTCTGCATGGAGTTGATGTTTATTACAAGGTGTATACAAAGATTGTAGAACAATATATGAAAGAGCATGGAATTACAGATGACAGTCAGCTGCCGGAATATTTTGTGACAGCTATGACATTGGATTATCATCAGAGAATCGATATGCAGTCTGCATGGCAGGAACATATTGACGCCTCCATCAGCTCAACCGTAAATGTGCCGAATCAGTTTACTGTTGAAGAAACAGAAAAATTATATATGTATGCGTATGATAAGGGACTGAAAGGGATCACGATTTTCCGGGATGGATGTAAGCGCGTAGGCATCTTAACGACAGAAGAAAAGGAAAAAAGTGTGACAGCCGGAGAAGGTCTGGGAAGAGGAGAAATTATTCTGGTTACAGATGATGTGGTTGGAAAGAAACGAAAGCTGATTACCGGCTGTGGAAGTCTGCACTGTATTGCCTTGTTCGATCCAAATACAGGGGCATTGCTGGAAGTATATTTAAGTAAAGGTTCGACTGGTGGATGCAATAACTTCATGATTGGTTTGTCACGTATGATTTCTATCAGTGCAAGAGCGGGAATTGATATTTATACGATCATCGATCAACTGAATTCCACAGGTTCTTGTCCATCTTATACCGTTCGAAGAGCAACAAAAGGGGACACCAGCAAGGGAGCCTGCTGTCCGATGGCAGTTGGAAATGCGCTGCTGGATATGTATAAGGAAGTGCAGCGGGAATTGCACCAGGAAGGCGCTGATAAGAAACAGGAAAAGAAAAAAGCTCCAAAACCAAAAGCAGTCACCGGTGTATCCGAGGATAAGATCCTCTGTCCGGAATGCGGAGAGCCGCTTGTATTTGAAGGCGGCTGCAATGTGTGCAAGAGCTGTGGCTGGAGCAAGTGTTATTGATGGATGAGCAGAGAATGTAAGCTGCTGTTTATTCTTCGATAATGTGTATTTCCAAATAATCAAAATCAATGGAATCTACAAAATTATCTTGATAGAAACGGGCTTTGTCGTGGCGTTTAAATTCTGCAATGGTAGAATCCAGCCAGATCGGCTTGCTTAGATCAAATTCATAGCAGATGGCATCCAATGCATGAAATATTTTATGTGTGCGGGTGTCATCTGTTTCATCACAAATAACTGTATCACGCAGCATTCTATTATCTTTGAAGAGTTTTCCCCATAAACGAAACATAATCCATTACCTCTTTTCCATGATTTAGAATGAGTATAGCATTCCGTCGGGCAGGTTGCAAGTGGTGCATAGAAATACAGTGGTGCATAGAAATACAAGGGGCAGGCAAAAGATACTGGATATTTGAAAAGGATAATGCTATAATGGCAGAGCATTGTCAGGTGACAAGACAATTAAGAGGAGGAACGAAGAGCGATGAAGAGTATTTTGGACAGAATCTTTGTAGATGGTCTGGGTGGGATGGCACAAGGATTGTTTGCCACACTGATCATAGGAACAATTATCCAACAGATTGGGAATCTTGTTGGTGGAAATACCGGAGAATTGATTTTTCTTGTGGGAAAGATGGCGGCAGCTATGACAGGTGCCGGAATTGGCGTCGGAGTTGCAAGAAAGTTTAATGCGGAGCATCTTGTTGTCGTATCGGCGGCAACGGCAGGAATGATCGGAGCATTTGCAACGCAGATTCTCTCAGGCACAATTATGGATGGAAATACAGTGCTGCTTTCCGGGCCGGGAGAACCGCTGGGAGCATTTTTGGCTGCATATCTGGCAATAGAGGTGGGGAGTCTGATCGCAGGAAAAACGAAACTGGACATTATTGTAACACCTCTGGTATGTATCGGAACCGGTTCTTTGATCGGTCTGCTTCTGGGGCCGCATATTTCCCGGTTTATGGGATGGCTGGGCGCAATGATCAATTGGGGAACAGAGCAGCAGCCGTTTTTGATGGGAATCATTGTGTCTGTGTTGATGGGAATGGTGCTTACGCTTCCGATCAGTTCGGCAGCGATCGGAATCATTCTGAATTTATCCGGTCTGGCAGCAGGTGCGGCTACGATCGGATGTTGCTGTAATATGGTAGGATTTGCAGTGGCAAGTTTTCGGGAAAATAAATTCGGCGGATTGTTGGCTCAGGGAATTGGAACGTCTATGCTGCAGGTACCGAATATTGTACGACATCCGCAGATCTGGCTGCCGGCAATTTTATCCAGTGCAATATTGGGTCCCGTAGGTACCATGGTCTTTCATATGACCAGCGATGCGACCGGATCCGGAATGGGAACGGCAGGACTGGTAGGACAGATTATGACGTGGCAGGTGATGACACAGACAGAACCGCCGGCAGTTGTGATGCTGAAAATATTGGTAATTCAGATTATTCTTCCGGCAGTGCTGACCTTATTGTTTGCAGAATTTATGAGAAAGAAAAAATGGATCAAGTATGGGGATATGAAATTAGATCTGTAAGATCAACGATCGAAATCTTTGAAAAATTTTCGGATGGATTTCTTAAAAAATAGTGAAATTTGTGACAGATAAAAGGTGCTGTGGTATAATGTATTATAATAAATATTTATAAGATATCAGTCAATATGACGTGAGATTACTTATAAGAAATCGGTTACAGAGAGGAGTTATACGATTGGGAGGAGAACGGCAAGTCGGAGATGCAATTCGGAATTATGAAGACGTCGACAGTTGGAAGACGGTCATTTTCCTGTACAATGCAGCATTGAAAGAAGTTGGTACCAAGCTGGAGATTTTGAATGATGAGTTTCAGCATGTGCATAAGTACAATCCGATTGAACACATTAAGACGCGGATTAAGTCACCGGAGAGCATTGTTAAAAAGTTAAAACGAAATGGATATGAGACATCGATCGAGAATATGGTAAAATATATCAACGATATTGCAGGTGTGCGGTTGATCTGTTCTTTTACTTCCGATATTTACCGCCTTGCGGAAATGATCGGGAACCAGAGCGATCTGAAAGTGCTGACTATCAAAGATTATATCAAGAATCCAAAAGAAAGTGGATATAAGAGCTATCATATGCTTGTGTCCGTTCCGATTTTTTTATCAGACAGTGTAGTTGATACGAAAGTCGAGATACAGATTCGGACAATTGCGATGGATTTCTGGGCAAGCCTGGAGCATAAGATTTATTATAAGTTCGAGGGAAATGCGCCGGAGTATATCAGTCGTGATTTGCGGGAATGTGCGCAGATGGTTTCGGAACTGGATGATAAGATGCTCTCGCTGAATGAGGCGATTCAGGAGTGTCTGCGGGAGAAGAATGCGCATACAGAGCAGAAAATGAAGATGGATGATGTTACGGAGAATTTAATCGGCAGCAAGAGAGAACAGAACACATTGACGATGTATAGTTGATTTTTATTGGGAAAATTAATACGAATGATGGGAAAAGTGTTTTCAGGGGTTGCGTGAAAACACTTTTTTCGATTATTATAGCAATAGACAGATTGTCAGTTAGAAAAGGAAAACGAGGGCGGCAAGATGGCAAGAGAAGTAAAAAATAAATTTATGGAAGTTGGCGTGGGGAGTATCTTATATCTTCTTGCACTTTTTGCGGTTCGGCATTGGGATGCGGCCGGAGGAGCAGAACTTTTTGTATATCTGCTTGCATATATCGCATTGACTGCCGGGATTTTTTTGCAGATGGTAAAAAACGTTCGGCATTTTCAATTTTTTGATGAAAATTTTTTGATGCTTTTGGCAACGATCGGAGCGATGGTGATTGGAAAATACGCAGAAGCGGTTGGAGCGATGCTGTTTTTTCAAATTGGAAAGCTGATTGAAACGGTTTCTATGAGCCAGACAAAAAAATCAATTGCAAAGTATATGGATATTCGCCCGGATACTGCCAATAAGAAAAGTGGTTCCGGTGAGGCAGTGGTAGAACCGTCGGAATTGAACATTGGAGATATCATTATTATCAGACCGGGAGAAAAAATCCCGGTAGATGCAATGGTAACAGCAGGAGTCAGTACAGTGGATATGAAAGCGCTGACCGGTGAGGCGGAGCCGGAAGAGGTGAAGATTGGAACAAAACTGTTTAGCGGCAGTATCAATCTGAGCGGACTTTTGGAAGCCAGAGTGATGAAAGTTTATGCAGAATCGACGGCTTCACGTATTGTGCGGCTTGTGGAAGATGCCAATCAGAAAAAATCAAAAAAAGAGAATTTCGCAGATCGGTTTACAAGATATTATACGCCGTTTGTGACCTTGCTGGGAATTTTGGTTATGATTCTTCCACCTATGATGATGCCGTCTCATGATACGGAAATCTGGATGTATCGAGGCTTGATCTTTCTTGTTGCAGCGTGTCCGCTGGGGCTGTTGATTTCTGTTCCGCTTGCATTTTTGGGCGGAATTGGCGCGGCATCCAAGCAGGGTGTGATGATTAAGGGCAGTAATTATCTGGAGGCATTGTCAGAGACAGAGACTTTTATTTTTGATAAAACAGGTACCTTGACAAAGGGAGTATTTCACGTAAAAGAAGTATGTCCAAGAGGGGGATCTGAGGAGGAACTTCTGGAAATCACGGCTTATGCAGAGGCCTATTCCAATCATCCGATTGCAATGTCTTTGAAAGAGGCGTATGGAAAAGAAATCGATACGATGAGAGTCCGGGAAGCAAAAGAACATCTCGGGTATGGTGTGGAGGCTTTGATTGATGGAAAAAAGGTATATATCGGCAATTCTAAGTTTATGAACAAACTGGGGCTGTATTATCATCCGGTTGCAGCTGTCGGAAGTGCAGTGCATGTGGCAGTGGAAGGGGAATACAAAGGATATATTCTGATTGCGGATGTGATGCGTAAGGATGCTAAAAAGACTGTACGGTGGCTGAATCGCCATCAACTGGAAGTGGTGATGCTGACAGGTGATAATGAGCGTGTGGCAGAGGATGTTGCAAAACAGCTGGGAATTGACAGTGTATATGCTAATCTTATGCCGGAAGATAAAGTAGAGCAGCTGGAAGAATTTATGGAAAGTCAGATGGAGCAGGAAAAACTGGCATTTATCGGAGATGGAATCAATGATGCTCCGGTTTTGGCAAGGGCGGATGTCGGAATTGCCATGGGCGGATTGGGTGCAGATGCGGCTTTGGAAGCGGCAGATATTATTTTGCTGGAGGATGAGCCGTCCAGGATCATCAATGCCATTCGGATTTCCAGAGGAACGGTGCGTGCCGTAAAGCAGAACCTTGTGTTTGCTATCGGGATGAAAGTATTGCTGCTGATTATGGCATTTTTCGGATATGTGACAATGCAGGATGCGATTGTTGCCGATATGGGAATTATGCTGATTAATATTCTGAATTCATTCTGGGTAATCAAGTATCCGGAATAGAAAGTGCGAGAAGAACGTGTAATGGGTGTAAAAAGGAAAAGACGAAGGAATTATAAGAAAAAGAGAAGACAATTAATGATGATCTGGGTGCTGATTATTTTAGCAGTTATTTTGCTGGGAGCTTCAGGATATGCGCTGTTTCAGGCATTTCAGAAACCTTCTGCGGAAGAATTGCTGGAGAAGGGATTTCAGCAGATGCAGGAAGAAGATTATGAAGGTGCAAAAGATTCTTTCCAAACAGTAATTGAAACGGAACAGACAGATGCGGAAGAAGATTCTTCCAAAACGGATTCTCAGGACACTGCTTATATTGCGGAGGCTTATCGGGGATTGGGTCTGGTATCTTTTGAGTTGGAACAGTATGAAGAGGTGCAGACGTATCTTCAGAAGGCAATTGAGCTGAATGGGGAGGCAACTCCGATCTTGTATAATTTATTGGGGATTTCTGCCATGAAACTGGAAGCGTATGACAGTGCACTGGAGGCTTTTGAAAGTGGAATAGAATTTCCGGAAACTGAGACGTATCAGGATGCAGAAGGAAATGAACAGACGGTAGATTATGCGGCAGTTCTTCAAGAGATGAAGTTCAACCGGATTGTCTGTCTGGAAAAACGATTGGATTGGGAGAAAGCAAAGGAAGCGATAGAAGCATATATTAACGAATATCCGGACGATGAGACTGCACAGAAGGAAGCAGAGTTTTTATCGACTCGTTGAGAAAAGAGGAAGTAGATGGAGCAAAGAAATATCAAAAATCGATATCAGATTACCGAATACTGCCATCAGTTTTTGCGGGAGCATATCAGGGAAAATGACAGATGTATAGATGCTACTGCCGGAAATGGCTGCGATACAGAGTTTTTATGTGGTCTGACAGGGGATGGCGGCAGAGTGTATGCCTTTGATATACAGGAGCAGGCGTTACAACGGACAAGGGAACGACTTCAAAGCGCGGGATATGAAGACCGCGCTGTTCTTATCCATGCGGGGCATGAAAAAATGATAGAATATATAAAAGAAGAGGTGCAGGCTGTTGTCTTTAATTTTGGATATCTTCCGGGTGGAGATCATACGATTGCTACATGTGCAGAAACCAGTCTTCAGGCAGTAGAGCAGGCGATGGAATTGCTGTGTCCCGGCGGTGTTATGAGTCTTTGTATTTACAGTGGAGGAGATACCGGATATGAGGAACGGGAGAGGTTGTTGGCATTCTTGAAGAATCTGGACGCAAGGAAATGGCTGGTAATTGCAACGGAATATTTGAATCGAAAAAACCATCCGCCGATGCCGGTGTTTGTGATCCGGATGGAATAAGGGAGAAGGGCAATGCACGTATATGATTTGAAAGAACAAGAAGAACGGGTAATTCTCGTGGGTGTACAGATGGATGACAGTGAACCCGCAGAGGCCTCTTTGGATGAATTGGGAGAGCTGGCAAAAACAGCCGGAGCGGTTGTGACCGGAAGGCTCATCCAGAATCGGGAACAGATTCATCCGGCTACTTATATTGGAAAAGGGAAGATATTGGAACTAAAGGAGTTGTTGTGGGAAACAGATGCTACGGGCATTATCTGTGACGATGAACTGACATCTGTGCAGATCGGCAATTTGGAAAAAGAACTGGATTGTAAGATTATGGACAGAACACTTCTTATATTGGATATTTTTGCAGCCAGAGCGGTATCCAGTGAAGGAAAGATCCAGGTGGAACTGGCACAATTAAAATATCGTGCCTCCAGACTGGTAGGACTGAGGAGTTCGCTTTCCCGCCTGGGAGGAGGAATCGGAACTCGTGGACCGGGAGAGAAGAAACTGGAGATGGATCGGCGATTGATTCGGGAGCGAATCAGTCGTTTGAAACGGGAATTAAGAGAAGTGGAACAGCATCGAGAACGAATCCGAACTCAGAGAAAGCAATCCCGGATGAAAGTGGCAGCGCTGGTAGGTTATACTTCGGCAGGAAAAAGCAGTATTGAAAATGCTTTGACAGGAGCAGGAATTCTGGAAGATGCGATGTTGTTTTCTACGCTGGATACCACAACCAGAGCATTGGAACTGGATGGAAAACAGCAGATATTGCTGACAGATACAGTAGGTTTTATCCGAAAACTGCCGCATCATCTGATAGAGGCATTTAAAAGTACGCTGGAAGAAGCAAAGTATGCGGATATTATTCTTCATGTAGTCGATGCGTCCAATCCGCAAATGGACACACAGATGTATGTTGTGTACGAGACATTGCGACAGTTAGGAGTAGAGGGAAAACCTGTCGTTACGTTGTTTAATAAACAGGATCAAGTGCCGGATGCAGGAAATCTTCGGGATTTTCAGGCTGACTATACGTTGCATACGTCGGCAAAGACCGGACAAGGTCTGGAAGAACTCAAAACAGTTTTGTTAGAAATTCTGCGAAAAGACCAGATCTATATCGAACGGCTGTATCCGTTTTCTGAGGCGGGAAAGATTCAAATGATTCGGCAGAGCGGACAACTGCTTTCTGAAGAGTATACGGCAGAAGGAATTGCTGTGACTGCGTATGTGCCTCAGGAGATTTACGGGAAATTATAAAAGAGGAATCGTGAACTAAGAAATAAAAAGGAGTTTTATCTGACATTACATCAGATAAAACCCCCGTCAAAGCCGATGATCTGCCCTGTCATGTAAGGATGATTCTCGGACAGATCAAAAACCAGTTCTGCTACTTCCTCAGGTGTACCGAATCTGCCGGCAGGAACTTCCTCCATCAGTTGTGTACGCTCTTCTTCAGAGAACTGGGCATTCATAACAGTATCAATGACGCCGCATGCAATGGCATTGACTTGAATGTTGCTGGGCGCAAGTTCTTTTGCAAGTGCCATGGTAAGTCCATTCAGTCCGGCTTTTGCGGCAGAGTAGGCAGCCTCACAGGAAGCGCCTGTACGTCCCCACATCGAGGAAATGTTGATGATTTTCCCCTGTTTTTGGGAAACCATATAAGGGATTGCTGCTCGACAGCAGTAAAAAGCGGACGATAGATTGGTATTTAATAGGGAGGACCAGTCTGTGTCAGACATGTCCGTCAAAAGTCCGACATAGGAAATACCGGCATTATTTACAAGTACGTCTAATCCTTCGGTGTAAGAAGAAATCGTCCGGAACATCCTGCAGACTTCTTCTGCCTGTCCGACATCTCCGGCAACTGCGGTGCAGAGATATCCGTCAGCATTTAATTCTTCACTTAACTGAGAAAGCTCACGTACGGAATGTCTGCAATTGATAAATACATGATAACCAGCCTGGGCAAAACGTTTTGCACAGGCTTTTCCAATGCCCCGAGAGGCTCCGGTGACTAATACACATTTCTTTTTCATTGAATAAAACTCCACCTTTTTCAGTTCTTTTTTTCAGCACTTTTTCAATTCTAAAAGTATATCCATTATAACTGATTTCGATAAAATTGTATATGGATTTTCATTGTGATTCCCTTGGTTGTGTGGTATGCTTTTAATAGATTGGATGGAGGATCGGAATCGCAAAGGAGGGAAACCATGATCAATGAAGCCATTGAGTTTGCAACGAAGGCACACGAAGGGCAGTTCCGAAAGGGGACAAAACGGCCGTATATTGTACATCCGGTAGAGGTGGCGGATATCGTAACATCGATGACGCAGGATGAGGAAATTATTTGTGCAGCTGTTCTGCATGATACAATCGAGGATTGTGAAGGAGTCACGGCGCAGGTTTTGAAGGAGAGATTTGGTCAGCGGGTGGCCTCTCTTGTACAGTATGAAAGTGAAGACAAAACGAAGACATGGGAAGAACGGAAAAGCGCAACAATCCATCATTTAAGGGAAGTGCCACGCGAAGCACAGATGATTGCACTTGCGGACAAGTTGTCTAATATGCGTGATATAGACCGGGATTATCCGAAGTTTGGAGAGTCATTCTGGCTGCGGTTCCGGATGCAGAGCAAAGCGGCGATGGGATGGTATTATAAAAGTATTCGGGATGTTCTGAAGGAGAACTTTCAAGATATTCGTGCTTATCAGGAATATTGTCAGCTTGTGCAGAAGCATTTTGGAGAGGAACCGGCTTCTATGGCATGGAAAGCAGAGATAAAAAGGAGCTTATAAGATGGGAAAAACAAAGGTAATATGTTTTGCAAATAATAAAGGGGGCAGCGGAAAGTCTACAACCTGTTCCAATGTGGGATATGGACTGACAATGCTTGGAAAAAAGGTTCTCCTGATTGATGGAGATATGCAGTTGAATCTTTCATTGTCTCTGTTTGATGAAGACCGCGTACTGGCATTGGCTCAGAGTGACCGGAATCTATACGAAGGTATCCGCAGGCAGGAGGATCTGACAGGATATATTATTCATTCCGAATATGAAAATCTGGATTTGATTCCCTCATCAACCTTGATGAGTTCTATTGAATATGAGTTGTTTACAAAATGGCAGAGAGAATATATTTTAAAAAAATGTCTCTCGAATATCATAGAGTCCGGAGCGTATGACTATATTCTTATTGATGCACCGCCTACACTTGGAGGCTGGGTGATGAATATCCTTTGTGCTTCCGATGAGATTATTATACCGGTAGAATCCTCACCCTGGGGGCTGTTTGGATTGGGAAATATGTTTGAGTTTCTGGAGCAGGTCAAACAGATCGCACCGGAACTTCAGATCGGCGGTGTAGTGATCACAAAGGTAGATACAAGAAAAAGTTACTTCAAACAGACAATTGATATGCTGCGGGAACTGGAGGGTATCCATGTATTTGATACATATATACGCGTAGACAGTGGAATCGAATGGTCTCAGGACAATCATGCACCGATCATGGCATACAAACGAAGCAGCCGAAGTGCGAAGGAATATCTGGCTCTCACAGAGGAGATTGCGACACTTTAATAAGACAAAAGAAAGAAATAAAGAAACATGGACACAGAATTATTACGAGCTCTATCTGTGATTACGGAAGAGGAGCAGCGGATTCTTGATGGAAATGGTGAGATTGAAACTCGAAGATATACAAAAAGAAAAGATCTGGTTGTAGATGCGGAACAGCTGATACAGAGAGGAAAACTGATTCAAGTGCGTCCGCATACCCGTTTTGTACATTTTCCAAAGCACAGACATAATTATATTGAAGTTATCTATATGTGCCAGGGCACAACTACGCATATTATAGATGGACATAAGGTGCTGTTGGAAGAAGGAGACCTGCTCTTTCTGAATCCGCATGCAGAACAGGAGATATTTCCGGCGAAAGCAACAGATATTGCGGTGAATTTCATTATTCTTCCTGAATTTTTTGATACCGCATTTTCTATGATGGGGGAAGAGGAGAATGCTCTGCGGGATTTTTTGATTGGAACGTTAAGTGGAAATAACGGGCTGAGTTCTTACCTGTATTTTCATGTGTCGGATATTCTTCCGGTGCAGAATCTCATAGAAAATATGGTATGGACTATTTTTTATAATATGGGAAATAAACGCAGTTGTAATCAGATTACAATGGGATTGCTTTTTCTTCAGTTGTTGAATTATATGGATAAAATGGAAATCGGAAGCGGGAAGTTTCAGACGGAATTGACAGGTGCTGTATTGGGGTACATTGAGGAACATTATCGGAATGGGAGTCTGTCTGAACTGGCGGAATTGCTGAAGTATGATGTATATTGGCTGAGCCGGGAAATTAAAAAATATACCGGTAAGACATATAAAGAGCTTTTGCAGGAAAAGCGTATGAATCAGGCGAGATATTTGTTGGCTCATACAAAGTTATCGGTCAATCAGATCATTGCGCTGGTAGGGTATGAGAACAATAGTTATTTTTATCGCAAGTTTAGAGAAAAATACGGAGAAACGCCGAAGGATTATCGGGAAAGAGAAAAGAGAATATAGAGTGCAAATAAGGACACTGTTTTTTATAAATAGCGTCCTTTTTTTTACATTCTAATGCCAATTATAATGGAACTAAGATTTGAATGAGTGAGAAAAGGAGACAGCAGTATGAAGAGGTATTATTTAGCTGTAGATATTGGTGCATCAAGTGGACGACATATTTTGGCATCTGTGGAAGAGGGGAGGATACAGTTGGAGGAAGTGTATCGTTTTCCAAATGCCATGAGTCGTGTAAACGAAACATTGTGCTGGGATGTGGAACAATTATTTGCAGAGATAAAAACAGGTTTGAAAAAATGCAAAGAACTGGAGAAAATACCGGTATCGATGGGGATTGATACATGGGCAGTGGACTATGTCCTGTTGGACAGAGAGAACCGAATCTTGGGAGAATCAGTCGGTTATCGTGACAGCCGTACAGTTGGAATGGATGAAAAAGTATATGAAAAGATACCGTTGAAAGAATTGTATAGAAGAACCGGGATTCAGAAACAGATTTTTAATACCATTTATCAGTTGATGGCAGTAAAAGAAAGACATCCGGAGTATATGGAACAGGCAGAGGCAATGTTGATGATTCCGGATTATTTTCATTTTCGGCTGACCGGAGTAAAAAAACAAGAGTATACCAATGCAACAAGTACGCAGCTTGTAAGTCCAAAGACAAATGACTGGGACTACGAACTGATTGAGAGACTGGGATATAAAAAGGAATTGTTTCAGCCGATTTTTATGCCGGGAACAGTGGTTGGGCATTTTACGGAGGAAATTCGTCAGGAAGTAGGGTTTGACTGCGAAGTTGTTCTTCCGGCTACTCATGATACAGGATCTGCGGTAATGGCAGTTCCGACCAATGATGACAATGCTATTTATATCAGTTCGGGAACCTGGTCTTTGATGGGGATTGAGCGAAAACGGGCAGATTGTTCAGAAACAGCTCAGAAGGCAAACTTTACCAATGAAGGTGGATATGATTATCGGTTCCGTTTTTTGAAAAATATTATGGGACTCTGGATGATACAGTCAGTAAAGAAAGAATTTAAGGAAGAGCTGTCTTTTGCAGAAATTTGCGAAAGAGCATCACGAGAACAAATTCCGTCAATTGTGGATTGTAATGATGAACGTTTTTTTGCTCCGAGAAATATGATTTTGGAGGTGCAGAATTTTTGCATAGAAACAAAGCAGCAAGTGCCTGAGACGGTAGGCGAGATTGCGGCAGTAGTTTATAACAGCCTTGCAAAATGCTATGGAGATACGGTTAAGGAAATCGAAGAGATTACCGGAAATACATACACTACGATCTATGTGGTAGGCGGAGGTGCAAATGCAGGGTATCTGAATGAGCTGACTGCGAAATATACCGGAAAAAAGGTGTATGCAGGGCCGACAGAAGCAACTGCAGTAGGAAATATTGCGGTACAGTTACTGCATGATCAGGTATTTTCGAATTTGGCGGAAATGAGAAAATGTATTGGTAATTCGTTTGATATTAAGCAGTATAAACCTAAGAAAAATAGATAGCATGAAATGAAAAAAGGATGCATTATTAGAAAAAATATATTATCAAAACAATGTACAATTAAAAAATGTATATAGGAGGAAATGAAAATGACAAGATATGAATCAGCAAAAGAAATATATGCAAAGTTAGGAGTAGATACAGACGCTGCAATTGAAACGTGTATGCAGGTTCCGGTGTCTCTTCACTGCTGGCAGGGGGATGATGTGATAGGATTTGATCATGATGGTCCGCTTACCGGAGGAATTCAGACTACAGGAAATTATCCGGGAAAAGCAAGAACGCCGGATGAACTTCTTCAGGATATGGATAAGGCAATGAGCCTGATGCCGGGAACGAAAAAAATTAATGTACATGCATGCTATGCAATTTTTGAGGATGGAGAGTTTGTTGATCGTGATAAGCTGGAACCAAAACATTTCCGGAAATGGGTGGATTTTGCAAAGGAAAGAGGAATGGGACTGGATTTTAATCCTACATTTTTCTCCCATCCAAGAGTGAAAGATGGGCTGACATTGTCGAGTCCGGATGAGGAAACAAGAAGATTTTGGATAGAGCATGGGAAAGCCTGCGTGCGGATCTCCAATTATTTTGCAGAGCAGACCGGAATCCCATGTGTCATGAATATCTGGACCGGGGATGGATATAAGGATGTGCCGGCTGACCGAATGGGACCAAGAGTTCGTTATAAAGAAGCGATTGACGAGATCCTTTCTGAGCCTTATGATCCGAAGATGGTAAAACCATGTGTGGAGTCGAAGGTGTTTGGAATTGGTGTGGAGGCATATACAGTGGGATCGGCAGAGTTTTCCCTGAGTTATGCTGCTGCTAATATTGAGAAATGCCTGCCTTTGATGGATAATGGACATTATCATCCGACGGAAGTTGTATCTGATAAGATCCCGGCGCTGTTGACGTTCTTCCCGGAAATTGCACTCCATGTGACTCGCCCTATTCGTTGGGATTCTGATCACGTGGTTCTCTTTGATGATGAGACAAAAGAGATTGCAAAGGAGATTGTACGGTGTGAAAATGGTCTGAAACGTACCTACATCGCGCTGGATTATTTTGATGCCTCCATCAATCGGATTTCAGCATGGGTAACCGGATTCAGAAGTTTTCAGAAAGCACTTTTAAATGCACTCTGTACACCAAACGAAATGCTCCGAGAACTGCAGGATACCAATCAGATGACGAAAAAAATGGTATTGCAGGAACAGTGTAAGACACTTCCACTTGGGGATGTCTGGGAAGAATATTGTCGAAGAAGTGGAGTTTCGGCAGAAAACTGGTATGGCGAGGTGGAAAAATATGAGGCAGACGTTCTTTCAAAACGAATGTAACGGAAAACTGTAGTGCAGTTTTGAAACGCTTGACAGATAGTTGATTACAGTATCTAATATTATTATATATTTTCGCAAGATTCAGGAAGGAGAGAGCGTTTATGATGGAGAACTATGCACCAATGGATATGGACAAGAGCGGAAGATGGATACGGTTTTTGTGCATGATAAAGGGGATTGCGGTGAGAGATCTTTGTAAAATACTGGGAATTAGTTGTCCACAGTCTGTTTATGCGTGGTTTAATGGCAGAACGATGCCTTCGCTGGATAACTTGTATGGACTGAGCCGGATTCTGGAGAGCCCGATTGATGACCTTGTCCTGAGTACAGAGAGTCCGATTCCACGTGGATTTCTGGTAAGGAGAAGACCGGAGGAGGTACGAATGGTGTACTATTTCTATTTGTTTTTTAGCAAATATTAAGAGAAAAAGTAAAGAAAATTGTCTGCTTTTCTTTGTTTTTTGTGATAATCTGCTATAATAAAGCTATATCAGACAAGAGAGGAGAGGAAGATGGACAAACAGAAAAAAGAACCCTTACATAAAAGTTTCGGATATGCGTTTGAAGGCATTTTCGCTGTGATTAGGAAAGAACGTAATATGAAGATTCATTGTTGCGCTATGATTCTGGTCGTCATGGCAGGGACTATAGTGGGACTCCCAGCGTGGAAGTGGTGCGTCTGTTTTTGTCTGTTTGGTCTGGTGATGGCATTGGAACTGGTGAATACAGCGGTGGAAGCAGTTGTAGATCTGGTTACTGAGGAGCGGAAACCATTGGCAAAACTGGCAAAGGATGCAGCTGCCGGAGCGGTATTAATTGCGGCAATGATGTCAGTTGCAGCGGGGCTGATCATGTTCGTTCCGGAAGGAATTCAGTTTTTGCAGCAGCTTAGCTAGAAGAAAGGAGCAGTTATCATGGATGGATTTGGAGAAAATGTAAAGAAGATTTTGTTGGCAGGAATCGGTGCAGTTGCAGCGACAACAGAAAAATCAAAAGAAATATTGGATGAGATGGTTAAGAAGGGAGAACTGACTGTTGAGCAAGGCAAGGTTCTGAATGAGGAACTGAAGCATAATATTAAAAAGACAGTGAAGGAACGGGTAAATGTATCCGTAAAAGTATCAGATCCGGAGGAACTGGATGAACTTTTGGATAAGATGACACCGGAGCAGATTGCTCTTTTGAAAGAACGGATTCAGAAGCTGGACGAGAATGTTGAGGACGAAGCTGATATAGAGGAAACTATGGTGCAGCCGGAAGCAGAGGATAAAGCTGAGACAGAGGAAGAGAATGCAGATGAATAAACAGGAGTCTCCGGAGTACAAGGGCAGACTCCGGGAGATGACGGCAGTCCTTCGAAAACATGGGATTACGAGAGGGGTTACCCCGGAGAAATTGAGATTGATTCTTGAAGATTTAGGTCCCACTTATATTAAATTGGGACAGATCATGTCAATGCATTCGGATATACTTCCGAAACGGTATTGCGAAGAACTGATGCGGCTGCGTTCTGAAGTAGCACCTATGCCTTTTTCAGAGGTTGCAGAAGTACTTCAGGAGTCTTATGGTATGGAGTGGAGTGAGATTTTCCAAAGTATTGAGGAGAATCCACTTGGCTCCGCCTCTATTGCACAGGTGCATAGGGCGGTATTAAAAGACGGCAGCCATGTTGTAATGAAAGTGCAGAGAAAAGGAATCTATGAAACGATGGCGCGTGACATTGCATTGTTGAAAAAGGCTGTCAGATTGCTGCCACCGGTTAGTTTAAAAGGACTGGTAGATCTGGAAATGGTTCTGGATGAGCTTTGGAGTGTGACGAGAGAAGAAATGAATTTTCTTACAGAGGCTGCCAACATGGAAGAGTTTCATCGAAGGAATCAGGATGTTAAGTTTATCGGTGTGCCGGTGTTGTATCAGGAGTACACAACACCGCATGTTCTCGTTATGGAATATATCGACGGTTTCATTGTTGATGATAAGGAAGCTCTGCAGAATGCCGGTTATGATTTAAAGGAAATCGGAAGTAAACTGGTAGACAACTATATCAAACAAGTTATTGAAGACGGCTTTTTTCATGCAGATCCACATCCGGGTAATTTGAGAGTGCGGGATGGAAAGATTATCTGGATTGATATGGGGATGATGGGCAGGCTTACAGAGCGTGACAGGGAGTTGCTGGAACTTGCGGTTCGTGGTGTTGCGGTGAATGATGTCGGGATGATTCAAGAGGCTGTAATGGCGTTGGGAGAGTTCAAGGAGAAACCGGATCCAAGTACGTTGTATGAAGATATCAGCAGTCTGTTTGGAAAATATGGAACAGCAGAGATGGGGGAAATTGACATCGCAGAAGTTATGATGGATTTAATGGATGTGATGAAGGAAAACAAGATTGTTATGCCTCATGGTCTGACGATGCTTGCCAGAGGACTGACACATATGGAGGGAGTTCTGGCAGACATTTCACCGGAGATTAATATGGTAGAGATTGCAGGTGCACGCATTAAGGGAAACATGCTGCATTCGATTGATTGGAAAAAGGAAATGAAACAAAGCGGAAAGAGTATGTATCGTTCCTTATACAAATCGATTGAACTGCCGTCGTTGCTTTCGGATGTTATGCATGGATATTTGAAAGGGCAGACCAGAGTGAATCTGGATCTTCATGTATCAGGAGATCTGGAACAATTGCTGCGTCGGCTGATTCGAAATATTGTGATGGGACTTTGGGTAATGGCACTTCTGATCAGTTCCAGTATTATCTGTACTACCAATATGCAGCCAAAGATATGGGGAATCCCTGCAATTGGAGCATTTGGTTATTTGATTGCGTTTTGTATTGTAATGTATGTATTCCTGAAACATATTTTTTCAAAAAAATAAAATAAAACCAGGAAATAGAACTAAGAGACAGAATGATTGGATAAAGAGGAATGACAGAAAAAACGAGAGAGTTTGAAAAGATAGCATATATTCGAAATGGTTTTACAACGAAATTTGGGATTCCAAGACAGAGTGGACTTGCAGAGATTTCTTCTGAGATTATATTTTATCCGGAATATCGAGTGGCGGAGGCGTTTCGTGGTTTAGAAGAGTATTCACATCTCTGGCTTTTGTGGGAGTTTTCAGAAACGGTACGTGAGAATTGGTCTCCGACAGTACGTCCGCCTCGACTGGGAGGAAATCAGCGGATGGGAGTTTTTGCTACCCGGTCCCCATTTCGACCAAACCCGATCGGTCTTTCGGTTGTTAAACTGATAAAGATTGATTGGGAGAGCGAAGAGGGGCCGGTACTTCTTGTAAGCGGAGCGGATTTGATGAATGGAACTCCGATTTTTGATGTAAAACCATATCTTCCTTATGTAGACAGTCATCCGGATGCCAGAACAGGATTTGCCGGACGGGTTATGGATTATGAACTGCAGGTGGTTTTCCCGGAAGTCTATAAAAAGAAAGTGCCTTCTTGTGAGGTAGAGAATCTGATACAATTGTTAAGACAGGATCCGAGACCGGCATATCAAAAGGATCCGGAGCGGATCTATGGCATGGAGTATGCCGGGATGGAAGTAAAGTTCTGTGTAGTGGATCAAGTAGTAACAGTTTGTGGAATTACATATGTAAAGAATACATGAGTCTGTAACGGAAATTGTTGGATGGAGTGGAAATACCGGAAAACAATCAAAAGTTAAGGCTCATGTATTTTCTTGCAGAGAAGAACTGTTTGTGCTATGATGTGTATAACAATCTGACATAACAAAAGATGAAGGGGTTGAGTATGTGCTGATAGAGATTGATTTTAATAGTAGTGAAGCGATTTATATCCAACTGCGCAATCAGATTATTATGGGGATTGCGACATCAACGATACGTGAAGGGGATTCTCTTCCTTCGGTACGTCAGCTTGCTGAAACGATTGGTGTGAATATGCATACGGTGAATAAGGCGTATAATGTATTGAAACAGGAAGGTTTTATCAGCCTGGATAAACGCCGGGGCGCTGTTATTGCACTGGATATCAATAAGATTAAAGCATTGGAGGAAATGCGTGAAAATCTCCAGATTGTACTTGCAAAAGCATGTTGTAAGAATATAACAAGGGAAGAAGTACATGAATTGGTAGATTCTATTTTTGATGAATATTTCGTGATTTAATATATAGCATGGGAGGAATTTATGCAGAATCAATATACAAAACAGGCGCTAAGCGCAATCCGTTTTGCGGCATCGGAGGCAAAGAGATTGAAACATCCGTATATCGGAACGGAGCACTTGCTGTTGGGACTTCGCAAAGAGTATACCGGGGTTGCAGGTCAAGTGCTGGCACAGCATGGTGTGGATGAAGAGAAGATTCTGAAACTTATGGATAAACTGGTTGTGCCGTCAGAAGGTGAAAGCCGGAAAAAGCAGCCGGAGGAGTCTCCGCGTCTTCGTTGCATTTTGGAAGATGGAATTGCAGAAGCAGGGCATTTTCATATGAGGCAAGTAGGAACCGAGCATTTATTAATGGCGATGATTCGTGATGTGGATTGTGTAGCAGCCCGTATTTTGATTACAATGAATATCAATTTGCAGAAGCTGTTCCAGGATATTTTAGCGGCAGCAGGAATGGATCCGAAAGCGTATCAGGAGGAAGTATCTGAAGAAGGTCATGGAACCGGAAGTGCTTTGGAGAAGTATTGTAAAGATTTAACAGCAGAAGCGGAAGAGGGGCATCTGGATCCTGTGGTGGGCCGGGAAGAAGAAATTTTTCGGCTGATGCAGGTTTTGAGCCGAAGAACAAAGAACAATCCTTGTCTGGTTGGAGAACCGGGGGTTGGAAAGACTGCTATTTTGGAAGGCTTGGCAGAACGGATCGCACTCGGAGCAGTGCCGGAGAGTATGAAAAGAAAACGAATCTATACGCTGGATCTGGCAGGTTTAATTGCAGGTTCTAAATATCGTGGTGAATTTGAAGATCGGATGAAACGATTGATCTCAGAAGTCGAATCGAATCCGAATGTATTGTTATTTATGGATGAACTTCATACGATGATCGGAGCCGGCGGAGCAGAAGGCGCTATGGATGCATCTGGTATTTTGAAACCGGCATTGTCAAGGGGAAAGCTGCAGTTGATCGGTGCGACAACGATATCTGAGTATCGGAAATACATTGAAAAGGATGCTGCACTGGAGCGGCGGTTCCAGCCGATTATGGTAGAAGAACCGGGGAAAGAACAGTGTCTGGAGATTTTACAGGGATTAAAGGAGAAATATCAACAGCATCATAAGGTTGAAATTTCAGAAAGCGCACTGAGGGCAGCAGTAGAATTGTCGGAGCAGTATATTACTGACCGTAATCTGCCGGATAAGGCGATTGATGTGATGGATGAGGCGTGTTCCAAAGTCAGTCTCAAAGGATATAAAGTGCCGGAGAATCTTTTGAAGATGGAAGAGGATTTAAAGAACTGCATTCAGCAAAAGACGCAGTGCATCAAGGCAGGCGCCTTTGAGGAAGCAGCTCAGATCCAAAAGGAACAGGAAGCAGTGCAGAAAAAATTGGTTTCTCTTCGGAAACGATTAAAAAAGAAAAATCAGTCTGAACATCCGTTGGTAGAGGAGTCGGATATTGCAGAGGTGGTCTCTGCATGGACGAAAATCCCAATCAGCAAATTAGAAGAGACGGATGCAGAGCGTTTGAATAAGCTGGAAAAAGAATTGCATAAGCGTGTGATCGGACAGGAAGAGGCAGTCAGTGCAGTGGCGAGAGCTGTCAAGCGAGGCAGAGTCGGATTAAAAGATCCGAAACGTCCGATTGGTTCTTTTCTGTTTCTCGGACCTACAGGCGTAGGAAAGACGGAATTATCGAAAGCACTTGCAGAAACGTTATTTGGCAAGGAAGATGCGATGATCCGGGTTGATATGTCAGAATATATGGAAAAGCATTCTGTGGCAAAAATGATTGGTTCCCCTCCGGGATATGTTGGACATGAGGAAGGGGGTCAATTAAGTGATCAGGTACGGACGCATCCGTATTCTGTGATTTTATTTGATGAGATAGAGAAGGCTCATCCGGATGTATTTAACATTTTGCTGCAGGTATTGGATGATGGACATATTACAGATTCTCAAGGACGTAAGGTAGATTTCAGCAATACGGTTATTATAATGACCTCCAATGCCGGTGCCAAGGCGATTATGGAGCCAAAGAAACTTGGATTTGCGGCAAAAGAGGATGCAAAAGGCGATTATGAACGGATGAAACAGAATGTCATGGAAGAAGTGAAGTTGATTTTCCGTCCGGAATTTCTTAATCGAATTGATGAAATTATTGTATTCCATCCACTGGAGCATAGTCATATGAAACAGATTGTAACGCTGCAGTGTAAGGAGTTTACAAATCGTTTGAAAGAACAATTGCAGATTAGTTTGAGCATCCGTGATTCTGTGAAAAATCTGATTATTGAAAAAGGAACTGATGTAAAATACGGAGCCAGACCGCTGCGCCGCGCTTTACAGACAGAGTTAGAAGATAAACTGGCAGAGGCAATTTTGAGCGGAGAAGTAAAATCCGGAATGCAGGTAGAGGCAGGGGTTTCCAAAAAGGAAATTAAATTTTATCCAAAAGAGATAAAAAAGTAGAAAAACAGATGGAATTATTATATACTGAATACATGGATAAAAAGAGCAGTTTGATAAAAAGTGACTGCACAATATTCTAAAATACGCAGGAGGAGTAAAAAGAAAATGGCAACAGTTAAAGAATTATTACGCGCAGAAAATGATGGTACACTCAGCTTTGGAGACTATACCCTGGCATCTAAGACAAAGTTGGATAACTACGAGTTTGAAGGCGATATTTATAAAGTGAAAACATTTGCGGAGATCACAAAGTTAGAAAAGAATGGTTTGTTTGTATATGAGTCTGTTCCGGGAAGCACTGTGGAGAATTTTAAAGCAACGGACAGTGAAGTGACGTTTAAGGTATCAGCTCCGGAAGATGTTCAGTTTACATTGGAATTGGAGCCGGAAAGTGAATACGAAGTATTTCTCGGAGGCGAATCAGCAGGAAAGATGACAACTAATTTAAGTGGAAAGCTGAGTGTGAGCGTAGAACTTGCCGGAGATGAAAGTGCAGATGTGAAAGTTGTAAAGTGTTAGTACGAATCATAGATTTTTTTGATATCGATATGATTTAGAAGAACGGTGATACGGGAACAGGCAGAAACTGTTCCCGTTTTTAAGTTGCCAAGTATGCGATAAAACAGTCCGGTGGATTATTTTGAGCGCAAGTGGAATAGATAGGATATATAGTAGAAAGGGAAAATTGAATTGGCAAAAGGGAAAAAGACAGTTTATTTCTGTCAAAATTGTGGACATGAGGAAACGAAGTGGCTGGGGCAGTGTCCGGCATGTAAAGAGTGGAATACATTTGTAGAAGAAAAGGTTTTGGTTTCTTCTGTTTCAGCTCAGACTGGGGCTAAGACAGCACGAGATATAAACGTTGTATCATTATCTGAAGTCAGTGTAGATGATCATACTCGGATTGAAACCGGGATGCAAGAGCTTGATCGAGTACTGGGTGGTGGAATTGTACCAGGCTCTCTAGTATTGGTAGGAGGAGATCCGGGAATTGGAAAATCGACTCTTCTTCTGCAGGTCTGTCAAAAACTTGCACAGGAACGCTCAGTTTTATATATTTCTGGAGAGGAGTCCCTTTCACAGATCAAATTAAGAGCGAATCGAATGGGAGAATTTCAGGAAAATTTAAAGCTATTGTGTGAAACCAATCTGGATACAATTCGAAATGTAATTGAAAATAGAAAACCGGAATTAGTAATCATTGATTCAATCCAGACGATGTACAGTGAGGACGTATCTTCAGCGCCCGGAAGTGTATCTCAAGTAAGGGAGTCTACACATGTTTTTATGCAGCTTGCAAAAGGTCTTGGAATTACGATTTTTATTGTGGGACATGTGACAAAAGAAGGAACAGTGGCAGGACCGAGAGTGCTGGAACACATGGTAGATACGGTATTGTATTTTGAAGGGGACCGACATGCATCTTATCGGATTTTACGAGGGGTCAAAAATCGTTTTGGTTCGACCAATGAAATCGGAGTCTTTGAGATGAGGCAGAATGGACTTGTAGAAGTAGAGAACCCATCGGAATATATGTTGAGCGGAAAGCCGGAAAACGCATCTGGTTCTGTAGTTGCCTGCTCGATGGAAGGAACCCGGCCGTTGCTAATAGAGATTCAAGCGTTGGTATGCGAAAGTAATTTTGGAATGCCACGACGCACAGCGGCGGGAACGGACTATAATCGTGTCAATTTGTTGATGGCTGTATTGGAAAAACGAATCGGTCTGCATATGTCAAATTGTGATGCGTATGTCAATATTGCAGGTGGAATCAAGATGAATGAACCTGCGATTGATCTGGGGATTGTAATGGCGCTGATTTCCAGTTATAAAAATCGTCCGGTGGATGAGAAGATGATTGTGTTTGGAGAAGTGGGATTGAGTGGAGAAGTACGAGCAGTCAGTATGCCGGAGCAGAGAGTGGCAGAGGCAAAGAAATTAGGATTTGAAATTTGTGTTGTGCCGGAAGTATCGTTGGATATGGTGAAAAATATCAAAGGGATAAAGATCGTTGGAGTTAAGACGGTAAATGATGCAATGAACTTAATTTAACTAACGGTATAAAAAGATTGAATTACTTAAAACTTGATAAAACCAGAATTACTTAAATTTTAATAAAATATATGAAATTAGTAGGGAATATAGTTGACGAATCATAGTGGAGAGCTTACTATAAAGATAATCAGGCAATATAATTGCAATATATCAGAAATGGAAAACATTTCTGAAATACAAATGTTTGGAGGAGAGAAACATGGGTCGTTTAGACGGAAAAGTAGTGATTGTTACAGGAGGTAATTCAGGAGTTGGAGCAGCAACAGCAGAGCTGTTTGCAAAGGAAGGCGCAAAAGTTGTAATCAGTGCCCGCAGACAGGCACAGTTGGAAGAGGTCGCTGCTAAAATCCGCGAGGCAGGCGGAGAGGTTCTTCCGGTTGTAACAGACATTTCCAAAAGAGAAGATGCAGATAATTTGGTTGCTAAAACAATCGAAGCCTATGGAAAAGTGGATGTATTGATCAACAATGCCGGTGTTTTGGAAGAAGGATTGAAACCAATCGATCGTGTAGAAGATGCAGATTTAGAGAAGATTATTGATATCAATGAAAAAGGAACAATGTACTGCATGCGTGCCGCAAGTGCAGAGATGGCAAAAGTTGGAACAGGTTCTATTGTAAATGTGGCATCTATCGCAGGTGTGATGGGATGTGGCGGCGCAGCTTATGTTGCATCTAAGGCAGCCATTATTGGAGTAACACGTCACACAGCACTTCGTTTTGCAGGAACAGGAATCCGCTGTAATGCAATTTGCCCTGGAACAATCGTTACACCGATGGTAGCCGGAGCAAATCAGTCTAACCTGGATGCAGATATGTTTGGTCAGATGGCAAAACATGCAGATTTAAGAGTTCAGCCATGTATGCCGATCGATGTTGCTAACATTTTGTTATTCCTTGCAAGTGATGAATCACGTGCGATTACAGGACAGGCAATCTGCACAGATTTTGGAAGTACATTGTAATAATTATGACAAGAGTATCATCTGGTGCATAGGATAAAGAAAAAGGATTTTTTAATATGAAATATGAAACATATGAGAGAATCATTGGCGTGATTCAGTCGATCTCGTCAGCAGAGTCCTGTTGCAATCAAATGGTTTCAGTGATGACAGAAAACGGAGAAGTAAACTTCCACGTTTCTATGAAAACAATTATAGTGGATCAGGTGCGCTTGAGAAGGGGAATGCGTGTGGCGGTTTATTATGACACGACTCTTCCGGCTCCTGCAATTTATCCTCCGCAGTATCATGCAGAATTGATTACAGTTTTGCGCCAGAGTCAGGATGTGATGCTGTCCTATTTTGATGACAGCTTACTGGCAGAAGATGGATCCTTACAGTTGAACGTTGGTCCATCAACCAGAATGTTTACTATAAATGGACAGAGATTCACTTGTAATCCGGGCGGAAATGATCTGCTGGTGTATTATTCTGCGATGACCAGAAGTAATCCGCCGCAGACAACACCACAGAGAATTATTGTATTGTGTGCGAAATAAGAGAAAATGAAAAAACGGTTGCAGCCCCAAATGAGATAATTGGGAGCTGTAGCCGTTTTTTGCTACCAGATATGTAGCAATAGAAGAAAATTATTTTATTGGTTACGGTGGGAATAGTTCTTGCATCCCCTGGTGAAACCAGGAAGGTAACTTACCCTTATGAGATGTTATCGTTGTGGTTTACGAAAAAGGATTGGAAACAAATTGAAGAGAGGGAATTCTGGTTAAGTTTTTCCCAGTATCCAGTAAAAACGATTTTAAGATTGGAGTGAAAATGTGTAAAAGGACCCCGGAACCATATTGCTGCTGTTGATACGGAAGCATAAAAAACTTAATACATTCGTGGCATTGTAGGGAAGTATAACAGGTATCAGTCGAAAGATTGGTATCTGTTTTCCTTTGCCGTATTCGTATTTTGAAACAGATTTTTAAAATAGATTGTGATTTGTTAAGATGTATGTTATACTCACAACACAAATTCAATTTTCTATGAATTTTCTATAATTCTAAACAGTCTGTGGCAGTCGTCACACCGAAAATCAGATTTGTACAATATATTAGAGAAGAGGTGCATGCCGTTGGAAAGATAGTGCTCTTTTAGCTGATTCACATTGATTCATATTGTGATATTTGTTACAATAAAGGAGGAAGAATTATTGAAATACAATGGAATAAACAGGAAGTATAAAGACAGGGTGTTCCGCATTATTTTCAGAGAGAAGAAGGAGCTATTGGAACTTTACAATGCAGTGAACAACAGCAATTACAGCAATCCGGATGACTTGGAAATTACAACGATCGAAGATGTGGTGTATATGGGAATGAAGAATGATTTATCATTTATAATTGATGATGTGATGAATTTATACGAACATCAGAGTTCATTCAGTCCAAATTTGCCGTTACGGGGATTTTTTTATTTTGCATCTCTTTATAGAGAATATATTGAACCTGTAAAGCAAAAGCTATATATGGATTCACCGATGACAATTCCATTTCCACAGTATATCGTATTTTATAATGGTACAAAAGAGGAGCCGGAGCGACAGGAAGTTAAGCTAAGCGATTTATATTTACGCAGGGAGAAGGATTGTAAAATGATTCCGGCATTGGAATGTACGGCAACTGTATTGAATATCAATTACGGTCAGAATAAGGAATTATTGGAAAAATGCAGAACACTAAAAGAATATTCCCAATTCATTGCAATGATACGGAAGTATATAGCGGAAGAAATGATTTTTGAGGAAGCCGTAAAACGAGCAGTTGAGGAATCCATAAAGCAGGGAATATTGGCAGAGATACTTCGTAAAAACAGATCGGAGGTTATCGATATGATTTTGACGGAATATAATGAAGAAGAATTTAGGGAATTTTTGAAAGAAGAGTCGTGGAAAGAAGGCCGTATAGAAGGGGCAATTGATACTTGTATCAAATTTCATTTTTCAAGAGAGGAAATTTTGAAACATTTGATGGAGGAATTTGCATTGTCCCAAGATGATGCGGTTAAATGTTTGGAAAAATATCAGAAATAGTATAATAACGATAGGAAATATCCTAAGTGAGTCAGTGAATGAAAAATGCATAGGAATAGCAGACAGAAGTCATAAGAGTAAATGATATCTGTCTGCTTTTTTATTGCCTGTATGGCAACAAAACAAAAAGATCAAAAGATTGTTTTTATGGATTACAACAAAAAGTGTATCAGTTACAACATGTTTCGGAGATGCATGTATTTGCTGGTTATACTAGATTTATCAATTATCAACAATAGAGACAAACAAGCAATGAGATTGCAAGCATAACAGAATGTGGGGTGAATCTAGTGAAAAAGAGAAGGTATAAGAGAAGGGACAAGAAAAGAACGGAGTGGTTGAAAAAGGCATGCGCCGGAATCGGAATCGTATGTCTCGTTTTGACCGGATGTCAAAAAACGCCGGAGGAAAGTGCAGTTGTCAGTAAAGCAGATGGACTGAGTGAAAATGTGATTGCAAAGCCTTTGGAGGCGGGGGAGACAAGAAAAATGGATATTCCGGCACATTGGCAGATGGAAGAATTACGAAACAAAGACCGGATGTTGATTTGCGCAGATTTAGATTTGGAAGAGAAAAAACTGGGGAATCTGCCTGTTATTGAGATGAAAAATCAAGTGCTGACAGAGGAAGAACTGAAAACATTGGTCGAGTATTTTACAGAGGGAGAAACACTGTATGAACGCCAGCCATATACAAAGGATGTTTATGAGGAAGTGATTTCCAGAATTGAGAAGGGGGAAGGGTTGTATGCAGCCTCCTATCATTGGCTGGAGCAATTGAAGATCAAGCAGAGCGCAGAGTCAGGGATGGAGCTTGCGCCGGAGAAGTCAGTAGTACAGGAAAAGAAGAAAATAGAGTTTACGACCAGATTTGTGGATGATGGATATGAAAAGGCTGCTATGGAGCAAGTGGGCGCGGCTTTGGAAGGTTTTGATATGTATGAAAACAGAGATGAAAAGGTCTGGTTTGAAGTCGATGCAGGAGGCGTCGGAACTGAAAGGAAAGCACGTATCAAAGCAGAAACTTATGATCCAGAGGTTGGAAACAGCAGTTCATTTAGCTGGACAACCGGACTGGAAAGTTGCTCTTATCGAGAGTTTGACAGCAGCAGGATGTTCTTTACATATCAGACGGAAAATACATTTACACCTCAGATGCTGGAGAGAATGGATTTGTTTGAAGAGCGCTATACGAACAGTACGTTTGATAAGGCTGCAGGAGAGACGCAGGCAGAACAGGTGATAAAAGAGTTGGGGATTGACGATATGAGTCTCTCCTCGGCAGAGCAGGTTTTATGGTTTCCACAGAATAGCTATACAGAGGGAAGTAATAGGATAGGGCAGACGAATGATCTGTGGTGGATGGCAGATCTGGCAGCAACAGAGTGCGGATATCGTTATATATTTTCCAGAGAAATCGGTGGATTGAATGTAATGGTCGGCAATACGGCAGTGATTGAAACTACGGAGGAAATGTATTCGCCGCCGTTTCCGGCAGAGACAATTACAATCACTGTAACAGAAAGTGGAGTGAAGTCATTTGTCTGGGAGGGAATGTCGGAAGAAGTCAAACTGATTGCAGAGAATACCGAATTACTTCCTTTTGAGAAGATACAAGAACGTCTGGCGGAGCAGATATTCTACTGGTATTCCGGATGTACTGTGGGACAGCCGGAGAATGACCCGACACAGTTTCAGTATCGTGTGACAGATGCAAAGCTGGGGTATACCTATATTAATGCATATAAAAATCCGGAACATGCGTGGCTTGTACCGGCATGGTCTTTTACGGCAATAGAGGGAAGCGGCGGAGAAGACTGGCAGTACCTCTCGTATCTGATAGAGGCGCTGGAGGGACGTGCGATTACCGGGAAGTGAGAAGAGATGAATGAGATAAAAAGAATTGGTACAAATGCGCTTTTCTGGGTGGGAATTGTATTGCTTGCGATGTTATTTTTGGCAAGCGGAGCTCCTTATATAGAAACCCTGCTAAGAACACAGTATTGCGCAGAGGGAATTGGATGGGTGGAAGGATTTCGTTATTGTACGACGAATGAAAAGGGATTGTTGTTTTTGCCAATCTGCGTACCGATTGCAGCAGGTGCGTGTGCGGAAACAGAACTGCGAACCCGATACGCATTGTTTTATTGCAGCCGGACAGGGAAGAAACGGTATTATATGGAAAAAGTGCTGGAAAGCGCCTTGCCAGGAGGCTTGATGGTGTGCGCTGCAGAACTGTTGGTATTGGCGGGTGTATATATTGGATTGCAGAATATCACTTCGTATACAGAAGAGATTCCGGCAGGCATGATTGCGGGAATGATTTTACTTAGTCTAATACGGGGGTTATTAAACGGCTTTTTCTGGGCCGGGGTGGGGAGCATGGCGGCTGTACTGACGAGGAATCACTATCTTGCTTATGCGATGCCTTTTGTTTTGTATTATGTGTTGACCTTGTTTCAATCCAGATATTATCCGGAACTGTATTTTTTAAGTCCGAGATATTGGGCGGCACCCGGCTATTATGGAAATCTATTTTGTATTACAGTGCTGTCCGGATTATGTATTGGCTGTGCATGCGGTCTTATACTGGCGGTGAAAAGGAGGTTGGATTATGCGTGATATCAGACAGATTTTTCAGCTTGCGGGACAGAACTTTTCCGGATGGAAGAGAAATCCCCGGATTGTCATGACATTTTTATTGGCATTTGTACTCTGCCTGTTCTTATCAGACGAAGTGCTTACTTATTCACGAAGATATGAGACTTCGCTGCAAATATTAGAACCGTTTATTTGGACCTACGGAGATGCTGCGTCGGTCATGCTGTCTTCGCTTTTGCTTGTGTTATTGTTTGCAGATATGCCGTTTGTAAATCAAGAAACTCCGTATCGGCTGATTCGGACGAAACGAAGTGTATGGCTGGCAGGACAGCTGGTATATGTGATCGCAGCCACGATATTGTACAATTTGTTTTTAGTCATTGTGCAGAGTGCTTTTGCGGCAGCCTTTGCATTTCCGGGAAATGTATGGAGTAAGACGGCAGCGTTGCTGGGATATGGCGGTGCGTCAAAAGGCATTGTGCCGGTGTCAGTTAAGACCATGGAAAATGTATTGCCTTACGAATGTGCTTTGCAGGTATTTTTGCTGATGCTCTGTTATTCTTTGTTCATTGCAGCTGTAATGCTGTGTCTGAATCTTTTGATTGGAAATGCAGCCGGAGTGATAGGAGCTTTTGCAGTAAATTTGTATGGTTTTTTATTGAATCCGAATTTATTTCAGAAATTGTTGCATCTGACGGAGAATCAGTTGTATCGGGCAAATGTTCTGTGCGGATGGCTGTCGCCGTTGAATCATGCTACATTTCCGATGCATAATTTCGGTTATGATTATCTGCCGGAGATCAGTACAAGTATCGGGATATTTCTGGCGGCAATCCTCCTTTTGATGATGATGTCGGGGATGAAAATGAAGACATATAGTTTTACATTTATTCAGATGGATGAGTAAGAGAAGAGGTGTCAGAGAAAATGAAAGCAGTGGTTGAGATAAATAAACTGTCAAAATCGTTTGGAAAAGAGCAGGTGCTAAGAGAAATTTCCCATTCTTTTGAAGCGGGCAGGATTCATGGAATTATAGGATTTAATGGTTCGGGTAAGACCGTTATGTTCAAATGTATCTGTGGATTTTTAAAACCGGACAGCGGCTATGTGAAGGTGCATGGGCAGCGAATCGGAAAGGAGATTGATTTCCCAAAATCTCTTGGAATGATCATTGAGAATCCGGGATTTCTTCCTCATTTGAGCGGATATGCCAATTTGAAACGTTTAGCAGACCTGCAAAGGCTCATTGGAAAAGAGGAAGTGATGGAGGCGATTGCACGTGTAGGGCTGGATCCGCTTTCCAAAAAGAAAGTCGGACAGTATTCTCTTGGAATGAGGGAACGTCTGGGAATCGCACAGGCAATCATGGAAAATCCGGAGTTGCTCATATTGGATGAGCCTTTTAATGGTCTGGATAAACGTGGTGTGGCGGAAGTGTGCAGGTTGTTTGAAGAATTGCGGGAGCAGGGAAAAACCATTCTGCTGGCGGCACATAATATGCCGGAGTTTGAAGGGCTGTGTGATACAGTCTGTGAAATGGATGCCGGCGTGCTGACGCAGGTGAAGTGACAGAATGTCAGAATTGTAAAGACACAGCAATATTGCTATAATTGTGGTGTTATATATGTTATTTTTAGGAAACAGGGATGAGAAAATTATGATCAATATTGCTGTATGTGAAGATGACGTCTTTCTTGGAGGACAGATTGAGACGATGCTGTATAGACAGGCAGAAACAGAAGGTGTGACAATTCAGACGGAAGTTTTTACTTCTGCGGAGAAATGTCTGAAATATATAAGAGAAGAATGTATGGTGGATTTGTTATTTCTGGATATTGAGTTGGGAAAAATGAGCGGAATCGAACTTGCAGAAAGGATTCGCAATGAACTGCACAATGATTATATGCAGATTGTGTATGTTTCTTCAAAACAGTCGTATGCTATGGAATTATTTGAAAGTCATCCGCTGCATTTTCTGGTTAAGCCATTGGACGAAGAGAAATTTACAAGGGTCTTTCACAAGGCAGTAAAGCTGATTGATAAGAGTGAAGAAACGTTTCAGTATAAGAAAGGGCACTCACATAAGAAAGTCTTTCTTTCCGAGATTATTTATTTTGAGGCGAGTAACAGAGAAATTATTATGCATACAAATGCGGAAAATGAAATCTTTTATGGAACATTAAAAAATATTTATCCGAAACTTCAAAAACAGGGCTTTTTCTTTTGTCATAAATCATTTCTTGTACATTATGATAAGGTGAAAATATTTGAAACAAATCAATTGGTTATGCAGAACGGAGATATTATACCAATCAGTCAGGGACAGAGAAAAGCGGTCAAGGAACTGCAATTGGAGAGAGAATTAAGGAATTTATAAAATGGAAATAAGTTTGTATCAGATCATGTTTATATTAGGAAATGCAGCGCGCATCTATGCGGTGTATCGGATTTTCGGGATGTTTTATGAGGAACAGAAGAGGAAGAAAGGATACCTGAATTTTGTCGTATATGCGTGCTGTTTTTTGTTTATCACGTTGGGTGCGTTTGTAAATAATCCGTCGCCTCTGATGGCAGGAGGACGTATGGGGTATTATACAACGGATATCCATGCGTCAGATATGGGAACGCCGCTAATGTATATCATAGAATTTATCGGAATACTGGCGCTGACATTTTTTTATGAAAGAAATATATGGAAGAATAGTTTGATAAGTGTGGGAGTATTTGCTGTATTCAGAGGTGCGGAAGTGGCAGTATTTCAGTATCTCAATGAGACAAATAGGATAGAGGCGCATCAGATCGGAGAAGTGGCGCTGTTTCGCCTGGTAATGTCGGGATTGCTGATCTATGCAATCGCATTTACACTTGTTGGGATTCAGAGTATACGAAAAGGAGTAAGGAAGACGTTTTTTTACTGCGTATTTGTGTTGCTGGCGCCATGTGGAATCGGTTGGTTTTTATTTCAGATATTAATGACTGCTTTTTATCAGGTGCCGATGTATAATAAGAAAATGATTTTGCTATTCGGAGCATGTCTCTGGTTTTTCTGGTTGTATGATTTTATTGTGCGGTCGCTGTCTGATGCGTATGAAAAAATATTGCTGAAAAAAGAAAATCAGTATTATGAGAGTCAGTTGAAAAACATGGAGCAGTCGACAGCAGCCTGGAAGAAACTGCGTCACGATCTGAAAAATCATTTTATTGTATTAAAAGGAATGTTGGATTTGGGAGAAGAGGAACAGGCAAAAATATATCTGGATGACTTTATTCAGAATGAATTTGGAAATAAACAGGAAGTACAAAGTGGGAATACGGCAATCGACAGTATTTTGAATTATAAAAAGCTGGAGGCGGAGCAATATTCTGTTATGCTGGATTTGGATGTTCAGATTCCGGAGCGGCTTGCTGTTTCATCGCAGGCTATGAGTGTGATTTTGGGAAATGCGATTGATAATGCAATAGAGGCTGCAAAAGAGACAGAAGAAAGATGTGTCAGTGTGATATTGCAGTATACGAAAGGTAGGTTGCTGATTCAGATCAGTAATCCGTATAGCAAAGAATTACAGAAGGGAACTTCTGGGGAGTATCTGACCCAAAAGGCAGAAAAAGAGAACCATGGATTCGGATTAAAGAGTATCAAAGATGTAGTGGAAAAAAACGGAGGAGTAATGAATATCGAGGAAAAAGAGGGGCGGTTTATATTGACGATATTGCTGTATGGAAACGTATTTGCCAAAAGCAGTTGAGTAATGATATAGTTGTTTTATTGGAAAAGAATGAAGAATGTGGAGGAAGTATAGATGAATCCGGTAATAATAAGAGAGACAGCAATCGGAGAGGGGATGCCGAAAATCTGTGTTCCGATTGTAGAGAAGACAAGAGCAGAGATTATAAAGGCGGCAGAAGAGATAAAGACATTGCCGGCTGATCTTGTGGAATGGCGTGCGGATTGGTTTGAGCAGGTATTTGAGGCAGAGGCTGTATTCGATGTCTTGCAGGAGTTAAGAAGAATTTTAGGAGAACTTCCGCTGCTGTTTACATTTCGTACGAAAAAAGAAGGCGGGGAAAAAGAAATTGATGAGAAGTATTATCGGACCTTGAATCAACTTGTTGTAGAAAGTGGTTTGGCAGACTTGATTGATGTGGAAGTGTTTATTGGAGATGACGTCGTAAATGATTTGGTAAGAACGGCTCATGAAAATGGCGTAAGGGTGATTGGTTCGAACCATGATTTTGAGAAAACGCCTGAGAAGGATGAGATCATAAGAAGACTTTGCAGGATGCAGGAAATGGAGGTGGATCTTCCGAAAATCGCGGTTATGCCGAGGGAGAAAGAGGATGTACTGACATTGCTTGCGGCAACGGAGGAGATGAATCGGAAGTATGCAGACAGGCCGATCATTACGATGTCCATGGCGGGAGACGGAGTCATCAGCCGGTTGTGCGGAGAGGTATTTGGGTCTGCGTTGACCTTTGGAGCAGCAGGAAAAGTATCCGCTCCGGGGCAGATTGGTGTGGCAGAATTGAGACAGATATTAACGGTTTTACATGAAAGTGTTTAGAATATGAATATGCTGGATTATCTTGTGTGGAGAGGGGATTTGACTTTCGCACAAAGTGAATTTAACGAAGTGGATAATTTAATCTTATGTTATCTGGTTTATGTCAACTTGGACGGAATTGCGCCCGAAGTGGATGAAGAGGCAGTATCTGTACGGCAATTGTCGGAACAGTTTTTTGCACGTTACTCAGAAAAAGAATTGGAAAAAGATAAATCCTTTATTCGTTTTGCTCCGGTTGTGTTAAAGAAAATGGCACAGACAAGAAGATTTGGGAATTTGCTTGTACAGAATTATGTCAATAAAGTAGATTTAGAGAAAATGCTGCAATTTGCGGCTATGGAGATTCAACTGGGAGATGGCACAACTTTTGTTGCATATCGAGGAACGGATGATACGATTGTTGGCTGGAAAGAAGATTTTTATTTAAGTAGAGGGGTTGTTCCGGCAGAAAAAGAGGCAGTAGACTATTTGAATCTTGTGGGGGAAATGCACTGTAGGCGACAGTTACAGATTGCGGAACAAAAAGAAAAGCAAAAATTCGCATTGTTTTTTCGAAGAAAGCAAAAAGAATCTTGCGAAGAAGCACCGGTGCAGGATATTCGAATTGGAGGGCATTCCAAAGGCGGTAATCTGGCGATTTATGCGGCTGCATATTGCGATGAGGCAATCCAAAATCATATTAAGGAAGTTTACAGCAATGATGGGCCGGGATTTATGAAAGAATTTTTGGAACATCCGGGATTTCAGAAGATTTGCGGACGAATCAGACGGTATGTGCCGGAAAGTTCTATCATCGGTATGTTGCTGTATCATTCTGTAGAACCAATTGTGATTGCAAGTTCGCAGAAGGCAGTCATGCAACATGACGGATTTTCATGGGAAGTATCTGGTCCTGCTTTTGTACGATGTGAGGGACTCTCTAATTTTGCATTGGCAATGGATCGGGCAATCCGGAACTGGCTGGAGCAGATTCCGCAGGAGCGTAGAGAAATGATTATCTGTGATTTGTTTTCTGTATTAGAAGCGACCGACGCAGTTACGTTGACAGAATTACAGGATGGCGGAATCAAAAATATCCGGGTTATTATGAAGGCAGTGGAGGCGATGGGTACAGATTCCAAAGGCGTTGTGCAGGATTTGTTGAAAGAAATATTGCAGAACGTTCCGCAGATGCTGGGAATAAAAGAATTGGCGAATTTGGCAAAACGGAAGTGAGAAATTAGCATTTATATTTAAAATGTAAAGCCTAGTTTACACAAAAGTATGGTAGAGGTGGTTTCATTAAAACGGAAAATATATTATGATTTGATTAACAAAAAAAGGAGAAAACAATAAATGCAATTTCGAGATAAACTTTTTGAGTTAAGAAAAGGTGCTGGAATGACACAAAATGAAATGGCTGATTTATTAAATGTATCAAGACAGACAGTTTCTAAGTGGGAAATGGGAGTGATCCCGGACGTAAATCATATACTCGCCATAAGTAGACTATTCAATGTATCAGTTAATTATTTAATTGACGATGATTGTGTAGAGAAAGGAGATGTACAGATTATGAAGAAAACAGTAAACTATAAGAGTATATGGATTAGAATTGCGATTGCCCTTTGTATTGTGCTTGTTACTTTAATAATCGGAAAAACAACACATGCGTATATGAGTGTGATGGTATATTTAGGTTTCATTGGCTTTGCAGCTTTCATCTATTATGTAATCAAATTGATTATTTTATTGTTTTCTTCTAACAAAAAGTGAAGTGATATTGAGAAAGGAAATAAAGCTCATGTCCTTTATCATATTAATTAAATAAAGGAAAGAGAAAATGAATAAAAATTAAATAAAATTAGCACTCCCCTCTTTACAGTGCTAACAATTCGTGCTATTGTTATATCGTCAATAGAACAGAATGTAGTAAAGGAGGATTTGCTATATGAATATTAATAAATTTACACAAAATTCGTTACAGGCTGTGCAGGCGTGTGAGAAACTTGCGTATGATTATGGTAATCAGGAAATTGCGCAAGAACATTTATTATATGCGCTTGTTACACAGGATAATAGTTTGATATTAAAGTTGTTAGAGAAGATGGGCTTTCAGAGCACATTGTTTGTGAATCGGGTAGAGGAGGCCATCAATAAACGTCCGAAGGTTCAAGGCGGTCAGGTATTTATCGGTCAGGATTTGAACAATGTTTTGATTCATGCAGAGGATGAGGCAAAACAGATGGGCGATGAGTATGTTTCAGTTGAGCATCTCTTTCTGGCATTGCTGAAGTATGCAAGTCGTGAGATGAAGAGCCTGTTTCAGGAGATGGGGATCAGCCGGGAAGGATTTCTTCAGGCGTTGTCTACGGTTCGTGGAAATCAGCGGGTGACCAGTGATAATCCGGAGGCTACTTACGATACGCTGAACAAATACGGACAGGATCTGGTGGAGCGTGCAAGAGAGCAGAAGTTAGACCCTGTCATTGGACGAGATGAAGAGATTCGCAATGTGGTTCGGATTTTATCTCGTAAGACGAAGAACAATCCGGTATTGATCGGTGAGCCTGGCGTCGGTAAGACGGCAGTTGTAGAAGGGCTGGCACAGAGGATTGTCAAGGGCGATGTGCCGGAAGGTTTGAAGGATAAGACGATTTTCTCACTGGATATGGGTGCGTTGGTTGCCGGCGCCAAGTATCGTGGTGAATTTGAGGAACGTTTGAAAGCGGTTCTGGAGGAAGTGAAAAACAGTGATGGTAAGATTATTCTGTTCATTGACGAGCTGCATACTATTGTAGGTGCAGGTAAGACAGACGGAGCTATGGATGCAGGAAATATGTTAAAGCCGATGCTTGCCAGAGGAGAACTGCATTGTATCGGTGCAACAACATTGGACGAATACCGTCAGTATATTGAGAAAGATGCGGCATTGGAGCGGCGTTTCCAACCGGTACTGGTAGATGAACCAACGGTAGAGGATGCAATTTCCATTTTGCGTGGATTGAAAGAGCGGTACGAGGTATTTCATGGAGTGAAGATTACAGACAGCGCATTGGTTGCAGCTGCTATGTTATCAAACCGTTATATTTCAGATCGTTTCCTGCCGGATAAGGCAATCGATCTGGTAGATGAAGCCTGTGCATTGATTAAGACGGAATTAGATTCCATGCCAACAGAATTGGATGAATTAAGCCGCCGTATTATGCAGCTGGAGATTGAAGAAGAGGCATTGAAGAAGGAAAATGACCGGTTAAGTCAGGAACGGCTGGTTCATTTGCAGGAAGAATTGGCAACACTGCGAGAAGAATATGCCGGACAAAAGGCACAGTGGGATAATGAGAAGGCATCGGTAGAGCGGGTTCAGAAGATTCGCGAGCAGATGGAACAGGTTAACCGGGAAATCCAGAAGGCGCAGCGTGAGTATGATCTGAATAAGGCAGCAGAACTTCAGTATGGAACACTGCCGCAGCTACAGCAGCAGTTGGAAGTGGAAGAGGCAAAATTAAAGGAAAAAGATTTATCGTTGGTGCATGAGGCCGTGACGGATGAAGAGATTGCCAGAATTATTTCGCGGTGGACGGGAATTCCGGTGGCAAAACTAAATGAAAGCGAACGCAGTAAGACCTTGCATCTGGCGGATGAACTGCATAAACGTGTGATTGGACAGGATGAAGGCGTGGAGTTAGTTACCGAGGCGATCATTCGTTCCAAAGCCGGAATAAAAGATCCATCTAAGCCCATTGGTTCGTTCTTATTCTTAGGACCAACCGGTGTCGGCAAGACAGAGCTTGCAAAAGCATTGGCAGAGAGTCTGTTTGATGATGAAAATAATATGGTGCGTATCGATATGAGTGAGTATATGGAGAAGTATTCTGTGTCTCGATTGATCGGAGCACCTCCGGGATATGTAGGTTATGATGAAGGCGGTCAGTTGACAGAGGCTGTTCGAAGAAAACCGTATTCTGTTGTACTCTTTGATGAAGTGGAAAAAGCACATCCGGATGTATTTAATGTACTTTTACAAGTGCTCGATGACGGACGGATCACAGATTCTCAGGGGCGTACAGTAGACTTTAAGAATACGATACTGATCATGACTTCCAATATCGGAGCCAATTACCTGCTGGACGGCATTGAGGAAGATGGCACGATTGATGCAGAGAATCAAAATATGGTCATGAATGAGCTGAAGGCACATTTCCGTCCGGAGTTTTTGAACCGATTAGATGAAATCATTATGTTTAAACCGTTGACGAAATCCAATATTTATGCAATTATTGATTTATTGGTAAACGATGTCAACAAGCGTTTGGAAGAAAAAGAGCTGTCGATTGAATTGACAGATGCTGCAAAGAACTTTGTAGTGGAAGGCGGTTACGATCCAATGTACGGAGCACGTCCGTTGAAACGGTATCTGCAGAAGAATGTAGAGACACTGGCAGCAAGGCTGATTCTGGCAGGAAATGTAGGCCGCGGAGATTGTATCTTGATTGATGTCGTTGATGGAAAACTGGAACCACGTATAAAGTAAAGTGAGGAAGTTCATGACGTCAATTATTTTTCACATTGATGTAAATTCAGCATATTTAAGCTGGACAGCAGTAGAACAATTAAAGAATGGAGCAGAAGTGGATCTTCGTCAGGTACCTGCAATTATCGGCGGGGACCAGAAGTCGCGTCATGGCGTTGTACTGGCGAAGTCCCTCTCTGCCAAAAGATATGGCATTCACACCGGGGAACCGGTGGCGAATGCCTTTCGTAAGTGTCCGAATCTGATCATGGAGCCTCCAAATCATCGGATGTATCGTGAGAAAAGTGCGGAGTTGATGGGATACCTGCGGACATATACAACAGAGATTGAGCAAGTCAGTGTGGATGAATGTTATATGGATTTTACGGAAATTGCAAATCGATATGCATCTCCGGTAGACGGAGCACTGGCAATCAAAAATGGAATTCGAGAAACGTTCGGTTTTACAGTAAATGTGGGGATTTCATCCAACAAACTTTTGGCGAAGATGGCATCTGATTTTGAAAAACCGGATAAAATACATACCTTGTTTCCGGAAGAGATTTCGGTGAAAATGTGGCCCCTTCCCATTGGAGACTTATTTATGGCGGGGCGTTCCAGTGTGGAGACATTGAAAAAACTGGAGATTTATACAATCGGAGATTTGGCACAGGCAGATTTGAATCTGATCATGCTGCATTTGAAAAGTCATGGGAAAATGCTCTGGGAATTTGCAAATGGAATTGATCATTCATCTGTTCAATCCGAACAGACGGAGGCAAAAGGAATCGGCAATTCTACGACACTTTCTGAAGATGCGTCTACTTATGAAGAGGTACAGCCGGTTTTTCGGGAACTGGCAGAGAGTGTGGGCAGGAGACTTCAAAATGCCGGACAGAAGGCCAAGATGGTCAGTATGGAAGTGAAGTACCATGATTTTCAAACTATGTCTCATCAATGTCAGCTTTCCAAACCGACAAATGATGCCAAGATTTTGTATGAGACAGCATGTCAGCTTTTCGAAGAGGCGTGGAGTGGAGAGCCGGTACGGCTCCTTGGAATCCGTACGTCCAAATTAGCAGATGAATCAGAACCGGAGCAGCTTAGCATATTTGATATTGAGTTTCCGAAAGAACCGGATGAAAAGCATAAAAAGCTCAATGCGGCAATGGATGAGATTCGAAAACGGTTTGGAGAAAATGCGGTAAAAAAAGCAAGTCTGATGAAGAAACCGGGGAAGTAATCGATGAAAGAGAAGAACTATAATCTGGAACTGATCAGAACCATTTCCTTTATATTGGTGGTTGTGATTCATGTGACAAATTATTATTGCAGAGCTTTTGGGGAAATTGCGAGAGGAGAATATCTGTTTTCTCTTGTGCTGGATACCTTTGCAAGAGTGAGCGTTCCTTGCTTTTTCATGTTGAGCGGAGCGCTGTTGTTGGGAAGAGAAGAACCGATGGAAAAGAGCTGGAGGCGGATGCTACGCTTTTTTCCGCCGCTTTTTTTGTGGAGTGCGGTATATTATTTTTGGAATTTATATTATATGCATACAGATGTGCGTTTGGAAGAAGTATTCTGGGTTCCGACAGAAGCACATCTTTGGTATTTGTATGCGATGATCCCAATTTATCTGGTCCTTCCTTTCTTCCAAATCATGGTGCGTCATTTCAGTGTCAGGATGGAGAAAGCATTTCTGGTTGTCGGTGCGATAGCGGTATTGGTGAACTGGGCATTGAAAGTATTGGGCGGAGAACTCTATTATGATGTTCCTTTGTTTGGAGACCGGGTATATGATTTTTATTTTTTTCTAGGGTATTATTTGAGAAAACACAGGAATTATCGGTGGTTCAGCGCTAGAAATTTAGTATGGATATTTATAGTAAGCAATGCATTAAATGTTGGAATTACGTCAGGGATGAGTATACTAAAGGGCGATCATATTGAGCATACACTGGAGTATGGATTTCCATTGATCATTTTAAGCAGTGCAGCTTTTTTCTTGTTGCTGCTGAAGATTGGAAATGGGAAAATGAAATTAAAAGAACGAACGAAGAAATGGATGGATTCTTGGTGCAGTTGTTCTCTGGGAATTTATTTTATCCATATTTTATTTTTGGATATGTATAAAAAACATCTGGAGGCAGAGGCGGTATCGGCGTATCTTGCAGTGCCTGTACTGACAATCGGAATCCTTCTTGCGTCGTATATTTGTGTCGTAGGAATCCGAAAGATTCCCGGTGGTAAAAAAATCACATAATATAAATCAGAATCATAAAAATCATAGAATTATCATATAGAAAACAGGAGACAGAAAGCATGAGCAGAACATTATATTTGGAATGTTTTTCCGGAATCAGTGGCGATATGACGGTTGCGGCGCTATTGGATCTAGGGGCAGATGAGGAAGTTTTAAAGCGGGCGCTGGGAAGTATTCCGGTGGAAGGATTTGAGGTACACATTGGCAGAGTCCATCGTGCCGGACTAGAGGTGTGTGATTTTGCAGTAAAACTGGATCAGGTGCATGAGAACCATGACCATGATATGGAATATCTTCATGGGCATTCGGAGTATAGAGCGGAAGAAAGAGAACGTGTTTTAGAATCACAGATTACACAATATAAGCATGTACATGAACATCGGGGCTTGCAGGAAATACTGCATATTATAGAGCATGCCGATGCATCACAGGGGGCGAAAGAACTTGCTAAGAAGATTTTTCTGATATTGGCAGAGGCGGAGGCAGAGGCACATGGTGTTTCAGTGGAAGAAGTGCATTTTCATGAAGTAGGTGCGGTGGATTCTATTGTGGATATTCTGGCGGCGGCTGTTTGTTTGGATAACTTGCAGATTGAAGAAGTAATTGTACCGGAACTGTATGAAGGCCGGGGATGCATCCGGTGTCAGCATGGCCTCCTTCCTGTTCCGGTTCCTGCGGTAGTTCGTATTATACAAAAGCATGGGATTGTACTGCATTTGACAAAGACAGAAGGGGAATTGGTCACACCAACAGGGGCAGCCATTGCAGCGGCAGTTGCAACGTCACAGAGCTTGCCGGAACATTTTATCATTCAAAAAGTCGGTTTAGGAGCAGGCAAACGGGAATACGATGCGCCCGGGATTCTGCGGGCAATGTTGATTGAAGAGGTGGCAGATGCAGAGATAAAGAGAGAGAAAACCGCAGAGCAGACAGATGTTATGTATATGTTGGAAACAAATATTGATGATTGTTCCGGCGAGCAATTAGGAGTAGTTATGGAGCAACTGCTGGAAGGCGGGGCAGCAGATGTCTTTTATACACCGGTTTTCATGAAGAAAAATCGTCCGGCGTACCAGCTAAATGTTCTGTGCAGAGAAACTTTGATTTCTGCTATGGAAACCATTCTTTTTGGCGGAACAACGACAATCGGAATCCGAAAGGTGCGGATGGAACGCAGGATTTTGCCAAGAAAACAACGAAAAATCGTTACCCGGTTTGGGGAGGCAGAAGTAAAAGTCTGTACCCTTCCAAATGGAGAAAGACGGTATTATCCGGAGTATAGAACGGTCTTGGAATTTACAAAACAATATCATCTGAATTACCAAAGTGTGTATTCGGAAATCCAGAGAACAGCAGAACAATTCTTTGAAAAGGAAGACAATGAAAGCAGAAATTAATTACGAAAAGAGAAAGCAATTACAACAGAGGATAAAACAGAGATTGCAGCAGATTACGGAGAAGGATTGTATCGTTGCATTTTCCGGTGGTGTGGACAGCGCATTGTTATTAAAAATGACTTGTGAGGCAGCAGAGGAAAAGGGAACAAAGGTATATGCAGTTACTATGCAGACGAAACTTCATCCGGTAAATGAAATTGCGCACGCAAAAGCTGTGGCGGAGGAAATTGGCGCAGAGCATCTGGTTCTTGCGGTGGATGAACTGGCAGAGGCAGGAATCGAAAGGAATCCGAAAGATAGATGCTATCGGTGCAAAAAGCACTTATTTACACGAATCAAAGAACAGGCGGCGGAACTTCATGTTGAACAGATTTTAGAAGGGACCAATGCAGATGATCTGCAAATGTACCGTCCGGGATTACAGGCAATCCGAGAACTGGAGATCCAAAGTCCTCTGGCAGAGGTAGGATTGACAAAGAGAGAGGTGCGGGCGTTGGCAGAGATGTACGGTCTGTCTGTTTCTGACCGCCCGGCAACCCCCTGTCTGGCAACCAGATTTCCATATGATACACCGCTGTCTTATGAAGAAATGAAACGGGTAGAAGTAGGAGAAACCTATCTTCATTCGCTTGGCTTTTACAATGTAAGATTGCGTGTGCACAATGAGATTGCCAGAATAGAAGTGGATGAAAACTATTTCGAAAAAATTATAAAAATGAGAAAAGAAATCATATCATTTCTCAAAGACGCCGGATTTGCTTATGTAACGATAGATTTAGAGGGATTTCATTCCGGAAGTATGGACCTCTTTTTATAGAGGAATCAATACCGTCATGCAAAACGTCTTTTCATCATAAGAGATATTCATATCCCCATGATATTTTTCTACAATATTTTTTGTATTCTGCAGACCGATGCCATGTCCTTCGGCATCCGGTTTGCTTGTCTGGATCACACCGTTTTTCATGTGAATTTTATTGGTTTTTGTGTTTTCAATTACTTTTACATTACTGTTAGCTTTTAGAGGTTATAAACAGAATGAATATGGAATAAATATGGAATGTTTGGATTGAATAAGGAGTGAAAACGATTGAAAAATGGAGTGCAATATGTTATGATGTTTCCATGATAAGTGAGGTGAATGCAGTATGACGGTAGAAGAGATGAGAACTCGAAAAAAACAATATGGTTATAGCTGTGAGCAGATTGCGGAGATGTCAGGCGTTCCGCTCGGTACCGTACAGAAGATATTTAGTGGAATTACGAAAACTCCCCGTTATGACACGCTGCGACAATTAGAGAGTGTGTTTATCCGAGAAGTTCGGCGTTCCGATAATAATCAGCCGCTTGTTTTGCGAGAGGTGCAGCAATCGTTTTGTGCAGAGAAAAAACAGGGAGAGTATACTTTGGAAGATTATTATGCTTTTCCACAAGAGCGACGGGTGGAATTGATTGATGGTGTCGTTTTTGATATGGCAGCACCTACCAATCTTCATCAACTGCTTATTACAGAAATTACTGTGCGGCTTTATGCATTTATTGGTGGAAAGAAAGGAAATTGCAAGGTTCTGACCGCTCCGACAGATGTTCAGCTTGATTGTGACGATAAGACTATGGTGCAGCCGGATATCCTGGTAATGTGCAAACAGGACAGAATCTTGCGGACACACATGTATGGGGCTCCGGATCTGGTGATAGAGATTTTGTCGCCTTCCACCAGACGAAAGGATATGAATCTAAAACATGCAAAATATGCAGCAGCTGGGGTGCGGGAATATTGGATGATTGACCCGGATAAGAAGAAAATAGTTGTTTATGATTTTGAGCATGAAGAACTTCCGGCACTATATGGATTCGAGGATCAAGTACCGGTCAGTATATTTAAAGGCGAGTGTATCATTGATTTTCGTGAGATAGAGGAGGCGGTCAGATTTCTATATGAGGAATCGTAAAAAAGTAAGAATTGTAAAAAAACTCTTTACAGACAAAAAACAAAGTGATATTATTTTGATATCAAAAAGAAATTGTTTTCCTGTAAGGAGGGACAGCTATGAATGAAAAAATATTAGAAAATAAGAAACATGGTATGTTGGCATTGATTGTGACATCAGTTCTTTATCTGGTTTCTATCGGCGCTTGTATTCTTGGCGGTATGCTTTTGAGTGAAGGACATGGTCCGGTACTGCTGATTATCAGTATTATCTGGTTATGTATCGGATGGATTCCATATTGCGGTCTGCGTGTTTTGAAACCACAAGAGGCATTGGTACTTACGTTGTTTGGAAAGTATGTGGGAACAATTAAAGGAGAGGGATTCTATTATGTAAATCCGTTCTGCTCCAGTGTCAATCCGGCAGCATCTACACATTTGAATCAGAGTGGAGATGTAAATAATAATACAAAGAAATCAACATTTTCATTTACAATGAATGGAATTGAAAGCTCAGTTAATGAATCTAGTAAGAAGATTTCTTTGAAAATCATGACTTTGAACAATAGCCGTCAGAAGATTAATGATTGCCTCGGTAATCCGGTAGAGATTGGGATTGCTGTGATGTGGCGTGTAGTCGATACGTCTAAGGCAGTGTTCAATGTAGATAATTACAAAGAATATTTGTCTTTGCAGTGTGATACTGCACTTCGTAATATTGTACGTGTTTATCCGTATGACGTAGCTCCGAATGTCGACACAACCGGAGATGGAAAGGCTGATGAAGGAAGTCTTCGTGGTTCCAGTGAGATTGTAGCAGAAAGGATCAAAGAGGAGATTCAGCAGAGAGTCAGCGAAGCGGGTCTTGAGATTCTGGAAGCGCGGATTACTTATCTGGCGTATGCACCGGAGATTGCCGCAGTTATGCTGCAGCGTCAGCAGGCATCTGCAATCATTGATGCAAGAAAGATGATTGTAGACGGAGCTGTTGGAATGGTTGAGATGGCGTTAGATCGACTGAATGAGAGCGGGGTTGTGGAACTGGATGAAGAAAGAAAGGCTGCTATGGTTTCCAATCTGCTGGTAGTTCTGTGTGGAAATAAGGATGCTCAGCCGATTGTAAATTCAGGAAGTCTGTATTAAGATGGCAGAACAGAAAAAGAAACAGGTTCCACTTCGGTTGTCTGCAAAATTATATGATGCCATTGCAGCCTGGGCTGAAGATGATTTTCGTTCTGTGAATGGGCAGATTGAATATTTGCTGACAGAATGTGTGAGACAGCGGAAGAAAAATGGAAAATATGTGTCCGAGCATCTGGATGAACCGATTGAGTTGGACATTGAATAATAGGATAGTTATCTTGAGTTTCCGCAGTTTTATCCACAGAGCTTCAAACCAACCGCCTCGGTTATAA